>Ga0075342_1000198_pt1 | contig 10537 bp, 9 predicted proteins | sample RushOxbow_ThreeS_3_FD_120085 | JGI IMG/M metagenome (GOLD analysis project Ga0075342, IMG submission 120085) | Natural and restored wetland microbial communities from the San Francisco Bay, California, USA, that impact long-term carbon... | ecosystem: Environmental > Terrestrial > Soil > Wetlands...
CGTGTGCTCTTCCGATCTCAAGGCATTTTTCTGGTACAGCTCGAGCACAGCGCAATCGCGACTAGAAAAATGCCTTGCCACAACCAACGAAGTCTCACGAAGCCCATGTTCCTTTGCTGAATTGCCGATGGTTATTTGCCAATTCGCGTCGCCTTCCACTTGCGGCTCGTCTTGGCCAGTCCTTCGATGGCATTGCCGTTGACCCGGCCGGAGTACTCGATCCCGCCCGCGCTGAAGGTGATTTGGTCGCCATTGAGTTTGCCGTTGGCGAGTGCTGCGCTGCTATTGCCGGACTTCAGCGTGCCGGTAAGCATTTGATAGGTCTGTTTGAGCGTCAGCTCGCCCTGGGGCGTCTGCCAAGTGCCTTCTACCTTGGCCGGCACGATCCACAGATGGGCCGTGCAATATGAAGCACAACCTTCCTTGACTGTGGCGGTTTCATCGGCGTTCCAATCCCCCATGGTGAACGAATTGGACACGATGCGCGTCCCCGGTTTTAGATTGAGAATTTTCGGGCGCAAACGAATGTTGATATCCGGCAACAAGAACATGGTGATCACCTGCGCCTGGGAGAAGTCGCTTTCGAACAGATCAGCTTTCATAAAGCTGGCTTTGTCGCTGACGCCTTCCTTGGCGGCGTTGCGTTTGGACAACTCGACCATCTCGGGATTGTACTCGATGCCGAGCGCTTTGGCGCCGCGCTTGGCGGCGGTGATCACCGTGCGGCCGTCGCCGGAGCCGAGATCGATGACATAGTCTTTCGCCGTAACCTTGGCCATGTCGAGCATCTTATCGACCAGGGCCTGCGGCGTCGGCACCCAGATGACATCCTTGCCTTCCTGGCCCACCTGCGGTTGGAACTCCTGGCCGGCTTGGCCGGCATAGGAGCTTCCCGCAAGCAGTAATAGAACCGCTAAAGTGGCGCACATCGTGGTTATTTTCATCCGCACTCCTCCAAAAATGATTCTTTCAAACGTCTCACGGCGTAAACTAAATGTCCAGCATAACGCCCTCCGGGCGCCGCGGCGGGGGTGGTTTGCTTCGCCGTCTCCATCGATGCTAAAAATTGACGCGGCCCGTCGTACTCAATAAATGGATTCGAATAGGAGACAAGTTCATGCGCCAGCGATCCGACTACCCGACCTTTACCGACGACGAACTCAACCGGCGCCACCAAGCTTTTTATCGCCTCATGGAGCAGGAAGGCGTCGACGCCGTGCTCGTCTACGGCAGCGGCCGCTACTCGTCGGATATCTATTGGCTGAGCGATTGGCCGAGCAGCCGCGAAGCCTATCTGCTCATGCAGACTGGCAAAGAGCCGGTGATCTTGATGCAGCTGTTCAATCACTACCCGATGGCGCGGGTGATGTCCTGGATCAAGGATGTGCGTTGGGCCGGCGCCAACACCACCAACAGCGTCGTCGAGCTATTCGCCGAGCGCGGCCTGGAGTCGAAGAAGATCGGCCTGGTGGGATCGATTTCATACCAGGTTTACAACCGGCTGCGCGACAAGTATCCCAACGCCAGCTTCGTCGATCTCGGCGGCAAGCTGCGCATGATGCGGACCGTCAAGAGCCCGGCCGAGATCGAGCGCATCCAGCTCGCCTCCAAGCTCACCGACCAATCGATCCAGGCAATGGCCGAGGGGCTGCGCGAAGGCATGCGCGAAGACGAGATTCCCGCGGTCATCGAGCCGGTCTATCTCAAAGCCGGCGGCTACGCCGGCATTCACTTCATGAGCAGCATGCCCATGCGCAGCCCCGACTTCTGCGTGCCGTCGCAATTCCATTCTAACCGGAAATTGGCGCGAGGCGACGCGCTGATCACCGAGATCAGCGGCGCCTACTCGGGCTACAGCGGGCAAATCCACCGAACCTTTTCCATCGGCGAAGGACCGACGCCGGAGTGGCGGAAGATGCACGACGCGGCGATGGAGGCGTTCGAACTTTTGTCCAAAGTCATCAAAGACGGCGCGACGACGACCGAGGCGGAAGAAACCGCGGAGATCATTCATAAACGCGGCTACAGCACCTACGACGATCTCGTCCACGGCGTGAATCAGTACCCGCCGATCTTCCAAACCAAGACGCGCAAGCGCCATGACTCCCGCGAAATCACCTTCCGCGAAAACATGGTCATCGTCATCCAACCCAACCTGATGACCTACGACGAGAAAATGGGCTTACAGTTCGGCGAGACGCTGGTGGTGAAGAAAAACGGCTGTGAGAGTTTGAATGCGTATCCGCGGCAGTGGGTGACGTGTACGGGCTAGGGCTGCCCGACAGCCCCGTACTCCATGGCACCCGCCACATGATGCATTGGAGTGATGGAGTACTGGAGTTCTGAGAGAAGGTCTCTGTCAACGCACCAGCGATATCGCCGCCGTCCCCGACACAACGGCTATCGCTCCGGCCACCGTGCGCCAGTTGAGCCGCTCGACGTCGCGGAGGAATAGCCAGGTTCCCAAGACGATCCACAGCGGGCTGGTGGCGACGATGGGCGATACGACAACGACATGACCGACGCTCAACGCCACGATGACCAGCAAGATTCCCAAGGTTTCGAAAGTTCCGGCCAGGAGAAACGGTCCCATGGCGCGACGGTCCCACACCGGCTTTTGTTTTTGTCCCGGCAGCAAGGTCGCGCTGGCCAGCCAGGGCAGCGCGACAATGCCGATTACCGCGGCGAGATAGAGCGGTTCGTTGGCGAGACCGAGCGTGTAGCGGCGCAGCGGATGGCTGACGCCGGCGAGCACGGCGGCCCCCAACGGGTACGCCAGATGCCACCAGCGAAACGATGGCGCCCGGTTATCGCTCTGCCACGAGATCAGCGTCACGCCAGCGACGATGAGAAGGGTTCCGGCGATCACCGGCAGATTGAGCGGCTCGCCGAGAAATAAAATCGCCAGCGAAGTGCTGAACAACGGATGGGAGCCGCGCAGAGTCGTTCCCGCCGCTGCGCCGACGAGATGAATTCCTGCGTAGGTGAGAAACCGCAGCACCGGCTGCAACAAGCCGCTTAGGAAAAACAAGAACAACACCCACCAAGAGACTACGGGAACGCCGCGAAAAATCACAAGCGCAATCCACAAGGCCACGGCGTGAATCGCCACCGACACCAGCGTCACCGTGATCGGCGTCGAGTAGCGCAGACCGCGCTTGGCCGCGATTCCCGAAGTTGCGTAGGACAGAGCGGCGCACAGGGCGATCAGTTGCGGCGGGATTTCGGCAAGCATCGAGATGATTGGGTCGAGAGATGGAACGATATTTTTGTGACACGCACCCATCGGTTATATCTGAACCGCAGCGATATGCCAGATAGGTAGCCGGGTTAAGCGAAGCTGCGCGAAAACAGACCATGGGGCTCCATCGGTCATACCGGCGTAGGCCGGTATCCATCTTCGCCGACACCGGCAGGCAAAAGAAAACCTGGATTCCGGCCTGCGCCGGAATGACGAAAAGAAAGTCCAGCATCGAAAGGAGAAATCCTAAACTTCAAGAATTGAGTTCCGACGCGCCAATTTTCGCCAATCACAATTGACAGGCTTCGTCCCACTCGGATAGGTTGAAAAGAATTCGTCTCGCCGCAACTCCCCATCCAGCGCACCGATGATCGGCAAACTCACAGCACAGCTCAACGGCCTATTTTATGGCTGGCGCATGATCGCCGCCGGCTGCGTCATGCGCATGTTGGGCGGCGGCTTTCATCTCTACGGCTTTACGATTTTCTTTCTACCCATCACCAACGAACTCGGCCTGTCGCGCGCCGCCACCTCGCTGGTTTTCTCCCTGGCGCGCGCTGAAGGCGCCATCGAAGGCCCGCTGGCCGGCTACATGATCGATCGCTACGGCCCGCGGCCGATGATGCTCGCCGGCATTATCTTGTCCGGCCTGGGTTACATGCTGCTTGCCACGGTGCATAGCTACGCGGCGTTTTTGATTGTTTACCTGGGCGTGATCTCGCTGTCATTTTCCGCCGGCTTCATGCACTCGCCGATGGTGCTGGCAAACTCCTGGTTCATCCGCCGCCGCGCCATGGCGATGACGCTGATCAGCAGCGCCATCGGTATCGGCGGCACGCTGATCACACCGATCCTCGCCTTTGCTGTCTCGCAGTGGGGTTGGCGCTACGGCGCCTTCATCGCCGGCTTGGGCTTGATCGTCACCGGCATTCCGGTGGCGCTCTATGTGAAACGCTCGCCGGAAAGCATGGGGCTGGTGCCCGATGGCGTGACGCCAACATCTGAACCAAAGCTCAAAGCGCCAAACCATGCCGAAGCGGCTTCCGAACTCGAGCACGATCACGAACACGATCACGAATTCACCCTTAAGCAGGCGCTTAAAACCGCGGCGTTTTGGAAACTGATCCTGGCAACGACAACCCGTGTCGGCGTTTACAATTCGATCACGGTTCATTTCGTGCCGATCATGGTCTGGCGCGGCGCCAGCGAAGCCAAAGCCGCAGCGATGCTGGCAACCATGGCTCTGATGAGCTTGCCGTCGCATTTGTTGGTCGGCTGGATCGCCGACCGGGTCGACAAACCCAGGCTCATGGCAGCCTGCATGCTTCTCGGCGCCGTCGCCGTCGCGATCTTGGCCTACGGCGACGGCGAGTGGGCGCTTTGGGTTTTCACGCTGTTATTCACTTTTGTCGAAGCGCTGTTCCCGGTAAGTTGGGCGACGGTGGGAGATTATTTCGGCAGGAAACATTTCGCCACGATCCGCGGCAGCATGAGTTTTTTCTATCTCTGGGGTCCGGCCTTGGGACCGGTCATCACCGGCTTGGTCTATGACCGGCATCAAAGCTACGCGCCTTTGATGAACGCCTACATCGCCGTCGCGCTCGTCGCCGGTCTGCTCTACGCGTCGCTGCGCCAACCGAAACCGGCAGCGTAAGCTCCAAACCGATGCTGCGACGTATTCTCGACAAACTCTCGGGCTTGTACATCGGCTGGCGCATGATCGGCTTTAGCTGCGCCATCCGCGTCCTCGGCGGCGGACTGCACGCCTATGGACTGTCGGTGCTGTTTCTCCCGGTGACTCAAGAACTGGGATTGACGCGCACCGCGACCTCCCTGGTCTTTTCCTTGGCGCGCGCCCAGGGCGCCATCGAAGGACCCATCGCCGGCTACTGCATCGATCGTTTCGGCCCGCGCCCGGTCATTGCCATCGCTGTGGCGCTGGCCGGTATCGGTTATCTGCTGTTCGCCGGAGTGCACAGCTACGCCATGCTGCTGGTCGTCTACATGGGCGTCATCTCGCTCTCCTACCAAGCCGGATTCATGGACGCGACCATGGCGGTGGCCAACACCTGGTTTATCCGCAAGCGCGCCCTGGCGATGTCGATCACCAGCGGTTCCATCGCTCTCGGCGGCGCGCTGCTCACGCCGCTTTTCGCGTACGCCGTCCACACCTGGGGCTGGCGCGCCGCGTGCGTCGGTTCAGGGGTCGCCTTCTTATGCGCAGGACTGCCGCTCTCGCTCTTGATTCACCGCTCGCCGGAAAGTCTCGGCCTATTGCCCGATGGCGCGCCGCTCGACGCGCAGACAAAAGGCAACGGCGAAATCGCCAAGCAGGCTGCGCGGGAAACCGAATACACGCTGCGCGAGACGCTGCGCACCCATCAGTTTTGGCTGCTCACCGTCGCCACCAGTTTGCGCTCGATTTGCTCCACTGCGGTGCTGGTACACTTCGTGCCGATCTTGGTGTGGAAGGGTTACAGCGAAACCCAGGGCGCTTTTTATCTGGGCGTCATCGCGCTCTGCGGCATGCCGACGCACTTACTCATCGGTTGGTTGGGCGACCGCGCATTCAAACCCCGGCTCATGGCCGGCTTCATGCTGCTCGGCAGCCTGTCGGTGTATCTGCTGTTTATGGGCACGCAGAGTTGGCAGCTGTGGCTCGCCGTGCTGCTGTTCAGCGTCTTCGAGGGCCTCTTCCCAGTAACCTGGGCCACCGTTGGGGATTTTTTCGGCCGGACCAACTTCGCCAAGATTCGCGGCAGCATGAGTTTTCTCTACAGCTGGGGCAGCGTCCTCGGCCCGGTGATGGCCGGATCGATCTACGACCGCACCGAAAGTTACACCGTGCTTTTCTGGCTTCTATTTGCCACTTGCTGGCTCACCGCGGCGCTCTACGCCATGCTGATCCAGCCGGGTCCCCGCCCCAAACGGGACTGAGCGCATCCCATGGAGCAAAATCTTCTTGGCGTCGGCAAGACCTGGGGACCGGTCGTTGCCTGGATGGTGCTGATATTTTCTTTCTCCACCGATTGGTTCGCCGCTCGCAATACGTCATCGTTCTTCGGACCGCTGCTTTCGTGGCTGATTCCGGGAATCGCAGCCGAGACAATTCATATCGTTCACACTGCGCTGCGCAAGCTCGGCCACTGGACAGAATATTTCATTCTGGCAACCCTGTTGGCGGCCGCGTGCAAAACCCAATGGCCGAAACAATCCTGGCGCAACCGCTCCGCCGCTACCGTGATCATTGCCACGCTGTACGCCATCAGCGACGAGTGGCACCAGTCCTTCGCGCCCAGCCGCAGCGCTAGCGCCATCGACGTGGCGATCGATGCTTTCGGGGCAATTTGTGGAGCGTTTTGGACTCTGTGCTGCGAGCGGACTAGCGCGATCGCGGACAAAGCCCAACAAGTTGTGAAAAAAACTTGACAACCTGGATGCAAATCGCGAGGATAGCATTACGTTAATGCACCGGTTCACGCCCTTGAAAGTTCTTTCGAATCGCCTTCATCGCCGAGCGACAACGCTCGCCGGGGCACTGCTCATGATGCTGTTCGGCTACGGTTGCTCGTCATCGGAACCGGTCAAAGCCAACTTGTTCTCCCCACCGCAGTCGCTCAGCGGCACCGTGACTCCCGCGGCGGCCCGTTCGCTCTCTTCGATGGAAGCGATCAGCCGCGGCGTTGCCGCAGTGACGCCGCCGGGGGCGCCGTTGAAGGATGTTTACTACCAATTCGACAGCGTCGAGCTGGAAGGCGAAGCGATCGAGGTCTTGAAGAAAAACGCCGAATGGTTGCAAGCCAATCCCAAAGTGCGCGTCGAAGTCGAAGGCCACTGCGACGATGTTGGCTCCGCGGAGTACAATCTTGCACTCGGCGCCAAACGCGCCCAAACCGCAAAAGATTTTCTCGTTGGCCAAGGCGTCAACGCCGAACGCTTGGTAACCATCAGCTACGGCAAGGAAGCTCCCGCCTGCTTTGAACTCACCGAAGAGTGCCGCGTGCGCAACCGCCGCGCCCGCTTCGTCATCTTCACCGAAGTACCGACCTCTTAAGCGAACAACTCGTTCCAATCGTTTCAATCGTTCAAGTCGTTCAAAACGTTGCCGGAATACAGTTGAAATTTAACGAAAGCCAAATTACAAACATTGGTTGTGGAACTGTCCGTGTTCACGGCGGTTAGTTCAAAAGCCACTCATCAGGAACGATTTGAACGGCTTGAACATTTTGAACGACTTGAACGCGCTCAATCTTATTCATAGCCGATCGCCGTAACCACCGGCGTCGCTGCCGCCTTTTTGGCGGGACCGTAACCGGCCATGAGGCACAGCAGGACCGTGGCACTGACAACGACGGCGGCAACGCCATAGGGGTAGTAAAACTGAAAGGTCCAGCCGGTGAGCAGCTTGGTGTTGAAAACCACATGGTGATACGCCATCACGCTGCCGGCCAATAGGCCCAGAAGGCCGCCGATCAGCCCCATCCAGCCCGCTTCCATGACGATCATGCGGCGCACTTGGGATTGCGTCGCGCCGATGGCGCGCAGGACGCCGATCTCGCGGCTGCGATCGAGAATCGACGCGAGCAGCGTGTTGATGACGCTGAAGATCGCCACCACCAAGGCGACAATTTCCACGGCATAGTTGACCACGAAGGACTGCTCCATAATACGCAACACGGCGTCCTTGAGTTCGCGGTGCGTGCTGATGAAAAGTTGATACTTCTCGCCGTAGCCGTCCTTGATTTTCTCGATCAGAGCCGCCATGTCGGTTCCCGGCTCCAGCCACAGATCGAAAGCGTCGACCAGTTCGTCGCGCCAGTATTTTTTGTAGAGCGCGCGGTCGATCAGCACACTGCCGATATCGGAAGAATAGTCGATATAAATACCCAGTATTTTGAAAGTCACCGGTCCCGATGGCGTGACCAACTCGAAGTCATCGCCCACTTGCTTGCCGAAACGTGCGTGAAAACTTTCGCTCACCACGGCGCCCCTGCCCTTGCCCAATTCCCGCAGAGCGCGAGCGCCGTCTCCCTGGGCCATCGGCAAGGTGCGCACGCGCGCCGACTCGACCGCGGAAAACGACTCGACGACGATCGGCCGTCCTTGATAGTTGGCCCGCACCAGACGGTATAAATCGACGATTTGCACGCCCGGCAGGGCGCGCAGCCCAGCCGCCGGCTCTTCGCGCAATGACACGTTTCGCGGACCCGCGGTGCGCGCGCCGGAACTGATGATGATATCCGCGGTCACCATTTGATCGACCCAGGCGAGCAACGAGCCTCGCACACTGTTGACGAAAGCAGCGATGGTGAAAATCGCCGCCAGGCTGATAATCATCGTCGCAACGGTGATCCCGGAACGCAGCGGGTTGCGCCGCAGACTGTCCGAAGCCAATCATGCCTCTACCCAGGGAATCTCCGGTAGCGACAGCGCCGACCGCCACAGCAACTGCCCTGCGTGCCGGACGATGAGCGGCGAGAAGAATGCCAGGCCGAGGAGAAAGATCAGCATGCCGACGACGCCGGCGCTAAATTGGCGCACCGATCCCGTGAGCTGCGGCGCCGCAACGACCAGAATCGGCGCTATGGCCAAACAAAGTAAGCCGAGACGCGTTGCCCAGGACTTTTTGGCGGCAAAGACCGGCCGCCACACGGCTTGGCGGGCGTTCTCCAACGGGCTGATACGCAGGGCTTCGATGGCGGGATGCAACGCCGCAAATAACGCCACGCCGATGGCGCTGGCGAGCGCGATGGCCAACTCGCGCGGCGACAAAGCGCTGCCTTCCAAGCCGATGGACGAAAACAGATTGCGCACGGTCTCGCCCACCGCCAACAGCGCTGCTTGCGCCAGCGCCCAACCGAGCAGGCAGCCGATGATTGCGCCGGCGACCGCCAGGATCAACGCCTCGGCAACGATCAGGCGCAAGAGCTCGGATCGGCGCATGCCCAGGCAGCGCAGCGTGCCGATTTCCCGTTTCCGTTGCACGATGGAGACCGAAACCGTGTTGTAGATGAGAAAAAAGCCAACGAACAGAGCGATCAAACTGACGAAGAACAGACCGACGCGAAATGAAGTCAGCAACGACTCGATCTGCTCGCCGCGCTTTTTCGGCCGCTCGACCTCGGCCGCGCCGCGCAATCGCTGGCGCAGTCGTTCTTGAACCGCTTCGACCTTCGCTCCAGTTTCGACGGTCAGATCGATGATATCGAGTTTGCCTTCCTTGCCGAAGGCGAGTTGCGCCACCGGCAAGTCCATCAAAGCAAAATTGCCGCCGAACACCCGCGCGGTCCCCTCTTCCTTCAGCAGCGCGCGAACGGTGTAGCTCCGCTTGCCCTGGCTGCCATTGAGAAGCAAAGCTGAGCCGATGGATAATCCTAGGCGCCGGGCGAACGACTCCGTGACGGCGATGGAGTCTGGCCGGGCGATGAAATCCAGCGCCTGGTCGAAGACAAACCCATCGCCGGCGAACCGATGGTCGCGCATGGTGAAATCGGTCAGCAGATCGACGCCGTAAATATACAGCCGTTCGGCAGGCACACCGCTCACTGGCAGAAAACCGTCGACCGCGGCCGCGACGTCGAGCACTCCTTCGGTATCGCGCACCTGCGCCAGCACCGCTTCAACCATGCCGCTTTCGCTATTCGAGACTTGCAGCACTGCCTTGCCGGCGATCTGCTCGATGGTTGATTGAAACGAAGTCGTCAACGCGCGATTGACCAGCGCAATCGCGACAATCACCGCAACGCCCAATGCCATGCCGAAGAACGTCAAAAGCGTGCGCAGCCGATGATGGCGCGCGTGGCGCCAGGAGATGGTCTTAATGAGTCGAAACATGACTTGATGAATAATTGACCGGCAAACCGTTCCCTGCATCACTCTGCTTCGTAAGGCGTAAAGGGTGAAGGGTGAAGCGTTGGGATCGGAGATTTCGCAACGCCTTACCGCTTACCCTTGACCCCTTACGGCTCTTCCACTCTCCCATCGCGCAGATAAATCTTCCGGTCGGCATATGCCGCCGCCTCGTCGCTATGGGTCACCATGACGATCGTGCAACCGTCTTGGCGATTGACTTGACGCAGCAGGTCGAGAATCGCCAGGCCATTTTTCGAGTCGAGGTTGCCGGTGGGCTCGTCGGCAAGCAAGATGGGCGGGTTGAAGGCCAGCGCGCGGGCGATCGCCACCCGCTGAATCTCGCCGCCGGAAAGCTCTTCGGGGAGATGCTGCTGCCGGTGCTGCAATCCGACTTTGACAAGCAGCGCCGCGGACCGCTCGTCCGCCTCGCTCTTGCTCCGGCCA
>Ga0075342_1000200_pt1 | contig 10454 bp, 7 predicted proteins | sample RushOxbow_ThreeS_3_FD_120085 | JGI IMG/M metagenome (GOLD analysis project Ga0075342, IMG submission 120085) | Natural and restored wetland microbial communities from the San Francisco Bay, California, USA, that impact long-term carbon... | ecosystem: Environmental > Terrestrial > Soil > Wetlands...
AAGACGCCGAAGGAGCGCCTCGAGATCCTGCGCGCGGCGATGCAAAAGACTTTGACCGACGGGGAATTTTTGGCGGAAGCGAAGAAATCTAAAATGCTGGTCGACAATGTCACCGGCGAAGATATCGAAAAATCCGTGGACGAGATCCTGTCGATTTCCGCCAACGTAAAAAAGAAACTAGCGGTGCTATTGCCTGGGAAGAAATCGTAACCCCACGCATGGCGCAGCCAGGCCGCAGCGACTTGCCGTAATCGTGCCTTGTGGATGAGGGGGAGCAGGGAAAACGATTGAAGTCGGACGAAAGGGGTTATTGTGAAAATGACAAGTCCTTTCGCAATTGCGATGCTGGTTTTGTGCTTGATTGGCGTTTTGCCGGCGCTGCCCGTCGGTGCGGATAACTTCTTCGAGGGTAAAACCATTCGCTTCGTGGTCGGCGCGCCCGCCGGCGGCGGCTACGACACTTACGCTCGGGCGGTTGCCCGCCATATCGGCAAGCATATCCCAGGCAATCCGACTTCGGTGGTGGAGAACATGGACGGTGCCGGCTCGCTGATTGCAGCCAACTACACCTATAACAAGGCCGACCCGGATGGCTTGACTATCGGCGTCTGGATCAGCGGGCAAATCATTCGCCAGGCCTTGGGCGACCGCGCCGCCCGCTTTGACGGCCGGAAATTCGGTTGGATCGGCGCCCCCAGCAACGGCGCGCCGACCTGCGCGATCATGGGCCATGCTGGCTTCAATAATTGGGATGAAATTCGCAGTGCCAAGCGCGCTATCCGCATGGGCGGCGTGCGGCGCGGCACTTCCTATGACGACCTGCCGGCCATTCTCAACAACGTGGCGGGAACCCAATTCGACGTGATCACCGGTTACAAGGGCACTTCGATCATCAAGGTCGCGCTGCAGAATCGCGAAGTGGAAGGCGCCTGCTTGGGCTGGGAATCGATGAGCGTCTCCAATCGCGCCATGCTCGACGCCAAGGGCCCGGACCGGCTGATTCCGTTTCTGATTCACAAAAAGATCGAAGATCCCGAGGTGAGTGGCTTGCCGCTATTCACCGACGTAATCAAAGGCGAAGATAACCTGGCGACCTATCGCACCTGGGCGGCGTCTTACGAGTTTCAGCGACCGTTTTCCTTGCCGCCGGGCGCGCCCAGCGATCGGTTAGCGCTATTGCGCAAGGCTTTTGCTGCGACATTGAGGGACTCTGATTTCCTCGCCGATGCGAAGAAGACCAAACTGTTTATCGAGCCCGTGGCCGGCGAGGATATCGATAAGCACGTCAACCAGATTTATTCGATGTCGAGCAAAGTAAAACAGAATCTGAGCTTCCTGGTGCGCTCGACGGAGCGACGAAGCAACTAGCCTTACGGGATTCCAGAAGAGATGAGAGAATCATGAAATGCCAACAATGTTCATCGCCGCGCGGTGAAGTCGCTGAATTTCGCGTTCGCAGCGAGGTCATTGACATCAAGGTATGCCGAAGGTGCGCTGAGAAGGCGCAGGCTATCGGGCTGAAGACAACCAAGTTGTGCGCACAGTCGGATCGACGGGAAGTCGATCATAAAAGCGCTGCGTGATGCGAATTTCCCGGCCCCCGATCGCAATGCTGCGACGGCCCTCGAGTCGAAGGCGGGAGTTCGATATCATTGTGCGTCTTCGGTTCATGTTCAGCTGCTTGAAGCGTTCCGACGGTTTTTGCGGCAATCTGCCGGGCGTCAAATGCGACGATGCCAAGCTATGTAACTAGTCAGGCTTGATTCGCTATTCCCTCAAATATTTTTCCGATTCGCCGAAGTCTCGGCGCGATCATTGCCGCTGTGCACTTACGGCACAACCACATGTTCGAGCAGCTGCGCGGATCAATGTAATAAATCGCCCCGGCCGACAGGGGGCTGTTAAAATTAATCGCGCAGTGTGAACAGTTAGCTCGACGCTTGGCCGGTTTGCCGCCGCCTCTGTAAAATATCTTCACAGGGGTGGCGGTGCGGCGCTCTTTTTATCCCAACGATTCGATTCAAACGGCTGAATTCGCAGACATTCTTAAGTCTGGTTCGGTTCTTGCTCTACCCTCATTCAAAAACTTTGCAGAGGAGTAAGTTATGAAAACAAAAGCTTTGTGCGCAGCGTTAGTGGCGTCTTTGTCGGCGGCCGGTCTCATCGCAACCACGCCGGCATGGTCCGAGGATTTTTACGCCGGGAAAACCATTCGCGTCGCGGTCGGGTTTTCCGCCGGCGGCGGTTATGACACCTACGCCCGCATCGTCGCGCGCCATATGGGCAAACATATCCCCGGCAAGCCGTCCTTCGTGGTCGAGAACATGGATGGCGCCGGCAGTCTGATCGCCGCCAACTACACTTATAACAAAGCCCCGCGCGACGGCACCTTCATCGGGGTGTGGAATAGCGCCTTTGTGCTCTACCAGGCGCTCGGCGATAAGGCGGTGCGCATGGACGCGAGAAAACTCAACTGGATCGGCGCGCCGATCAAGGGTTCGCCGGCGTGCAATATCATGGGCCACACCGGCTTGAAGAGCATGGACGAAGTGGTGAAATCCGGCAAAGCCCTCAAAATGGGCGCCACCCGGGCCGGTTCGACCTATAACGACTTGCCGAAAATTTTAAATCAAACTGTCGGTTCCAAATTCGACGTCATCACCGGTTACAAGGGCACTTCGCAAATTACCGTCGGCATGCGCTCGAAGGAACTCGATGGTGGCTGCTGGGGTTGGGAATCGACCCGAGTCACGGCGCGCGCCATGCTCGACGCCCCCGGCGATCAAAAACTGATGCCGATCATCGTCCACAAGAAGTGGGAAGATAAGGAGCTCAATGGCGTGCCGCTTACCCGCGACTATATCAAAGCGAAGGGTGGCCAGGACGGCGTCGAACTCTACAACGCCTGGGTCAATCAGTATGAGTTCCAGCGTCCATGGGTGACCGCTCCAGGCCTGCCCGCCGACCGCGTGGCGATTCTGCGCAAGGCCTTCAAAGCCACGCTGGAAGATCCCGAGTTCGTCGCCGAAGCGAACAAAAGCAAGTTGGAGATGGAATATGTCGGCGCCGAGGAAATCAACGGCTTGGTGAAAGAGATTCTCAACATCTCGCCCAAGGCCAAACAGGGGCTGCAATTCTTGGTTAGAAAATCAACGAATTAACCAACTTCCGAAATTTGATTGCGCCTGATGGTTATTGCGCCGCGAAGTGAGCATCGACACTAGTAGCGTCGTCAACCGAAGGAAGGAATCAAGAAGGAGGTTCAGATGAAACGGTCGTTAAAGTTGTTGTCGGTCCTCACCGCAGGGGCGTTGTTTTTAATCGACGGTCCGCCAAAGGCGACGGCTGAGGATTTCTACGCCGGCAAGACAATACGGATCACCGTGGGCAACGCGGCTGGTGGCGGCTACGACACTTACACGAGAACTATCGCCCGCCACATCGGCAAACACATTCCGGGTAATCCAACGACTGTGGTCGACAACATGACCGGAGCGGGCAGCTTGATCGCGGCTAATTATACTTACAATAAAGCCGACCGCGACGGCACCTTCATCGGCAACTGGAATAGCGCCTACGTGCTCTACCAAGCGCTCGGTGACAGGGCGGTGAAGTTGGACGCGAAGAAGCTCAACTGGATCGGCGCGCCGATCAAGGGCTCGCCGGCGTGCAACATCATGGGCTTCACGGGCGTGAAGAGCCTCGATGAAATTCGCAAGACCGGCGCGGCGCTTAAAATGGGTTCCACCCGGGCAGGTTCGACGTACAACGATTTACCGATGATCTTGAATCAGACCGTGGGCACGAAGTTCAACGTGATCAATGGCTATAAGGGCACATCGCTGATCACCGTCGCCATGCGGGCCAAGGAACTCGACGGCGGCTGCTGGGGCTGGGAGTCGGCCCGCGTCACCGCCAGAGCGATGCTGGATGCTAGCGGCGAGCAAAAACTCATTCCGATCCTCGTGCATAGCAAATGGGAAGATAAAGAATTGCAGGGAGTGCCTTTAGCTCGTGATTATATCAAAGCGAAAGGCGGCGACGACGGCTTAAAGCTCTACAACACTTGGATCAATCAATATGAATTTCAACGTCCATGGGTCATGCCGCCGGACGTGCCGGCGGACCGAGTCGCGATGGTGCGCAAGGCGTTTAAAGACACTTTCTCCGATCCGGAGTTTCTGCAGGAAGCTAAAAACATCAAACTGGAGCTGCAATATGTCGGCGCGGACGAAATCAACGGCTTGGTGAAAGAGATTCTCGATATATCCCCCAAGGCGAAGCAGGGGCTGCAGTTCCTGATCAGAAAGAGCAAGAACAGCAATTAGACCGGGGTTAAATATCGCCAGCAATCCGCTTTGACACAGGGGGCGCTGTGAAACCGACGTGGAAGCATATCTTCAACCTTAGCATCGCAAGCTGTTTGCTGGTTTCGCAAGCCGGTTGGGCCGCCGACTTCTACAAGGGTAAAACCTTACGCATGGTGGTCGCTTCGTCGCCGGGTGGAGGTTATGACACCTACACCCGGATGATTGCGCGCCACATCAGCCGCTACATCCCGGGCCATCCCGCCATCGTGGTGGAAAACATGGAAGGCGCCGGTGGTCTGGTGGGCGCCAACTATATCTACAAGCGCGCGGCGCCCGATGGCTTGACGCTGGCGGTGTTCAACAACTCCAACATCGTGCAAAAGGCGCTGGGCGATCCGCGCATTAACATTGATTTTCGCAAGCTCGGATGGATCGGCGCGCCGAGTGTCGGCGCGCCGATGTGCATGATCATGGGTTTTACCGGCTTGAAAACTCTTGACGATGTTTTGAATTCGAAAAAATCGCTCAAAATGGGCGCCAACCGGGCCGGCACCACAGGCTATGACTTGCCGCTGATTCTCAACCAAGCGCTTGGCACGAAGTTCGACGTGATCAGCGGTTATACCGGCACGTCGAAGATTCGCGTTGCACTGCAATCACGCGAACTTGACGGCTTTTGCTCCCAGTGGGAATCGATGCGCGTCACGGCGCGCGCGATGCTCGATGCCGAGGGAGATAAGAAACTTATCCCATTCGTCATCAACGAAAAGTGGACGGATCCCGAAGTCAAGGATCTGCCGCTATTTAAGGACGTGATCAAAGACCCGAAGAAATTTGCCGTCTATAAAGCCTGGGCAGATCAGATGGATTTTCAGCGCCCGCTGGCCATGCCGCCGAATACGCCAGACGAACGTCTAGCGATTTTGCGCAACGCGCTGGGCGAGGCTTTGAAAGATCCGGCGCTGCTCGCCGAGGCGAAGAAGTCCAGGTTGGTGATCACGTATGTTTCGGGCGAGCGCACCGCCGAACTCGTCCGTGAAATTCTTTCCATGCCGGAAGACGCCAAGCTGAGTCTTTCGTTTCTAGTGCGGGCTAAGGGCAAATAGCGAGAAGCAAAAGTTAGAGGAGAAATGCCATGAAAATGCTGTCACGAGCGATGATAATGGTGAGCCTGGCAATCCTAACATTGCCACCGTCCTCGGCGCGCGCGGAAGATTATTATGCCGGCAAAAACATCCGCTTCATCGTCGGCTTTGCGGCCGGCGGCGGCTACGATGCCTACACCAGAACGGTGGCGCGCTACATCAGCCGACATATCCCGGGCAAGCCGTCCACCTCGGTGGAAAACATGGACGGCGCGGGCAGCGTCATCGCCGTCAATTACACGTACAACAAAGCCTCCAAAGACGGTTTGACCGTGGGCATCTTTGATTCCCACAACGTGTTCAACAATATGATGGGCGACCCGAGTATTCGCATCGACGGCCGTAAGTTCGGTTGGGTCGGCTCGCCGAGCAAGGATTCCATCGCCTGCGCGATCATGGGATTTGCTGGCCCCAAGTCGTGGGAAGAGATCATCGCGTCAAATAAACGGCTTCGTATGGGCGCCACGCGCGGCGGCAACACCGTGCAGCTGCCGGAGATGATGAATCGCTGGGGCGGCGCCAATTTTGACATCATTCCCGGCTACAGCGGCACGTCGAAGATTCGTCTTGCCATGCGCTCGCGCGAAGTCGACGGCGCCTGCTGGACCTGGGATTCGATGCGCTCCACCGCTCGCTCCATGATCGATGCCAAAGGCGACGACAAGATGATTCCGTTCATCATCGGCGACCGCTGGGAAGACCCGGAGGTCAAGGGCGTCCAGCTGTTCCGTGACATCATTAAAGACCCGGGCAACTTGACGGCTTTCAATGTCTGGAACTCGGCCAACGATTTCGCGCGGCCTTTCGCTATGCCGCCGGATGCGCCGAAGGAAGCCTTGGAAATTATGCGCAAGGCTTTCAAGGCGACGATGGAAGACAAGGATTATAAGGCCGATGCGGCCAAGGCGAAGCTAACAGTGGAATATATTTCGCCCGAGCAAGTAGATAAATATGTCGCGCAGATCTATTCGGCGACGGACGATGTCAAGAAAAGGCTCGATTTCACAGTACGCAGACAGAAGAAATCCTAGGAGACTGTTATGCTGGAATATTTGCACGCCTTTAATCAGGGGCTTATCAACATCCTGCCTTTTTTTACGCCCCACGGCACCGAAACTTTTCTTTACATGATGATCGGCATGGGTGTTGGCTTTTGCGTCGGCATTCTTCCCGGTCTGGGCGGTGCGACCACGCTGGCGCTGATGCTGCCGTTTATCTACAACATGGACCCGACGACGGCGTTTGCCTTTCTCCTGGGCTCCAACGCCGTGACCGCGACCACCGGGGATGTGACCTCGGTACTGTTCGGGGTCCCCGGTGAGGGTATTTGCGCGGCGACCATCGTCGACGGCCATCCGATGGCCAAGAATGGCGAGGCCGGTCGCGCTCTTGGCGCGGCGCTGATGAGTTCTCTCGTCGGTGCCGTGTTCGGCGCGTTCTTGTTGGCGCTGGCGATTCCGATCGTCAGCCCCCTCGTCTTGTCCATCGGCTCGGCGGAATTTTTTATGCTCGCGGTGTTGGGCGTTACTTTCGTCGCCTCTTTGAGCGGTGAAAACGTGCCCAAAGGCCTGATCGCCGGCGGGCTGGGATTGTGCCTTGCCATGGTCGGCCTCGATCCCATCGAGAGCGTGCCGCGTTTCACCCTCGAGGGTCTCATCGGCGAAGACAATTCGTTGTTCCTATGGGATGGGATTTCGTTGGTGGCGGTAACGGTGGGTCTGTTTGCGATTCCCGAGATTATCGATCTCGCGGTTCAAGGCAGCAGCATCGCCCGCGACAGCGTCCCGGCTAAGCTCGGCGGCGTCATGGAAGGGGTCAAGGACACCTTTCGCCATTGGAAACTGGTGTTGCGCTGCAGCGGCATTGGCGCCTATATCGGCTTGATTCCCGGCATGGGCGGCGGGCCGGCGCAGTGGCTGGCCTACGCCCACGCGGTGCAGACGTCTCCTAATAAAGAACGCTTCGGCAAAGGCGCGGTGGAAGGCGTCCTCGGTCCCGGCGCGGCGAACAATTCCAAAGAGGGCGGTTCGCTCATTCCAACCTTGGCCTTCGGTGTCCCCGGCAGCGTGTCGATGGCGATATTGCTCGGCGCCTTCATCATTCAAGGCATTGTGCCCGGTCCCGATCTGTTGGACCCGGCGAAACATTTGACCCTCACCATGTCGTTTGTCTGGATCATCGTCGTGACCAATATTCTCACCGTGGCGATCTGTTTTCTGTTTCTCAACCAGTTGGCCAAAGTCACCTTCGTCAAGGGCACGTTTCTGATTCCCTTTTTGCTCTTGTTGATCTACCTCGGCGGTTTCGCGGTCAAGAACAGCTTCGGCGACATGCTGCTGGTGCTGATGTTCGGCGCCATCGGCTGGTTCATGGTCAAATTCGACTGGCAGCGGCCGCCGCTGCTACTCGGCCTGGTGTTGGGCGGCATCGCGGAGAACAATTTGTTCATCGCCAGCCGGATTTACGGTTACAGCTGGCTGCTCCATCCGGGAGTGCTGGTCATTGGCGCGATTATTTTGTTCGGCGCGGTCTATCCCTACGTTCAGGCGCGCTGGAAGCGCCGCAGTGAAAACGCGGATGCTTCGGATATGGCCAAGAAGGTGGAGGTCGTCAAGACGGTGGCGGTGCCGGTATTCACGCGGGTCTCGCGCGCATCGTTCGCTTTGGTGCTGGTCGGCCTGTTGGCTTACGTCGTCTACCAAGCAAAGTTCGGCTTCGGCGCCTGGGAACCGCGCGCCGCGCTGTTCCCGTGGGTGATCGGTTTGCCCAGCTTGATTCTGGCGACAATCGTTCTGGTGCAGGAATGCTTTCGCTCAACGCGCATGGTCAAAGCCGTCGATCTGCCGTCGCTCGAAAGTGAGCCGGAAATCGAACCCATTGTCGAGCGCCAGCGCACCATCGCGATCGCCGCTTGGATCATCGGCTTTTTCCTGGCCATTTGGATTTTCGGTTTCGTGCCGGCCTCGGCGATCGCGACGCTGTTGTACCTAAAACTCGGCGCCGGCGAACGCTGGCCGATCACGCTGGTGATCACCGCCGTGTGCTGGATGTTTTTCTTCGGCCTGTTCGACTACACGCTCCATCTGCCATTTCCCGACGGAGAAATCTTTAGCTGGTTGCCGGCCAGTTGGGCGCAGAGTTTCTGAGACACGGATAACGGAGATTAAATGGAATTGCTCAATTACATTTCCGAGCTATTTGGCTTCAAGATCCCGATGACGCCGGTGGTGGTGCTGCCGCTGCTGGTCATCGCGACGGTCTTTCTCGCATACCTGGTCTATTGGCTGGCGCTGCGGGCGATCCGCGGCGCCGCCAAGCGCGCTGCGGTGGATCTCGACAGCCGATCCCTGTGGCTGTTGGAGCATTATCTGTTCCCGCTCTTGATCGTCCTGGGGCTGTGGTGGATCCTCGACATCGCGCCGTTGCCGCCGAAGATCGCCCGCGCCGCCGACCGGCTGCTTTCGCTTGCCGGTCTTGGCATTACCATTTTCTTGTTGGCCAAGGGCATCTTGTTGATCTTGCGCAACATCGCTGCCCGCTACCAGCCTTTGGGCAACATTCAAGCTCCCGTCGAATTATTCACCAAGATTCTCCTGTGCGCCATCGGCGGCATGTTGCTGCTCGATAATCTCGGCGTGTCGTTGACGCCATTATTGACCACGCTCGGCATCGGCAGTTTGGCGGTCGCTATCGCCCTGCAAGATACGCTCGGCAATGCCTTTGCCGGTTTGCACATCAAGGCCGACCGGCCCATCGAACTGGGCCAATTCATCCGGCTGGAGAACGGCGATGAAGGCTTTGTCGACCGCATCGGCTGGCGCAGCACCCGCATCCGCATGCTGCCCAACAAGAGCGCCGTGGTGCCCAACAGCAAGCTGGTGCAGAGCACGATCATCAACTACGACCTGCCCGATCCGCAAGTGGCGGTCCTGATTCAGGTCGGGGTGCATTACGACAGCGATCTGAATAAAGTCGAGCGTGTCACCTGCGAAGTCGGCAAGGACATCATGCGGCGGGTCAAAGGTGCAGTGCCGGAGTTCGAGCCGTTTATCCGCTACCATACCTTCAACCAGTCGAGTATCGATTTCACCGTGATCCTGCGCGCCAAGACTTTCGTCGACAACTATCTGATCAAGCACGAGTTCATCAAGGCCTTGCAAGAGCGCTACCGCGAGGAAGGCATCGTCATCCCGTTTCCGATCCGAACGCTGCACTTCGCCAATGGAGCTGCGGAAAAAGTCACCGATGGCGCAGTGTTACAATCCAGGTTAGAACGCTCCGCGCATCACTGAAGCGCGAAGGAAGAAGGAGGTTTCCATGAGAAGAAAAATCTATGTTGGCGGTGCGCTAATGGGCGCGGCGCTAAGCGCCTTGGTTTTAAATCCGCTGGCGCGCGCCGAGGATTTCTACCAAGGCAAGACCCTCAAGTTCGTTGTCGGTTTCTCCGCCGGCGGCGGTTTCGATACCTATACGCGCATGATCGCGCGTCATATCAGCAAGCATATCCCGGGCAAGCCCGCGACCATTGTTGAAAACAAGACCGGCGCCGGCAGTCTGTTGGCGGCGAATTTCATTTTCAACCAAGCCGAGCCCGATGGGTTGACCATTGGCAATTTCATCGGCCCGCTGGTATTGCAGCAGGCGCTCGGCAACAAGGCGGCGAAATTCGATGGACGGAAATTCGGCTGGCTCGGCGTGCCGACGCCGGACTCCGGCGTGTGCGTGTTGACGCGTGCCAGCGGCATCAACAGCGCTGATGAATGGAAGCAATCGAAGAAACTGGTCAAGCTCGGCGGCACCGCGCCGGGCTCCACCACCGACGATGTGCCGAGACTTTTGGCCGTGGCGACCGGCTTTCCCATGCAGTTCGTCACCGGCTACAAGGGTACGGCGAACATCCGTCTTGCCGCCGAGCGCGGCGAACTCGACGGCGGCTGCTGGGCTTGGGAATCGATCAAACCGACCTGGGCCAAGTCGCTTGAAAGCGGCAAGGTCAAGC
>Ga0075342_1000201_pt1 | contig 10446 bp, 8 predicted proteins | sample RushOxbow_ThreeS_3_FD_120085 | JGI IMG/M metagenome (GOLD analysis project Ga0075342, IMG submission 120085) | Natural and restored wetland microbial communities from the San Francisco Bay, California, USA, that impact long-term carbon... | ecosystem: Environmental > Terrestrial > Soil > Wetlands...
GGCAGGTCTTGGGCCTGTACGAACGATGGCGCTGTTAGAATCGCAAGAAACATGACAGCAATTATGACGCGGCCAATTGGTTGTCTAGTCAGTGTCTGTAATGATTGCTTCCCCCTTTGCAAAAGGGGGATTGAGGGGGATTTGCCGTTGCTGTGCTTGGAAAATCCCCCCATCCCCCCCCCTTCTAAAGCGGGGGATGAAAAAATTAAATGCTTCGACTGAGTTTCTCTAACGCAAAATTGGAGAGTAGCCATTGCCTAGCTTAGACGTTCGTGAACCCAAAACCTTTTGGACCTCAGGGATCGACTACTTCGCGCCGTTGCGGATCATTTCCAGCACTTGGTCGGTGCTGCGCACCCGGGCCAGGCGGGGAAAGACCGTGTTCATCAGCGCGGCCATGGAGTCGTCGTGGGAGTTGCTGCACGCGTCGCGGACGACGACGATGTTGTAATCGTGGTCGCGGGCTGAGTAGACCGTCGAGGCGACGCCGACGTCGACGGCGCCGCCGGAAATAATGATCGTGTCGATGCCGCGGGTGCGCAGCGCCAAATCGAAGTAGGTCTGGTGAAAAGTGCTCCAGCGGTATTTGGGAATGATGTAATCCTGCGGCTGCGGCGCAATCGGATCGATGACTTTCTGCTCCCAGGAGCCTTCGGTGGCGCCATGCACGGTCGGATTGCAGTCGTCGTTGGGCCAGGGGCGCAGCCGCATGTCGGTGTCGGTGATCGCCATATAGCGGCTATGGCCGTCGGAGCGGTGATTGGCCATAGCGTAGTAGATCAGGATGCCGGCCTGGCGCGCGCCGTTCTTCAAGCGCACGGCATTGTCGACCACCGGTTTTAAGGCTTTTTGCTTTTCTTCCGGGACGCCGTGGAAGTAGACGTTGAGCATGTCGAAGAACAGCAGGGCAGTTCTTTTGTTGTCGATATGATGGATGTTCATGATCGGTTCTCCTTTTTAAGGTTGAATCAGCTTGGATTCCGGCTTCGGCTGGAATGGTGGACCAAGGCGGCGATCTCCCACCAATTCTTATTTAAATCGTTGAGCAGGAAGGATTGGCCGCAACCGGTATCCTCAATATCACCGATCTCCGTGATAGCGAATTCACTACGGCGGGAGATGAGTGCTTCCCGGGCTTCCTTGAGCTTGTCCGCCGAAGCGACGGCAATGGTAAAGCGTTGGAGCGGAGTTAGATATCTACGATGTTTCTCCGGAACTTCGAGGCTGACGACGTACCAGGTATCATGCGGATGTTTGATGTTGTGCGGCTTGGTGGTCTCGACATGGGTGATTACATCCATGCCGAGGCCCTCTTTGTAGAACCGCACCGACGACGCCCAGTCGTGGCACTCGATGGTCCCGTGGGTGAAACCATGCGGCAGGTAGCCCCGGCCGGGAAATTGTTCCTCGCTGAGTTCGGTTTTCCATGGATAGGAGACTTCGTAAGGGAGGCCAGCTTGGTGGCGGTGCTCATAGGACTCGATCTCCCAGTAGTTGCCGCCGGGCTCGACGAAAAAGACCGAATACGAACCGGCGCGCTCGTTGCGCATGACGACTTTTTTCAAACCGAGCCGGTCTTTCTGCGCCATCAAATAATCGTAAGCCCGGTCGACCTGCTCGTTATTCTTGACGCGCACCCCATAGTGATTGCGAAACGGTTTGTCCGGGACACCGGGGCCGCTCTCATAGATGACCAGCAGCCAGCCGGTGTTGGGGTGCTTCATCGTCACCTGTTTGTCGCCGGTCTCGACGACTTCCAACGCGAGAAGTTCCGACAATACCGGCACGGTCCGGTCGAGATAATTGCATTCGTAGTGGCCTTTAACGATGCTCAAGGATTCAATGGCCGGTCGCGCCGAGTCTGACATGAAACTCCTCTCTAGTTATTTCTTGATTAGGCTCAAGCGCTCTGCTGCGCGTTGCACCAAAGCTGAGTCGAGATAGGGGCGGGTGTCACTGATTTTCATGATTGCAGCCACTAAGATCGATAGGATTTGTCGAATCGGACTGATCGGTCGGATCAATCAAGACTCGGAGACTCTCATGGCGCTAGTTCGCGATGTAGGCGATCTCCCACCAGTTGCGGTCGAGGTCGCAGAGCTGAAAGGACTTGCCGGCGCGGCTTTCTTGCACCGCTTCGATGGCGGTCAGTCCAAACTCATCCTTGCGTTCGGTGAAATCCCGATGGGCCTCGGCAAGAGCCGCTGGCGAGGCAACGGCGACGGTGTAGCGCTGCAACGGGTTTAGATAATGTTTGTTCTTGGGCGGCACTTCCAAGCTGACGACGTACCAGGGGGTGGCGGGATGTTTCACGTCATGGGGTTCGATGGCCGGCACATGGGTGATGACATCGAGTCCCAACCCTTCGGTGTAGAATTTTTTCGATGCCTGCAAATTGGTGCATTCCATGGTGCCATGGGTCAGTGCCTGCGGGACGTAGCCGCAGCCCGGCAGCCGTTCTTCGGTGAGCACGCTCTTCCACGGAAAGGCAACTTCGTAGGGGAGGCCGGCCTTGTGGCGATTTTCATAGGACTCGATCTCCCAGTAGTTGCCGCCGGGCTCGACAAAGAACATCGAGTAGGAGCCGGCGCGTTCTTTGCGCTTGACGACTTTCGACAGGCCGAGGGTTTCTTTGTTGGCGAGGAGATACTGGTAGGCGCGATCGACTTGCTCGTTGTTCGCCACACGCACGCCGTAGTGATTGCGCTCGGGTTTATCTTTGACCTCGGCACCGCCTTCATGGACGATCAGCTTCCAGCCGGTGTTGGGATGCTTCAAGACCGCTTGATGGTCGCTCCGTTCGAGCAGATCGAGCCCGAGAACTTTGGTGAGCACCGGGAGGGTGTCGTCGAGAAAACGCACTTCGGTGTGGCCGTGGACCAAGCCAGTAGGTTTGAGGACGGATTCAGTCATTTTGGTTCGCTTCCAAAGTATTATTTGCCGCAGTCCAGTTCGTCCACGATGCGGTTGCGCAAGCAGCCAAGTTCTTCGACTTCGGCTTCGACGAGGTCGCCGGGCTTGAGCCACCAGGGCGCCTGATCGGGTTTTCTGCCGGCGGCGACGCCGCGCGGCGTGCCGGTGGTCAGCACGTCACCGGGATTCAAACCCATTTGCGACCAGTAGGCGATCATGTCGCGGATTTTGAAAATCATGTAGCCCAGGTTCGAGTCCTGGCGCGTCTCGCCGTTGACGCGCAGCCAGAGTCTTAAATTCTGCGGATCGGCAATCTCATCCGCGGTTACTAGATAGGGTCCCATGGGCGCGAAACCGGAAAAGCTTTTGCCCATAAGGTGGATGCCGCTCTTGTTCTCGCCGCGAATGATGTCGCGGGCGCTGATGTCGTTAAACGAAGCGTAGCCAGCGACATAATGCATCGCCTCTTCCGCAGCCACTTCGACGCAGGGTTTGCCGATGATAACCGCGAGCTCGACTTCATAGTCCAAATTTTTCACTTCCGGCGGATGCGGGATGTCGTCCTCGGGGCCGATAACCGAGCCCGGCAGTTTCAAAAAGGCCACCGGCGCCGCCGGCCCTTTCTTCGACGACATTTCGGCGACATGATCGGAAAAGTTCTTGCCGGCGGAGATGAGCGCGCCGGGACGGGGCACCGGCGCCATCAGGCGCACGCGCTGGCGTTCGATGACGTTGTCACCGGCGCTGTCAGTTGCTGCGTGCTCGATGGCTATGCGGGCGGCGTCGATTGCCTTGTCGCCATGCTTCAAGAATGCGACCATGTCACTGCCGAGGGTGGCGGCGGCCAAGCGCACTGCGGCGGCGGCTTTGTCAACCTTGCGTAGATGGGACGCATAAGCGTTGATTAGATCGACGATATTGCCGGAGTGATCGATAGCGCCGATTCTTTCCTGCTCGTCGTGGAAAAACGTAACCAGCTTCATCGGCGTATACCTCCCGCGGCAACAACCTGGTGTGACAGCTCGCCAATGGCGGGTGATGCGCAGCGGATCGTCGAACCGATTTTCAACGGCACGGGGTTCTGCAAGCGGTCGCCTTGCCGCGCCATGCTGGCGCCGATGGCGAGCCAATCGCCCGGCTTGATCCCGAGGATCGACCAGCGGGCGATGATCTGCTCGACAGTGAACACGCAATCGCGCAGGGCGAATTTTTGCTCGACGCTGCCGTCGAGGGAGAACACCACTTCCGAAGCCAGTAGGTCCTGCTTGTCCTTGCCGACCAGCAGAGCCGGGGCGACACAGGTGCTCGATGGGAAGTTTTTGCCGAGCAAATTATTGGTCGTGAGCCCTTCGCGCTTGTTGATGTCGCGCGCGGTGATGTCGACGATCAACATGGCGCCGGCGACATGTTCCCAGGCTTTTTCCGGCGCGATTCGCTTGCCCGCCTTGCCGATGACAATGGCGATGCAACCATCGGCGTCGAGCTCCTGAGAGAATTTCGGCCAGATGACCGGCGCGCCGGTGGTGACAAAAGTCTGCGGCAGTTTGTAATAGCCCGTGGGGATCTCCGCCGGCGGCAGCGCTTCGCTGCGCGCGCGGTCGGAAAAGCCGATGACAAAACTCTTTTCCGGATTCTGTAACGGCGGCAGGACCCTGATGTCAGTGCTTTCGTAGGCAAGCTTTTCGCCACCGGGGCCGCGCAGCTCGCGCACGCCGGATTTGCCGACGAAGCTCATAACTTGGTCAAGCAGTTTCTGCGCCGGGTCGCCCCATTCGAGAAAGCCGGCGATGGTTTGGGGAAAATAATAGCTGGCCAGTTCGTAAGCGTTCGCCTGATTGCCTTGCGCCTGAGTCAAATAGGCGGCGCAGGCGATTTGCAAGTCGACCAGTTGGCCGTCCAGTTCGCCAAAGACGCGCGTTTGGTCCGGCAGCGAACTTTCCAATAGACCGAGATAAAGTTTCATTTAAAAAACCTGCAAAATAATCCGAGTGATTCGCCCGTCGTTTATCACGGCGACTGTTAAATTCCCAACTCGACTAGGCTTGGTTCTGTTTCAAATCCTTCAGCACCTCTTTGGCGGCATAGTATCCCGGCAGGCCAGTGATGCCGCCGCCGGGGTGCGTGCCGGAGCCGCAGAGATAGAGGTTGTCGATGGGCGTGCGGTAGCGCGCCCAACCGGGGACCGGGCGCATGAAGAAAATTTGATCGAGGGCCATCTCGGCATGATAGGGGTGGCCGCCGGTGACACCATAGATCTGTTCCAAGTCCAATGGCGTCAAGACTTGTCGATGTAAAATCAAGTTTTTAAATCCCGGCGCGTAGTCCTCCAAGAGATTTACGACGATGTCGCCCAAAGCATCGCGCTGATCATGCCAATTTGAGTCGCGTAAATCGTATGGAGCCGACTGCATCCACACTGACATGACATGCTTGCCCGCCGGAGCTAGGGTCGGATCGCCGAGCGATGGAATCGTAATTTCCAAGAACGGTTGTTTGGAATAACGGCCATACTTGGCGTCATCCGCGGCGCGTTCAAGATAATCCAACGTCGGACCGATGTGGATGATGCCGCCGAGCTGGGTCGGGGATTCCTGCTGGCTGAATTTTGGCAAGCCGTCCAGCGCCAAGTTGATTTTCGCCACCGTGCCGCGGGCGCGAATGTTTTGCACCTGCAGCAGGAAGTGCGGGTCCAAGTAGGTCGGCTCGACGAGCTGGAGAAAAGTCCGCTTTACGTCGGCGCTGGAAATCACGGCTGTTGCCGCGATCTCCTCGCCGTCAGCCAGCACGACGGCGCTTGCGGCGCTTTGCTTGGTGATGACTTTTGCGACTTCGGCGCCGGTGCGAATCTCTGCGCCAAATTGCCGGGCGGACCGGGCGAGGGCGGCGGCGAGATTGCCGATGCCGCCGCGCACCAAGCCGGCGGCGCGCAAGGCGCCATTGGATTCGCCAATCTGATGATGCAGCAGGTTAAACGCTGTGCCCTGCTGGCGCGGCCCGACAAAGGAGCCCAGCATGGAGCTCGCGGCCAGGCTCGCCTTAAGCAAATCGCTGTCGAACCACTCGTGCAGCAGATCCGCCATGCTCATCGGCAAAATGCGCAGGAACTCGTAGCCTTCCTTGTCGCCGAGACCGTGAAATTTCAGGCCGATCTTCAAAAGCTCCAGCGGATTGAATTCACCAGGGCTCGCCTTGTCCGGCAGAGTCAGGCCGTAAAGCGTGCGCAGAAAACCCGCGAGGGTCTTGAGCCTGGCGCAAAACGCGGCGTAGTTGCTCGCATCGTTTTTTGAATGGCGGCCAATCGTTTCGGCCGCCTTTAGCGGATCTCGGGCAATCGCCAGTGGCGCGCCGCTTGGGCTTGGCGCGAACAGCAAAGGATCGAGTGGCAAAAGCTCCAAGCCGTGCTTTTTGAGTTCGAGGTCCGCGCTGACTTCACCGGCAAAGCTGCTGGCGAGGTGCGCGCAGGTGGCGAATTTGAAACCCGCAAAAATTTCTTCCGTGGCGGCAATGCCGCCAATGACATCGCGCCGCTCAAGAACCAGCACTTTTTTGCCGGCCTTGGCGAGGTAGGCGGCGGTGACCAGGCCGTTATGGCCGGCGCCGATGACGATGACGTCGTAGTTGCTCATGATCTTGTCATTCCCAACCGTTCACTTACCATGTCAAAGATTCAAAACCCTGTCGAGACAGCCGGACTAGGGACGAAAACGGTTCTGCAAATGAGCTGGAACCAGCGGACAACTGTTTGCCGGTGTGCTAGATAGCCGGCGGCGCATCCGCGCCACGCAGTCATAGCCGAAGTCGAGCATCGAAGTCGGTAAAATGTTCAATCCCATTCCAATAGCGCGCCAAGCTCCGCCGACCCGCATGAGAACGTACAGTACGGCTGTTGACTTCACCAAGAGTTGTCCGTCATCGGTTCGAAGCACCACGCTATCCGGCAATTGCTGCCGTTCCGCTTGAGGAATTGCCGCTGCACAATACTCGCCCTGGAGCGGCGCAAAGTCGAATTTATCGCCGGTGGGATCTTTGGCGATCAGAAAGCGCACCAAACCATGACAAAGTCCGCAATGGCCGTCGTAAAAAATCGTGATCGGAGTTTCGGCCATCGCTTTGCCGGCGGGTGAAACCTGTTCGGATATCGCTACAGCCGCGCGCTTTTCAAGATTTCCAAAGCCGCCAATCGGCCCGACGCCGCCATGACGCCGCCGCCGGGATGAGTGCAGGCGCCGCACATGTAAAGATTTTTGATTGGCGTGCGGTATTTCGCCCAACCCGGCACCGGTCTTAGAAAGAACAGCTGATCCAGCGTCAACTCGCCCTGAAAAATATTTCCCTCGGTGAGGCCAAACTCTTGTTCCAAATCCCAGGGCGTGACCACCTGGCGGTGCAATATAATATTTTTCAAATTGGGCGCGTATTCGCTCAGGGTATCGATGACGGCATCGCCCAAGGCTTCGCGTTTCTCCGGCCAGCTGCCGTTTGCCAGATGAAAGGGCGCGTACTGCACGAAGATCGACATCACATGTTTGCCCGGCGGCGCCATGGACGGGTCGAGCATGGACGGCAGGATGATATCCATGTAAGGGCGGCGCGAAAAGTCGCCGTATTTGGCGTCGTCGTAGGCGCGTTCGATATAGTCCAAGCTTGGGCTGATCGAGATCGCACCGGCGAGATGGGGTCCGTTGCCGGGCATGCTGGTGAAGTTCGGCAGTGCGTCGAGAGAAAGATTGACCTTCGCCGATGAGCCGCGGATTTTGAAATCGCTCACTTGCTTCAAAAAAGGCGCGCTCAAATGCCGGCCGTCGATCATCTTCAAAAACGTCCTTTTGGGATCGACGCTGGAGACCACGACTTTGGCCTGGATCTCCTCGCCGGTGGCGAGAACGACGCCGGTGGCGCGGCCGCTCTTGATCGTTACCTGGTCGACGGCGACCTGGGTTCTGATCTCAGCGCCAAAATGGCGCGCCGCGTCGGCGATGGCATTGCTGATCGCGCCGGTGCCGCCGCGGGCGAACCCCCAAGAGCGAAACGCGCCGTCAAGCTCGCCCATGTAGTGATGCAGCAGCACGTAAGCTGTTCCCGGCGAGCGCGGCCCCATGAAGGTGCCGATGATGCCGCTGGCCGACATGGTCGCCTTGAGCACGTCGGTTTCAAACCACTCGTCGAGAAAGTCCGCCGAGCTCATGGTCATGAGTTTTGTCAGCTCGTAGATCAGCTTTTCGCCGAGATCGCGAAAGTGGCTGCCGACCCGCGCCAGACCGAATAGATCTTGCGGATTCCAAGTCGTCGGTTCGGGCGGGATCATGGCGATGATGGGCTTAACCGCCAGAGCCATTTGCGCCATCAGCTGGCCATACTGTTCATAGGCCTCGGCGTCGGTGACTGAGTGGCGCGCGATCTCCCGGCGCGTCAGGGCGTGATCGCCGCAGCGGAAAAGATGGTCGCCGTTGGCCATCGGCGTAAAGGTGCTGTCCAGGGGAATGATTTCGAGATCGTATTTCGGCAGCTCGAGATCGCGGATCACTTCCGGCCTGAGCAGGCTCACGACATAGGAGCACACCGAATATTTGAAACCGGGATAGATCTCCTCGGTCACCGCCGCGCCGCCGAGGACATGGCGCCGCTCCAAAACAAGCACTTTCTTGCCGGCTTTGGCCAGGTAGGCGGCGCTGGTCAGACCGTTGTGGCCGCCGCCGATGATAATCGCGTCGTATGAAGACATGTCATGCTTTGCTTAATGAAGCATATTTGGTAATTTCGCCCGATAAGTCAACGCGGCAGCGTCTTTATGAATCCAAAATCCAAAATCCAAAATCCAAAATAAACGATGCCCATCGGAACCCCCTTTCACCCGCGCACCGCGGCGCTATGCGCCAGTCATAATTGGCGCACTTGGTCGGGCTACTTCGTGGCCAGTTCCTACGACGTGATGCATGACCATGAGTATCACGCGATTCGCAACACGGCGGCGCTGATCGATGTCTCGCCGCTTTATAAGTACGACGTGCGCGGCAAGGACGCGCTCAAGCTGGTCAACCGCGTGATTACCCGCGATGCGGCGAAATGCGCCGTCGGCCAAGCGCTTTATGGCTGTCTTTGCGAAGACGACGGCGCGGTGATCCAAGACGGCACGGTGTTTCGACTGGGCGAGGATTCGTTTCGTTTTCACCTTGCCGATCCGAGCTTGCGCTGGCTCGGCCTCAATGCGCGCGGCATGGAAGTATCGATTCACGAAGTGTCGGAGCAAGTCGCCGCGCTGGCGCTGCAAGGCCCCCATGCGCTAAAAGTTCTGCAGCGCGTCGCCGATGTCGACTTGGCGCAGCTCAAGTTTTTTCGCTTGACCAGCGGCAAGATTCTCGGCGTTCCGGCAATCATTTCACGCACCGGTTACACCGGCGATCTGGGCTACGAACTTTGGTTTGGCGCCGAGCACGCGCTCAAGATCTGGGACGGCTTAATCGAGCAGGGCAGCGATTTCGGCATCAAACCGAGCGGCATATTGGCGCTCGATGTGGCGCGGCTGGAGGCGGGGTTCATACTTCTCGAAGTCGACTATATCGGCGCCGAAAAAGCGGTCATCGCATCGCAACGCTATTCGCCGTTCGAGATCGGCCTGGGCTGGACGGTGGACCTGCGCAAGGATCATTTCGTCGGTGCTAAGGCGTTGCGGCAATCTGATCCGCAAGGCCCGGCGCGGCAGATCGTCGGCTTGGAAATCAATCTGCTCGACTATGAGTATCTTTACCAGCAGGCCGGGTTGGCGCCGCAGTACCCCTTGGCCGCGTGGCGCGGCAGCGTGCCGTTGCATAAAGACGAACGGCAGGTCGGCTACGCGACTACCGGCAGTTGGTCGCCAGCGCTAAAAAAATATCTCGCCCTCGCGACCCTGGAAAAAGCCTGTGTGACGGTGGGCACGCAGATCGATATCGAAGTCAGCGTCGATCACCGGCGAAAAAGCGCCAGCGCGACGGTCGTCAAGCTGCCGTTTTTCGACCCGCCGCGCAAACGGGCGGTGTTTTAAAGACTGGTGAATCGGCAACTCGCCATATCTCGCGCAAAGTAACTCATGTACCGTTCGGCATAACACAGCAGATGAAAATGAGCTGCGCCGCGTTCAAAGCAACGACGGAAAATCCCCCGATGGCCCCCTTTGCCAACGGGGGCGGGCCGAAGGACCGGGAGATTTTTGCCTCTAATCGGCATTTTCATAAGAGACGCCAAGCACGCCAAGTTCGGATTGGTTGTCATTTCGACCGCAGGGAGAAATCTCTGTTGGTTCCCTCGCAATTGTTCAGGGTGACGGGTGTCGGCCCGTCGCCTTTGCAGCCCTGGCGTTCTTGCAAGCGGCGATCTTAGATTGATCTAACGCACCGGCCGGACCGTGACGCCGCGGCTCTGCAAATACTGCTTGCAGTCGGCTATGGAATATTCCCGGAAGTGAAAGATCGACGCAGCGAGAGCCGCGCTGGCTTTGCCTGCGGTGAGCCCTTCGTAGATATGCTGCAAGTTGCCGACGCCGCCGGAGGCGATCAC
>Ga0075342_1000202_pt1 | contig 10396 bp, 7 predicted proteins | sample RushOxbow_ThreeS_3_FD_120085 | JGI IMG/M metagenome (GOLD analysis project Ga0075342, IMG submission 120085) | Natural and restored wetland microbial communities from the San Francisco Bay, California, USA, that impact long-term carbon... | ecosystem: Environmental > Terrestrial > Soil > Wetlands...
CAGACACACCGACGGTCTCGGCTTCGAATATGGCTGGCGCGCGCAATACAACTTCGCCAAGAAATGGGGTATCGGCGCCGAGATGTTTGGCGAGATCGAGGATCTCGCCAATGCCGGGTCGTTAAACGATCAGAACCACAGCATCGGTCCGACCCTGTTCTATATGCCGGGCGGCAGCGATGACGACGACGACAATGGCAATGGCGGCGATGACGATGACGACAATAAGAAAGTCGGCAGTCCGCCAGACATGGAATTCTCCTTGAATGTGGGCGTGCAGTTCGGGTTGACCGACGTCACCTCGGACACCGCACTCAAGTTCCAGGGTTCGCTGTCTTTCTAGAGCACATCCTCGTGCAGGCGATAGCGGCCTTCTCCCGATGAGCGGAGGCCGCGTTCTTTTGCCTTGACGAGGCCGGCTCTCCGTCGCCATGTGCGCGGAGCCATGATCATCAAGGTGCTCGGTTCGGCGGCAGGCGGTGGCTTGCCGCAATGGAATTGCAACGGCCGCAACTCGGCCGATGCGCGTAAAGGTGCGCCGGACGTAGCGCCGCGCACCCAAGCCTCGGTGGCCGTCAGCGCCGACGGCAAGCAATGGGTGCTGCTCAATGCCGCCCCCGACCTGCGCCAGCAAATCAATGCTACGCCGGAGCTCCATCCCGTCCCTGACGGCGGCCCGCGAAACAGCCCGATCAAGGCGGTGGTGCTGACCAACGGCGATGTCGATGCGGTGGCGGGCCTATTGTGTCTGCGCGAAGGCCAGCCCTTCACCGTCTACGGCACCGAGCGCGTGCTCGCGGTGCTCGCCGTGAACAGCATTTTCGACGTGCTCGACGCCAAATTGGTCAAGCGCGTCCCCATGGATTACGGGTCGCCGTTCGCGGTGGAGGGCCCGCGGGGGCCGGTGGGTATCATCATTGAGGCCTTCGGCGTGCCGGGTAAGATCCCGCTTTATCTCGAGGAGGCCAGGGCCGGAGCGGGCCTCGGCACCCAGGAAGGCGATACCGCGGGCCTGAGGGTCACCGAGACCGCGACGGGTAAGCGCTTCTTCTTCATTCCGGGCTGCGCCAAGCTCGACGACGCGCTGCGGGCGCGGCTCAAAGGTGCACCGCTGCTATTCTTCGACGGCACGCTCTACACCAACGACGAAATGATCGCGCAGGGATTGCTCAACAAGACCGGCGAGCGCATCGGCCATATGAACATGTCGGGCAGCGCCGGCAGCGTCGCGCAGATCGCGCCGCTCGACGTTGGCCGCAAGATCTTCATCCACATAAACAATTCCAATCCGGCCTTGCGCGACGGCTCGCCCGAGCGGGCGGAGGTCGAGAACGCCGGGTGGGAGATTTCCTATGATGGGATGGAGCTGCGGGTCTAACGGCGCGGCCGTGCAAAAGCCTCAGCCCACGCGTCCGCTGCGGACATCGCCGAAGGCCACGACATTGTCGGGGGGCTTGTCGGCGACGGCCTGCGCGGCGTCTCCGGCGGCGATCAGCCAATAGGCTTCGATCCGCTCGGCGAACGGCCGCGACCGCTCGGCGAACAGCCTTTCCCCTTGAGTCTTGGCGTCCTTGCGGAGCGCCCGGTGGCGCCGGCGGCAGCGCTTCAGGAATGCCGCAGTCTCCTCGGGGCTGCCGAATATCATGGTCGGCGTGGAGACCAGCTGGGTCAGCAAGGAAATATCGTGATCGTCGCCCAGATTCTGAGACAGCGACCGCGCGGCATCGGCCCGCGCGGATAGCTCCGACGGCCAGCACGGGGCGAGCAATTGCATCTGCCGCCAATGATGCTGCACCCCCTTGCGCCATTCATGGATATCCTCGTCATGACCGGTGTCGAAGGCATGATGGAATGCGTCGCGGGTGGTGCGGTAGCAGCGCCTGAGGCCCTTGGCGAGCGAGCGGAAGTCGTCTGGATAGACGGCGAGGCCGGCGAAGGCCTGGCGAAGCTCGAGCAGGCCGCGCATGGCGTCGGAGGCCGCGCTCCGCTCGAGATTCTGTTCAGCCGCGTGCCGGCGCTTCTGGAGCCAGGCGCGCAACGATTGGATCGGCCCCAATCCAGGGCCCTGGCCGGTCTCGCGCTCGAGCTTGTCCACGGCGTCAGCCAGGGCCGCCGCGTCGCGTGCCGGGGCCAACCCCTTGGCAATGGCGGCAAGCCGATCTGTCAAGGTGAGGAAAGCAGGCTCGGGCATCCCGGGCCGCGCCAGCAGAAGCAGCGAGCGGAGGCGCTTCAGGCATTTGCGGGCGCTGTGCACGCCGCTATGGCGCTCCGGCGGGGTCGCCAGCGAACCATGTGCGAGTTCAAGCTCGGCGAAAGCCACACGCCGTAATGCCTCGCTCATCGGCATCGCCGGATCGAGACGGTAACTCATCAAGCCCCCTAGACTGCTAGGACCGACCCCCGAAAGCTGATGATCTCCGGGCGAGGGGTTTCAGGTCAAGCCCCCCAACGGTCAAGTCAGCCCTGTGGAAGGTCTGTGGACAAATCGCGCCAGGGTGCAGTCGCTGCGATCCAATTTTCCACCCGGGCTTCAGGATGTTGGCTTATCATAATGTCGGTGATGACCGCGACCGAGTCGGCGCCCGCGGCGAGCACCAGCGGCGCGCGGTCGAGGGTGATGCCGCCGATCGCTACCAGCGGACAATTGAGCCGCTCGCGCCATTCGGCGATGCGGGGCAGTCCTTGCGGCGGAAACGGCATCGCCTTCAGCGTGGTGGCGTAAATCGGACCGAGCGCGACATAGTCGGGCCGAGCGGCGAGCGCCCGTTCTAGCTCCGCGAAGCTATGCGTGCTGATGCCAATCTTCAGCTTCGCCGCTCTGATGGCGGAGAGATCGGCGGCCGCCAAGTCCTCCTGGCCGAGATGCACGAAGCCCGCGCCCGCGTCGATCGCCATTCGCCAATAATCGTTGACCACCAGCTCGCAGTCATGGGCGGCGCAGAGCGACACCGCCTTGTCGATCTCCGCGCGGATGTCGCTGTCCGGCCGGTCCTTAATGCGAAGCTGCACCAGCCTGATGCCGTGCGGCAGCAGGCGGGCGAGCCACGCCGTGTCGGGGACGATGGGGTAGAACGGATCGAGCTTGAGCAAGGCCGGTCGATCAGGACGCGTGATCGATCTTGAAGAAGGGCGTGCCGGCTACCGGCGTCGACGGCGAGGCCATGTCGCGCGGCTCGATCGGCCCCGCCTCGAAGGCGAGCCGGCCAGCCTCGACGGCGCGGGCGAAGGCCGCCGCCATCTTGGCCGGATCGCCGGCTTTGGCGACCGCGGTGTTGAGCAGCACGGCGTCGTAGCCCATCTCCATCGCCTCTGCGGCGTGCGACGGGGTGCCAAGCCCGGCGTCGATGACGAGCGTAATGTCAGGGAAATAGGCGCGCAGTGTCTTCAGCGCGTCCTTGTTCACGAGACCGCGCGCCGAGCCGATTGGCGCGGCCCACGGCATCAGCACGGTGCAGCCGGCGGCAACCAGCCGCTCGGCCGCGCTCAAGTCTTCGGTGGTGTACGGCAGCACCTCGAAGCCCTCGGCGCTGAGCGCCGCCGCCGCCTCGACCAGGCCGAACAGGTCGGGCTGCAAGGTGTCGTCATTGGCGATGACTTCGAGCTTGACCCAGCCGGTGCCGAACAGCTCGCGGGCCATGTGGGCGGTGGCGATCGCCTCCTTGGCGGTGCGGCAGCCGGCAGTGTTGGGCAGCACCCGGCAGCCGAGTTCCTCGATCAGGGCCCAGAAGCCCTGGCCGGTGCGCGACCGCGCCGACTCCCGCCTGAGCGAGATGGTGACGATCTCGGCACCTGAGGTGACCACGGCCTGCTTCAAGCTCTCGGGCGAGGGGTATTGCGCCGTGCCGAGCAGCAGCCGCGAGCTGAACTCTTTGCCGTAAAGGGTAAGCATCAGCCGCCCTGCCTCGGCGCCACGATCTCGATCTCATCGGCATCTGTCAATGGCGTCGCGTTCCGCGAAGTGGCGGCTACGAAGTTGCCGTTCAGTGCGGTGGCGATCTTCGCTTCGGCAAAGCCGAGCCGCGCGCAAAGCTCGTCGAGAGTCTTGGCGTCGGTGGCGAAAGACTCACCGTTCAGCACGATCTTCACGAAACACCTCCGGGTCGGTCGCGCCGGTGTCGAGGAATGCAGCGACCAGCTCGGCCAGCACCGGTGCGAGCAAAAATCCGTGCCGGTAGAGGCCGTTGACGTAGATATAGCCCTTCCGATGGATAATCCTAGGCCGATTGTCGGGGAAAGCGGGCCTGGCGCCCGCGCCCTGCCGCACGATCTCGGCCTCGGCGAAGGCGGGGTCGACCGCGTAGGCCGCCGCAAGGAGATCGAGCGCCGAGCGGACCGTGATCGGGCCCGTTTCTTCGCTTTCGATCAAGGTGGCGCCGATCATATAAAGACCGTCCCCCCACGGCACGACATAGAGCGGGAAGCGCGGATGCAGCAGCCGTAGCGGGCGCGTCAAATGAACCTCGCGGCTTTTCACCACGATCCGTTCGCCGCGCACGCCGCGCAACGTCGGGAGATCGTCCTTGGCGCTAAGACCGCGGCAATCGATGACGAGATCGTGGCCCTCAGGCCGTCGGCCGTCGCCGAGCCGGAGCGCCACGCCTTGCGCCAACACGGCATCGAGCAAGAAGCGCATCGCCGCTTCCGGCGCAAGATGAGCTTCTTCTTCGTAGAAGAGCGCCCCGGCGAAGCGACCGCTCAGCACCGGTTCGAGCGCGGCAAGCTCCGGCGCCGACAGGCGCTGATGTCCGCCGGTCATGCGGGCGAAGCGGTCGAGCTCGGCGCGGTCGCGATGAAGCGCCACCACCAGCGTGCCGTTGGCGACGGTGTCCGGGTAGGTTCCCCGCCACAGCGCAATGCCGCGCCTGCCCAAGTCCCGGATCACGGCCTCGGCGCTTTCTTCTTCGCAACGCGGCGCGAGCATGGCGCCGGCATAGAGGCTGCAGGCATCGGCGAACGGCTCCGCCGAGCGCTCATAGAGCGTGACGTCATGACCGGCGCGGGCAAGCGCGAGCGCCTGCCATAGGCCGACCACGCCCCCGCCGCGGATCGCAATCGATTGCATTTGGTTGGCCATGTCTTGACCGGGATAGCGCGTCGGCGGGCGGGCGTCTAATCCCCCAGCGCCACGCCCTCGCGGCGCGGATCGGCGCCGCCTTCGAGCCCGTCAGGCGTCACGGCGATGATGTGCTGACCGCTGGTCATGGGCACGCGCCGCACCTGGTGGCCCATGGCGGCTAACCCCTCGGCGAGCGCGTCCCATTCGCCGCCGGGCTCGATCAGGAGGGTGTCCTCGGTGCTTCCGAGATTGACCAGCGCGCTCGCCGCCGAGGCGTCGAACCGCCAGTCGATCAGGGCGACGATCGCCTTGAGATTGAACAGGATGATGCCCGGCCCGCCAGGGGAGCCCAGCACATAAGCGAGACCGCCGTCCTGGCCGAATACCAGGGCCGGGTCCATCGAGCTGCGCGGGCGCTTACCGCCTTCGACGCGATTAGCAACGGTGCGGCCCTGGTCGTCGACCGGCAGGAACGAGAAATCGGTGAGCTGATTGTTGAGCAGGAAGCCGCGCACCATGGTCCGGGCCCCAAAGGCATATTCGATGGTGGTGGTCATGGAGAAGGCGTCACCGTCGTCATCGACCACCGAGATCTGGCTGGTGCCGCCGCTCTCCTTGGTGGCGTCGGCGCCGAACGCGCCTTGCTTGGTGTTGGGCGGCGATCCGGCGGTGACCTCGCTCTGCGCCCGATCAGGCTCGATCAACGCGCGGCGCTCGGCGAGATAGCCGGGGTCGAGCAGACCGGCGACCGGAACCGCGACGAAATCGGGATCGGCCAAATAGCGGGCGCGGTCGGCAAAGGCGAGCCGCTCCGCCTCGGCGAGGGCATGGGCGGCGCTCAAGCTGAATGGCGTGGCGCCGAGATCGAACGACGCCAGGATCCCAAGCGTCTGGCCGACCGCGACCGCGCCCGACGAGGGCGGGCCGGGGCCGCAGACACGGTGATCGCGATAAAGCGCGCAGACCGGCTCGCGTTCCTTGGCGCGGTAGGTTGCGAGATCAGCGGTCGTAAGAGTGCCCGGCTTGCGCGGATCGTTCTGCACCGCCTCGGCGATGTCGCGGGCGATGTCGCCTTGATAGAACGGCTTGGTGCCGTCGCGGGCAATGATCGCAAACGTGTTGGCCAGGGCCGGATTCTTGAGCTTGTACCCAACCGGCCAGGGCCGCCCTTGGTCATCGAAGAAATAGGCCCGCGCGTCCGGCGTGAAGCCGTCGGGGCCGATATCGGCAAGACTCTTGGCGAGGCGGGCTGAGACCGGGAACCCGTCGTGGGCTAGTTCAATCGCTGGCTGGAACAGCGCGGCCCAGGGCAGCTTGCCGTATTTGTCGTGCACCAACTTGAGCGCGGCGAGCACGCCGGGAGCGCCGATCGATAAGCCGCTGGGAATGGCAACATCGCGCGACAGCGGCTTGCCGTCCGCGTCAAGGAACAACTCGGGGGTGGCGGCAGCCGGCGCGGTCTCGCGGCCATCGAAGCTCGCCAGCGTTCGCGCCCCCGCGTCCCAATAGAGCATGAAGGCGCCGCCGCCGATGCCGGAGGATTGCGGCTCGACCAAATTGAGCACCATCTGCGCGGCGATGCCGGCGTCTATTGCCGAGCCGCCCTGGCGCAGCATGGCGAGGCCCGCCTCCGCGGCAAGTGGATGGGCGGCGACCACCATGTGCTTCTTGGCCTTGACCAGCGGCTTCGGAGTGAGCCCGCTCTCGCCTTCGGGTTGCTCGAAAGCCTTGGCGCGCGACACCGCTCCGCTTGCGCTGAGCGCGAGCAGGAGGGCCAGGAAGCCGCAGAGGAATAGGCGCGAGGCGCGGGTCACGCGGGCAGCATAGCCGGTTTGGCCCGCCTGGCCATGCCCTGCGACCTAATGGAAGTCGCGCGATTTGGGGATGATGCGCTCGGCCCTGGGATGGCGGCGCGGGTGCCAGCGCGGGTGGCCGCGTTCAGCTTTCAGTTCTCGGCCGTCCTCGCCGCCGGGATGCTTGACGTGATCGGCATGGGCGAGCGCGGTGCTCAGGGTCTCGCCGTCCTCGGTCAGGAGGCGGAGCCAATCGCTGCGGTCGTCGAGCCGTTCGGCCACCACATGAATAATGTCCTCGTGGCGCTGGACGCGGCCATGCACCACCACGAGGCGCGCGCCCATCACCACGATCCGCTCGCGTTCCAGCACGTTGGGCCAGATCACACTATTGGCGACGCCCGTCTCGTCCTCGATGGTCATGAACACCACGCCTTGCGCTGAGCCAGGACGCTGGCGCACCAGCACCACGCCGGCGACGCTTACGCGCGCGCCGTCGCGCGAAGCTCTGAGGTCGGCGCAGGACTTTATGCGGGCTTGCGTTACGCGGGCGCGCAGGAAGCTCATCGGGTGCGCCTTGAGCGAGAGTCGCAGCGTGCGGTAGTCGTTCACCACATGCTCCGATAGCGGCATCACGGGCAGCGTCACCTCGGGCTCGGCGCCGGCGTCAGCTCCGTCGGCATGGTCGAACAGCGGCAGAGGCAGCTCCTTCGGCAGGCCGCGCACCTCCCACAGCGCCTGGCGGCGGTCGAGGCCGAGCGAGCGGAACGCATCTGCCGCGGCAAGCTTCTCCAGGCTGGCGCGCTTCAGTCCGCTCCGGCGCCACAGCTCGCGTACGTTATGGAAAGACTCCCGCCCCCTAAAAGGGGGAGGGTCGGGGAGGGGGTCAGGTTCAAGCGATGGCTCCACAACGTGACCCCCACTCGGCGATGACCTTTGGTCATCGCCACCCTCCCCCTTTCCGGGGGAGGGCAGTAGAGGCGGAGCAAATAGATGAGGGTTGAGGTCGGCAACGATGCCGTCGCGGATGGAGACCAGGCGCTTGACGTCATCCTCGCGTAAGCCGTCGATCTGGCGCAGGCCGAGGCGCAGCGCACAACTTTCCTCCCTCCCCCTCGAAGGGGGAGGGTCGGGGAGGGGGTCAAGGGTCGACTCCTCAATGCGACCCCCACCCGGCGCTGCCCTTCGCGCATCGCCACCCTCCCCCTTGCTGGGGGAGGAATAAATCGGTTCGAGCGTGCAGTCCCACAGGCTCAGATTGACATCGGCCTCTCGCGCCTCGACGCCATGCTCGCGCGCGCAGCGGACGATCTGGGCCGGGGCGTAGAAGCCCATCGGCTGGGCGTTGAGCAGCGAAGCGGCGAAGGCTGCCGGGTAATGGCATTTGAGCCAGGCCGAGACATAGACCAGATGGGCGAAGCTCGCGGCGTGGCTCTCGGGGAAGCCATATTCGCCGAAGCCTTTGATCTGGTTGAAGCAGCGCTCGGCGAACTCGGCCGGGTAGCCGCGCGCCGTCATGCGGCCGACCATCTTTTCCTTGAGGCGGTCGATGGTGCCGCGGCGGCGGAACGTGGCCATGGCGCGGCGCAGCTCGTTGGCCTCGGGGCCGGAGAATTTAGCCGCCACCATGGCAAGCCGCATGGCCTGCTCCTGGAACAGCGGCACGCCCATGGTCTTGCCGAGCACCTGGCGCAGCTCGTCGGCGGGACCGTGGTCCGGGTGCGGCGAGGGAAACGCGACCGGCTCCTCGCCGCAGCGGCGGCGTAAATAGGGGTGGACCATGTCGCCCTGGATCGGGCCGGGGCGCACGATGGCTACCTCGATGACCAGATCGTAGAAGCAACGCGGCTTCAGCCTGGGCAGCATATTCATCTGGGCCCGGCTCTCGACCTGGAACACGCCGATCGAATCGGCGCGGCACAGCATGTCGTAAACGGAGGGGTCGTCCCGCGGCACGGTGCCGAGCGTGACATCCTTGCCGTAATAGACCTTCAGCAAAGCGAAGGCCTTGCGGATGCAGGTGAGCATGCCCAAGCCCAGCACATCGACCTTGAGCAGGCCGAGCGCGTCGAGATCGTCCTTGTCCCATTCGATCACGGTGCGGTCTTCCATGGCGGCATTGCCGATCGGCACGACCTCCGACAACGGCCCGCGCGTCAGTACGAAGCCGCCGACATGCTGGGACAGATGGCGGGGGAAGCCGATCAGCTCCTGGGTGAGTTCGAGCACGCGGGCGAGCAGGGGATCGGACGGGTCGAGCCCGGCCTGGCGGACATAGTCCTCCGGCAGGCTCGAATTGCTCAGGCCCCAGATGGTGGTGGCGAGTGCGGCGACGGTGTCCTCGGACAGGCCGAGCGCCTTGCCGACCTCGCGCACCGCCAGCCTTCCGCGATAGCAGATCACGGTAGCGGCCAGCCCGGCGCGGTCGCGGCCATAGCGGGAATAGATATATTGAATCACCTCCTCGCGCCGCTCGTGCTCGAAATCGACATCGATGTCGGGCGGTTCCTTGCGCTCGGGCGAGACGAAGCGCTCGAACAAGAGATCGATCTCGGTGGGATCGACATTGGTGATGGCGAGGCAATAGCAGACGGCCGAGTTGGCGGCCGAGCCTCGGCCCTGGCACAGGATGTTTCGGCTGCGCGCATAGTGGACGATGTCGTGGACGGTGAGGAAATAGGGTGCGTAGTTGAGCTCGGCGATCAGCGCGAGTTCCTTCACAAGCGTGTCGCGCACGTTGTCGGGGATGCCGTGGGGAAAGCGCCAGGCCGCGCCCTGCCAGGTCAGGTGTTCGAGATGCGATTGCGGCGTTTTGCCGGCGGGCACCGGCTCGTCGGGATATTCGTATTTCAGCTCGTCGAGCGAGAAGGTGCAGGTCTGCGCGATCTCGACGCTGTGGCGCAGCGCGTCCTCATAGCCTGAGAACAACCGCGCCATGTCGCGCGCCGGTTTGATATGCCGCTCCGCATTGGCTTCGAGGCGGAGGCCCGCTTCGGCAATCGTGCATTTCTCGCGGATGCAGGTGAGCACGTCTTGCAAGGGGCGCCGATGCGGGGCGTGATAGAGCACCGCATTGGTGGCGACCAGGGGGATGCCGGCGCGCGACGCGAGATCGGCGAGCGCGGCGATTCTGGCGCGGTCGCCGCCGCGATAGGCGTGCCGCCCCGCGAGGTAGAGGCGTGGCTTCGAGCCGAGCGTTTGTTTGATGCGGATCAGCTCTGGTTCGAAGTCCTTCGCTTCATCGGGCGGGAGGGCAATGACAATCAGACCGTCGGCGTGGGAGGCGACGTCATCGAGAAAAAGCATGCACGCGCCCTTCTCGGCGCGGCGCTGGCCGAGCGTGAGCAAGCGGCAGAGCCGGCCATAGGCGGCGCGGTCGGTCGGGTAGGCGAGCAGGCTCGGGGCATCCTCAAGATCGAGTCGGACGCCGACGATGAACTTGATGCCGGCCTCGCGTGCGGCGAGATGGGTGCGAACCACGCCAGCCAGCGTGTTGCGATCGGTGACGGCTATGGCCGCGAGATCGAGTGCCTTGGCCGTTGCCACC
>Ga0075342_1000203_pt1 | contig 10336 bp, 9 predicted proteins | sample RushOxbow_ThreeS_3_FD_120085 | JGI IMG/M metagenome (GOLD analysis project Ga0075342, IMG submission 120085) | Natural and restored wetland microbial communities from the San Francisco Bay, California, USA, that impact long-term carbon... | ecosystem: Environmental > Terrestrial > Soil > Wetlands...
CTTCGGCCCGCCCCCTTTGGCAAAGGGGGCCATTGGGGGATTTTCCGTCGTTGCTTTGAACGCGGCGCAGCTCATTTTCATTTGCTGTGTTGTGCCGACCGGTACATGAGTTACTTTGCGGGAGATATTCCGAAATCATGGCGATCTCTGAGCAACTTCAATTCAAAGCAAAAGCAGACAAACCTCAAACACTCGCGGCAAGCAGACCGCTCACACGGATCGCTTGCGCCAACTTGATAAACTCGTCGACGCTGAGGGTTTCGCCGCGCCGTTGGGGATCGACATCTTGCGCCGCCATGAGCACGTCGATGGCAGCGCGCTCGCACACGAGCCATGATCCCACGGCGTTGCTCAGGGTCTTGCGCCGCTGTCCGAAGGCGGCGCGCACCAGACCTTTCAGCACCGGGAGATTCTCCGCGCACACCCGAGCCTGAGGCAGCAGTTCGATCTTTAGAATCGTCGAGCGCACCTTCGGACGCGGGTAAAAGGCCTCGGGCGAGACATTGATTTTCTCGCCGATGCGGCCATGCACTTGGCACCACACCGAAAGCGTGCCGTAGGATTTCGACCCGGGGCCGCTGGCAATGCGGTCGGCGACTTCCTTTTGCACCATCAACACCAGCGAACTAAAATGCTCGCGCCAATCGAAAATCCGAAACAGCACCTCGGTGGAAATGTTGTAGGGCAGATTGCCGGCGAGTTTCAATTGAGTCGCCGGCAACAGGTCCGGTAAGGCGATGTCGAGAATGTCGCCGTAAATTAGGTGGAACTTGGAACTGGCCCCGAGTTCGCTTGCGCGCAGCCGGTGCGCTAAGAATTCGTCGATCTCCACCGCCCACACCGCCCGGGCCCGCTCGACCAACCGCCGCGTGAGATAACCCAGACCCGGCCCGATCTCGACGACTTGGTCGTCCGGCTGCAGATCGAGCAAGCGGACAATCGCTGCGACGACATGCTCGTGGATCAAAAAGTTCTGGCCGCGGCTTTTGCGCGGGCGAAACTCGGTATCGCGCAGCAGCTCGCGCGTTTCTTCATAGAGGGTCGGCATCCTCTGCAACCTTGGCAAGTCAAATGGAAACACACTGTCAGAGCGTTAGATCGGCGTCGGCGTTGAGATCGTAGCCGTCGCACCGGCCACGCTGCAGCCAGTGATAGCCGGCCAGCGCGATCATGGCGCCATTGTCCGTGCAAAATTTCGGCGCCGGACAAAACACCTGCACGCCTTCGCTCCCGGCCCTTTCGGACATCTTGGCGCGCAACCGGCTATTGGCGGCAACGCCGCCGGAGAGAACAACACGGGCAACGCCGTTAGCGGCCGCGGCCCTGACGGTTGGATTGACCAGCATATCGACGACCGCCTCCTGAAAACTCGCGGCGATATCCGCCTGGCGCGGCCGCCACCGCGCGTCTCCCTGCTCTTTGAGATAATGCCATGCGGCGGTCTTGATGCCGCTGAAACTAAATTCGTAGGGGCTGTTTTTAAATCTTGCCCGCGGAAAACGCACCGCCTTGGGATTACCGGCTTTCGCCAGGTTGTCGATGATTCGGCCGCCGGGATACCCCAGCCCCATCATTTTAGCCACCTTATCGAAGGCCTCGCCCGCGGCATCGTCGCGCGTCCCACCAAGATGATCGTACTGGCCCACGCCGTTGACCTGGTAGAGCAGCGTGTGGCCGCCCGAAGCGAGCAACGCGATATAAGGAAACGGCACCTCATGCTCAAGGTGAATCGCCAGCAAGTGGGCTTCCAGATGATTGACGCCGACAAAGGGGATACCCGTGCGAAACGACATGCCTTTGATGAGCGACATGCCGACCAATAAAGAGCCGACCAGCCCGGGCCCGTAGGTCACCGCAAAACCATCGACATCGGCCAATGTCGCCCCGGCGCTCTTCAAGGCGCTGTCGACAATCGGTAGGATGTTCTGGATATGCTGCCGTGATGCCAGCTCCGGCACGACGCCGCCGTAAGGGCCATGCACGCTGTCCTGGGACGAGACCACATTCGCCAGTATTGTTTTACCGTCTTTTAACAGTGCGGCGGCGGTGTCGTCGCACGAAGTTTCAACTCCTAGAACCAACATGGAGTACGGAACCTATTTCGCCGCGGCGGGGGACTCGCCGGACATGCGGGCAAGCGCATCGCTGGCGGTTTGATTGCCGGAATTAATGCGCAACGATTGATGGTAGCTGGTTTCGGCTTTCTGGGCCTGTCCGAGAGCGCGGTAATTCTCGCCGCGTAACGCATACAGCTCCGACATCCAGAACGGCTCGCCAGCGAGGCGCGACTGCGCCACTTCGAGGAGATTGAGCGATTGTTGATAGTGTCCCATGCGGTGCTGCGCTTTGGCTAAATAAAAATAACCATAACCATTCGTCGAATCTATGACGATGGTCCTTTCGAGACGGGTGATCGCCTTTGCCGGATCCCCGGCATCGAGCAGCTTGCGCCCCTCCTCGGTGAGCCTTAAAGACGCGGCGCGCTGCGGCGACACCCCCGGAGTAATCTTCGCCAAGAGCGAGCTATCGTCGGCGAGCGGCGGCGCGCTTGGCGCCGGCGCAGCCTCGCTCGAACCGCGCGGCTCGCTGATGCTCGCCTGCTTAGTCGGCTCCTTCGCATCTTTCGACGCCGGTGCCGGCGTCAGTTTTGGCGCTGGCGCAATTCGGATATCTTGCTCGCGAATCTTGCTCTCTTGGGGCAGTGGCTTGCGCACCGCTTCAACCGGCGGCGCCGGTGGCGGAGCCACCCGCGTGCTCGGCGCCGGCGCGCTGCTCCGCGGTATCGGCGCTCGATATGGCCGTTGCGGCGCGCAACTCCAGGTCACCGCGAGGGCCATGGCGTAACCGGCAAACTTACTCAGCCGCTTCTTGGGAATAAGCATGTTAGAAAACTAAACTGGCTCCGCAGGTTTGGCCGGCGCCGGCGGACAAGGCGCGCCCGGGGGCTCGCCTTCGCGCGTGGCCGAGCCACATTTTTCCGCGGGCGCATCCTCCGATGTTTCACTCCCGGGCACGGACGGCGATACAAAATCAGTCACAGGCATATTCGCAGTAGCCGCTTTCATGAACTCAGTCCAAATGGGCAGTGCCGCTTCAGAACCAGACAGACCGATCTTCGCCGGTCCATCGTAACCGACCCAGACCACGGCGAGCAGCTCGGGCGTGTAGCCGACAAACCAAGCGTCTTTGTAGTCGTTGGTCGTGCCGGTTTTGCCCGCCGCCGGGCGGGTGAAGCCCCAACGGCGCGCCGCGGCGCCGGTGCCGCGGTCCATCACGCCCTTCAGCAATTGATTCATCGTGTAGGCCAAGCTTGGGTTGATCACCTGTTCCAACCTGACATCACGCTTCTCCAAGACTTTGGTGTTCTGGTCCATGACATGCTTAACCGCCACCGAACGCGCGCGCACGCCGCCGTTGGCGAGCGTGGAAAAGGCCACGGCAACCTCGAGCGGCGTCACTTCCGCCGAGCCGAGGGATAACGACGGCACTGCCGGCAACGAGCTCTCGATGCCCAATCGGCGGGCGATTTCGCGCACGCGCCGGATGCCGACATCTTGAGCTACCCGCGCCGTTGCGGAATTGAGCGAACTCTCCAAAGCCCGGCTCACGGTGACAGCGCCGTAATAGTCGTTGTTATAGTTATTCGGCTGCCACGACTGTCCGTGATCGTAGTTCCAGGTAAACTGGCTATCATTCACCACGGTGTCGGGAAAATATTGCGTGCCGCTTTGGCCGCCATGCAGGAACGCGGCAAGATAAACAAATGGTTTGAACACTGATCCGGCTTGGCGCTTGGCTTGGAAAACGCGGTTGAACTGTGATTTTTGATAATTGCGGCCGCCAACCATCGCTTTGATTTCGCCGGTCTGCGGCCGAACCACGACGATGGCGCCTTCCAGGCCTTCCTCGGCATTCTTCTTTTTCAGCGCCGGATGGGATGCTTCTAACTTGGCCAAACCTTCGGTCAGGGCTTTTTCCGCAATCTTTTGGAGGCGCAAATCGAGACCGGTAAAAATCCGCAGACCGTCCTTTTCCAGGACATCTTTTGGATAATTCTGATCCAGTTCCCGGCGCAAATAGTCGACATAAAACGGCGCCTCGTTGGTGACCTTCACCAGGGCACGTTGCGGCAGTTGCTCTTTGAGTGCGGCATCGTACTGTTTCTGAGTAATGATCTTATCGTCGCGCAGCTTAGCCAAAACGACATTGCGCCGCTTGATTGCCGCCTCGGCATTGCGATAGGGCGACAAGCGATTGGGCGCGCGGATGAGGCCGGCAAGCAGCGCCGTTTGGCCGACGGTGAGTTCCGATAGCGGCTTGGAGAAATAAAATTGCGCCGCTTCCCACACCCCGGATATGCCCTGGGAGCCGCGCTGGCCCAAATAGATCTCGTTGAGATAATTCTCCAGGATGACTTCTTTGGAGTATTTGCGCTCGGCGATCAGCGCCATCACCGCTTCGGGAAACTTGCGGCTCAGCGTCCGCTCGTCACTGAGCAGAAAATTTTTCATCAATTGTTGGGTCAACGTGCTGCCGCCCTGTTGCAGGCTTAAATGGCGCAAATTGACCAACATCGCGCGCATGATGCCGATGGGATCGACGCCCAAGTGGCTAAAAAAGCGCTCGTCCTCCACCGCAAGAATGCTCTTGATGAGCAGCGGCGGGACTTCGGCCAATTTGACGACGCGCCGCTCTTGCCAAATCCGCTGATACAGGCCAGTCACCACTTCCGGTTCGAGCTCGAGATCGAATTTCTCAGTATTTTCCGACAGGTTTTCGATGCCGCTGACGCTGTTCCCCAGGAGCCGAATCCGCACGGGATAACCTTTTACCTTCTCCGTGGGAAAATCGAAGTCATGGAGAAAAATATCGACCGAACCCGCGGCGGCGTTGATCTGGTAGGCGCCTTGGGACTTCGGCGGCGCCGAGGTTTCGTAGTAGCCCAGCCGGCGCAGCTTTTCGGTGAGATCGTCGAGACGCAGATTGGCGCCAACGTAGAGATGATAACTATCTGAGTAGATTTTCGAGGCGAAATCCCATTTGCGCCCTTCGAACTTCTTGGTGACCTTGTCTTCCCAGTCCTTGAGAAACCACGCCCCCGCGACCAGACCGGTGGTGGTAATGACCAAAAGTACGATGAGGCTGATACTGAAGATTCGAAGTTGAAACTTCTTCAAACCCGATGCTCCCAATGAACACTTGAATCTTGGCGCAGATGAGCGGCAAATGCAATGAAAAGAGGGCCGGCGAAAAGCCAAGCCCTCAAGAAATCAAACAACCCTGGCAATTTCGCTCAACGCTGCGGTTTGAGCGCCAAGAATAAGGTGCTCTCGCCGCGGCGCACCAGGAACAAAACGCCTCTGCCCTTTTTGATCGCGGCAATCGATTTGCGATATTCGTCGAGATTGCGGATCGGGCGGCGGTCTATTTCCATGAGCACGTCGCCGCGCCGAATGCCGGCTTCATCGGCGGCGCTTCCCGACTCTACCGCCGACACCACCACACCCTCGGATTTTTCCAGCCCCAAGCTCTCCGCTATTTGCGGCGTCAACCGCTGCACGGTCAGACCGAGTTCGCCCTTCTCCGGTGCGGAGGCCACGACCTCTTCGTCCTTAAGCTCCCCCACCGCGACGCCGAGCACCACTTCTTTTTTCTCGCGCACCACCTTCATGCGAACTTTTTTGTCCACTGCCGTACGCGCGACAATAATCGGCAGATCGCCCGAGTCTTTCACCTCTTTGCCGTCGAATTCGACGATGACATCGCCGACCTTAACGCCCGCTTTATCCGCCGGCCCATCTTTGGAGACATTGGCGACCAACGCTCCCTGCGCTTTTTCTAGACCAAGGCTGTCGGCAATCTCCGGGGTTACCTTTTGAATCAACACCCCCAAGAAGCCGCGCGTGACTTTGCCTTTGCCGCGCAACTGGGGCAGCAGCTCTTTGACCAAATTGATCGGAATCGCAAAACCGATCCCCATGTTGCCGCCGGTGCGACTGAAGATAGCGGTGTTGATGCCGACGATCTCACCGCGTAGATTAATCAAAGGTCCGCCGGAGTTGCCCGGATTGATCGACGCGTCGGTCTGAATAAAATTATCGTAAGGGCCCTGGCCGATATGCCGGCCCTTGGCGCTGACGATGCCCGATGTTACGGTGCTGTCCAGGCCGAACGGGTTGCCGATGGCGACGACCCACTCGCCGACTTCGAGGTTGTCGGAATCGCCAAAATTTGCCGCCGGCAGCGACGACTTGGCGTTGATCTTGATGACCGCGATATCGGTCTTGGCGTCTCGGCCGACTACTTTGGCTTCATACTCTTGATCGTCGGACAGTTTGACGACGATTTTCGAAGCGTTCTCCACCACATGGTTGTTGGTCAAGATCGAACCGTCGCTGTCGATAATAAATCCCGAGCCCAGACTGCGTTGGCGCTGCGGCCCGCGCGGCGTCGGCCCGCCGAAAAAACGCCGCCAAAAATCGTTGAACTGGTCATCTTCGCCAAACGGACTGCCGAACTCCTGGCCGCCGCCGCGGCCTTCGCTGACTTGGGTGGTGGAAATGTTGACCACGAGGGGCTTCATCTTTTTCGCCAGTACGACGAAATCTTGCAGACCGCCCGACAGGCGCGACTCAGGGGAGCCGGAATCGCCCAAGAAGTTTACCGCCCGGCTGGGCGACAACCAGTCGAGGCTGCCGCTAATCCCTAGTCCGACCACAAGCGAAACCAAGGCGACCAAAACCGCGCCCTTGAAACTGACAGTGCCGCCCCACTTACTTTCCGGTTCCATCCAAGCTCCTATCGCTTTTTCACAGCTTCGACATACTTCATGCGCAAATCGAAAAGAATGCCTTCCAGCAGCCGATCCTCGTTAGAATTCAAGTTGCCACGGGTTTTATCCTTCAACATGCCCAGGATGTCGATCATCTGCTTGGCGACGCTGATATCGGCTTCAATTTTGCCGCTGACCGGATTGGCAATTTCACCTAAATGCATCAAGGCCTGCGTGCTCAAGCTAATCACAAAGGTCGAAAAATCGATCTCCGGCAAAACATTGGCTCCGACGGCATCCGCATCACCTGGCGCCGCAGCGGTTTGCGGCGCCGCTTGCGCTGTCGCCTGGGCTTCCGGCGTGTCTGTGCGCGCTTCACCGGTCTCCGGCGAGAATCGTCGCCGATCCTGTACCGTGAAACCTTTATTTTCTTGCTTTTCTTCTTCTGCCGCCATTTCTCTACTCCCGCAAACCCTGAAGAAATGATGCCTGGAAATCGGATGCGCGCTCAATCGGATGCGAATTTCCAAACCATCGGTTCAACATTCGATCCATCTATTCGGAATGACGCACAACGACGACGATAATGAAAATATTTACGCCAGATTTTTCAGTTGAATCGCAAATCCGGATCAAACTGTAATCCCCGCCCCTAGCCTTGTCAAGTTAGCGATTTCCGGGAGCTTTCTCAGCTCATGAATAACATCCTCCGGAGGCAATTCAGTAAGACAGGCGCGCTGCGGACAGCGCGCCATGGCAGCGTCACCGCAGGGCGAACAAGCGATGTGACGGCGCAAGATCGATACGCGCGGGCCGCGCGGCGCCCACTGCCGCTCATCTGACGGCCCGAAGATCACCAACGTACGCGCCCCCACCGCGGCGGCAAGATGAGTGACGCCGCTGTCGTTACCGACATAGAGATCGCAACGGGCCAGGAGTGCCGCCAACTGCGCCAGATCGAGCCCGCTGGCGACCAGGCAAGCAGCCGACAGGTGCTCAAAACCTTGCCGTTCCGCTTCCACCGGGCCAAGGAGCGCCACCGCCTTGCCGCCGTATTGCTGTCGCCACCAGTCCACCACCGAGAGAAAATGGGCTGCAGGCCAGTTCTTGCCTCTGGCGCCGCTCCCCGGCGCCAGGCATAGAATCGGCTCGCGGCCGATCTCCGCGCGGCGAAGGAAAGTATCGCACCAAAGCAGGGCGTCGGCCCGCAGATCGACCAAGGACTCCTCCGCCATCGGCACGCCTCCGTTGAGACAAGAAAGATAATAGTCCGCTTGATGGACGATGAAATTGTCGGGGCGGAAGGGAAAAATCTGCGCGCGCCCGTGCGCCGCTATTTGCAGTTGATCGACGAACACCGTTTGCTGGCTGGCGAACCAGGAAAAGATCGCGCTGTACCCGGAGAAGAATTGAATCACGCGCGGGTCGGCCGCCGCGCCATCGATGAACAACTGGCGCACTTCAGGGCGTTCCAACGAATGCACACTCACACCGCGCGGGGCGATGGCGGCAAACTCACTGCGGGCCAGCACATCGACGGCGCTGGAGTCGGCCAGTTGACGCAACGCGGGCAAGAAACAAATAAAGTCACCGAGAGCGCCGGGAAACAGCACGCATATTCGAGGCTTGTCGGATTCTGGGAATTTGGTTTCCGTTGAATTCATTGACATTAACCGGTCAAGTCTATAGCATTTTGACAAAATCAAAGCCAAATCCACTCCCAGCAGGAAAGTCGAGACAATTCGTGGCAAGCTCCAATGGTGCGCGGTCGGTATTGGATCTGATCGGCTCCACCCCCGTCGTCAAACTCAGAAGCCTTCCGGGCAAAGACGACGCCGAAGTGTGGGCCAAAATGGAGTCCTTCAATCCGGGCGGTTCGGTCAAAGATCGCATCTGCTTGAATATGATCGAAACCGCCGAGCGCCAAGGCAAGATCAAGCCCGGGGCGACGATTATCGAGTCCACGAGCGGCAATACCGGAATCGGTTTGGCGCTAATCGCCGCGGTCAAAGGCTACAAATTGGTTTTGACCATGCCTGACACCATGAGCGAGGAACGGCGCAGCCTGCTCGCGGCGTACGGCGCTCATTTGGTTCTCACCCCGGACACCAAAGGCATGGGTGGCGCGATCCACAAGGCTGAAGAACTGCTCCAGGAGAACAGCGACTTCTACATGCCCCAGCAGTTTAACAATCCTGCCAATCCGGAAATGCATCGCAAAACCACGGCGCAGGAGTTGCTCAAACAGTTCAAGCGCATCGACGCCTTCGTCGCCGGCGTCGGCACCGGCGGCACGATCACCGGCGTCGGCGAAGTGCTCAAGGAAAAAATGAAAGGCGTGAGAATCTGCGCCGTCGAACCGGCATCCTCGCCGGTCATCGCCGGCGGCGAGCCGGGATATCACAAGATTCAAGGCATCGGTGCCGGCTTCATCCCGGCAGTTTTAAACCGCAACGTCCTCGACGAAGTCATTCCGGTGAGCGACGAGGAAGCCACCCATCATACCCGCCGGCTGGCCGCCGAGGAAGGACTCTTGGTCGGCATCTCATCGGGCGCCGCCTGTTGTGCCGCGTTGAAAATCTCCCAGAAGCTCGGCAAAGGCCATGTGGTCGTCACCCTGTTTGCCGACAAGGGCGAGCATTACCTCAGCACCGATCTTTTCAGCGATAAAAAATGGACGCAAAGTTCAGCCACCTGAGCGAAATTCTGCGCCAATCGGATCCCATATTGGTGGCGTTTTCCGCCGGCGTCGATTCGACATTTTTGTTGAAGGCGGCGCATCTCACGTTGGGCGACGGCGTGGTTGCCCTCACCGCTTCGTCGGCGTCGGTCCCGCCGGGAGAGCTCGACGCGGCAAAAAGTTTCGCCGCCAGCTTGGGCTGCCGCCACATCGTCCTCGACTCCCACGAGATCGACAATCCGGCCTACGCGCAGAATCCGGTCAATCGGTGTTTTTTCTGCAAGGACGAACTCTATCGCATCTGTCGCGACCAAGCCGACAGGCTTGGGTTGGCAACGATTGTCGACGGCACCAATCTCGACGATCTCAAGGATCACCGTCCCGGACTGCAAGCCGCGGATCAATGGCGCGTTCGCCATCCGCTCGTCGAAGCCGGCATGACCAAGGACGACATTCGCCGCTACAGCCGCGATTTGGATTTGCCGACCTGGGACAAACCGTCGAGCCCCTGCCTGTCGTCACGCTTTCCCTATGGCACCACCATCGATCTCGAAAAACTCAAGAAGGTCGGCGCCTGCGAAGTATTTTTGAAAGGGCTGGGTTTTCGAGAGTTTCGCGTGCGTTACCACGGCGATTTGGCGAGAATAGAAGTCAACCCCAATGAAATCGACCGGCTCTTCGACAAATCGATCCGAGACGCGATTGTGAAGCGTTTCAAAGAAGTGGGATTTAGTTTCGTGAGTCTCGACCTGCAGGGGTTTCGCAGCGGCAGCTTGAACCAAGGTCTCAAAGCTGCAGCGCGCTAAGCCACGATACCTGCGCGGATCATCGCCTCAGCCAATTGCAGATCTTCCGGCACCGTGATTTTAAGATTGCTCCGCTCC
>Ga0075342_1000204_pt1 | contig 10318 bp, 7 predicted proteins | sample RushOxbow_ThreeS_3_FD_120085 | JGI IMG/M metagenome (GOLD analysis project Ga0075342, IMG submission 120085) | Natural and restored wetland microbial communities from the San Francisco Bay, California, USA, that impact long-term carbon... | ecosystem: Environmental > Terrestrial > Soil > Wetlands...
ATGAAGGGAACGATCAGGCGCCAGCGCAGGCCGCCGAGCGCGAGTCCATGCTCGACGGCAAAGATGACAAAACCTTGGGCCAACATGGCCGGCACGATTGGGTTGTGAGTCACCAAGGTTACGATCAGATTCTTGCGCAAAAGTTCCGGCGCAAAAAAGCGCTTGAACATCAATCCGGCGTAAGCCAGCAGGAGTAACGCCGTCCAAAACGCCGGGCCCGCCGCCGAATGCGCGGTCAAGTAAAGCAGGATCGCCGCGGCGAGCGTAGTCTTAATATCGGTCGCAAGAACGCGCCCCGAGGGTAGCGGTCTGGCAGGAAATAGCTCACGGTCGATGTCTTCGTCCTTGAGTTCATCCATCAGGCGCAAAATCAGCAGCAGCCCCAAAATACTCCATATCCCAAGCAGCGTGTACCACGATGCGATGGCAGAACCTTGATTATGCAGCCAGCGCCCAAAGTACGCGATTGCCAGGTAGGCCAACAAGGCGAGTCCGGCGTGCTGCGCGATCGGGAACATTTCAGCGAAATACACACGCATGCGTTGGCAATAGGCTTTCACTGCCGTCCTCGTGGCAAGGGCAGAGCTCGCTTTAACAGAGCCGAGATTGCTTCTGAGACAGCGCAATGGCCATGCCAGCCATTGTCACCAGCGCAAGCGAAGAATGTTCAACTAAATTGGCGATTATGCAAAACACCCGGGTCAAAATTTTCACAATCAAGAAGTGAAATCTCAACCACTATGAAAGATGGTCCGACGATCACCCGAATTGGCCGTTACAGAGTCGGCCCGAGGTCGCTGAGATTGGCATGGTTATGGCTCATAAGTTTGCAGTGGCGGGATTTGCTGAGGATTTTATAAACGAGAGGTAGGGATCGGCCTAACAAGGCAAAGGGATTGGACATTGACATGATTTCAGGAACCAGAGCCGCTTGTATTAACCATGACAACTGATTACCGGCGCGCCGCCGACTATCTGTCATCATTGCTCGCCACACAGGGGATCGATGATCTGGCAGCCCGTTTGAAACCTGATTTGAGACCCTCGCCTCAGCGCGGTCCGGGGGGCGCGATGGTTTCGCACGAGGCGATCAAGCGCCGTTGGGAAATTGTCGATTTACCGGCGGCGCGTGCCGAATTACTCGACCCCAAGACAGCGCAACAAATTCACGCCTATGAACATAATATTGAAAACCTAATTGGCGCCGTGAGAATGCCCGTCGGCCTCGCCGGGCCGCTCAGGGTCCGTGGCTTGTTTGCCCAGGGCGACTTCTACGTGCCCCTGGCAACCACCGAGGCCACTTTGGTCGCCTCTTACGCTCGCGGCTGTTCGCTGATCACCGACGTGGGTGGCGCCAGCGTCATGCTGCTCAACGAAGGGCTCAGCTGCTCGCCTGGGTTTGGTTTTAACTCTTTGGCAGAACTTGGCCGTTTCGTCGCCTGGCTTCTTGGTCAACAGGAGGAAATAAAGTCGGCGGCGGAACGAACCACGCGCTTTGGCAAATTGATCGACCTCCAACTCTGCATCGAGGGCAATCACGTCTACTTGGTGCTGGTTTTCACCACCGGCGATGCTGCCGGTCAAAACATGGCGGCCATCGCGACCGACGCCGCCGTAGCGTGGATATTGTCGAACACGCCGGTCAAACCGGGGGTCGCTTACGTCGAGGCCAATTTTTCCGGCGACAAAAAGGCCAGCGCCCAGTCGCTGCAGGGCGTGCGCGGTAAAAAGGTCGCCGCCGAAGTGGTCATCCCAGCCGATCTCGTGCAGCGCCGACTCCATACCAGCGTCGATCGCATGGTCGACGCCGTCCATTTCGGCACGGTCGGAGGCATTCTTTCAGGGACCCTCGGCACACAGGGACATTATGCCAATGGACTCGCGGCAATGTTTATCGCCACCGGGCAAGATGCCGCGGCGGTGGCCGAGGCCGCCATGGGGAACACCCGTATGGAGCCGACATCAGATGGCGCGCTCTACGTTTCAGTAACCTTGCCCAATCTAGTGATGGGCAGCGTTGGCGGCGGCACCAAGCTTCCTAGTCAAAACGCGTGCCTTGAAATTATGGGGATGGCAGGTCCCGGTCATGCGCGAGCCCTGGCTGAGATCGCCGCGGCGCTTTGCTTAGCTGGGGAAGTCTCGATTGTCGGCGCTATCTGCGCGGGAGAATTTACCCGCGCGCACGCCCGCCTGGCCCGTGGCGCGAGAGAACAGAAGGGCCGGACATGACACCGATCGAGCCTGCCCCCGTTTTTTCGCGCTGCGCGAAACGGCTCGAGACTCTCGGCTCGATTACCCCAACCCCGCATGATTCAACGGGCCCCACACCGACCGGCCAGCTTAGCATGTCCCAACAGGATTGCCCGTGAAGCATATTCTTTTTCCTGAAGCGATCGAAAGCGCCAGTGCGGTCGGCGGCAAAGCGCGCGCCCTCGCCGAGCTCAATCAAGCAGAGCTGCGGGTTCCTGGATGGTTCGTGATCCTGCCCGAAGCCTTTTATGCCAGCCTTTCAGCCAATCAGACCACGGCGCTTCAGTCGGCCAAAAGCAGCGAAGATATTCGCGCCATCATCGATAGCGTAACTCCTGCGCCTGCCGTGATCCGCCAAATCGAGCAAGCTCTGGGGGCTCTAGGGGGAGGGGCAACCCTCGCCGTGCGTTCCTCCGCGCTCGGTGAAGACAGCGCCGCTCATTCATTTGCCGGGCAATTGGAAAGTTTTTTGTTCGTCGCCCCCGGCGACGTTCCAGACTATGTCGCGCGCGTCTGGCGATCGGGTTTCGGCGAGCGCTTGCTTGTTTACCGCAGAGAGGCGGGGCTGCCACTGGCTCCTACCCCCCCAGCCGTGATCGTCCAGCGCGTCATCGAAGGTGAAGCCTCCGGCGTCGCCTTCAGTGCCGACCCGGTGTCTGGAAGCCGAACAGTGGCGGTGGTGGCTGCGGTGCCAGGGCTCGCTTCCGCCCTCGTTTCCGGCGCGACCAACGGCGATACCTGGCGCGTTGACCGAAACCGGCAAATCATCGCGGCTAATATCGCGGTCAAACAGGTGGCCCATTGCCACGACCCGGGGGCTGCGGACGGCGTTGGCAAGGTGGTTTTAACCGGCGCGGCGGCGGCCCAGCCTGCGCTGGCGGAAGATCAAGTGATCGCGGTTGCCGAGCTGGCGCGCCAGGCGGAAAAATTCTTCGGCCGTCCCCAAGACATCGAGTGGACCTGGAGCAACGATCAACTCTACTTGCTGCAGAGCCGGCCGATCACAGGCCTTCAATCCAAGCTGGATCCCGACGGTGTCCGGGCGCTCTGGGACAATTCCAACATCACCGAAAGCTACGGCGGGATTACCACCCCCTTCACTTTTTCCTTCGCGCGCCGTGCCTACGAGCATGTGTACCGCCAGTTTTACCGCCTTTTGTGGATTGACCAGGACCGGCTCGAAGCGCTGAATAATATCTTTTGCTGCATGCTCGGCTTGGTGCGCGGACGAGTCTATTACAATCTCCTCAATTGGTATCGCACGGTGGCGCTGCTTCCCGGCTATGCCGTCAATCGAAAATTCTTTGACGAGATGTTGGGAGTAAGCGCAGACAGCGCCGCCGACCTGGCAGCGTCACGGCAGCGCTCGCCATGTATGAGTGAACGCATCAGGGATGGCGCTCGCCTGCTGATGACGGCACTGCGCATCGCCGGCGCCTTCATCGGCCTCAACCGACGCATTCGGCGCTTCTATGGGCGGGTCAACAAAACCCTGGGATCGCGCCGGCCGGATTTGTCGCGGTTGCGCCTTGAAGAACTCACCGAAGGTTACCGCCGGATCGAACAGCAGCTGTTGACCCACTGGGATGCGCCCGTGCTCAACGACCTTGCCACGATGATTTCCTTCGGTGTGCTGCGCCGCATGGTCACCGCCTGGATCAAGGATCCCCAAGCGACGCTGCACAACGATCTGCTCTGCGCCGAGCGCGGCATGATCAGCAAAGAACCAGCGGAGCGCGTGCGCCGGATGGCCGAACTCGCCGCCGGCGCACCGGAGTTCGTCGATCTGTTGTGCGATGGAACGCTAACCGCGATTCGTCAGCGTATGCGCGCCCACGAAGCGTTCCGGCGCGCATACGATGATTACTTGGAAAAATTCGGCGACCGCTGCATGGAAGAGCTTAAGCTTGAGAGCAACACGCTTTTTGACGATCCATTGCCGCTGCTGCGCTCCGTGGGGCAGCTTGCCCAGACGACCGCCGGCCACGGCCGGGGGCTCGATTCCGACCGGGAAACCCGGCTGCGTCGCGCTGCCGAAGAACGCGTGCAAGAAGCCCTCAGGGCTCATCCAATCAAGCGTGTGCTATTTGCCGCTATTCTTGCGGCAACTCGGGCGCGGGTTCGTGATCGTGAAAACTTGCGATTCGAGCGCACCCGGGTGTTTGGCCGGGCTCGACTGATCACCATTGAAATCGGCAAACGGCTCGCCGCCCTCGATCGCCTCGATCACCCGCGCGATATTTTCTTTCTCGAAGTGGACGAGATGCTGGCCTTTGTCGAGGGGCGCGCGACCACCACGGACCTGCAGGGACTGGTGGCCCTGCGCAAGCGCGAATTCGACCGCCATCGAGGCCAGTTGCCGCCCGCGGACCGCTTCGAGACCCGCGGCGCGGTTTACGTCGGCAATACCTACCAAGCGGAAGCCGCGTATGTTGCCCCGACAGGGGACGTCTTGCGCGGTATCGGCTGCTGTCCCGGGATCGTGCGCGGACCGGTGCGGATCATTTGCGATCCACGGGGGGCAACCGTGCGGAGCGGCGAGATTCTCGTGGCGCAGCGCACCGACCCCGGCTGGGTGATGATCTTTCCCGCCGCCGCCGGACTGCTGGTCGAACATGGCAGTTTACTGTCCCACTCCGCGATCGTCGCCCGCGAGATGGGACTACCGGCTGTGGTGTCGCTGAGCGGCGTCACCGAATGGCTGAAGAACGGCGATTGGGTGGAAATCGATGGCGGCACAGGCGTCGTGACGAGAATCGCGCCTCCGAAAGGCGAAACAAGCAATGAGCGCTGAGCAAGCGGAAATCGCCGCGCGCGCCGATTTTTCCATCCTGCGCTACGCCCAATGCTGGGAAGATGCCGATACCCTGCTGGCGGCGCTCGACATCCAGCCCGGCGATGTTTGTTTTTCCGTTGGTTCGGGCGGTGAGAATTCGCTCTCGTTGCTTGCGCGCACGCCGGGGAAAGTCATTGCCGTGGACCTTTCGCCGGCCCAGAATGCCTGTCTGGAACTGAAGGCGGCTGGATTCCGCTCGCTGACCCATCCAGAGCTGTTGGAGTTAGTGGGCGTAACGCCGAGCCGGCGCCGTGGCGATTTATATGAGCGCGCGCGCCGCCATCTGACCGAGGCGGCGCGCGCCTACTGGGATTCGCACCGCACCGGCATCGAAGCCGGCCTGCTCGGCCTAGGCAAATTCGAAAACTACTTCAGACTGTTCCGCCGCTGGGTCTTGCCGCTGATGCACTCGCGGCCCACCGTCGAGGCGCTGTTCGAGCCGCGCAGTTGGGCGGAACGCCAGCGCTTTTACGACAACCGTTGGAACAATTGGCGCTGGCGCTGGTTGTGCAGGCTGTTCTTTTCGCGCTTTTTGCTCGGCCATCTCGGGCGCGATCCGCGTTTTTTCGATTACGTCGAAGGCGAGGTCGCCAAACCCATTTTTGTGCGCACCAGTAGTGCGCTCACCGAGAGCGATCCGGCGCGCAACCCTTATTTGCAATGGATCGCCTGCGGCCGATTTCTCACCGCCCTGCCCTTTGCCTGGCGCGCGGAGAATTTTACCGCGATCAGGAACCAAATCGACCGCCTGAAAATCGAGCTGGTTTCGGTAGAATCTTTTCTCGCCCAAGCGGCCGATGGTTCCATCGACCGCTTCAATTTATCCGACATCTTCGAGTATATCTCGCCGGCCAGCAGCGAGCGGCTTTTTGAAGATATCGTGCGCTGTGGCCGGGGCGGCGGCAGGCTTGCCTATTGGAACATGCAGGCGCCGCGACGCTGCCCGACGCGATTAGCCGGCAAGGTCGTTACCCTCGATGAATTGAGCCGGCGCCTCTATTGCGAAACTTCGACTTTCTTCTACAGCGCTTTCTACGTGGAGGAATTGCGGTGAGCGCCCAAGATTGGTTTGGCATCCTTGGCCTGCTCGTGGTCGTCTCTGTTCTGTTGGCCGGATTGCGGCTGTATCAAAACATCGCCAAACCGGCGCCGGAGTTGGTGCGCAAACTGTTTCACGCCTGTGGCGGCCTGTTCGGATTGCCGCTGCCCTGGATCTTCACCGATGTTATGCCGGTCTTGCTGCTCGGGCTAGTCATAATCAGCGCTTTCATCGCCTTGCGTTTTGTCACCAGCCTGCGCGGCGGCATCGGCCAGGTGTTGTTCGCCGTCAAGCGCGATAGCATTGGCGAGCTCTGCTACATCGTCAGCATGGTGCTGTTGTTCTGGCTGTCCCGCGGCGACAAACTGCTCTACTCCATCCCCCTGCTGATGCTGGCCCTGGCCGACACCGCAGCGGCACTGGTCGGCGAGGAGTACGGCAAGCTGCAAATCCGCTCCTCTGGAGGACACAAGAGCATCGAAGGCGCCGTTGCTTTCTTCTTCACGGCTTTTTTTTGCGTCCATGTGCCGGTGCTGCTTTGGGGTGGCGTAGGACGGGCGGAGAGCCTGCTGATCGCCGTCAATCTAAGCATCATGGTGATGCTGGCGGAAGCAGCGGCCTGGTGGGGCTTGGATAATCTGATTGTGCCGCTGTGGGGCTACCTCCTGCTCAAATCGCAGATCGGCATGGACGCCCCGGCGCTCACTGCTGACCTGCTGTTTGTCACAAGCCTCGGCACGATCATGTGGTTATGGCGCAACCGCACCACGCTGGCCGATGACACCCTTTTCGGCGCCGCCCTATGGGGATATATAGTCTGGTCGGTCGGCGGCTGGCGCTGGGCGTTGCCGCCGCTCATCCAATTGCTTAGCTATGCGACCGTGACAGCGCAAATTCCCCAAAACCAATTGCGGATATTTCGCTTTCCGGTGGTGTTGGCGCAGATCGCCGGCAGCGTATTTTGGCTGCTCGTCTATCGCGAGTCGGACCAACCTTGGGCGTTCTATCCCTTCGTCTCTTGCTACGCCGCCAACGTGGCGATCATTGCATTGGTGCGTGACTGCTTCGCGGCACCCGACCGCCATTGGTCGCGCGCGCTCGCGATCAACGTGGGCAAAGGCATGATCGTCGCGCTTCCGGCTATCTTGATTATGGATGGCTTTACCTTGAGGGCGCTGGCCGATTTGGGGGCGTGTTTCGTTGCGGTGTCGGCGGGCACGGCGCTGTTCTATCGGCTCCAACCCGAGCTCACGACGTTTCCCGTCGATGGGCCCCGCTGGCTTCGCCAATCCCTGATTGTTGCAGGAACGTCAGTAATCGCACTCTTGCCCTACCTCCGTTCCGCGCCCGCTTGAGCCTACAGTCTTTCGTTAGTTCGGATCCGCTTCACCCCAATTGCTTAACTGCGAAAGCTCCGATCGTTTGCGAAATTGCGAAAAACGTTTTGATGGTTCGCGACAATGAGAAGCGCTTGCGGGCCTGCCGGTTGGTAACTAACTTTTTTACCGCAGCGTGATGGTGCGCTCTTGGCATCTTGTTTGCGCTACTATTCGTTGCAATGTGAGGCGACACCCGCATGGGCGTCTTGCTGCTGTAAATGCATCACCGCCCCAGGGTCGCCCGCCGGCTTTGCCGGCGGGCCAGCCTAATCGGGAGAGCCGATCGTCCAGAGACGGGACGCCAAACGGGATCAGCTTAAGACGATGAATTTGAAAATCTTATCAGGCGCCGCCAACCTCAAGCTAGCAGCAGCCATTGCCGCTGCTCGCGGGACGCACGCCGTCCAGCGGCGCTTACAGCGTTTTCCCGACGGCGAACTGCACATCGAGCTACAGGAAACCGTGCGCGGCCAGGACGTTTATTTGATGCAGCCGACAAGTCCGCCGGTGGACGCGCATTTGTTCGAATTGCTCCTTATGGCCGACGCCTGCCGCCGGGCCGGAGCGGCGCGGCTTACCGCGGTGATCCCTTATTTTGGCTACGCTCGGCAAGACCGCCGGGCGCACGGCCGGGAGCCGCTGAGCGCGCGACTCGTTGCCGAGTTGATTCAAGTCAGCGGCATCGAGCGGATCGTCACGGTGGATCTCCACAGCCGCGCTGTCGAAAGCGCTTTTGCCATTCCATTAGAGCACCTGAGCGCGGTTCCCATGCTGGCTAATGCGGTTCGCCCGGCGGTCAATCGAAACACCGTGGTGGTCGCCCCGGACCTGGGCGCCGCGAAAATGGCCGAGCAGTACGCCGAATTACTCGACTTGCCGGTGGCGATCGTTCATAAGACCCGTATCAGCGGCGAACAGGTAAAGGTTCGGCGCATCATTGGCGATGTGCGCGGCAAAGAACTGCTGGTTGTCGACGACATGATCAGCACCGGGGGCACCATCGAGGAAGCGATCCGGGCGCTGCTGGAAGCCGGCTGCTCGTCGTCCGGCATCAAAGTCTTGGCAAGTCACGGGCTGTTTGTTGGGGCGGCAGCGCAACGGCTCGGCGCATTGGCGATCCACAAGTTGTACGTTTCCGATAGCGTGGCGGCGCCGGAGCAGTTTGCCCTGCCGCTCCACGTCGTGTCGCTGGCGCCGCTGCTCGCAGACGCGATTCATTGTCTTAACGAAGAAGACTCGCTTGCCCATATCATCGCCGCGAAATAAGCAGCAAAACGATGGAGGCAATCCGATCACCTTGGCAGGAGCGGATCATCTACGACTGTTTCTCTGCGGTGACGTGATGACCGGAAGGGGCATCGACCAAATCCTGCCCCATCCCGGCGATCCGACGCTTTACGAACCGTGGGTCAAGAGCTCGCTTGACTATGTAAAACTCGCCGAGCGAGCCAGCGGTCCGATCGCTCGGCCGGTCGACTTCAGCTACATCTGGGGCGACGCATTGGAAATTTTCCAGCGTGAAAAACCCCATGCGAAGATCATCAATTTAGAAACCGCCATCACCCGAAGCGACGTGCATTGGCGCGGCAAGGACGTTCACTACAAAATGAGCCCAAAGAATGTCGGTTGTCTTACTGCCGCAGGGATCGATTGCTGCATTCTGGCGAACAATCACGTGCTCGATTGGGGGCTTTCAGGACTGATCGACAGCTTGAATACTCTCGACCGAGCCGGCATCACGCATGCCGGCGCCGGGCTCGACCTACGCCAAGCGCAACTAGCGGCGGTCTTGCCCGTCGGCGAGCGCTCAAGGGCCATGGTCTTCAGTCTGGGTTCGACGACCAGCGGCATACCTCTCGCTTGGTCCGCCGAAAATGATCGACCGGGACTGTATGTGATCGAAACCCAATCTCATGATCCGATTTGGACCCTGGCGCAGCAGATTGGCATGATGAAACGGCTGGGGGACATCGTCATCGTTTCGATCCACTGGGGCGGAAACTGGGGCTATGAGATTCCCGGCGATCAGAAAAAATTCGCGCATAGACTTGTCGACGAAGCCGGAGTCGCTATCGTGCACGGCCACTCTTCGCACCATGTCAAGGCTCTCGAAGTCTACAAAGACCGGCTGATTCTTTACGGCTGCGGCGATTTTTTCAATGACTATGAAGGCATCGGCGGCTCTGAAGACTTCCGCGGCGATCTCGCGCTGATGTACTTCGTCGATATCGATTCCGCCAGCGGCAAACTTCTTGGGGTAACGATGGTACCGACTCAAGTGCGACGCTTTCGCGTCCGCCGTGCCGGCGAAATTGACTGCCGGTGGCTCGCGGCCCTGCTCAATCGCGAAGGGAAACGGTTTCACACCGGGGTGAAGCTAAGCGCCGGCAACATTCTGACGCTCCATTGGGATTAGTTGGATGCGCCCTAGGCCACCGCCGTCTTCGCATCGTCTTGCGCCGCGGCACCTGATTGCGCCTCGCTGTGGGCCTCAACGCCGAACTTCAGAGCGGCCGCTCTTGGCTCCTTATCGACCGTCACGGCATCGCCATCTTTGACTTCGCCTTTGAGAATGAGCCGGCCGAGCGCCGTCTCGATTTCTTTTTGGATCAGCCGTTTGAGCGGACGGGCGCCATAATTGGGGTCGTAGCCCGTGGTCGCCAGGTATTCGCGGGCAGCATCGGTCATCTGCAAGGTGATATGGCGCTCATCGAGCCGCTGTTGCAACCGCCGCAATTGGATGTCGGTGATCGCTTTGAGGTGTTCACGCGACAAATTGTGAAACACAACGATCTCGTCGACACGATTCAAGAA
>Ga0075342_1000205_pt1 | contig 10303 bp, 7 predicted proteins | sample RushOxbow_ThreeS_3_FD_120085 | JGI IMG/M metagenome (GOLD analysis project Ga0075342, IMG submission 120085) | Natural and restored wetland microbial communities from the San Francisco Bay, California, USA, that impact long-term carbon... | ecosystem: Environmental > Terrestrial > Soil > Wetlands...
CCAATATCGAAGCGGCGCGGCAGGCATCGCCTCAGCCCGAGCGAAGCAGGCTCAGCGAGCGACTCGCCGGCCTGGCCACGCTGCCCGGAACCGGAACTCCGGTCGATCTCGATGAGCCGAGCCTGGTGCTGGCGCAGAGCGAGGTGGTGAAAGACCCGCCGGTGTGGCGTGCGCCCGGCAACGTGACCATCGAGAAGCGTCCCGCTCTGGCGACTGGGATCGGCCTGCCGCTTGGCATGTCGCAGCAGAAATCCGCGCCGCAAACGCCGTCTCGGCCGTTCCAGCCCGCGCCGCCGTCCGCCGTCAGGCGTCCGGTGCGGCGCATGCCGAGCATCGACGAACTTCCGGTCGTGGCGCAAAACGCGATCAAGGCCAAGACCGGCGAATCCCCGGGCTTTGGGCTTAGGGAGCAGAAGAAGAAGGTCGGTTTCCTCGAGCGCCTCGCCAATGTCGGCCGAACTTGCAAGGAGCCTGACGCCGAGATGCCGGCCAAGCGCGAGCCGGAATTCGGTCAGTCCTTTGGCGAGACGCCCAAGTTGCAGACCCCGAGACCCCAGGGGCAAAGCCCGTCGGCCCCGCAACGGGGCATCCGCATCGAGCGGCCGCGCCACGAGGCTGCTCCCGTGGCGCCAAAACGGATCGAGGCACCGGCCCGGCCGGTCGCAGTCGAACTGGCTGAAGCGGCAAGCGAATCACTCATGGACGACGATCTGGAGATCCCTGCTTTTCTGCGCCGCCGGGCGAACTAGATCGAGCGCGGGCCATTAACCATCTTGCTCGTCAGAACCCGGAGGGATGCAAAAATAGCAATATACTCAACGCCTTATGCGGTTGTCAGACCGGTAATACAGTGAAAGAAACCGTGATTTGTCGCCCGTGAGTCCGAGCGTTAAGCTTCTTCATAAATTGATCGGCATTGACCAAAAAGGCACAACACAAGGACCGACAAGGTCCGGTCTAAGTGCCGGGAAGAGCTGATCAATGGGGGGCTCGGGGCTCTCTCCTCGGGCTAAGTAGGGAACTCAGAATACGGCTTGGGGGCCGTCGGGGGCCATGAAGGGTTTCATAGGGGCACGCCAAACTACGCTTGCCAGCGAGATTTCACTTACCGGCACCGGCGTTCATAGCGGGGCACCAGTTTCCATCTCACTTTGTCCGGCTGATGGCGACACTGGTATCCGTTTCCTGCTTTCCAATGGTCACGGCGAGGGCACCGAGGTCGTAGCCGACCAGCGGTCGGTCACCGGCGTGACGCTCTGCACCATCATCGGTGACGGCAATGGCGCCTCCGTGGCGACGGTCGAGCACCTTCTCGCTGCTTTGCGCGGTCTCGGCGTCGACAACGCCCTGATCGAGATCGACAGCAGCGAAGTACCGATCATGGACGGCAGCGCTGCCCGCTTCGTCGAGGCGATTGACGAGGTCGGCCTTGCCGAGCTTGAGGCGCCCCGCCGCTTCCTCAAAGTCCTGAAGCGGGTGGCGGTCGAGGACGCCGGCGCCTACGGCGAACTCACCCCGCATAATGGCTTCCGTCTCGATGTTGAGATCGACTTCGACACGCCGCTGATCGGCACCCAAAAGATCGAGATCGACCTGAACCCCGGTTCGTTCCGCCGCGAGCTTGCCCGCGCCCGCACCTTCGGCTTCATGAAGGATGTCGAGCGGCTGTGGGCCGCCGGCCTAGCCCTCGGTGCCTCGTTGGAAAACACCGTCGCCATCGGCGACGACCGCATCATCAACCGCGAAGGCTTGAGATTCTCCGACGAATTCGTGCGTCACAAGGCGCTCGATGCGGTTGGCGATCTCGCTCTGGCCGGCGCACCCATTCTCGGCTCGTTCCGGTCCCATCGTGGCGGCCACCGGCTCAATGCGCTGGTACTCAAGGCGCTGTTCGCCGATGCCGAGGCCTGGACCATGATCGAAGCCCCGCGTTACCGCGAGGTTCGCCATGCCGAGCTCAGCCATCGTCTCGCTGTCGCCAACTTCGCCGCCGAGCGCAGCTAACCGGGCACCGGCCGCAGGCTCCTATCCAGCTACCCTTGCGTGCGTGTTGGCGCCGTGAGTTGAGGCTAAAGTCCCGGCCAAGCCCCATCAGCCGGCGGCGGGGCAAAAAAACACCATAATCCGCTAGTTGGGTGCTAACAGCTGCGCTAGCTTTGGCCGGCAGCCCTTGGCTGCGACATCACGCCTGCGCGAGGGGATAGTCTTTGAGGGGTGGCATGACCGGTCGGTTTGAGCCACAACGCGTGCCGGCGCGCTTTTGGGCGCCGGTCCGGGTCGCCGGCGTCGTGCTTGCGGCCGGCCTTCTCGCCGGCTGCAGTGCGTCCACCTGGTTCGGCGGCAAAAAGACGGAAGCCCCCGAGAACAACGACCCGCCGGATGTTATTTACAAGAAGGCCGAGACGCTCGTTGACAAGGGCAAATACAACGACGCCGCCCGGGCGTACGAAGAAGTCGACATCAATCACCCCTATTCGCAAGAGGCCCGCCGGGCCATCCTCATGGCGGCCTTCGCCTATTACAAGGGCGCCAAATATGATGAGGCGATCGGGGCCGCCGACCGCTACCTCACGCTCCATCCGGGTACGAAGGAATCGGACTTGGCCCAGGACGTCATTGCCATGTCCTATTACGACCGGGTGCTCGATCCGAAGCGCGATCAGACCATGGCCCGCAAGGCGCTCACGGCCTACGACACGCTGTTGCAGCGCTACCCCGAGTCGCGTTACGCCGCCGAGGCTCAGAACCGGGCGCGCATTTTGCGCGATCTTCTGGCGGCTAATGAGATGGTGGTCGGCCGCTATTATCTCCGCCACAACAACTTCCTTGCGGCGATCAACCGCTTCCGCAGCGTGGTGACCGACTACCAGACCACCGAGCAGGTGGAAGAGGCCTTGATGCGCCTCACCGAGGCCTATATGGCGTTAGGCATCATCAACGAGGCCCAGACGGCCGCTGCCGTGCTCGGCCACAACTTCCCGGACAGCCAGTGGTACAAGCACGCTTACGCGCTCTTGGGGAAGCAGGGCTTGAAGCCCCAACAGCACGAAGGGTCTTGGATCACCCAGACCTGGAAGGGCGACGGCAAGCCGGCCTGACGCCATGCTAGCCGCCCTGTCGATCCGCGACATCGTCCTGATCGACAAGCTCGACCTTGAATTCGGCCAAGGCTTGTCGGTGCTGACCGGGGAGACCGGCGCCGGCAAGTCGATCCTGCTCGACGCCTTCTCGCTCGCCATCGGCGGCAGGGGCGACACCTCGCTGGTGCGGGTCGGCGCAAGCCAAGGCCAGGTCACGGCAGTGTTCGACTTGCCCGGCGGCCATCCGGTGTTTGCGGTGCTCACCGAGAACGGCATCGCCGCCGAGGACACGCTGATCTTGCGCCGCGTGCAGGGCGCCGACGGCAGGAGCCGCGCCTTCATCAACGACACCAGCGTGAGCGTGCAGCTGCTGCGCCAGATCGGCCAGGCTCTGGTGGAGATCCACGGGCAGCACGACGATCGTGCGCTGATCGACCCGTCGGGCCATCGCGACCTGGTGGATGCCTTCGGCGGTTTGAGCGGGGAGGCGGCGCGCGTCGCCGAGGCTCACGAAGCATGGCAAATGGCCGAGGCAGAACGGTCCCGCCATGACAGCGAGATCGCTGCCTCGCGCGCCAACGCCGACTATTTGTCTCATGCACTCGAGGAACTGCGCGTGCTCGCGCCGCAGACCGGCGAGGAGGAGGCCTTGGCCTCCCGCCGCCAGCTGATGATGAACGCCGAGAAGATCGCCGCCGAGCTCGCCGAGGCGCTCGATGCGCTGCAAGGCGAGGGCACCAGTGGCGCGCGTCTCGCGGCTGCGCTGCGCCGCGTCGAGCGTCAGGCGGCACTCGCTCCCGATCTGCTGGCTCCGGCCGCCGCTGCCCTCGAGCGCGTGCTGACCGAGGCCAATGCCGCCCAGGCCACGATAGAGGAGGCGTTGGCCGCCACCTCATTCGAGCCCAAGGAGCTCGAGCGGTCCGAGGAACGACTGTTTGCGCTCCGGGCACTGGCTCGCAAGCACAAGGTGATGGTCGACGACCTACCGGCGCTGGTCGCGCGGCTCGAAGCCGAGCTAACGGCGCTCGACATGAGCGAGACGAGGTCCGGCGAGCTCGCCACAGCCGCCACCGACGCACGCAAAGCCTATCAGGGGCTGGCGGCGGCTTTGAGCAAGGCCCGGCACCAGGCGGCCAAGCGGCTCGACAAGGAAATCACGGGCGAGCTCGCGCCCCTGAAGCTCGAAAAAGCGAACTTCATCACCCACATTGAGACCCTTGCCCTCGGCGCGGGCGGCCCGGCCGGCATTGACCGCGTCGCCTTCTGGGTGAGGACCAATCCCGGCACCGAGCCCGGCCCGCTGATGAAAGTCGCCTCGGGCGGCGAGCTGGCCAGGTTCATCCTGGCGCTGAAGGTGGTGCTGGCGGCCCGCGGCTCGGCCCCGACGCTGGTATTCGACGAGGCTGATGCGGGCGTGGGCGGGGCCACCGCGGCCGCGGTCGGCGAGCGCCTGGCGCGGCTTGCCGCCAACGCCCAGGTACTGGCCGTGACCCACGCGCCCCAGGTCGCAGCCGTCGCCTCCGGCCATCTGCTGATCGCCAAGGAGGCTGTGCGCGGCCCCGAGGGTGAGGCCATGGCCACGCGGGTCGCCGTGCTCGAAGGCGAGCACCGCCGCGAGGAGATCGCGCGCATGCTCGCCGGCCAGACCATCACCGACGAGGCGCGCAAGGCGGCCGAGCGGCTGATGAGCCGGTCGGCATGATCGAACGCCATGAGCAAGTCGAAAGCCAAGAATAGGGATCGCGTAGCAACGTCGCTTGCGGCCAAGTCCGTCGCCGCGCTCGACGAGACCGAAGCCGCCGCCGAGCTGGCCAGGCTCGCTGCCGAGATCGCCCATCAAGACGCGCTTTATTACCGCAACGACGCGCCGGAAATCTCCGACGCCGCGTATGACGCGCTGCGAACGCGCAATGATGCGATCGAAGCCCGTTTCCCCCATCTCGTGCGCGACGACAGCCCGTCGCTGAAGATCGGCGCGGCACCGGTCGAGGCGTTCGGCAAGGTGGTCCATCGCGTGCCGATGCTGTCGCTCAGCAATGTGTTCGATGAGGCGGCCCTGCAAAAGTTTGTCGATGGTATCAGACGGTTTCTCGGTCTAGCGGCCAGCGAGGCCCTGGCCTTTACCGCCGAGCCCAAGATCGATGGGCTGTCCATCACGCTGCGCTACGAGGGCGGCAGGCTGGTCCAAGGCGCGACCCGCGGCGACGGTTATGAGGGCGAGAACGTCACCGCCAATGTCCGCACCATCGGCGACATCCCGAAGAGCGTCAAATCGCGCGGCTTTCCCGACCCGTTCGAACTTCGCGGCGAGATCTATATGAGCCGCGCCGCCTTCCAGCGCATGAACCAGGAGCAGGCCGAGCGAGGCGAGCGCCTGTTCGCCAATCCGCGCAACGCCGCCGCCGGCTCGCTGCGCCAGCTCGATTCGTCGATCACCGCCTCCCGCCCGCTGCGCTTCTTCGCCTATGGCTGGGGCGAGGTAGCTGAGCTCCCAGCCGAGACCCAATGGGATGCCTATCAGATCCTCCGCGCCTGGGGCTTCCCCTTGAACCCACTGATCAGGCTGACTCATTCGATCGACCAAATGCTTGAAACCTATCGCGATATCGAGAGCGGCCGGTCGGGCCTCGACTACGATATCGACGGCATCGTCTATAAGCTTGACCGACTCGATCTCCAGGAGCGCCTGGGCTTCGTATCGCGCTCGCCCCGCTTTGCCGTCGCCCATAAATTTCCCGCCGAGAAGGCGACCACGATCTTGCGCGATATCGACATCCAGGTCGGCCGCACCGGCGCGCTCACCCCGGTCGCCAAGCTCGACCCGGTCACGGTCGGCGGCGTGGTGGTGCAGAACGCGACGCTGCATAACGAGGACGAGATCGCGCGAAAGGACGTACGCATCGGCGACACGGTGATCGTGCAGCGGGCCGGCGACGTCATCCCGCAGATTCTCGGACCGGTTCAAGACAAGCGGCCTAGGGGCGCGAAACGATTCAAATTTCCGCAAGTCTGCCCCGCCTGCGGCAGCCACGCCTCGCGCGAGATCAACCCAAATACCGGCAAGGAGGACGTGGTCAGACGCTGCACCGGCGGGCTAATCTGCCCGGCGCAACGGGTCGAACGCCTCAAGCATTTCGTCTCGCGCAACGCCTTCGACATCGAAGGGTTGGGTGAGAAGCACATCAAAGCGTTTTACGATGATGGCCTCATCCAGTCGCCACCAGACATTTTCACTCTCGAAGCGCGCGACAAGCGCGCCACCGCCAAGCTCGCCGAGCGGGAAGGGTGGGGCGAGACTTCGGCCCAGAAATTATTCGACGCCATCGAAGCGCGGCGCACGGTCAAGCTCGACCGCTTCATCTATGCGCTCGGCATTCCCCATGTCGGCGAGATCACCGGCCGGCTGCTCGCGCGCAATTATGGATCGGCCAAGAAATTCCTCAAAACCATGATCGAAGCGGCGGCCGATCCGGAAGGCGAGGCTTTCGCCGAACTCGACAATATCGAGGGCATCGGCCCGACCGTGGCGGCGGCGATCGCCGATTTCTTCGCCGAGAAGCATAATGTGAAGGTGGTCGAGGAACTGCTCGACGAGGTCAGCCCCGAGCCGCTCGAGGCGATCGACCATGCCTCGCCGATCTCCGGCAAGAGTGTGGTGTTCACCGGCACGCTGGAAAAGATGACCCGCTCGGAGGCCAAAGCGCGCGCCGAGCGGCTCGGCGCCAAGGTGGCTGGTTCCGTCTCCAAGAACACCGACTACGTAGTGGCCGGTCCCGGCGCCGGCTCCAAGCTGAAAAATGCCAAAAAGCTAGGCGTCGAGGTCTTGAGCGAGGACGAGTGGCTCAAGCTGATCGGCTGAGCCTCAGCCATATTTCAGCTTCATGGCGATGATGGCGAGCGCCAGCCCGAGCGTAATGGCGTTGGAGACGATGATCGGCAGATTGCCGATCAGCAGTCCGAACACCATCCACAGGAACACGCCGGTGGCGAACGCCACATACATGTGCAGCGAGATCGCGCGCGTGTCCTTGTAGCGGATGATGTGCAGGGCCTGGGGCAGGAACGCCGCCGTGGTGAGCGTCGCCGCCGCGGCCGAGACGACGACCTCGATCGCCATCTAGCCGATCGGCGCGGTGGCGTGGCGGAGCCAGGCCCGGTCGTCGCTGAGCAGCACCGGCTCGACCTCGCGCCTGATCCGGGCGTGATAGGCGTTGAGCCAGGCGAGCTCCCACGGTAGGAGCTGCCTGGGATCGATCAGCCGCCGGTCGAACGGCACCAGCGTCAGCGTCTCGAACCCCATCATCTCGCGGGTGCCCCCTTCGATGCGCTCGGGCGGCGTCACCAGCACCAAATTCTCCAGCCTGATGCCGTATTGGCCTTCTCGATAATAGCCTGGCTCGTTCGACAGAATCATGCCGGGCTCGAGCTCGACCGTGCCCAGCCGCGACAGGCGCTGCGGTCCCTCATGGACCGAGAGATAGCTGCCGACGCCGTGGCCGGTGCCGTGATCGAAGTCGAGGCCCGCCTCCCACAACGGGCGCCGCGCGAACGGGTCGATGTCCTGGCCGCGTGTGCCCTTGGGGAAGCGCGCCGTAGCGATGGCAATATGCGCCTTCAGTACCAGCCCGTAATGCCGCTTCATCTCCGCCGTCGGGGTGCCGATGGCGACCGTGCGGGTCACGTCGGTGGTGCCGTCGCGATATTGAGCGCCGGAATCGATCAGATAGAGCGCGCCCGATTGCAGCGCGCGCTTGCCTTTGGTGGTCGGCCGGTAATGGACGATGGCGCCGTTCAGCCCGGCCGCCGAGATGGTGTCGAAACTGATATCCTTGAGTTGGCCCGACTCGCGGCGGCAATCTTCGAGCTTGATGGCGGCGGCCACCTCGTCGATCTTGCCGGACTCGGCCACCTCGTCGAGCCAGGCGAGGAACCGCGCCATGGCGAGACCGTCGCGCAATTGCGCGGCGTGCGCGCCCTTGATCTCGACCTCGTTCTTGATCGCCTTGGGCGCGATGCACGGGTCGCGCCCCGGCACGAATTGCGCGCCTTCGGCCTTGAGCAATTGCGCGAACCGGATCGGCGCGGTGTCCGGGTCGAGCCTGACGCGTGCCTGGGCTTGACCCAGCGCCTTGAGCTGCTCGGCCAGCGCTGACGGTTCGGCGACATCGACCAGCTCGCGCAGCTCGCCTTTGACGCTGTCGCCTACCTTGGCCGGATCGATGAACAGGGTAGGGCGTCCCGAAGCCGGCACGATGGCGAAGGCGAGCGCGACCGGCGTGTGCTTGAGGTCTCCGCCCCTGATGTTGAACAGCCAGGCGATTGAATCCGGCAGCGTCAGCAGCACGGCGTCGACCTTGGCCTCTTTGAGCTGCGCCTGCACGTCGCGGATCTTGTCGAAGGCGGTGCGCCCGGCATATTCGATACCGTGCGGCACGACCTGGGCCGGCGACGGCTTAGGTCGGTCCTGCCACAGCGCATCGATCGGGTTGGCATCGACCGGGGCGAGCTTGACGCCCGACTTGGCGAGCGTCTCGCTCAACCGCTCGATCTCTTTGATGGTATGGAGCGCCGGATCGTAGCCGACGGTCGCGCCCTTGATGAGATTGTCGGCGATCCAACTCGAAGCCTTGGCCTCCGGCGTCTGCAAGACATCGAACACAGCCGTGTCGACTTGCGCCCGCGCCTGCAGGATGTAGCGGCCGTCGACGAACAACGCCGCCCACTTCTCCAGCACCACGGCCACGCCGGCCGACCCGGTGAAGCCGGTCAGCCATGCCAGGCGCTCGGCCGAGGGCGGCAGAAATTCGTTCTGATGCTCGTCGCTGTGGGGAACGAGAAAGCCCTTGAGCCTCTTCGCCTTCAGTTCCCGTTGTAACGCCCTGACTCGCTCGCCGCTCGCGGCCGGTGAACTCACGTCATCGAAAATTTGATACATGGTCGGCTGTTGTAAGCGCAAAGCTCCGTTGCGATCAATGGCGCACAATGCGCGCGCTGCGACGAGTTATCACCAGGGTCGCCCATCCTTCGAGAATGATTCGCTTTTTGAGGGTGAATCCATGGCTAAGTGTGCGCGCCTCGATTGCACGCGCCTGGGTTAGGGTGAGGCCCGACAGGATCGCGGTGCCCCCGGGATGGACATGTCGCGCCAGCGCTGGCGCGAGATCGTACAGCGCGCGTTCGAGCAGATTGGCGAGCACGAGATCGGCCCTAGCGCGCCACAGCAAGGGGTGAAAGAAGCCCTCGGCCCGGTAGACGCGGAGCTGAGGCCCCGTACAGTTCACTCGCGCGTTCTCGCCGGCGATGGCCACCGCGAGGGGGTCGCTGTCGCTCGCCACTACGCCGCGCTTGAGCGTCTTGGCCGCGGCGATGGCCAGCACGCCGGTGCCGGTGCCGATATCGATGACGGCGCGCGGCCGGCTTCGCTTGAAATGATCGTCCAGCCCCAGCAAACAGCCGCGCGTCGAGGCGTGATGCGCCGTGCCGAACGCTTGCCCGGCGTCGATCTCGATGACGAATCGGTGGCTCGGCGCCCGGTCGCGGTCATGACTGCCATGAATGAGATAGCGTCCGGCGGACACCGGACCCCGCTGGCCCTGCGACAGCGTCACCCAATCGGCCGGTTCGATCTGCTCGATGCGAAGCGGGCCGATGCCGCTTCCCCCGGCCAGCTCGATCAGCGCCAGCAGCACCTCGCGCGCCGGCGGCGCGGTGTAATGGGCAAAGACTTCGCGGCGATCCTCGCCGCGCTCGAACAAGCCGACCGCGACCGGCGCCGGGTCGAGCCCCTGTTCGAGGGCTCCGGCAATCCGCTCTGCGAGCGGGGCGGGGACCTCGATACTGGCCTGATGGACGGGAATGTCCGGCGCCGCCGCCGAGGCCTCGACCACGGCTTACGCTCTCACATTGGTCAGCATGGCGCGGGGAGCTTAGGGCCGAGCGGCGCCCGCGCGCAAATCCGACCCCGCGACCGCTCGAAGTCCCTCCCACTCAAGGCTTCGGCCGACCTAGAGTCTAAGGTGGCTCGCCGGTTAGGACTGCTTGCCGAAACAGACCCGCGTGGCAGCTTCCTGTTTGCACGGCGTGTCGGCCGGCGAGCCGCATATTTCCGCAAGCTTGGCGGTCGAGACACAAGCCCCGTCAGGGCCGCGCCAGGCCCGCCTTTGCAGCCGCAACCTTTGCAGCGGCAGGCCTCTTGGCCGAGTGCCGTCGGCCCCGGAAAGGCC
>Ga0075342_1000206_pt1 | contig 10282 bp, 9 predicted proteins | sample RushOxbow_ThreeS_3_FD_120085 | JGI IMG/M metagenome (GOLD analysis project Ga0075342, IMG submission 120085) | Natural and restored wetland microbial communities from the San Francisco Bay, California, USA, that impact long-term carbon... | ecosystem: Environmental > Terrestrial > Soil > Wetlands...
AATCGCCCTGGCCGACGTGATGATCATTGGGGATGAAGCGGTGTAGGCCGCCGCCGCAGTGGCAGATGACAATTTTTAGTTTGGGAAAGGTCTGAAAAATCTTGCTGTGCATGTAGAGATTCATGGCGACGAACTCTTCCAAATAATTATTCATCTGATAGTTCGCTGGGATGATCTCCAGTCTGCGGTCATAGGTCGTCGACGGGTGGACCATCAGCGGGACATCCAACTGCACGGCTTTCTCGTACAGCGAGTGCCAGTACTCTTCATGCACGCCGGGGGTCTGCTTGTCACCTGCAGGATCGGGATTCAGATAAGCGCCGACGAAACCTAGTTCTTTAACGCAGCGTTCGAACTCGGGGAGGCAAAAGCGCGTGTCCCGGTCGCGCGACTGCGGCAATTGGGCCATGCCGCGGAAACGGTCGGGGTGCAATTTGACGATGCGGTGGATCACGTTGTTGGTCGTAAAGGCCCAGAACTCCTGCAAAAACGGCCGCATCCAGTGGCACATGGCGATCTGCCGCGAGCCGATCAACTGTACGTCGATGCCGCGGTCGTCCATGAATTTGAGATGGCGCTGTTGGGCCTGTTCCAACTGCTCGTCGCTCATGTCGAGTTTTCGATTCGGCGTATTCTGCGAGACGGTTTCCGCCAGGAACTGGCGAAAGACTGCGGGGGTGGTCATGTGACCGTGAACGTCGACGGTGATTTGTCCGTTATACATGGGTGACTCCTTATTATCCGAGACGATTGGAACGGCTGGAACGATTGGAACTTTGGAACGAGTTTCTTCTAATCCTCCTCCGGCGCCGGCACTTGGTGCTTTAAATAAATCTCTTTTCTTTGCTTCGCCGACTCGATGATCGCCAGGCAGACTTCCAGCGTCGCCATGCCCCAGGGGCCGGTGTGGCGAATCGGTTTGTCGAGGACCACGGCATTGTAAAGTTCCATCAGCTCGCCGCGCCGCGACGGGCCGCCGCCGCCAATCAGTGGCACATCTTTGGTGCCTTGGTCGCTGTGCACGAACAGGCCGTATTGCGATTGGCGGATGTCGCCTTTCTCGCAGCTGGCGACCAGGATGCCCAAATCGTTGGGCATCCACGGTTTGGCTTTGCTGCGGTCGCGAATCTCCCGCTCGTTGGCGCCGCCGATGCGCATGGCGTCTTTGTCGGCGTTCTCGTTGCGTGTGCCGTCGAGCAGCGATTTGCGCACCTCGGCGCGTTCCGCTTCCGAGTAACGGCTGTTCTGGCCGCCCCAGGGGACTAACTCCGAGGCGAGAAAATAGCCGTAGCCATTGTGCATGAGCGTCGCCGGCGTGCCGTCTTCGAATTCCATGAAGCCTGAGTAGTAACCGGGAATCGGACGGCCTTTGAACCATTGCCCGGTGGCGCCGCGCACGCTGCGCACCAGGCCTCCACCGAGGAGTCTCAAAGTGTCGATCTGGTGCGGACCCTGGCGATAGGGCACACCACCGCCTTGATTGATGTCCAATTCATCGGCGGTGCGCGGCCGCAGCATCCAGTCGGTGTAGGCCCAGACATGAAGGGCGCAAAGCCGGCCCAGTTCACCGGAGCGGATGATTTTGCGCATGGTCCTGATATGCGGCCCGAAGCTCTGGGTGTGGCCGCAGAGCAGTTTAATCTTATTTTTGATCGTCGCCTCGATCATTTTCTCGGCTTCTTGAAGCGAAATCGCCATCGGCTTCTCGACGACGACATGCTTGCCGGCGTTGGCGGCGATGATCGTGTGCGCCGCGTGAAACCGATTGGGCGTCGAGACCCAGACCGCCTCGACGTTCGGATCGGCGCATAATTTCTCCACGCTGTCATAGGTCTTGGCGCCGTAGCGTTCACGGAAAGTCTCGAGCACGCGCGGGTTGACATCCGCGGCGGCGGCTAATTCGAACTCGGGGATCTGCTCCATGGCCGGCAGGATCTCCGAAGCGCCGACACCGATGCCGACGATGCCGAGCTTGAGTTTTCTCTTTGGCGCTTGATCGGCCATAAAAATCCGCTCTTTCCGTTGCAAGAATTTCTCTTTAGTTAGCAGGAGAGCGAAATGGCCGCAAGTCACAGCGATTTCTCACAATGCCGCGCATCGTTGTATGAGCCATTGCAATTGTGTCATTGTATTAATAATTTCTTTCGTGACGGGGGATTTATGCGACTCGATCGGCTCATCTCTTGTGGGGTTCTCGCCTTCAGCGTGCTGGTGGCGAGTCCGGCCTTCGCTCAAGCGGCTGCAAAATCCGTAGTAAAGTCCATTACCGTCTACAAGACTCCGACCTGAGACTGCTGCGATGGCTGGGTCAGCCACCTGGAAAAAAACGGCTTTAAGGTCGACAAGAAAGTGTTATTCGGCAAGTCGTTCACCGATCTCAAGCGCCAGCGCGGTGTGCCGGAACAACTCTTTGCCTGCCATACGGCGATAATCGACGGTTACGTTATCGAGGGCCATGTGCCGGCTGACCTTATCGACAAATTGCTCAAGGAAAGACCGCCTGTCGTCGGTCTCGTGGTTCCGGGCATGCCGGTCGGGTCGCCGGGGATGGAGGGCGGCAGGCCGGAGCCGTACAATGTGCTCACCTTCGACAAGAACGGCAAGACCACGGTGTATGCCAAGCGGTGACAAAGCGAAGAATGGAGCGATGGAGTATTGGAGTGACGGAGTGATGGGTCATCGGAAAATACTGCGAAGTTCAATTTGCCTGCTCTTGATACTTCTCGGTGCCGTAACGGCATCGGCGCAGGAAAAGAAAAACATCCGCATGGTCTTTGTCAGCTTGGCTTGGAATAGCGAGATACCGTTCCGCGCCGCTCTGGCGCGCGGTTATTTTAAGCAGCAGGGACTGCAGATTGAGCCGATATTGATTCGCGGCGGACCGGCGGCGATTGCCGCGCTGGTCTCCGGTGAAGTCGATTTTGCCGCCATCGGCGGCGCCCAGGCGGTGTTTCGCAGTCGCGCGCGCGGGCTCGATTTATCGATCATCGGCTGCACGTCGAGCACGACCAATTACATACTGTTGGGCGACAAACAGACGCGCACGGTTGAGAATTTGCGCGGCAAAACGATCGGCATCACCGGGGCGGGCGCTTATTCCGAGTTTGCCGTGAAAGCATTTCTTAAGAAGCACAACATCAATCCCGAAAAGGACGTCATCTTGCGCTCCATCGGCGGCACCGTGTTGCGCGCGGCGGCCATCGAGAAAGGGCTGATCGCGGCGGCGCCGTTCTCGACCGAAGATGCCGTTCGGCTAATCAAGGCGGGCTACTCGGTGATCAGCAACATGAGTGAATCTTTGGGCATCCCGCAAAATATCATCGTGACGCGCAATGAGGTCTTGGAAAAGTTTCCCGAGATGAGCAAACGCGTGCTCAAGGCGTATATCCAAGGCATGCAGTTGGCGAAATACAACAAAAAGGAAGCGATCAAGGCGGGCTACGATTCCGGCCTTAGCGGAGATCCGGAGATCGTCAACGCCGCCTGGGATCTTTACTCCCCTGGGTTGACCGGCGACCTGTCGATCGCCACTGCGGGACTGCAGCAGATGCTCGATGAAGATATCCGCAACGGACTGGTCGACAAAACTTTCACCTTGGACCGAGTGATCAACGACCGGATCCTCAAAATCGCCCAGCAAGAGTTGCGCGCCGAAGGGCGGCTGAAGTGAACTCGAATCCAACTTGGATGCCGGCGTCCGCCAGGATGAGGGATTTTCTTCGCGCTCTTTTTAGATCTTCGATTTCAATCACATTTTAATGACGACGTTACGGCGCGCCGCAAAACCGGACGGTATTGTCGTACAAGATATTCCGTTTCTGGGCGTCGCTTAGATCGCCGCGCTCTAGTATCTCGCTCGCCGCGTTGTCGCGCCCTTCGCCATGCGGGTAGTCCGATGAGAACAAGATATGTTCGGCTCCCACCAGGGCGATTTCCTGCGGCAGCAAGGGGTCGTCGGCTTCGGGGGCGATGAAGAAGCGGCCCGACCCGAGATATTCCTCGATCGCTTTTTCCGGCAGCCGTCCCATAGCCTGCACAGCGGGGTCTCTGCGGTAGCTCGGCAGATAGTGAGCTAACCGGCCGACGACATAGAACAACCACTCGGCGCCGAACTCCAAGAATGCAACTTTCAAATTCGGATAGCGGTCGAGCATTCCCTGGGCAACCATAGCGACAAAGCCCAATTGCGCCGGCATGCCCATGGCGATGACATGAGCTTCCAATCTGGATTCGACCAATTGATCGAAGGGCGGATAGCTGCGCCCCATGTGCACGCATAGCGGCAGGCCCGTGCGGGCAAATTGATCCCAGATCGGTATGAAACTTTTGTGCGACAGCAGCCGTTCGCCGGCAGTGCCGAAGACCACCGCAGCGCTGGCGCCGAGCCCCTGCATTTCGCTGATCGCCGCGATGGCTTCATCGGTATCGCGCAGGGGTAGCAGCCCTGCCCACTTCAAACGCTTTGAATCGACTTTACATTGGCGCCCGGCATAACGGTTGTAGGCGCGGAACATCGCCGCTTCGAAAAACGGATCATTTCCCAAGCAGGCATAGAGGCTCGACGGGAAAAGCAGCTGGGCGTCGATGCCAAGGTTATCGAGGTCGCGCAGGCGCTTGTCCGGTTGGGACAAATCGAGAGAGCCCAGGGTCGCCGGCGTCGCGCCGAACTCCGGCATTACCGTGGTCGGGGTATTCGCCCCTTGAGCGCCGGGACCATAGGCGTGGGGTTCCATCCGCCCTTCGATGAGCCAGCCGGTGCGGCGTATGCCGGCGCCCGCGGTATCGGCGATTTCCAACGGCCTCGGCCGGCGCGGAGCAAATTCCTTGGGCAGATCTTCCCACATCTTGGGGCCCATCATGACATGGGCGTCAGCGTCGAAAATCTTGTAGCCGTGGATCATGGTGGTGCTCCGCGATCAGCCTGGCGCAGCGATCGACACAGGCAATTAGCGAGACAATCGCGACCCGTCGTTAAGCAGCCGGAGGTTGGTTACACCAGCTCTTTCTTCCACTTGTCGGTGACTTTTTGCTTGAGTTCGGGGCTGAGGGCGTTGACCGGCGGAAAGCGGTCGCGCCAAGCGTACGGGCGGCAAGCGTTGATGACGGCGCGGCTATTGACGAAGTTGCCGGCGTCGCGCTGGTCCGGATGCATGGCCGGATCGAGGGGCGTGCTCCAGCAGCCGTCGATGATGCTGATGGCGCTCTTGGGATCGCAGCGCGTCGAAACCGCCCAGATGACATCTTTCATATCCGAGGGATCGATATCGTCGTCGACAACGATGACGAAGCGGCCATGATAGTTACCGCCGCGCGAGGCAAGCGCGGCGAGTCCGGCCTGCTGGGCGTGGCCGTGATAACGCTGCTTCACTGCGACGATGATAAACGGCGCGCCGCCGGCGGCTGCCGAGCTGCCGATGGCGCACCAAACGCCTTTGATGTCGGGCACGTCGGCTTTCTCCAAATAGTTCCAGATCGCCGCCGCGCCGATCGGCACGCCGAAGGTGACGAAGGGCGGTTTCAACGGCGGCGCGCCGCAGAGGATCGGATCGTTGCGGTAATAAACTCGTTTGACCCGGATCACCGGTTCTTTGGCGGCGCCGTGGGCGTAGTAACCGGGCCACTCGCCGAACGGTCCTTCCATTTGCATCTGTTCCTGCGGCGGCGGCACTTCGCCCTCGATGGCTATCTCGGCATGGGCCGGTATCGGCAATCCGGTGAGCTCGCCGCGAATCACATCGATCGGCGCGCCGCGCAGGCCGCCGTAATAGTCTAATTCGGACAGGCCGTAGGGCATCGATTGACCGGCGACGAGAAACAATAGCGGGTCTTGGCCGAAGGTGACCACCACCGGACAGCTCTTGCCTTTCTCCCAGTATTTCTCGCGCATGATCCGCGCATGGTGGCCGGGGGAGACATAAAGGCCCAGTGTGTTCTTGTCGTGAATCTGCACGCGATAGATGCCGACGTTGACCCAGCCGCCTTCCTCCGGCTCGCCGGTGATGACGCAGTCGGCGGTGCCGATGTAACGGCCGCCGTCGAGCTCATGCCAGTGCGGCGTCGGAAAAATCGTCATGTCGACAGCGGCGCCGGACTTGACGTTCTCCAGGATCGGGCCATCGGTGACCACCCGCGGCGGCACCGGTTTGACGCCCTTGAGCAGTTCTTTCCATTTGGCGATAAGTTCGATCGGCCTGGCATCCGGCGGCATGCCGACGGTTAAACTCGAGCGCGACGGCGTGTTGATCAAATTCGCCGCGACGCGAAAGTTGGGCGCATAGCCCGGCACCTGATCGAAGAGCACAAGCGGCGAAGGCTCTTTGAAGGCGAACAACTCGGTGAGGGCGCCGATCTCCAGCTCCCAATGGGCGCCGTGGATATCCTTCACCTCGCCGAGCTTGCGCGCGGCGTCGATAAACTCGCGTAGATCGTTAATCGGCATGGTTCTGCTTTCACTGGGAGATTATTTCACCACGAAGGCACGAAGGACACGAAGTTCGGAAAAATGTTTTTATTCTTATCTTCGTGCCCTTCGTGTCCTTCGTGGTGAATTCCGGTTTTCTCAAAAGTGCCCAAGTTCCTGGGCGTGTTTGTAGATGCCATCATGGAACATGGCGACGCATTCGGCGTTGGTGAGGCAGCAGTACTCCGGTCCCCACCCTGGGCGATACCAAGTGTTGCCGTCCTGCAACAGCCGCTCGAAAATTTGCCGGGCGACTTCACCGTGGGCCATCAATCCGTCCAAATGCTCGTGCAGGTCGGCTTCTTCGTGCACTGCGAAATAATGCAGGTCGGCTTCCTTGACGTGATATTTGCCGAGCAGCGCTTCCCGCCAGCGCTTGGCCCAATGGCCGAACATCTCTTCGTTCAGCGAGCGCGCCCACCACTCGATCATGCTGCCTTCGTAGACCAGGCCGCGGGCGAACTCGGTCAGGGCGCGGCACTCGGCGTAGACTTGGCAATTGATCATCTCGTCCAGGGATACGCCGAACTGCTCGCCCTGTTTGATCAGCACCTCGATATGGCCGGGAATTTTCGGGTTGACCAACTCATCGCTGATCTTGCCGACATAGGGCGCCAGCAGGTCACGGTGGCGCGCGAAGATCCCCTGGTGCCGCTGGTAGATAATCAGGTGGAAATTGTTGACTTCCACCGGATAGCTGTACCAGTTGCGCCAGAAGAGTTTCATGGTCTCGAAGGGCAGCTTGCCGGCTTCGAGATCACGCATGAAGGCGCCGCCGAAAATTTTCTTGTCCCAGAGCGCGTACATGCGCTGTTTGATCGCGTCGGTAAAAGCCTTCGCCTCGTTGGGCGAAAGCTTTTTGCCGATTTCCAATTCAAGAGGTTGCTGTTCCATGGGTACGTCTCTCGCGGTTGTATGGACTTGTCTAAAATCCCCCTCGGTCCCCCTTTTTCAAAGGGGGAAGTGTTGCTCGCTTTCCTTCACGCGCATTTCGCATTGTGGCAATGCACATCCGAGACCCCTCTTTGACAAAGAGGGGTAGGGGAGATTTACGCCTTGAAACCGGCCTTCTCCAAGCTTTCTTTCAATTCCGCTTTGTCCTTCTCGCTGAACGGCGGCGTTTCCCAGCGCGGGAAGCGTTCCACCGGCAGGCCGCGGAACTTCATCAGCTCGCAAAACACGCCGCGGCCGTGGCTGCGCAGATATTTGCCGACCACCTGCATGAGCCGGGTCAAGAGATCATGCTCTTTGCGCGCCGCCTTGAGGTCGTCGGCTTTGAGCGCCTCGTACATTCTGACGCAGGACTCGGGAAAAGGCGTTGACGGCGGATGGATCGCGCCGCGCACACCGACGGAGTATCCGGTGTAGAGCGAAAATATCCCGCCGGGGAAGACGCCGGTGGTCTTCGGCAGTTGATAGACGTAACCCAGCAGCTTGTCGTAGGCGATAAATGAAACCTTGATGCCAGCCAAGGGATTGGGCGCGATCGCTTCGATGATCTTGTTGGCCTTGGCCGGGGTGATTTCGACCCAGGTGGTTTCGGTGTTGTCGTAGATAAACATCGGCGTGCCCGGCACCGACTGGGCGATCGCCTTGTAATGAGCGTAAACTTCCCAATCGTCATGGGGATAGTAATAGGGCGGCACGACGCCGACGGCATCGACGCCCAAGCCGACCGCATGTTTGGCGAGTTCGATGGACGAGAGCGTATTGGCCGTGCCGATATGCATGACCACCGGCACGCGCCCTTTGACGCGGTTGACGATCTGCTCGGCGACTTTTTTACGCTCGTCGATCTCCATGACCATTCCCTGGCCATGGGTGCCCAAGGGGAAGAATCCATGCACACCGGCGTCCAAATAAAAGTCGATGATCGCGTCGGTTGTTTTGTGATCGATGGCGCCGTCATGCTTGAACGCCACCGGCATGGGCATCAAAATGCCCTCGATTTGTCTATTGCTCGCCATAATTGCTCCTTTCGCTAGGCCTAAGGCTTTTTATCATTGCTAACCCATAGCGCACCCTCGGTGAGATTTCCACCGAATCGCGCGGTGAAAGATGCCGGGACTGTAAGTCGACTTAGAGAAGTGCTACTGTTTCTGAATATTTAATTTCGGAGGCAATGATGGCTGATAAGAATCCGGTAGTATTGATGTCAACGAGCATGGGCGATATCCGCATCGAATTGGACGCGGTAAAGGCGCCGATCACAACCAAGAACTTTGTCGCCTATGTCAGCGCCGGCCACTATGACGGGCTGATTTTTCACCGGGTCATACCCGGCTTCATGATCCAAGGCGGCGGCATGGACCCGGCGATGAACGAAAAGAAAAACGGCGCGCCGATCAAGAACGAAGCCGCCAACGGTTTGAAAAATGATGTCGGAACCATCGCCATGGCGCGTACCAACGTCGTCGACAGCGCGACCTCGCAATTCTTCATCAACGTCAAGAATAACGATTTCTTGAATCATCGCAGCACGGCGGCCGCGGAATTCGGTTATGCCGTGTTCGGCCGGGTCATCGACGGCTTGGATGTGGTTCGAAGTATCGAGAAAGTACCCACCGGAAATAGGGGCCATCATCAAGATGTGCCGACGCAGCCGGTGACGATCAATTCTGCCAAACTGGAACAATAACGTTGTTTCCGTGGTCCGTCCCGCTGATCTCCGCCTTGGCGGCAGTAACGGGATGGACCACTAGTTCGCTCTGCGGCCGGAAAAGTAATGAGCCGGGATTTCTTCCCCGGCACCGCGCTCGCGGGCTAATTGATATACCTTCGATGCCAGCGCGACGAACTCGATGGCGAGACCATTGTTTTTGTAAACGCTGACCTGATTGTCGTCCATGCGCCCGCAGTGTTTGCCGACGATGACGTCGCCGATCTCGCAAACCCTCTCCCACGATAGCGCGCCCGCCTCAATGGCTTCGAAAATGTCCGCGGCCTGATCTTGTTTGCATTGCTCCACCGACCCCAGACCAACGACCGCTGCGCGGGCAAAGGTTCGGTTGTCCAGCTCGCGGCGGGGAATACGCTGATCGCTATTGACGATGGAAGTTACGTGGCTGCCTTCCTTGAGCCAATTGCCGTCGAGAACCGGGGAAGACGCATTGGTGCTCGCGAGCACCAGATCCGCAGCTTCAACCGCCTGTCGCGCTGAATCCACGGCAGTGATGGGGACGCCTAACTTCTTGCGCTGCGTCGCCGCGAAGGCTTTTCGGTTTGATTCGGTCGGGCTGTAGATCAGAACTCTTTCGATCGCTCTTACCGTGCAGATGGCTGCTAGTTGAGTCTCCGCTTGATAACCCGATCCAAGCAGAGCGACGGTTTTAACATCGTCACGGGATAGGTAACGCGCGGCGACCCCGGTTTCTGCGCCGACCCGCATGCGCTGTAGCTCGTGGTCGTGGACGATAGCCAGCAGCTCCGCGGTATTGAGATCAAACAGCATGAAGCTACCGAACGACCGAAGCTCGGGTTTGTGAACCTTGGCGCCGATCACGTCGGTGGTAATGCGCAACCCCATGACTCCGAGTTTCGGGATCGCTCCTTGGAAATGGCGCATCATGAAAAGGGCGTCACGATTGTCGGCGTAAAACTGCTGGCGTGGGCGGTTTGTAGCGTTTCCTTGGTGCAGCTCTCGCAGAGCAAGTTCGGCGGCGTCGATGGCATCGCCCATCGATAATAGCTTGTGCACGTCGCGGTCGGTGATTAAAAGTGCCATCGAATGACGGGTAAGAATGCTCATGAGCCCATCGATGGGGCTCACGTAATTAAGAGGTCCAAACTCCTTTGGGATCGTATTTTCGCACTGCGCTAAGC
>Ga0075342_1000207_pt1 | contig 10266 bp, 13 predicted proteins | sample RushOxbow_ThreeS_3_FD_120085 | JGI IMG/M metagenome (GOLD analysis project Ga0075342, IMG submission 120085) | Natural and restored wetland microbial communities from the San Francisco Bay, California, USA, that impact long-term carbon... | ecosystem: Environmental > Terrestrial > Soil >...
CCTCCCACGGGGTCATGAGTTGGAAATAGTTGCCATCCGGATCCGCGAATGTCGCAATCCATCCATCGGCATTCTCTCCCATTTGGTACGGCTCGGCGACAACTTGGGCGCCAAGTCCCTTTATCCTCTCGAATTCAACCTTTACATCCAAAGTCTCAAAGTTATACATCATGCGGTCCGGATTCGGGTTTTTCCCCCTGACTTTGTCATGGGGTCCAAAGGTTAAGAAAGTATTTCCAGCATTAAATCCATAGTATCCTTCCATTTCCCAGTCCGGTTCCTTTTGAAATACCTTCTTATAAAAGCCGCTGAGCTTCTTGGGATCCTCTGAAAAGACCAGGATCGACTTCAAATCCAGCATCATACCGACCTCCTTTCGCTGCTGCCGGCGTCCGGACGCGGCGCATCGACGCTCCCGGCGCGAAAGCAGTCCCTATTCCGTTGGAAGACGAACGAGCCGCCAAGGATTCGGGCGCGCCGCACCCGATGTCCGGCCGAAGCTCGTCCGTCGAGAAGGTGCCGAGCGTGTGACCGATAGAGCCGCCAGCTTCAGCCTGTTCTTAAGCGGCAATCCTCCTGGCTTCATGGCTCATCTGGAATCTCCGCCTCGACCAGTTTCCCCAGGAGGGCAAGCGACTCTTGCCAGCCAAGATAGCAAGCCTCGGCCGGAATGGAATCGGGGATCCCTTCCTGCGTGATGTTTACCTCAGTCCCACAGGATACCTTCTTAAAGGTGATGGTCACCTGCATCAGGCCGGGTAGATTCGGATCGTCGAACCTGTCGGTGTGGCGAATCCGTTCGTGTGGCACCAATTCGAGATACTCCCCGCCGAAGGAGTGGCTCTTGCCCGTGGTGAAGTTCGTGAACGACATCTTGTAAGAGCCACCAACCCGAGCGTCCATGTGGTGAACCTGGCCGGTGAATCCGTTTGGAGGGAGCCATTTGACCACGGCGTCCGAATCGAGGAACGCCCGATAGACCCCCTCGGGCGCAGCCCGGAGGACACGATGAAGGTGGATGGTGCTGGACATAATTCGTTCTCCTTTCGATTGCCAACGCCGAGAATGGCCCTTTGAAATCGAATGGGGGTGTTCGATTTCGGCACCCATTTGACGCCTGACATCGCGCTTGAGGTGCAGGGCCCCAGGCTTTTCCCGCCGGAGATGCCGAATTTCCTCCTTTATTCTCTTGTTGACATTAGTCTGTTACAATATGGACAAAAGTACAAAGAAGGGGAACCCCATGGAGAGGTCCGAGTACAAGCAAATCGCCGAGGTCCTGGGCGGGCGGAAGGTCTTCGGCAGGTCCAAGTGGTCTTCCCTGTGGTGGACCGTGCAGATCGAGAAGGGGCTCCCTTTCGACGCGCTTGAGTCCCTCAAGGAGGCCTTTCGGCTGAGCGACCGGGAGATCTCTGCTGTCCTGGACGTGAGCACCAAGACCGCTTCGCGTTGGCGGCACGCGGAAAAATCCCGTCTTCCCGTCTCCGCCAGCGACCGTATCTACAGGTTTGCGCGACTCTTCACCCTCGCCGAGCATGTCCTGGAAGACAAGGACGCGGCACGGAAGTGGCTGCATGAGAAACAGGTGGGGCTGGGCGGGCACTCCCCGATCGCACTTATGCGCACCGAAGCCGGCGCGCGCGAGGTCGAAAGCCTCCTGATCCGCATCGAGCACGGCGTCTTGTCGTGATCGTCGCCTGGCGGCTGACCAAATCCCGCCACGCCAAGACCGCTTTCGACGGAGAGGGAGCGCGACAGGAGGGAGGCCGGTGGAACCCGAAAGGGATACCCGTCGTCTACCTGTCCGACCATCCCGCCTTGGCCGCCCTAGAGGCGTTCGTCAATCTCAAGAGCGCGGCCATGAGCATCGAGTTCGTGATGTTCCGGGTAGTGATCCCCGCCGAGGTGCCGGTGCTGGAGTTGGCCGTCGCCGACCTGCCGGCAGTCTGGCGCAACGAGCCGCCTCCCCCCGAGACGATGGCAGTTGGGGAAAAGTGGATCCGGGAGGGAAAGGCGACTGTCCTCAAGATCCCGTCGATTCTGCTCCCCGATGCGGCCAACTTCGTCCTGAATCCTCGTCATCCGGCGGCCAAGAAGATCCAGATCGGCCCGGCCGAGAAGTTCAGTTTCGATCCGAGAATGTGGAAATAACCCTCCGGCGACTCCTGGACAATCAGGGTTTGACTACAGTTGGAATTCGTAGCGTTGAGTCGGAGGGTGTCCCGTACCGGGATCGAATGTTCGTTCGATGAATGTTACCTTGCCATCACGGCCCGCCAGAACAACAGTCGACGACCGGGTACCGTATTCTTCGTTGTTGATGAAGAGCGGTGAAAGCATCCGTTCCCGCTCGAGACCGACCCCGGTATCCGGCAACAGATTGTCGGCAAACGGAACAGGATCCGATAGCGCCAATAATATCTCTTCCGGATCAAAATTTTCGTGTTGCACGATGGTATCAAGACGAGACTTGGCGACATTCACCTTCGGCCAACGTGAATCGAGCAGATGATTGGATATTCCATGGATACCCGGAGTGATCAGCCCGGATGAGTTTCCCCGGTTGGTGAAATAATAAAGCTTATCGATGGTGCCAAACAGCAGATTGTAACCGTTGTATCGCCGACCATCCCGGATGAGAGTCGACTGATAAACCTCCGGCGTCAAACTTGTTTCCAGCAAATACGCCGATACCAGTTTTCCCCGTGAAGGAGAATCGACGATCCTGTTACGAGGGTCGCGATAATTCGTGACTGCCGCAAACTTGCCGGTGGTCGTAACACCCATCCAGGTTCCTCCGGCCTGTCTGTCACGCCCGGCCAGAACGTGAGGGGCACTGTTCCAGTATCGGGCCGGCTCCGTAGGGCGATCATGGTACTCATCACGGTTAGCCCCGAATATCAGCCAATAATCCGGATGATGATCATATGCAAATACGACAAGGCACATTTATTTCCTACCCTCCATCGAGTTGCAACTTCTGCGGGGTTCACTCCATCGGGTGGCGCTGCATTCGCTGCTCTCAGTTGAAGCCCGCGATGGGATGCGCCACGTACGGCGCCTCCAATGCCGTGACTTCCTCTTTGGACAGTTGAACGCCGAGCGCCGCCACCGCCGTCTCGAGGTGCTCCATCTTCGTCGCGCCGACGATGGGGGCCGTCACAGCGTCATTCTGGAGCAACCAGGCCAAGGCAATCTGGGCGTGAGGCAGGTTGCGCGTCTTCGCCAATTTGTCGACCCCGGCGACCACCGGCTGGTCCGCCTTGGCCATCGACGAATAAAGCGTCTTGCCGAAGCGATCTGTCTCCGACCGCTTCGTTCCCTTCGCCTCCGGCGCACGCGCCAGGTAACCTCGCGCGAGAGGACTCCACGGGATCAACCCGACGCCCTGGTCCCGGCAGAGGGGCACCATCTCACGCTCCTCCTCGCGGTAGATGAGGTTGTAGTGGTTCTGCATCGACACGAACCGTGTCCATCCGTGTCTCTCAGCCACGTGCTGCGCTTTAGCGAATTGCCAGGCATGCATGGACGACGCGCCCAGGTACCGCGCTTTGCCCATGCGGACGACGTCGTGAAGCGCCTCCATCGTCTCTTCGATCGGCGTTGCGTCGTCCCAACGATGTATCTGGTAGAGGTCGACGTAGTCCGTCCCGAGCCGCCTGAGGCTCGCATCGATTTCGTGGAGGATCGCTTTGCGTGAGAGACCTCCGCCGTTAGGTCCGGGGCGCATCACACCCCAGACCTTCGTGGCGATGACGATCCCTTCGCGGCGAGCGAACTCGCGAAGCGCGCGTCCGGTGATCTCCTCGCTCGCTCCGAAGGAGTACACGTTTGCCGTGTCGAAGAAGTTGATTCCGAGTTCGATGGCGCGCTGGAAGAACGGCCGCGCCGCTTCCTCTTTCAGCGCCCATTCCCAGCGCAGATTCGATCCCGCGATCGTCGCGGCGGGATCGCCGTAGCTCATGCAACCGAGGCAGATTCGAGAGACGGTGAGACCGGTGTTGCCGAGTCGCCGGTATTCCATGGTGACCTCCATGATGAGCATACGGGCCGCATGGCCCCCCTATAACCGCGATCCCGACGATAGCGGGACACAAGGAATTATACGCCCACTCCACAACCCGGCTGACCTGCCTCCCGGTTTTAGACCAACTGGACGCGGGGATTTTCGCCTCCCGGTCACAAAACGGTCATACGCCCCAGTGCCCAACCGAGCGACGGTTATTCGGTCAAGTTGAGGATCCATGGAAGTAAATGAGAGGTATACTTCCAAACATATCAGGTATGGCGTCTTTTATCCGGCAGTGATGGTCACGACGGCCCGCAAGGGGAGAAGATAGACATGAAGAAATCCTTTGGCGCAAAAACGCTAGTTTTCCCTACCCCGGTTTGGGTGGTGGGGACATATGATCGGGCGGGTAAACCAAACGTGATGATTGTGGCATGGGGAGGGGTCTGCTGTTCCAACCCTCCATGCGTGGCCGTCTCGCTCCGGAAGGCCACCTATACATACGGTAACATCGTCGAGCGGAAGGCATTCACGATCAGCATCCCCTCCGAGGCCTATGCCCGGGAGGCGGATTACATCGGCATGGTTTCCGGCAGGAACGTCGACAAGTTCGCTGCCTCCGGGCTTACTCCCGTCCGAGGGTCCCTTGTGGACGCGCCGTACATCGGGGAGTTTCCCCTAATCATCGAGTGTCGACTTCTACATACCATCGAGATCGGTCTGCACACCCAGTTCGTCGGGGAAATCCTGGATGTCAAGGCGGACGATTCCGTCTGCGACGGGATGGGACACGTCGATATCGAGAAAGTGAAGCCGATGCTCTTCGATCCGGAGATCAACACCTACCACGGGGTCGGCAGGCTTCTGGGTCGCGCCTTCTCTATCGGAAAGGATCTCCGTGGGAGGTAGGCTTCGATGAAATCCTTCGCTGTCGCGATGTCGGCAGCAGTCGTCTTATCATTCTTTTCGATTCCGGATCTTCACGCGGAGGGCAGGACAATGAACAACCTGCATTTCACGAGCCAGGCTTTTCCAAATAACGGCATGATCCCATCGGAGTACACGTGCGACGGAGCAAACGGGAATCCACCGCTCACGATCCGGAACGCCCCGGCAAAATCCAGATCTCTCGCCCTGATCGTCGATGACCCGGATGCCCCGAGGGGGACCTGGGTCCATTGGGTCGTTTGGAATATCGGGCCTGACACAACGGAAATCCGGGCAAATTCCGCCCCGAGAGGAGCGCTCCAGGGAACAAACGATTTCGGTAAACAGAGCTATGGAGGCCCTTGCCCTCCTTCCGGAACGCACCGATATTTCTTCAAGCTGCACGCCCTGGACATCTCTCTGGGACTGAAACCTGGCGCCACGAAGGCGCAACTGGAGGAGGCAATGAAGGGACACATCCTGGAGAAGGCGGAACTTATCGGTCTTTACCGAAGGAAATGATGCTTTACCCGCCCGTCGTGGGTGGCGGCGATTCCATCATCTGGATCTCCCACTCATCCCGGGAACGGTCAAACCGGAGGATGTGGCGGGCGCCGTCGGAGCCGTCGAGCTTTACGTACTCGTGATCCTCCCCCCATCATTGAATCGATCTTTCGCTCCGAATATATCTCGACAGATGAAAGGCGATTAAATTTACGTCCTCGGGCGGCAGATCGGGACGTGATAATTATTGCCCTGACCGATTTTGCCCGCAAAGAATCCTGGTAAAGATTACTTGACTTACGCTGACCGTAGGATAAGATGTCTTTACTAACGGCACACCTTGGGAAAGGAGGATTGTCGAGTCTTGGCTCGCGCCACGGGCACCTATCGCACAGCTGTCGTCGGCGGTGAGAAGATAAACGCCTTCGTACCACATCCCCTTCCGCCGAAGGCCCCCCCACTCGTCGTTGAAGGCGACCTTGCGCGACTCCACGCAGAGGCGCTTGCCGCCATCGAAAAGCTCGCGTTCGCCGGCACGATGGTGCCCAGCGCCGACTGGTTCCTCTACGGCTTCGTACGGAAGGAAGCCGTCATCTCCTCCCAGATCGAGGGCACCCAGGCCACGTTGATGGATGTCTTGACCTACGAGGCCACGAAAAAGGCGGATCGTACGGCCGACGTGGAGGAGGTCTGCAACTGCGTCGACGCGCTGGCTTTCGCCCGGGCGGAAATCGCCAGGCCCAAAGGGCTCCCGGTCTCCATTAGACTCCTTTGCGGAGCCCACAAGCGCCTGATGCACGGCACGCGGGGCGCCGACAAGCACCCAGGCGCCGTCCGCACCACGCAGAACTGGATCGGCGGAACCCGGCCCGGAAACGCTGTGTACGTTCCCCCGCCCGCAGACGTTGTCCCGAAGTCATTGACGGACCTTGAACGGTGGATTCACGGGGAAGATCCCCTCCCTCCCCTTGTTCGCGCCGGAGTAGCCCATGTCCAGTTCGAGACCATCCACCCGTTCCTGGACGGGAACGGCCGCATCGGGCGGCTGCTGATCGCGCTGCTCCTGGAACACTGGGGAATCCTTACATCGCCGCTCTTGTACTTGAGCCTTGCCTTCAAACGGCACCGGTCGGAGTACTACCGTCGACTTCTTGAAGTGCGCAACCAGGGCGACTGGGAGGGATGGACGGACTTCTTCCTGCGGTGCGTCTGCGAATCCGCCGAGGATGGCGTCAGCGCCGCCAGCCGTCTCTTCGCCCTTCTCGGCAATGACCGCCGCGCAGCGGCGAATCACAAGGCGACGACCGTCACGGCCATCCGGTTGCTAGACCTGCTGCCGGAACACCCCATCGTCACGTTGCCTCGCGCGATGGAACTGCTCAAGACCACCAAACCGACCGCCGGAAAGGCCATCGATGCCCTCTGCCAAGCGGGAATTCTTGCCGAAACCACCGGCAGGCAACGCGACCGGATCTACGCCTATAGTGCGTATCTGAAAGTCCTTGCCGAAGATACCAGCGAAACAGTCTGACACAAGTGAATGTTTGTCCAGGTTCGACTCCGTCTGATGAAATATCCGGAAGTTGAATGAAGGAATCGACCTTCGGTTGGGTTGTCGGAAAGTATTACTTCGTAATATCCGAGAGGAAATCTCCGACGGCTTGTACGACGATCCCCATCGTATCCTTCGGTTTGTTCATGTACGGGCCGAAATGGCGTCGATCCCCGGTGAGAAAATGCGTTGCCTTGCATCGTTGCGCCGAGGCAAATACAGGCCGGTCCTTCTCTGGAAGTAAAAGCGTGCACCGCTCGCCGGCAACATCAGGAACGAGGCGGACGGTTTCGAGAATCCCGGTCAACCGGCCAAGTGCCGCAGGATGCTTCTTTTCCAGGTTCAGTCGCGCCTCCGCAAGGCAATACGCGCAGGTCACAACCTCCCAATTCCCCGCCGCCGCCAGATCGATCACAAGCGACGCCTTCCCTTCCGGGTTGCGAGCGGAGGTGAACAGCACGTTCGAGTCAAGGAAAAGGCGTATCAACGCTTACGCCCAAGCTTTTTCAGGATCCTGGACCGCTCGCCGGGAGCAAGCCGGTCTTCCCTCTCCCATCGTTCGATCTCTTCGTCCGTATACGTGTCCAACTCCACAACGGCAGCAGGCCGAAGCACAAGTTCTCCCTTCCGATCCTCGACAACCAGGACGCCGCCTGCCTTGATCCCCAGACGTTTGCGCATGGACGCCGGGAGGGTAATCTGCCCTCTACCGGAAACGACGACATTCCCTTTCATGTCGCACCTCCAATCCAGTTTTCCGTAATACAGTATAACTGATATTCCGTATTTATGCGACCTGTCTTTCCTGGAAAGTAGAGACGCCTCATGATCTGGTCAAACTACGGGCACAGGCCCCAGCCCGGGACCGGAAATCTTTCCGCCGAGACAACTTGGGAAAATCGACCTTCGGGGCGGGTGCGCCAATTTGACCGATCCGGCAAATCACCCATTCATTACCGACGGAACGCCTCGCTCGCGGCGATCAGCACCGCTCCCTCCAGAAGGACCACAAGATTCACAACCATCGAGATCCCATGCAACCGGCTGAATTCCATCCGAGCAGGGTCTCCCGGCGGCGCGGTCTCGAACGATGGTACCGATTGCTTGACTCGCTCCATCCGGGGGGTCAGCCCATACGCCTGGTATCCCGTCAGAAGGAGCGCGATGACGATCATGCCCGTCCCGACCCATTGACGCGCCCCGTGGAACGCCTCACCGGAAAATACTCGCGCCAGAAGGGCGATCCCGATCAATACCATGCCGTACCGGAAGTACATTGGAAATATCGTACCCACGATCTTTCCCGCAGCATCCCTCCCCTGCGTCCGGAACAGGATCGGGGTAACGACAAAAGTGAAGAGCGCAATCCCGCCGACCCAGAGAGACAGGGCCAGCCGATAGATGGCGGAAACGAAGTGCATCGTCGGATTTTCTCCTGTACAGAAATTTCCTGTGGGATGTCCGCCGGGAAGGATACGGTTCGACCCCGTCCCGTTGGCTATTTCCTGGACAACCCTCTCGCGCGCCGGATCCACGATCCCGCCGGCGTCTCCGGCGTTACGTCTCGGGAGGTGGTGACTGTGCAGTAAGATGATCTTGGAAGCTAATACCCGCGAATGAAATAAGAGAGGGCACCTGTGCCTGTGCCCCCGGATTGTTTGGTAGCGGGGCCAGGATTTGAACCTGGGACCTTCGGGTTACCAACCCGAAGATCCTGATCTGAGATCCAAGCCCTAACGCTCTGGCTGAGCTGCGGGGCCTCGTAATCTCCGGCAGGGCAGCCGTCAGCTCCAGCCTGTGGTTAGCCGGCATCCTCAAGTAGCTCATTCGAAATATCTCCATTAGCTACCTTCTTCGCCGGCCCGAGCATAGTTAATGAAAAATCTCGTGCTACCCCAATCTGGAGGGTGCCCCCAGGCATTTCCACCATTATGTCGCCTTTGCACAGTCCAAGCCGGACAGACGCCGCGGCCGCAGCACAACTACTACTTCCTGAAGCCAGGGTGTACCCGGCACCTCGCTCCCAAATCTCGATGCGCATGCGATGCGGTCCGAGCACTTTAACGAATTGTACATTTGTCCGATTTGGGAACATCTCGTGGTTCTCGATCAGTGGTCCCAAGCGATGTGCGAGTTCTGGGGTGGCATCGTCCACATGCACAACACAGTGGGGATTGCCCACGGAGACTCCAGTGATTTGTAGTGCATCGTCGCCAATATCGAGATACTCCGCCACCACCTCTCGAGGAGTTCCAGCAATAGGGATGTCCACGCTCTGAAAGCTCGCTCTTCCCATTTCTACGAAGACAAGCTTCCCATTGTCTCGAACTTGACAACGGACCGAGCCGCCCTTCGTCAGAACAGAGAAATACTCAACCCCGACGGGACCACTGTCCCAAAGGTACCGGGCGAAGATCCGAATTCCATTTCCGCTCTTTTCTGCCTCCGAGCCGTCGGGGTTAAAGATACGCAGAACGAACCCGCGACCTGCAGGAGCCTGTGCACCAATTAATATCCCATCAGACCCGAGACCAAAGTGGCGATTGCAAATCCTTCGAACGAGCGATGATGTGAGCTGCTCGGTCGCCCCCTCGATAACCAGATAATCGTTTCCAATCGCTTGATATTTGTGGAATTTCATCGCCCTATTTTCGCCCGTCTAACTAATAAATGACAGCGTGCTGTTCAGCCAATAAATAACCAGAAGAACCTGGTAACCCGAAGGTATTTGATCCGCATCCGAGGATAATCCATTCCACATCCTAGCGGCTAAACCGGGTATTGGGCCTAAGGATCTACCTTCTTCATTTATCAGCGCAGAAAGATAAAACATGGCTGACTACGAACAATATACTCACGCAGCCAAGGTGTATCCATAAGGGAATGATTCTTGATCGAAGAACCACTCTATTTCGAACGGCGGTTATGGATGCCGCAATGACCTGCTCCCTGAGAGACGCCCGACTACTTCCAGTATTTGATATCCCCGTTCCGTCACCTGTCGGATCGCTTCCGCACGGAATTCTGGTGTGTACCGTTTGCTCGACATGGACACCTCCTCGGGACCCTCATTATTACCCGATCAGATGTCTACGAAACTGGGGAAAGTCCAAGAGGGAAACAGGATTTCCCCAAACGTAGCAGAAACTTGACGGTGTTATGATCGATGGACGCGGTGTCCATCAATCACCTCATTCGTGGACAACCTTTTTCTCTTCCTCCGATCTTTGATTTCCCTGGGTCTGCGCGTTCATATTTTTAAGGGATTTGTGGA
>Ga0075342_1000208_pt1 | contig 10222 bp, 9 predicted proteins | sample RushOxbow_ThreeS_3_FD_120085 | JGI IMG/M metagenome (GOLD analysis project Ga0075342, IMG submission 120085) | Natural and restored wetland microbial communities from the San Francisco Bay, California, USA, that impact long-term carbon... | ecosystem: Environmental > Terrestrial > Soil > Wetlands...
ACATATTCGTCCGCGGCGTGCGCCTGGGCGATATTGCCGGGCCCGCAAATCACCGCAGGGCACCCGGCCTGCTCGAACAATCCTGCCTCGGTGGTGTAGGACACGGCGTGGGCCTCGTCGGTACCGGTCAGCTCGAGCGCGAGCGCGACCGCCGCCGAGCCCGGCGCCGCGACGAAGGCGGGGATCGCCCCCTCGGTTTTGGTCTCGATGCCAGCCTCCTTGGTGACCTGCCGCATGCGCGGCAACAGCGCAGTCTTGGCGAAAGCGGTTAGATCGCGCGGCACTTCGGCCGGTGCAGACTGAGGCAGGCTGCGGACCTGCCATTGAAACTCACAAGCCTTAGGCACGATGTTGTGCGCCGTGCCGCCCTTTATGATGCCGACCACGACGGTGGAGTAGGGCGGCTCGAAGCGCTCATCGTTCTGCTTTGCCGCGATATTGGCGCCGATGCGCTCCAGCTCGCCGATCAGGGCGGCCGCGGCGGCGATGGCGTTGACGCCGAGCTCGGGCATGCTGGAATGCGCCTCGCGGCCGATCACGCGCGTGCGGTAGGCGTCGATGCGCTTGTGGGTGTCGATCACCTTCATGCCGGTCGGCTCGCCGACAATGACGGCGCGAGGGCGCGGCAGGTCCTTGCCGAGTCTGGCAATCAGCGGGCGGACGCCGGTGCAGCCCACCTCCTCGTCATAGGAGATGATGAGATGGATCGGCTCTTTCAGTTGGCGTGATTTGAACAGCGGCACGGAGGCGAGCACGCAGGCGATGAAGCCCTTCATGTCGCAGCTGCCGCGGCCATAGAGCTTGCCGCCACGTTCCGTGAGAGTGAAGGGGTCCGAGGTCCAGCGCTGACCCTCGACCGGCACGCAGTCGCTGTGGCCGGAGAGCGCGATGCCGCCAGCGTCTTTCGCGCCGATGGTCGCGAACAGGTCGGCCTTGATGCCGTTGGAGGAGGGCACGCGCGTCGAGGCGGTGCCGTGGCCCTTGAGATAATCCTCGACGAAGGCGATCAGGTCGAGATTGGACTTGGCACTGGTCGTGTCGAGGGCGACCAGGCTCGTCAGCAAATCCTGCGCGGTGGCTTTCCGGTCCACGCTCTCTCCTATCGGCTGGCGGCAAGGGCCTGGTCGAGATCGGCCATGAGATCGCGCACATCCTCAAGCCCGATCGAGAGCCGCACGCTGTTGTCGAAAATGCCGAGATCGGCCCGGTCCTCGGGCGTCAGCCGCTGATGGGTGGTGGTGGCGGGATGGGTCACCAGGCTCTTGGCGTCGCCCAGATTGTTGCTGATCTTGATGATCTGGAGCGCGTTCATGACGCGGAACGCGGCCTGCTTGTCGCCTTTGACCTCGAACGCGACCATCGGGCCGCCGGCCGCCATCTGGCGCTGGGCCAGCGCGTATTGCGGATGGTCGCCGCGGCCCGGATAGTACACGCGCACCACTTCGGAGCGATCGGCGAGGAAATCGGCGAGCGCGGCGGCCGAGGCGCCGTGCTGCGCCACCCGCAGGGGCAGCGTCTCTAGGCCCTTGAGCAGCACCCAGGCGTTGAATGGACTGAGCGACGGGCCGGTGTGCTTGAGGTAATTATGCAGCTTCTCCTCGATGAACTCCTGGGAGCCGAGCACCACGCCGCCGAGGCAGCGTCCCTGGCCGTCGATATGCTTGGTGGCCGAATAGACCACGATGTCCGCGCCGAGCGGCATGGGTCGTTGCAGCAGCGGCGTGGCGAACACATTGTCGACCACCACCAGGGCGCCGGCCTTCTTGGCAATCTTCGACACGCCTTCGATGTCTACCAGCTCGAGCACCGGGTTGGTCGGCGTCTCGAAGAAGAAGGCGCGGGTATTGGGCCTGACCGCCGCTTCCCACGCGGCAAGATCGCGCCCGTCGATGAGCGTGGTGGCGATGCCGAGCCGCGGCAGCAAATCCTCGACGACGTAGCGGCAGCTGCCGAACAAAGCGCGCGCCGATACGACGTGATCACCGGCCTTGAGATGGCAGAGCAGGGAAGCGGCGACGGCGGCCATGCCGCTGGCGGTGCCGCGCGCGGCAGGCGCCCCTTCCAGCGCGCACATGCGCGCCTCGAACATGGCGACGGTGGGATTGGCGTAGCGGCTGTAGACGAAACCTTCCTCGTCGCCCTTGAAGCGGGCTTCGGCCTGCTCGGCACTGTCATAGACATAGCCGGAATTGAGGAAGATCGCTTCGGAGGTCTCGCCGAACTGGCTCCTGAGCGTGCCTCCATGCACGAGCGCGGTGGCTTGGCGCCACGGAATGGCTCCCGTCTTGCGATCCTTGCCTGCGACCATGGCTCAACACTCCTTCCAACGCTTGTCGTGCCGGCCGCACAAAAAACCCGGACCTTGGCTGCCGCCAAATGACCGGGATCGGCTAATCGCCTCGCACGGCCTTTTAGCGACTTGTTTAACGTGGCTGCAAGCCGGCCGGCCAAATCACCACGAGCCGCATTAATGCCCCCGCAGGGAGGCGCCAGTCAAGCCTTGCGGCGCTTAAGTCCCGGAGAGGGCAAACCGCTGTGGGCTACACAAAGAGGGTCGGTGGTCTCGGCCCTTCATCACGCGACCGTGGGGCGGTTCCTCCTCCCTCGTGTAGTACAGAGGCCGCTCCGTTCACGAAATTTCGGGGCGGCCTCTCTTTTTCGAGTCGCTAAAAACCGTTCGGCGGTGGGCGGGGTTACCTACTCTGGTACGATAACGGTGTCCGGAGCTTCGGGCACAACCACGCGCGGCCGCGTTGGATTTGCACCCTCGACTTCAGGATCAATCAACGCTCCAGCTTGGTCATCTTGTTGAAAATCCGGGTCGCTTGTTCGCGGAGCCGGAAGCTGCGGACCGGCGGACGAGTCGACATCGGGTTCGAACGCCAAGCCACCAGTCAGCGTCAGCGCCATGGCGGCCCGCGCAATGCTTTCATCGGGAGACTCCTTCTATAGCCCTCCCACGTCACCAAACGAATAAGCCCCAGTAGATAGTTCCCGTCTTGATTTTGTTCCGGTTTTGTTCTGTCATGCACTACGGACACAAGAGACGATCCCCCTTTTCGCATTGAGCCCTGGGACGATTCTGACGCCCGCATAGAAGAAGTCATTGCGCTGACCGCCGACTTCGCGAGCGCCTGTGGCGCTTATGAGGAAGCGGTGAAGCGCCGGCCGGGGAAGCCCATCACGCCTCGGCAGAAGACGAGGGTGATTAAGAAGAGTAGATAGCCCGCCGCTCACTTCGGCTGGTTAGGCGAAGAGGCTTGCGGGAGGGGAGCGGCTACCTGAATGGCAGGCCACCATGTGACTCCTGCGGCAATTCCGGCGAGAGCGAGGAATAGCAAGAGTATGGCAGCGAGAAGACCGCCAGCGGAAGCCTCTCGCTGCTTAGACTCGATTTCTTCACATTCGTCCTGGTTCATTGGCCCGACCGACCCACAAGACGCAGGCACTACAGGACGTTCAGGACATATAGAAGAACAATGACAACCAGTGGGACTCCTAAGAGCCACAAGATAACAGGCATGACTTTCATCCTTTCTTGCTGAACAAAAACCCCCGAGGGGGCCCAGGGGTTTTCGCCAATGTCTGCGGGGGCCAGCCCTTAGGGGGGCGGGGATTAAGCTGGCCCAGTCTGGGAATTAAAACCCCGATCATGGAAGAAGGTTCCACGTCTTGCGAACGCTGCGAGGGGCGGCTCATGGAGATCGACCGCTACGGCGAACGCCTTACAGGCTGCATCGACTGCAATATCTGGCAGAGCAATAGGCGGGCGTTTATTGTCGAACTGCCGGTAGAAGATATAGAGGCGCTGCGAGGACTACGGGTCGATGGTCGGCAAGCGCGTTCAGTTCGATGAGGAAACGTGGGAGGCGATTGTTGCTCTCAGTGAGCGTGAGGGTAAGACCTTTCAGCAACTCACCGATGAAGCCTACGCGGACCTGCTCAAGAAGCACAAACAGCCGGTCGGGCTAATTGCATCTCTAAAAGAAAGCGTTGGCACTCGCAGGAACAAAAAGCCCCGCTAGGTCGGGGCTGAGTGGAATGCAGGCCTGCATCTTTATGGCTCTAGTCCAGAGCCGAAGGAGCTTAGCGTGTTCGCTTTAGGCCGCAGGCCCGCGCAAAAGTTCGATGCTACTGCGTTAAACCTCTGACCGTTGCGTGACGCAGCGTTTTGCTTCCCGCGAGATGCTTCACGCGCACCATCAGCTTAGGTGTGCACCATTTAGCATTCGCTAGGCGCGACGACTTAAATGCAGCCCAGGAGGGGGAGAGCCGGTGAACCTCAGCGAGGAACTCAGTCCGCGCATCGTCAGCGAGGGCGATGAATGCTGCGCCGGCATAATTCAACCCGCCGCTGTCCGGGTGCGCGAGTAAAGCCCTGAGTGCTCCGGTCTTGCGGTCCCGATCCGTCCCGATCACGACAAAGACAGATTCGGTAAAGCATTTCGTCTTGAGCCAGGTCTTGCTGCGCCCAGAGCGATAAGGTGCGCGGCGTTGTTTGGAAACGATGCCCTCGAGCCCATGATCGGCACAGCACTTAAAGAGCGCGGGGCCGTCACCTACAAACTCGTCGCTGAATTGAATGCGGCTTTCTTCATCCTCTTCAATCAACTCCTTCAAGATTAAGCGGCGCACCGAGAGAGATTGTTGCCGAAGGTCTTTTCCATCGAGGTGCATCAGATCGAAAGCGTACAGGATGATGTCGTTGGATGGCGGCGACCAAACGGCTGAGCTTAGTGCCTCGAAGTTAGAAGCGCCCCGGCCGTCCTGTACGATGGCCTTTCCATCGATAATGGCTGCCCCGCATCGGAGGCTACGTGCCGCTCCGACGATAGAAGGGTAACGGTCGCTCCAATCATGTCCGTTGCGCGTGTAGGCGCGGGCTTCGCCGGACTGGATGATAAGTTGGGTGCGGAATCCGTCGTGCTTGACCTCGTGAATCCAACCTCCACCCTCTGGAGGCTGATCGACCAAGGAAGCAAGCTGTGGCTCAATGAACCTGAGCTGTGTTGTTACGCGAGACATAAGGCGCTATTTAGCAAGCCGGCCTGTAAATGCGAGTCGGGGTCAACATTGACGGTAACGGACCGGGGGTGAGACTGAGTTGAGTCGCCGGATGTTACCAGAATGTTACGTCTAATCTATTGATTTGATTGGTGCGGCCTATCAATCCGGGGGAGAAGGCCGAGCTTAGGGTGACCGGAAACCAGGAAAATGCAAAGACGGACCATGCAGCCAGCGACGCCCCAGGACAGGCTTTTCGAGGCGTTGCCCGAGGAGGGGGAGGCCGATCTGACGGTCAAAGGGCCGCGCAGCATGTTCGCCCGCACCGGCATCCTGCCGAGCCAGGCCATCCGCGCCATGATCGCCGGCGGCGAGATCATGGCCGCGCCGGACATCGAAACCAACCAGATCCAGCCGGCAAGCCTCGATCTTAGGCTCGGCAAGGTCGCCTACCGGATCAGGGCCAGCTTCCTGCCCGGTCCGCAAGCCACGGTTCGCGACAAGCTGGCCGAGCTGAAATTTCACGAGATCGATCTCACCAAGGGCGCGGTGCTCGAAGCCGGCTGCGTCTATCTCGTGCCGCTGATCGAGCAGCTCAAGCTGCGCTCGACCATCGCCGGCTTCGCCAACCCGAAAAGTTCGACCGGCCGGCTCGACGTATTCACCAGGCTGATCGCCGACCGGCAGGACGGGTTCGACATGGTCGAGGAAGGCTATGCCGGTCCGCTGTTCGCCGAGATTTGCCCTCGGACTTTCTCTGTCAAGGTGCGCTATGGCTCGCGCCTGAACCAGATCAGGTTCCGCCGCCGCGTCGGCCAGCAGCTCGACGCCGGCGAACAGCCGGGGCGCGTGGGCGACCGGCGCTTGCGCGAGATTCATTCCGATGTCGGGCTGGTCGAGGGCGATGCGGCGATCCGCGACGGGCTCAATTTGCGCATGAGCCTCGCGCCAATTCTGCCAACCGGCCTGGTGGGCTATCGCGCTCGCCGGTTCGCCGGCGTGGTCGACGTCGATGCGGTCGGCGCGTATGGCGTCAATCAGTTTTGGGAGGCGGTCCAGCTCGACGGCGATCAGCGTCTGGTGCTCGACCCGCATGAGTTCTACATCCTGGCGTCGAAGGAGAGCGTGTCGGTGCCGCCGGCCTATGTCGCCGAGATGGCGCCGTTCGATCCGCTGATCGGCGAGTACCGCGTGCATTATGCCGGGTTCTTCGATCCCGGCTTCGGCTATGCCGAAGGCAAGGTGCCCGGCGCCAAGGCGGTGCTCGAGGTGCGCAGCCTCGACATCCCGTTCATCCTGGAAGACGGGCAGATAGTCGGGCGCCTGGTCTACGACAAGCTCACCGACATTCCCGATCAGATTTATGGCCAGGGCATCGGTTCGCATTATCAGGCGCAGGGCCTGAAACTGTCCAAGCACTTCCGGCAAACCTGACCTTCACGCGCACGAGCCGCGCTTGGGCTTGTGGCAATCAAAAATATACGGGGGGAACTGACATGCAGGCGATCACATCCGCCGTGGAGAGGCTCGACGCCCTTGTCTGGGGCGTGCCGATGCTGGTGCTCCTGCTCGGCGTGGGTCTCTATCTGACCTTGGGGCTCAAGCTTCGCACCTTGCGCGATCTGCCGTTCGCCTTCTGGATGCTGTGGCGCGGCCGGGTGCCCGAAGGTAAGGGCGAGATCACGCCCTTCAACGCGCTGATGACGGCGCTCGCCGCGACCATCGGGACTGGCAATATCGCCGGGGTCGCTACCGCGATCTTCGTTGGCGGCCCGGGCGCCGTGTTCTGGATGTGGATGACGGCGCTGGTCGGCATGGCCACCAAGTTCGCCGAGGCCGTCTTGGCGGTGCGCTATCGCGAGCAGGACGCGGACGGCAACTATGTCGGCGGTCCGATGTACTACATCAAGAACGGGCTGGGGCCGTATTGGGCGTGGCTCGGCGCCTGCTTCGCGGTGTTCGCCGGCTTCGCCGGCTTCGGCATCGGCAACATGGTGCAGGCGAATTCGGTGGCCGATGCGCTGGAGGCGTCGTTCGGCGTGCCGTTCTGGGCCACGGGCGTCATGCTCGCCGCGCTCGTCGGTCTCGTCCTGGTCGGCGGAATCCAGCGTATCGCCGCCGTGGCCGGAGCTCTCGTGCCGTTCATGGCCATCAGCTATGTCGCCGCCGGGCTCCTCGTCCTCGCGCTGAATATCGACGCAGTCCCGCACGCGTTTGGCCTGATCTTTGCGCACGCCTTTACACCCACCGCCGCGACCGGCGGCTTCGCCGGGGCGGCCGTGTGGGCGGCGATCCGGTTTGGCGTGGCGCGCGGCATCTTCTCCAACGAGGCGGGACTCGGCTCGGCGCCGATCGCCCATGCCGCGGCCGAGTGCAAGGGTCCGGTGAGCCAGGGTCTGGTGGCGATGCTCGGCACCTTTATCGACACCATCATCGTGTGCTCCTTCACCGCGCTGGTGATTCTGACCACCGGCGCGTGGACCAGCGGCCAGACCGGCGCCGAGCTCACCTCGCTCGCCTTCGAGACGGCGCTGCCGGGGGTGGGCAGCGAGATCACCTCCATCGCGCTGGCGATCTTCGCGTTCACCACCTTGGTCGGCTGGAGCTATTACTGCGAGCGCGCTTGGCAGTATCTGCTCGGCCTCAAGGCGATCACCCCGTTCCGGATCGTGTGGTCGCTCGCGCCGATCTTGGGCGCAACCGTCAAGCTGAGCTTCATCTGGCTGCTCGCCGACGTCCTGAACGCGCTCATGGCGATCCCCAACCTGATCGCGCTGGCCCTGCTCAGTCCCGTGGTGTTCGGGGCCGCCCGCGAATTCTTCAAGACCCGCGGCCAATCGGAGAACAATCCGTACTGAGGCGGAGCTTCCCCCAGTCAGCAAGCTTTCGAAACGGGCCGCCTTGGGCTAGGGCTAGGGACGGAGGGGTGAGGAATGGCGGAGGTCCGGTTCGAGCCCGCGTGGCGGCGGAACGATCCCAAGATCGCCGCCGACGCCATCGCATTATGGCAGCGGCTCGGCGCGTTGCCGGCGAATCTCGATCCCACCGTTCGCGCCAAGGAGCTGTGCCTTGCGGCCTATTGCGACGGCGAACTTGTGGGCATCTCGACCATGGTGCTCAAATTGTGCCGCACCGTCTCGGATTCTTTCGCTGCCTCGTTGTCCCCGAGCACCGTCAGCAAGACCTGGCCAGCAAGCTTGGGGTCCAATCGCGGGCGCTTCTGGCACAATGGTCGAAGACCATCCGCAGGAGAAGGTGCTCGGCATGGCCACCATCGTCGAAAGTCCGATGCTTGACGAGGTCAGCAAGATTCCGGTCTGGCCGAACGCTCCCGGGCTCAACGGGTTGGTTCTGGTCGGCTACACATCGGTCGGCAGGCAACTCCGCGTCTCGTGGTTCGAGCACGCGCGGCTCGAGTAGCGATCGGTCGTTCCCTCAGGCCGAGCAACTGCCGCCGCCGAGCACGCAGAACTTGGCGCAATGTGGGTGGCACAGTTTGACCGCGCCATGGTCGAACATGCCGCCGTCGGCGCGCGCGGCCTCAGCCAGCGTCGCGCCCATCTCGAAGGCGGGATCGAAAGGCAGCAAGGTGCAGGGCAGCACCACGGGATGGGCGGCGCCCTTGCGCTTCACCACCATGCGGCTTGCGGCGCACATGACGTCGTTCGGGTCTTTGCCCAAGATGCCCCAGCAGCTCTCGGTGATCTCCGGCACGTCGGCACGCACGTCCATCTCCGGAAACAGGACCAATTCGCCATGATCGTAAGCGTCGAGCGGCCAGGCGCGGTCGGCGATCAACGCGGCGTAGCCGGCGCGCGCGTCAGCCTCGCTCTCGCCCCAACAGGTCCGCCCCGCCAGCGCCAACGTGAAACCTTCGCGCGCCAGCCAATCGATGGCCTCGACCGTCTTGGCGAACGAGCCCGCGGTCCGCTCGGTGTCGTGCAGCTCTTCCGAATAATGGTCGAGGCTGACGCGCAAGGTCAGGCGACTGTCATGGGCCTCGCGCAACGCGGCGAGTCCATCACGGACACGCGGGCGCAGCATGGGCTGCATGGCATTGGTCAGCACCAGCACAGAGAAGCCGCGATCGAGCGCATCGCCGAGCATGAAGATGATGTCGGGATTCATGAACGGCTCGCCGCCGGTGAAGCCGATCTCGCGCACCGGCAGGCGATCACGCGCGATCTCGTCGAGATAGGCTATCGCCTCGGCGCGGGTGAGGTAGGCGAGCCGGTCGTTCTCCGGGCTCGAGTCGATATAGCAATTGCGGCAGGTGATGTTGCACAGGCTGCCGGTGTTGAGCCACAGCGTGCGCAAGCCGGTCAGCGCCACGCGGGCGCGCCGCTCGGCTTTGGCGGTCAAGTCGGGGTCGGCAAATTTCCCGTGCGGCGCAAGAAGCGCGGCGTCGGCCATGTGATGCCCTCCAGCCCCGGCATTAACAGGCGATTTGGGGCGGTTCGCAAGACCGGGCCCAATCACCACTCTGTGACAGGCCGCTTTTCGCGTGGCCGCGCGCCATGATAGGACTCCCGGTGGGAGGCGGGTGTAGCTCAATGGCAGAGCAGGAGCTTCCCAAGCTCACGACGGGAGTTCGATTCTCCTCACCCGCTCCAATTGTCACGCAACTGATACAGAGCTGCCGCGTTGTTCCTCCAAGCGCGAGCAGAACGAGACCGTCCGCGACAATTTCGCCACGACGGTTAGCCCTCATCAACGGCAAGTGCCGGAGCGATAGAGGCGGCCGTGCCAACTTTGTTATGGTTGAGCCCGGCCGGTCAGGCGGGCGCCAAAAGGTTCGAAGAGGAGGATTACTATGCTGGGCTTGGCCAGGGCTGAGAGCAAGACCTCGCGGTTCGTCAGGGACAATGTCGATATCGACGAACTCTACGATCAGCTCAACACGTTACGCGATTACGTGACCGGGCTGACAGCCGGCGCGGGCCGTGGCGCGAGCCGCCAGTTTGGGCGCGCCCGCGACTTCGCTTCGGAGGCGGCGGCGGAGGCCGAGGAGGCGATGAGGGACAATCTCGCCGCCTCGCTCATCCTCGCGGTCGGCCTCGGCATCGTGGTCGGCTATTTCATTCGCCGCGGCACCGAGTAGCTTTTCCCGCTAATGCGCGAGCTTGACGGCGCCTGTGTAGAGCGCGCCGCCGATGACGCACGGCAAAGCGATATAGGCTTGGCCGAGCGCGCTGGCCGCCACGCAGCCTGTGGCGAT
>Ga0075342_1000209_pt1 | contig 10216 bp, 7 predicted proteins | sample RushOxbow_ThreeS_3_FD_120085 | JGI IMG/M metagenome (GOLD analysis project Ga0075342, IMG submission 120085) | Natural and restored wetland microbial communities from the San Francisco Bay, California, USA, that impact long-term carbon... | ecosystem: Environmental > Terrestrial > Soil > Wetlands...
ACAACGTGCAAAATGTCGAGGATGGCAAGGGCGAGTATGTCCTCAATTTGAAGGCGAAGACGGCGGCGGTTGCGTACGACAAAGTGAAAATGTGGGTGCAGAAGAAGGCGCTGGTTCCTACCAAGATCGAGTGTTTCGCCGCAACCGGTCTGTTGATCAAGACGCTTTATTTTAAAGAAATAAAACCGTTTGAAGGGGTGCGGCGGCCGTCCATTATCGAAACCGACAGCCCTCTTTACAAAGGCTATCAGTCCATCATCGCTTACGCCAACGTCAAGAAGAAGGCCTTGGCCGATGAAGCGTTCACGCTGGAGTTTCTGCCGAAAATCGAAACCATCAGGTGAGCGGTGCGTAGATTCGTTAATTGCGCAATTCTTGTTACCGGCTTGCTATTGGCTCCCCATCTCCCCGCGCAGGATCAGCCAGCGGACGAGAAGCGATTCGAAATTGACCTTTCGGAGTTGCAGAAGGAAGTCGACAGAGCGGCCAGCAAGCCCTACAGCCTTGGTGGTTTTTTCGAGTTTCAACCGATCACCTTCGGCGTCGATCGCGACCATGCCTTTGCACAGCTAAGGTTCGACCTGCAACGCAGCGGCAGGACCTTCCAGCAGTATAATTTCGGGCTCCGTCTTGAGGGGAGTTACAAGAAGGACATCTTCTCGGTTTCTTTCCAGACCGAGACCCGCGCGCAAAACGACTTCGTCGGCTGGCGCGAAGGCACGAAACTCTTGCAAGGCCTGATCTCGCTGCGACCCAATGACAACTTCAGCCTGGAGGCGGGCAATAAAGTCTTCAAGTGGGGCAAGGGCTATGCCTGGAGTCCGGTCGCCTTTGTCGACCGGCCGAAGAACCCGGAAGACCCTGAAGAAATTCGCCAAGGGTACACAGTGTTGAATGCCGCATGGAACCAAAGCTTTGCCGGACCTCTCAGCAATGCGTCCCTAAGCGCGGCCGCCGTTCCGGTTTGGGAGCATGTCAATACTGACTTCGGCAAACCCTACCACGTAAATCTTGCCTCCAAGCTTTACCTGCTTTATTACGATACGGATATCGATGTTACGTTTCTTACCGGATCGAGTCGCACGACCCGTTTCGGTTTTGACTTTTCCAGAAACTTATCGACGAATCTTGAGATTCACGGCGAATGGGCGAGAATCAACAATTTCAAGATGACAACGATCAATGCTCAGGGAGTGGGGTCGAGCCGCCAATGGGATGCCGTCAGCTATCTCTTGGGTTTGCGTTATTTGACCGAACAGGAAACCACCTACATCCTGGAATATTACCGCAACGGGACCGGGCTAAGCCCAAATCAATTCGAAGATTTCGTTTCTTTCGTCAACGACAGTTATACAACCTATCGCAACACCGGGAATAGGAGCGGCCTCGTGCGCGCTGCAAAATTGGCTGAATCCGTTTATGGCCGGCCAAACCCGATGGGCCACTACCTTTACTTTCGCGCCAGTCAAAAAGAACCCTTTGACATCCTGTATTTCACGCCCGCTCTGAGCACCACGATCAACCTCCAGGATGGCAGCTTTTCGGTAATTCCGGAGCTCGCCTACAGTCCCATAACCAATCTCGATCTTCGGTTTCGGACACCGGTTCTGATTGGCTGGAGAGGAACAGAGTACGGTGAAAAGCAAAATAACTATCGGGTTGAATTTCGTCTGCGGTATTATTTCAGCCTGGACTCTATCTTGGACTCGATTTTTTGACGGATGAAGGTACATTTCTCGAATCTGCGGGATATCGCCGATTTGTAAGACGCGGCGCCGACGGCGGCAAAACCGGTCACGGCCATCTGTACCAACAAAGACTGATCACCAGCGCGGCTCTCTATTAGCGCCCATCACGTCTCAAGCGGCACGATTGGGGTCGTCTCGCGGTGCGCTGGCTGCATGCGGTGTCAGGTCGGATTCGGTTGCCATCGTAATAGCATGTGTCCAGTTGAACTTCACGGCCTATATTTTCCTATCTTCGCGAAATGGGCATCTTGATCAATAACAACGTGCCTGGAAGGAGCCATATTCTCGATAGCTTTCCGGATTGTGCTCTCGACGCCGGTTTTCGCGGTAACAATTAGATTGATGTCTATTTGCGGGTGTTTTTTTTGCATTTATGACATAAATTCTCGAAATTTTCTTAAGAATGAAAATGATGCTGACTTATGTTCTTGTTATGCCTGGGGGATTCTGGCACCGCCATTGCGATAATAATATTCCGTGAGTTGATCAGTTTACGGAGATGCAGCATGGCGGTGACAAAGGATGGCGGCGAAGCGGAGACTCGGTTGGAAGAGGAACTTTTCAATTACGGCGGCGATGGTATGGCAGAAGCGCTGCTCGAGGAAAAACTAGCCGAGGAACCAGCACCGCGGCCGCGCCTGCCGTGGATCGGTGCTGTGGAAAATCCGCGTTTGGGACCGATGGCCGTGCTTAATGAAAGCGGTTATCCTGTGCCGTTGCTGACGGCGGGCGACCTTTTGCGCGGCTGCAAATATTTTTGGCATCGACCGCAGGAATAGCATGACCTCATTCCCTTTTCCCGGTATCCCCACAACGGCTGACGGTTCCGAAGCGGTGGTCTGGATCGAGACTCATATTACGCAGGGAGCGTGCGCCTACCCGATCACGCCATCGACGAATATGGGCGGCGGCTATCAACTGGCGGTCGCCAACGGCCAAAAAAATCTTTGGGACGAACCGTTGGCCTTTCTCGAATTGGAGTCAGAGCATAGTTCGGCGAGCACCTGTGAAGGATTCGCGCTGGCGGGCGGGCGAGTGGCGAATTTCACCTCCGGTCAGGGCCTGATCTTGATGAAGGAAGTGCTTTACGTGATCGCGGGCAAGCGCCTGCCGGTGGTTTTTCACATCGGCGCGCGGGCGCTGACTTCTCAAGGCTTGAATATTCACGCCGGCCACGACGACGTGATGGGTGTGGCCGATTGCGGCTGGGGCATGCTGTTCGCGCGCAACGTACAAGAGACGGCCGATCTGGCGCTGATCGCGCGGCGCATCGCCGAGGAGTCGGAGACGCCGTTCTTCAACATTCAGGACGGCTTCCTGACCACGCACACGATCGAAAGCTTGCGCTTGCCTGAGCTGGAGCTGATGAAACAGTTTGTCGGCGATCCGAACAACGGCCATCGGTTGCGCAATCTGATGGATCCGGTCCATCCGGTGATGAGCGGCGTGGTGCAGAATCAAGACAGCTATATGAAAGGCAAAATCGCCCAGCGTTTTTTTTACCACCGCATCCCCACGATCATGCAGCGCGTGATGGGTGAATTTTACAATCTGACCGGGCGGCGCTATGGCATGATCGACGGCCAAGGATTAGCCCGCGCCGAATGCGCCGTTGTCGGCATGGGCAGTTTGATCGAGACCGCGAGCGCGACGGCGAAATACTTGGGCGAGAAGACCGGCGTCAAAGTCGGCACCTTGCACGTCACGAGTTTTCGGCCTTTTCCGGGAGCGGAGATCGTCGATGCGCTGAAACATCTCAAGACGATCGCGATCATCGAGCGAATGGATAATCCCGCGGCGCAGTCCAATCCGTTGACCAGTGAAATCAAAGCGGCCTTTGCCGATGCGCTATCCGGCGCCCCCGGTTATCCTAAGATCGATCGTGTCCCGGTGATCTATTCCGGCGCCGCCGGTTTGGGCAGCCGCGATATACGTCCGGGCGACTTCATTAGCGTGATCGAACATTTGCGCAGCGCCAATGAGCGTCGCTTCTTCGTCCTTGGGATTGACCACGAGCTCGCGCTGCCGGCGGCAGGGGAGCCGGATGTGCGGCCCAAGGGGGCATTCTCCATGCGCGGCCATTCGGTCGGCGGTTATGGCTCGGTGACGACCAATAAAGTGATCGCGACCATCGTCGGCGATCTCTTCGGCCTGCAAGTGCAGGCCTATCCGATGTACGGCTCGGAGAAAAAAGGTTTGCCGACCACTTACTTCCTGACGGTGGCGGAGGAGCCCATCGGCGCCCACGCCGAGCTGCGCCATGTCGACTTTGTGCCGCTCAACAACGTCAACGCGTTTAATATCGGCAATCCGCTGGCCGGTTTGGTTCCCGGCGGCTCGGTCTTCATCCAACACCCGAGCCGTGATCCGAACCAAGTCTGGTCGGCAATCCCGGAGACCAACCGGCAGTTTATCCGCGATAATAACATTCGAGCGTTGGCGCTCGACGCGGTGAAAGTGGCCCAAGAAGTGAGCAGCCAGCGCGAGCTGACGCAGCGCATGCAGGGGATCGTCTTGCTTGGCGTCTTCCTGCGCGTGGCGCCGTTTGTACGAACGCGCGGTTTAAGCGAAGTTGCGGTGGACGGGGCGGTGGAGAAATCGCTGCGCAAATTTTTCGGCAAGCGCGGCGAAAAAGTCGTGCAAGAAAACCTGGCGGCGGTAAGACGGGGACGGACCGAAGCGTTTGAAATACCGCGGCAGATCATGGAAGCCGCAACCTAGACAAGGAGGTTCAAGGTTCGAAAGTTCAAGGGTTCAATCGATCCCCCGACTTAAGGACTTGAACGAAGGATTCAATATGGACGACCCAAGGGTTCGAGACTGGATGCACCGCGGCGTGATCACCTGCCATCCGGAAACGCCGGTGGCTGAAGTTGCGGCGACGATGGAGGCCAACGACATCAGCGCGCTGGTGGTAGTTAGCGAACAGGATGCCGCTGTGGGGGTGATCTCACGCACCGATTTAATCAACGCCCGCTTCGTTCAACCCTATATGAAACACTGGCGCGGTTTGAACGCGGAGCACCTGATGACCAAACCGGTGATCAGCGTTTTGCCGGACACGACGATCAGCGAGGCGGTGCAGATGCTCAATGAAAAGCATATCCACCGCCTGGTCGTGGTCGAAAAGGCGAGCGGCCACTCGCGGCCAGTCGGAATTCTCTCGGTGACCGATTTAGCCAAACATGTCAGCGACAAGCCGACGGGCAAGGAATGACCATGGCGGAGCAAGAAACTGTATTTAACCCTTTGGAAGCCGAGAGCCGCGAGCCCATCGGCACCCCGGGTATCAAACAACCCGGCGCCGCGATGGAAACTCATGAAGCGACCTTTGCCGACACCCATTTGATCGAACTCGATCTCGATAAGTACGTCGACGACTTCAACCGGCGGGTGATCGGCGCGTATCAAGAAGGCAAGGGGTCGGCGGCTTTGCCTGCCGATCTTGGCGTGGCGCGCAGTTTGATTCCCGCGGGCACAGGGGCGCTGCGCGATTTTAGCTACATCGCGCCGGAGATTCCCGAATTCGATTTTGCCAAATGCGTCGGCTGCATGACCTGCGTGACCGAGTGCCCGGACACGGCGATCCTCGGCAAGGCGATTCCGGAGTCCAAGGTCGTCAAGGCGCTCAGTGCCATTGCCGATGACCGGGAAAGGGCATGGGTGAGTGGCCATTGGGCGCGGACCAAGAAATACTATGACGTGCCGGCGAAGAAGGGCGATGAGGGCGCGCTGTTCGGCATCTTTATCGACCCGACCAAGTGCAAAGGTTGCGCGGAGTGCGTCCAGGTGTGCGATGAGCTCGACTATCACGCGCTCACGATGGTGGCGAAGGACGAAACAACGCTGCCGCGCTATCGCGCGGCATTCAACCACTTCCGCCAGATCGGGCCGACACCGGAAGAATATATCAACCAAAAAGCCCTCGCCGACTTCATGCTCGCCGAGCAGGCGGCATTGCTCTATGTCGGCGGCGCCGGTTCCTGCATGGGCTGCGGTGAAGCGACGGCGATCCGCATGATGCTCGCCGCGACCGGCTTCGTCCATGGGCCGGAGAACGTCGGCATCGTCGCCGCCACCGGCTGCAATACGGTTTACGGCTCGACCTATCCCTACAACCCCTACATCGTGCCGTGGACCAATTCGCTGTTCGAAAATGCGCCGGCGGACGCCATGGGCATCCGTGCGCGCTGGAATCAACGCGGCTGGGAATACAAAAAACTCTGGGTCATGGGCGGCGATGGCGCGATGTACGACATCGGCTTTCAAAGTTTGAGCCGGATGCTTGCGAGCGGCATGGATATCAAGGTGCTGGTGCTCGACACGCAGGTCTATTCCAACACCGGCGGACAGGCCTCGACCGCTTCGTTTACCGCCCAGGACGCCAAGATGGCGGCTTTCGGCAAAGAAGGCCGCGGCAAGCGCGAGCGGCGCAAGGAGTTGTCGCAGATTTGTCTGGCTCATGCCGATGTCTTTGTCGCCCAGACCACCGCAGCGCATATCAATCATTTCTATAAAGCGGTCATAGAGGCTAACGACTACCCTGGCCCCGCGGTGATCAATGTTTACACCACTTGTCAGCCGGAGCACGGCGTGCCCGACTGCAATGCCGCGCGCCAAGCCCGGCTGGCGGTGGAAAGCCGCACCTTTCCACTCTTCATCTACGATCCGCGCAAGGGTGAAAAAATTCGCGAGCGCTTGAGTCTGGTGGGCAATCCCGCGCAGAAGGAAGATTGGTGGACGCCGCCGCAAAGCGGTCGCGCCTTCACCTTCGTCGATTTCGCACGCACCGAAGGACGCTTCGCCAAACAGTTCGACCGCGATGGCCAGCCATCGGACACGCTGCTCCTGACGCAACAAGACCGGTTACAGAACTGGCATGCGCTGCAAGAACTGGCCGGGCTTCGCTGACAAGGGGGCAAAGAGAGGGCGTTATGGCAAATTCGAAAGTGCTTCTCGTGCCGATCGATTATTCCCGCGGGTCGGAAAAGGCCTTCGATTACGCGCTGCGCTCGGCGCGCGAAAGCAAGGCCAAGCTTGTCGCGCTGAACGTCGTGCCGGCGGAGCTAATCTACCCGCCCACCGGCGGGCAATTCGACTTCTACGGATTGATGGAGCGAGATGCCCGCGACCGATTTGCCAAGCTGGCAAAACGTAAAGGCGTCAAGGCCGGAGAGTGCAAGCTCGTATTAGCGCGCGGCACCGATTTCGCCGCGGTAATCGTGCGCCAAGCCAAGAAGCTGCGCGCGTCGATGATAATCATGGGCAGTCATGGCCGCACCGGACTGCGCCGTCTGCTGTTGGGCAGTGTGGCTGAACGAACCTTGCGCTACGCGGATCGTCCGGTGCTGATCGTCAAGTGATGGTTTGACCGCGCTCTTGGGCCGGCGAGGAGTGGGATGAAGTTGTGGAAATTTTGTTACTCCGTTCTGGCGCTGACGCTTTACGCTTCGATGGAGCTTGCTCATGCCGGTGATGCGCCGGAAGAGCGGTTAATTCGTAAGACGGTCTTCGGGGTGCTGTTGCACGATCGCGGTCCGTTCAGCGATCGCCATGAGAACGGCGTCGATCCCAATTGGGAGTTACAGTTTAATCCGCCGAAGTGGTCAGCTTGGCGATGGCTCGGCTTACCCGATCCGATGCTCGGCGTAACGCCGAATTTCACCGGTGACACCAGCGTGTTCTATGCCGGCCTTAATTACGAATTGAGCCTGTCTAATCGGTGGTCCGACGAGCTTACCTCGAATTTAACCAAGCATCTCTTCGTTGGTGCCAGTTTGAGCGTGGCCCTGCACAATGGCCCGCTGCACAAGAATAATTGGGGTTGCGAAGAGCGCAGTGATTGCGGCTACGGCCATCGCGCGCTGCCGCGCCTCGGCTTCGAACTCGGGGGGTACTTTTCGACGCAACATGGGATATCGATTTTCTACGATCACATGTCGCACAAGAATATCCTGCCGGGGGAGAACGAAGGCCTCGATCACATCGGCATCCGTTATCACTTTCCGTTCAATCGCCGGTGACGGCTTCGTCAGATCGCTTGAGCTCGCGGGAACGTAATTGATTGATCAAACGACGCGAATTCTCGCGTCGACGATCCAACAACCTTGTCCTGGCGGGAGGGCGATCACCGGGTTCAAATCCAACTCGGAAATCTCCGGGATCTCTTCGACCAAGCGGGCGACGCGCAGCAGTAGCTCTTCGATCGCTGTGAGGTCGGCGGGCGGGTGGCCGCGGTAACCTTCGAGCAGGCGATAGCCGCGGATGCTGCGGATCATCTCCTTGGCATCGCGATCGGTGACCGGCGTGACGCGGAAGCAGACATCTTTGAGAATCTCGACATGAATCCCGCCGAGGCCGAACCCGATCAATGGGCCGAAGGAGGGATCTTGTGTGACGCCGACCATGAGCTCGACACCACCGCCAATCATTGGTTGAACCAGCACCCCGTCGAAGTCATCGAGCCGATTTGCTTCGATCAGCCGTCCGCGAATCGTTGCAAAGGCATGACGCACGGTTGCTTCGTCTTGCAGACCTAGCTGCACACCGCCGAATTCGGTCTTGTGGACGATCTCGCGCGAAGCCAGTTTGAGCGCCACTGGAAAGCCGATGTCGCGCGCCGCTTGGACGGTGTCGTTAGCCGTGCGGCAAATCGCGCTGCGCGGCAGCGGCAAACCAAAGCTCTTCAGAACGGTTCGCACCTCGTCCGCGCCGAGCCAGCCCGCTCCGCGATCTCGTAAAATTGTTTGGCAGAGCGCGCGCGGTTCCTGGGCTTGGATGTTGTCGAACTCGGGAATGACTCCCGGCGGCTGTTGGCGCCATTCGGCGTAGTTTGCCAGTTTACCCAAAACCCGCGCGGCGTTTTCGGGGAAGGCGTAGTTCGGCAGCCGTTCGCCGTTGAGAGCGCCGCTTTCATTCGGCTTCTCGCCATCCATGATACAGGTGAGGACCGGTTTCCCGGCACCGCCCGCGGCGCGCGCTGCGGCTACGCCGGCTGAGATGCCGCGGGCGATGGCAGAGATATCCGCGAGTCCGACGTGGATGGTCAGGACAATGATCGCGTCGATTTGTGGATCGCGCAGCAAGGACTCCGTCGCCGTGCGGAATTGTTCCGCCGTGGCTGAAGCGATCATGTCGACAGGATTGGCGACACTGGCCGTGGTTGGCAGGAATACTTTGAGTTGACTCTTGGTGGCTTCGCTCAATTCTTGAACGAGCAAACCGTTGGCTTCGCAAGTGTCGGCGCACAAGATACCCAACCCGCCGGCGTTGGTGAGGATGGCGACGCGCCGGCCTTTAGGCAAAGGCTGTGCACTCAATGCCGCGGCAAGATCGAACATTTCGTCCAGACATTCCGCGCGGATCACCCCGGTTTGATGGAACAACGCATCCACCGCGACATCGCTGGCGGCCAGCGCCGCGGTATGTGAACTGGCGGCCCGTTTGCCGGCGTTGGTTCGCCCGGCTTTTACGGCAACGATCGGTTTGTGCCGGCTGACTCGGCTGGCGATCCGCCCGAATCTTCTGGGATTCCCGAAGGACTCCAAATAGAGCAGGATGACGTCGGTGCGGTTGTCCACTTCCCAATACTGCAGCAAGTCGTTGCCCGACACATCGGCTTTGTTGCCGACGCTGACGAAGTTCGATAAACCAAGGCCGCGTTGTCGGGCCAATGCCATGATCGCCAACCCAAGCGCGCCGCTTTGGGAGGAGAAAGCGATGCGGCCGGGCGGTGGAAAATCCGGGGCGAATGAGGCGTTCAGCCGTACGGCTGGGTCCGTGTTCAACAAGCCCAGACAATTCGGCCCCACCATGCGCATGCCGTGGCCACGCACTTTTTCCAAAAGCCGACGTTGGAGCGCGTGCCCTTCGGGGCCGATCTCGGCGAATCCCGCGGTGATGACGACCACGGCACGCACGCCGCGCGCCGCGCAATCATCGATGACTTCCAAGACTGCATCGCGTGGCACGGCGATGACAGCTAAATCCGGCGCTTCAGGAAGATCGTGCACTGACGCAAAGGCGGGCAACGACCCGATGGCGGTGGCGTTGGGATTAATCGGATAAATCTCCCCGCGGAAGCCGGCATCGACGGCAGCTTGCAAAAGCCTGGTGCCGATGTTGGCCGGATTGCGCGAGGCGCCGACGATCGCGACCGCCCGCGGCTGAAAGAACGGTCGCAGGGAGGCGGCGGTCGATACCCGGTCGCGTAATTCGGCGTGTCTCACGCTTGCCGCGCTCGGCGTGAGGTCTAGGTCGATTTCAACAATGCCTCGGTCTGCTTTAGTTCGACAGTCGAATCCCGACTGGCGAAAAACCTCGATCATTGGCCGGTTTTCGAATATGGTCGTCGCCCAGAAATGATGAATACCGTTCGCCGCGGCGATGAGCGCCAGACGTTCGAGCAGCAACGTGCCGATGCCTTTGCCTTGAAAGGCGTCGGCAACCGCCAGACCGATCTCGGCCCC
>Ga0075342_1000210_pt1 | contig 10214 bp, 7 predicted proteins | sample RushOxbow_ThreeS_3_FD_120085 | JGI IMG/M metagenome (GOLD analysis project Ga0075342, IMG submission 120085) | Natural and restored wetland microbial communities from the San Francisco Bay, California, USA, that impact long-term carbon... | ecosystem: Environmental > Terrestrial > Soil > Wetlands...
GAACTCTTCCTCGGTGCTGTCGAAGATATTGGCGTGATCGGTCAACGCCGCGTTGTTGACGAGGATATCGATGCCGCCAAACTTGCCCACCGCGTCTTTGACCATGCGCTGCACGTCCGCCGATTTCGATACATCGCCCAGCACCAGCGCCGCTTGCCCGCCCGATTTGTTGATCTCGTCGACCACCGCTTGGCCGCGCCCTTCATGCATCTCGGCGACCACGATCTTCGCCCCTTCGGATGCAAATAGTTTGGCCATCGCCTTGCCGATATTTCTGCCGGCGCCGGTGATCAGCGCCACTTGATCTTTGAGTTTCATCACTTTCCCCTTCGAAATTATTCTTGCGGCACGCGGTCCCGTGCAATCCGCAACCGCAGTGACCCTATCCGACGACCTGACGGCGTGTCAACTGATGATCACGCCAGCCCTTCAATCGGATTTTTGCAAGACCGCCTCGCGCGGCAATTCACGCTTGGCGACGACCGGCTGATTGACGCCGAACCGGCGCGCCAGGATAAGAATGCCGTTATCGAAAAACACCGGAGCCCAATCGGCATCGAGCATGCGCTGGATGACAAAATTTTCCGCAGCGGCGGAGCGGCCGCGCGTGTTGATGACGATGGCGTTGAAGCCCTGGGCGGCCATGGTTCTGCGCCACTGATCATCGTTCACCAAGAGTGAAAAATAATGCTCGGCAAAAAACGTCGCCGGGTAGGCTTCCGGGCGGTTATCGACGTACACACGCTCGCCCGGGTAAAGACCATAAATCAGATAGCCGCCGACGTCGAAGTTATTAAAGATCGGACCGCGCAACCGCTCGCTTCGCAAAAACTCCAGCGCCGCCAGATTGCCGGCTTCCAGGCCGATCCCGAAGGCGCCGCGTCCGCCGCCAAAAAAATACCGCGGATTGATCAGCACCAACAGGAGCGCCACCGCCGCAGCTGCGGCAGCGATACCCGGCAACGAAGCGAACCATCGCGGAGACCGCCCGCGCCAAGCGTTAGCCAAATTGGCAGCCGTCAACGGCAGGGCAAAAAAAGCGAACATGGCCATATTGCGAATGGTCCACCACGCCAGCGCAGAGAAAAACAGCGCCAACAAAAAACCGCTGATCGAGAAACTCGCCCGGTCTTTGATAAAAACAAGGAGCCAACTCAGCCAATGCACGCCGAAGATGCTCAAGAAAAACGTTAATGGAAGAAATTGGAAACCGGCATTGAGAATCCCCGGCACCGAATAGTTTTCGATTACCGGAAACTCGTAGCCCTGGAAAATAAACAGCGGATAGGCCGCACCGCGCGCCCCGGCGGGATTGACACAGCTGGCGGCCAAGTTCGCCAGCAAGATTGCCAGGAGTGTTTTCCACTGGCTCCCACGCATGGTTTTTTGCGGAGAACGCTTGCCGGCAAGAGCGACAAGGGAATCCACGAGAAATGCACCGACCATCAGGATGCCGATAAAAAAATAGATATGCAGGTTGACCCAGAGCAGTTGCAAAAGCGGTAGAAGATAGAGCCAGCCTCGTCCCCGTCGTCCCTCGCGGAAGTCCCAAAGCAAATGCAAAAAACAGCCGCTCAACAGATAGCTGAACATCTCCGGTCTAATCTCGTAGCGGGTAATCAGTACCGGCATGACCATGAGGGTCATTAGGACCGCCCATGCAAAGCTGCCGTAGCGCTTCGCCAGCTGCAGGAAGAGCCACAAGGTCGCTCCGCTAACGGCGATGAAGAACAGCGACAGCGCGGGGAAGCCGGCCGCACGCTCGATGAGAAAGTAGATCACACCGCTGCCCCAGCTATGATTGACAAAAGGATGATCCGGCGTCGTGTAAGCGAAAAGATTGGTGCTCGGTATCGAGCCACTCTGGAAGAACAGTTCGCCGTTTTTTAGGTAGCGGCCGAGGTCGCTGCCCGTCAGATCGATCGGATGCGCAAGGAAGCCCACATAAATGCCGAGCAGCGCAAGGGTGAGACAAATTTCGAACGCCATGCCCGGCGGTTGCGGCTCGACCTTGACCGGCGCCGGCGCAGCTTGACGCCGCACGGAACGTTTTTTTGCCATGACCCCCTGGTTTGACCGATTCCGATAGGTTGACTTCTATAGGGTGTCGGTGCTGTCGCTGCGCAACAACTCCAACCGGCTTTGACCGCAGCCGCCGGCGGCGCGAACTAGATGGCGGGTTTGCCATCGTAATCGCTCCGCGTTGCTCAATAAGCCAACGCCGCAGGTACCGTTGGTCGGCCTTGGACGCGTGGCCCAAGCAAGATCCCGCCCCAGCCGCCGGGACGACTGACGACACCGAAACAGGCCGGAATTCAACCCGCAGATAATCAACGTCTTCTTGAGCTCCATTATTCCAGGAGAGACGGATCGGCTCGCCGTGCGGGCAGGTTTGGCGGAGCCTTGTACGACTCCGGGCCATGCAAACGCAACCCCGTGCGGGCAGCAACAAAAGCCCAGAGATCGGCCGCCTCGCCAATTCGCCGATCGGTGGGTCGATAGGCATGTGTCGCGCCACGATCGACACGCAACAGCACCGGCCGACTGCATCCTTGCGCGCGTTGCAGCGCAGCGGCGTATTTGAATGAGTGGCTGGGAACGACCCGGTCGTCGCGGTCGCCGGTCGTGATCAACGTCGCTGGGTAACAAACTCCGGGTTTCAAATTATGCAGCGGCGAATATCCTCTCAAGACGTTGAACATCTTTGGATCCGACGGCGCGCCATACTCGGGAATCCAGGCGCCGCCGCTGGTAAACTTATCATAGCGCAGCATATCCAACACTGCCGCGGCGGGATTCGCAGCGGCAAAAAGGTCCGGCCGTTGATGGCTCACCACGGCGACCAGCAGTCCGCCGTTCGAACCGCCTTGAATCGCCAACCGCTTGGGCGAGGTATAACCGCGCCGAATCAGATCCTCCGCAACGGCTATGAAGTCATCGAAGCTATTGTTTTTTTTGTCCAGCATGCCGCTGCGATGCCAGTCCGCGCCGTAGGCGCCGCCGCCGCGGATGTTGGCCGTAACGAAGATTCCGCCCAATTCGAGCCAAGCCGGAAGATCGGGGCGGTACTCCGGCGTTAGGCTATGGGAAAAACCGCCGTAACCATAGAGCAACGTCGGATTATCGCGATTCCGCGCCAGCTTCCTTCTCGCCGTCAAAAAGTAAGGCACACGAGTGCCGTCTTTGCTCTTGGCGAAGAGTTGTTTGGTCTGGTAGGCATTGAAATCGAACGCCGGTCTTGCCGCTTCAAACGCCATCGGCGTTCGACAAATGCCTTGACAAACAAAAACCGTCGCAGGAGCGAGCGGCGCAGTAAGACTAAAAAAAATCTCGGGCGCGTCGAAGCGCCCAGTCAAGTCTCTGACGGTGCCGACGGCGGCGGGCGACCATTCTGCCAATCGCCGGCCACTGAGCGTGAAAAATTTGATTCGGACATGGACATCGACAAGATACTGCACCGCGACCTTGCCACCGGATAGAACTGCGGCCTGAATCGCATGGGGCCCTTCGGGAATTACGGTTTTAGCCTCAGCAGGAGCCGGTGAGTCGACATCAAAGACGATGACTTTCCGACGCGCCGCACCGCTGTCGGTAAAAACATAAAATTGTCCGCCGACACTGCCGAAGAAGCGATACATCGCCTCGCCGTTGCCGACCAGATGGCGTAAGGGACCATCGAGATTCGGCAGCGCCGGATTCTTCAGGTCCAGGTAATAAAGCTGGTTGCGTCGAGCGCTGCGCTGGATCACCCGCACGACTAAGTAGCGGCCGTCGTCTGTAACCCTGCCGCGGACAAACCACTGGTCATGATCGGGGTCACGATAGATGACCCGATCCGCTGCTTGGGGTGTTCCCAGGCGATGATAGTAAAGCGCATGAGCAGCAATCGGCGCCTGGCGCTCGGTTCCGGCGCCCGGCTCAGGGTAGCGGCTGTAAAAAAACCCTTTGCTGTCGTGGGTCCAAGCGATCCGCGAGTAACGCGTCCACCTGATGGAGTCGGTGAGATCGGCACCGGCCTTAAGATCACGTATGTGAATTGTCTCCCAATCGCCGCCAGCTTCGGCCACCGAGTACGCCAGGTATTGACCATCCGGCGAAGCGGCCGTTTGCGCCAACGAGAGCGAGCCGTCGGCAGAAAGCTGATTGGGATCCAAGACCAGCACCGGCGGCGCAGCCAAATGCTCTCTGGTATAAACCAGCGCTTGGCGCTCAAGACCATCGTTCTTACGATACCAAAGCTGGCCACCCTCACGTTTCGGCACGCTCACCTTCGAGTAATTCCACAGATCCGTGATACGTATCTGCAAGGCTTGCCGGAGCGAAAGGCTAGCGAAATATTTTTCCGTAACTCGGCTTTGGGCGTCAATCCATGACTCAGTTTCGCTTGATGCCAACTGCTCGAGCCACCGGTAAGGGTCGGCAACGTCCATACCATGATAATGATCGACCGTGTCGACCGTCTTGCTCGGCGGATAATCCGGCGCCGGCTCCGCGCCAAGCGGTTGTGTCAAGGCCAAAACCAGCGCAACGCCAGCGATTAGGTTAAGGTAGAACCCCATGCGCGAATCCTAAATTGGCGATTTTAGATCTGCAAATCGTCCGGCGGCGTCACCGAGTAGACGTCGAAGGTGTTGAGCGTGCAGGCGAGCATGGCGTAATAGCCGATGGTCGCCGACAACTCGACCATGCCCTGGTCGCCGAAACGCGCGTGGATCGCCTGGAAGGTCGGCTCGCTCACCCGATGTTGATGGATCATCTCGCGGACAAAGCTGACGATCTGCGCATCCTCCGAGGAAAAGGTCTCCGCACCTTTTTTCTGGTGCACGGCGCGGATTGTGTCCATCGAGATGCCGGCCTTCTGGCCATGGTTCACATGGGCCGCCCATTCATGCTTGCAGTCGAGCTCCCGCGCCGAAACCAACGCGGCGAGCTCGATGACCTTGTGATCCAAGGTCGATTCAAAACGCACGTAGCTGCCCAGATGCATCGTCCGATAGGCCATCTCCGGGCTATGCAACAGCGCCTTCCACGGCCCCCCCACCACACCACGGCTTTGAGCGATGGCGTCGTAGATTTTTTGATCCTCGGCTTTGAGGTCTTCTTTCTTTTCGATCGTTGCGATGCGCGCCATATCATCCTCGCTTCATTTGGAATTTCAAATTCCAGATTCCATATTCAAAACTGATTAAAGCAATTTTTCTTCGAGCCACCGGGTGATGATGCCGACCACTTGGTCGTTCGACTGCCCCTTTTTCCGCCCCATATGGCCGGCACCGGCGATGATTCGCAAATCTTTCGGGCTGCCATGCTCCGCCAGCAAGTATAAATCGCTGATCGGATGCTGGTCGTCTTCTTTGCCGTTAATGCACAGGAGCGGCGCGCACGGTTGATCGATCAAACCCTGCGTGACCAGCGACAAGGTCGGCGCAATTTTGAGAACTTCTTCCAAAGTCTTCACGCCGAAAATATACGAGCGCGCGTCGAGCAGGCTCGCCGGTCCCATCAAATATTGCGACGCGGTCAACGTCAGCGCCGGGCGCAGCCACTCTTCCTGAAAGGTCCGGTGCACGCCCGCGCCCCAGTTGACCGCGCCGCGCAGCCGTTTCGGCTCGGCATGCGCCAGCTTGGCCGCCCAGTAGCCGCCTATACTGCCGCCCATGCAGGCGATGCGCTTGCCGTCGATATCGCCGCGGGTTTCGAGATAGTCCATCGCCGCGGAGAAAGTTCGCTCGGCCTTGGGCTCCTGGCCCAAGCAGGGATTCTCACCGGCGCCTGGAATGTCGAGGGTGAAACAGGCGATGCCTGACTCGAGCAGGACATCGCTGTTGCTCCGGCGGTCCTCTTTCCAGCCGTCGACGCCGCCCCAGTGCATGACCACCGGCGGTCGCTGGACGCCTTGGGGCAGCTGTAAATAGCCGACAACTTTTTTGCCGTCGAAGGGAATCTCGCAGCGCTCCAGCGGCGGGTCCAGGTAAGGCGCGGCTTTGAGAAACGCCCGCAGCGCGCCCTTGTAGCAGGTCATTTTCGCCGGGCTGCTCGGTACCGGGTAACGGCCGACTCGGTAATATTCATAGGCGAGATAAAAAGTTGCCCCGGCTTCCTTGGACTTGCCCTGTTTCAGCTGCTCGTCGCCCAGCGCCTCGTACTTAGCGCCGAACTTTCCCCACTCGCGCCCCCACAGCTCGGCGTCAAGGCTGATGAGATTTTTTAGAACTTGATCGACATCTGCTTTATTTACGCGCTCGAACGGATTGATTCGCCCGGCGCGCTCGGCGATCTCGGCTTTGATTTCTTCAAGAGTCTTTTCCGCCATGGCTCACTGCTCTGACAGCGTGGATAACCGACTTAACAGAAACGGTCGGACTAACGCAAGCCTCGCAGGCGCGGGTCGAGCACTTCGCGCAAACCCTCGCCGACGAGATAGTAAGCGAGCACGGTGATAAAGATGGCGAAGCCGGGAAATACCGCGAGCCACCAGGCGTAGGTCGTCGTACTGGCTTCGTGCAGAATCGACCCCCAAGTCACCAGCTCGGCGGGGACGCCGATGCCGAGAAAGCTCAAGCTCGACTCGACCAGAATCGCTCCGGCGATGCCCAGCACCACCGACACGATCACCGGCGCCAAAGCGTTGGGCAGAATATGTTTGAACATGACTTTGCGGTCGCTGACACCCAGGGCGATCGCCGCAGTCACATAGTCCAAGTTGCGAATCTTGAGAAACTCGTTGCGGGTAAAGCGCGCGATGCCGACCCAACTGGTGGCGCCGATAATGAACATGGTGAGAAAAATACTCGGCGGCAAAAGCGCAGCGATGGTGATCAAGAGGAAAAATGTCGGGATCGACAACATCACCTCGAAAAGCCGCGATACCGCCAGATCGATCCAGCCGCCGAAGTAGCCGGCGATGCTGCCCAGCGCGACGCCGATGACGACGGCGATGCCGACCGCGACAAACCCGATGGATAACGAGACCCGCGAGCCATGCACCATGCCGGCCATGACATCGCGGCCGAGCTTGTCCGTGCCAAACCAATGGCGTCCCGACGGCGGCTCCAGCGGTGCGAGCAGATTGATGTTGCTCGGGCGATGGGGGATCGGCGGGAAAATCGACTTGGCGCCTTCGAGCTTCTGATAGTCGACGTTGAGCAGCTCGGCGGGCCACTGGCCGAGCTTAGCGCCGACCAGATAACTGCGAAAAATTGGGAAATAGGATTTGCCTTGGTACTCGGTGTAGTAAGGCTTGTCGTTGGCGATAAAGTCGGCGCCCAGCGCCATGAAAACAAACACCGCGACCACGTAGAAACCGGTGAGCGCGATCGGATTGTGTTTGAAGCGGCTCCAGACATCGGACCAGAGACCGCGGCTCTGCGCTGCTTCGGTTGTCGTCTCGAGTGATGTCGTGGTCGCCGAGGCCATGGCTGGAAGTTTTCCTTACTGCGCCCGGCGGCCGAAGGCGATGCGCGGATCAACCGCGGCCAATAACAAGTCGGAAATTAGAATACCGATCAAGGTCAGGATCGAGCTCACCGTCAGCAATGCCAACACCGTCGGATAATCGCGCGACAGGACCGACTCGAAGCCGAGTTGGCCTAGCCCTGGAATGGAAAAGATGGTTTCGATGATGACGCTGCCGCCGATCAGTCCCGGCAGGATGGACGCCAGCAGGGTCACCTGCGGGATCAGCGAATTGCGCAGCACATGCTTGAACACCACGATGCCCTCCCCGAGCCCCTTGGCGCGGGCCACCTGGACATAATCTTGGCGCAATACCTCGAGCATGCCGGCGCGCATGTAGCGCGACAATCCGGCAAAGCCATCGTACGATAGCAGCACGACCGGCAGAAACAGATGCCACGCCTGGTCGCTGAACCGGCGCCACCAGGACCAAGTTTCCGCTGCATCGAGCGATTCCAACCCGCCGGGCGGGAACAAATAGTAAAAGTCGCCGCCGCAGAGAAACACCAGTGACATGGTCGCGGCCCACACCAACGGCACGGCGAATAATATGAAGGCGATCAAGGTCGTGGTCCGGTCGGCGAGCGAATTTTCATGCGTCGCCGAATAAATCCCTAGGGGGATCGCGACCGCATAGACCACAAGGAGAGACCAAAAGTTCAGTTTGAGGGTGACCGGCAGCCGTTCGGCGATCTTGCCCCAGACCGGTTGATTGTCCTTGAACGACTCGCCGAAGCTCAGCGTGAAGATGTTTTTCAGCCAAATCCCGTATTGCACATGCAGCGGCTTGTCGAGCCCGTACTGGGCGCGCCATTGGCTCATCGCCGCGTCGACCGCGCTCTTGCGATCGACTGAAATGCCGCCGCCGCCGGCCGCCCCGAGGCCGCCGGCGGCGCGCAGCTCCGCCGGATCGCCCGGCGCTAGACGGACAATGAGAAACACGATCAGCGTGATGCCGAGAAAAGTTGGCACCATCAGCGCCAGACGTTGGAGAATATAACCTGCCATGCTCAGCTCATTGGGCGGCGAGCGTGCTCACGTATTTCTGTTGCGCCGGCGCCACCCACCAGTCGATGGGCCGCAGACCGTCGGGAAAAACCTCGACCGCTTGGAATCGGCGGTGCACTGCCGAAACCCGTTTGCTCACGAACAAAAATGTATAGGGCTGCTCGTCGTGCAGGATGCGCTGGAATTCTTTGTACATCTCGATGCGTTTCTGGGCGTCGAACTCGCGCCGGTACTCTTCGAGAATTTTGTCCACGCGGCTATTTTTGTAGCTGATCGCGTTGGAGCCGCGGTTGGCGGCTTGCGAGGAGTGCCAAACCTGGTACGCGTCCGGCTCGGTGGTCGACATCTGCCAGCCCAGCACCACGGCGTCGAACTGATGATTCTTGACATCGTTCAAGAAGATCGTCCAGTCGAGCTCCCGGACGCTGGCATCGATGCCATGGCGCTTGAGTTCGTCCAGCAGCACCAAGGCGACGCTCTTGCGAACGGCATTGCCGGAATTGATTTTGATCTCGAAACGCAGCGCGGTTTTCTTGCCGTCGATGATTTTGTCCAACACGCCGTCACCGTCGCTGTCGCCCCAGCCCGCTTCGTTGAGCAGCGCCAGCGCCTTCGGCGGATCGAAGCGATGGCTCTCTAGGTTCTTGTCGTACTCCGGGCGAAATAGGTATATATGGCTGTCAACCACTTCGCCCAAGCCGAACAACACGCTTTTGACGATCTGGCGCCGATTGGTAAAGTGGGTCATCGCCAGCCGCACCCGCTTGTCGCGAAATATCGGATGGTCGTTATTCCAGCCGATGTAGCTATAGGTCGGCGCGTAGTATTCGTACTTTCGGAACTCCCGCTTGAAACGCGCGCTGTCGGTGCCCCTGACAGCTTGAACCGGTTGCAACGCTTCCATGAAGTCGAGGCTGCCGCTCTTCAAGCGCACCAGGGCGGCGTCGTAATTGTTGACCACGCGGAACTTGAGCTGATCCAAATAAACCTGATCGATGCCCGCTTTGCCGATGCCCCAATAATCGGGATTGCGCGTCAGCTCGATGTCGCGGCCGGTGCGCCAGCGGCTAAACTGGTAAGGGCCGCTGCCCATGGGATTGCGGCTGTAATTTTTATTGAACTGATCGCCGAATTGTTTGACTGCAGGCCCCATCTTCGCCGGATCGTGGAGCAGATCGCGAACCGTCACATGCTGCAACAAATTGTCTGGATCGTAGTAGTGGCGCGGCAAGACGGTAATGCCGCCGAGCACGCTTTCGTTGAGGAAATAAGGCTCATGGGTGGTGAAGCGGATGGTGAAAGGATCGAGCAACACGGCATCGATCAAGGAATTGAAATAGACGCGCAGAAACGGCGCGTTCACCAACGGGCATTTGATCGCTTTGACGCTGAACAAAACGTCCTCGCCGGTGAGCGGGCGGCCGTCCTGAAATTTGACGTCGCGGCGGATCTTGAACGTATAAGTGAGCTTGTCCGCGGCAATCTCGGGGCGGGCCTCGGCGATGTGCGGTTTTAATTGCAGCGTGCGCGGGTCGCGCGACAATAAGCTTTCAAAAATAAATCCGTTGACTTCGCCCGAAGCCGAGTCGTTGCTGGTGAGCGGATTGAGTTGCTCGGGGTCGCTGAGGCTATGGATCACCAGCCAATCCCCGGTCACTGGCTTGCCCGCGTCCGCCTTGCTCATCCCCGGCTTGACATCGGCGATTTTGACTTCGGTGTCGTCGCCACAGGCGGAGACAAGCAGCAGCGCA
>Ga0075342_1000211_pt1 | contig 10205 bp, 9 predicted proteins | sample RushOxbow_ThreeS_3_FD_120085 | JGI IMG/M metagenome (GOLD analysis project Ga0075342, IMG submission 120085) | Natural and restored wetland microbial communities from the San Francisco Bay, California, USA, that impact long-term carbon... | ecosystem: Environmental > Terrestrial > Soil > Wetlands...
GCCGAGGGAAACCGTGACCCGGTGAGCGTCAATGTGCACTCAGTGCGTGACTATCTCGGGCCGACGAAATATTTCAACGAGGTGGCGCTGCGCACAAGCCTGCCCGGCGTCGCCACCGGTCTCGCGTGGACGGCGGTGGGCGGCGATATTTTGTTTGTCGAAGCGACCCAGATGCGCGGCGACGGCAAGCTCATTCTAACCGGCCAATTGGGTGACGTCATGAAGGAGAGCGCCCAGGCCGCTCTGAGTTTGGTAAAATCGCGCGCAGGGTTGCTGGGGATCGATGACAATGTCTTCAAGCAGCTCGACCTGCACGTGCATCTGCCGGCAGGGGCGATTCCCAAGGACGGTCCGAGCGCGGGAGTAACATTGTTCACCGCTTTGGTCTCGTTGCTGACCGGACGCCGGGTGCGCAACGACGTGGCGATGACCGGTGAAATCAGTTTGCGCGGTTTGGTCTTGCCGGTGGGCGGCATAAAAGAAAAAGTCCTTGCCGCCAAGCGCGCCGGAATTCGCACCGTGATCCTGCCGGCACTCAATCGTAAAGATTTAGCAGAACTACCGATTGGAGTGCAGGAAACGATGCGCTTTGAGCTGGTTGAAACTGTCGACGATGTGCTGCGGCATGGTCTGGAAGCTGCGCCGGAACATGGGGTGCTTAACCCGGAAGTTCGTGCGCCGGAACCAACCGACCTGACGGCCTGGCAGCATTGAGCAGCTTCAATTCCGTCGCTCACCCGATCGTGTTGAAGCGGGACCGAAAGCGTAATTCGATGGACAAGGCAGTGCTCAAAACAAAGGAGGGAAAATTTTTATGGCTCAATGGAATCTCTTTGCGGATATGGATGCTCTGCGGGATGAGATCGACCGAACCATCGAAAACTTTGGTTTCGGCCGGTCGCCGTCGCGAGCGCCGGCGTTTCTCCCGGGGCGTGAACCGAGACGTTACCCGTTGATCAACCTGCTGGAGGACAAGGACAACCTTTACATCGAAGCCTTGACTCCCGGGGTCGATCCGAAAACCATCAATGTCACTGCGTTGCAAAATCGTTTGACCCTTTCGGGCGAGAAGAGCGGCATTAAGGATATTCGCCCGGAAGCGTTCCACCGCAACGAGCGCGCAAGCGGCAAGTTTGTCCGGACCATCGATTTGCCGATGGAAGTCGATGAAGCAAAGATTCAAGCGGAATATAGGAACGGCTTGCTGTTGTTGACTCTGCCCAAGGCTGAAAGAGCCAAACCCAAGCAGATCACGGTTAAGGTGAACTAAAAGATAATTTACTGGAGGAACCCATCATGGCTGAAAGAACTGTGGCAGCTAACCCTCAAGAAAAATCTCCGGTGAGCCGGGAAGATACTCGCAGCCAGGAACAATATATTACCCCGCCTGTCGATATTTATGAGACCGCGGAGGGACTGGTGGTGACAGCGGATCTACCGGGCGTCGCCACGCAAGGCCTCGACGTTAGAGTTGAAAATCATCTTCTGACCATACGCGGCAAGGCCGCGCACATTGGGCCCGGCGAACCGGTTTATCGAGAATACGGGTTGGTAAACTTCTTTCGACAGTTCGAATTGAATGAGCGGGTCGACGCGAGCAAAATTTCCGCCGAACTCAAGCAGGGTGTTTTGACACTCAACTTGCCGAAAGCGGAAGAGGCCAAACCGAGAAAGATTGAAGTTAGAACCGCGTAGCTCTGCGTTGGATCCTCTCAGGCCGGCGCCGGCAGGGGCGCCGGTCAAGTCCGAATGCTTCAAACTCGACAGCCGCGGGACGCGCACGATATCGGCTTTAACGCATCCCGCGGCATTCCCAGGAATTTGGCATTTACCCGTTCCGGGCGATGATGCGCCACGCCAGCGCCATGTGCCAGGCGCTAAGCCTTGCGTTAGCCGCAGGCATGACCCGCGCAAAACCGAAGCCATCATCGAACATATCGTTGATCCGGATTTGCAGCCGGCTGCAGCCGTCAAATAGGCGACGGGCCGTTCGGCTTGACAAACCACGGGAGCGCCACTAGTTTCCATTCTAAACTCTCGGGTCCTACCCGTATATCCAATGACTGATTTAAAGCTCCCCGTTTCGATTTCGCGCTGGACGAAATATTTCTGGCCGGCGCTCGCATTGTCGTCGGTTGCATTATTGCTGGTGCAGCATTCATGGTTGGGCGGAGCCACGCTGACCAATCCCAAGGTGGCGCCGCGGGCGGTGACGCCCCGCGGCGAATTGATGCCGGAAGAAAAATCCACCATCACGATTTTCAAACAGGCATCGCCGTCGGTGGTCAACATCACCTCCATCGGCATCGAGCGCGATATGTTCACGCTCAATCAATATCAGATCCCCCAGGGCACGGGCTCCGGTTTTATCTGGGACAATTCCGGTAACGTCATCACTAACTTTCACGTGATACAAAACGCCGATGCGGCGCAGGTGACGTTGGCCGACCAGTCCACTTACAGGGCTCGGGTGGTCGGCGTGGCGCCGGACAAAGATCTGGCGGTGTTGCGGATCGATGCGCCGACCGCCAAGCTCCAAGCGATTCCGCTGGGGACTTCCAAGGATTTGCAAGTGGGCCAGAGTGTCTTTGCCATCGGCAATCCCTTCGGCCTCGATCAGACGCTCACCACCGGCGTGATCAGCGCGCTCAATCGTGAAATCGAGTCGGTGACGCGGCGGCCCATCCAAGGCGTGATTCAATCGGACGCGGCGATCAATCCGGGAAACTCCGGCGGTCCCTTGCTCGACAGCGCCGGCCGCCTGATCGGCGTTAACACGGCGATCTACAGCCCGTCGGGCGCATCGGCGGGAATCGGTTTTGCGATTCCCGTGGATACCGTGAACCGTATCGTCACCGAGCTGATTCGCTCTGGCAAAGTCACCCGACCGGGCTTGGGTGTGCAAGTCGCCGACGAACAAATCGCGCAGCGCTTGGGCGTGAGCGGTGTCTTGATCGTCGATGTTGCGCGGGGCAGCCCGGCGGCGAAGGCGGGGATGCAACCGACCCGCCGGGACAACACCGGCCGCGTCCGGTTGGGCGATATTATCACCGCCGTCGACGGCAAAAAAATCGAGTCGCCCAACGATTTGTTTCTCGCCCTGGAGAAATACAGAGTCGGCGAGTCCGTGAATATCACCGTGTTGCGAAACGACAAGACCGTCCAGCTCAAGATCGCTTTGGAAGCGGTTCAGTAGCAAGCGACGCGAGCCCAAATCCGCAAGGACTCGGGCTCAAGCTTTGTCGAGGAGATCGCGGGCAATATTCTGACTATCGTCGCGCTCGTAGGCGGCGATGATCTCTTGCACCAAGTGATGCCGGGCCACATCCTTTTCCGTGAACGTCACGAAGCGGATGCCATGCACGCCGTGCAGAATGCGCGCCGCTTCCTTGAGTCCCGACGCCTTGCCCGCGGGTAGATCGATCTGAGTCGCGTCGCCGGTGATGACTGCCTTCGAGCCGTAGCCCAAGCGGGTGAGAAACATTTTCATTTGCTCCGGCGTGGTGTTCTGCGCCTCGTCGAGAATCACGAACGAATCATTGAGCGTCCGGCCGCGCATGAACGCCAGCGGCGCCACCTCAATGGTGCCGCGCTCGACCATTTTGCGCGCCCGGTCGAAATCGACCATGTCATGCAGCGCGTCGTAGAGCGGTCGCAGGTAGGGATTGACTTTTTCCGCCAGGTCGCCGGGCAGGAACCCCAGCTTCTCGCCGGCTTCGACCGCCGGGCGGGTGAGGATAATTCTCACATAATTGTTCTTCATCAATTCGGCTACGGCCATCGCCATGGCGAGGTAGGTCTTGCCCGTGCCCGCCGGGCCGATGCCGAAGACGATGTCGTAGCGGCGGATGGCATCGATATAGGCTTTTTGCGCGATGCTTTTAGGCGTGATCGTGCGCTTGTGCGCCGAAATATAGATCGTGTCGAGAAAGATATCTTGCAGCTTGGCGCGGTTGTCGCCGCTCAAGATACGGATCGCATAGTCGACGTCGCTGGCGTAAACCGGATAACCCTTTTCTAAAAGACTGTAGAGTTGGCGCAGGATTTGACTCGCCAGTTCAACTTGCAAGGGATCGCCTTCGATCTCCATCGCCGATCCGCGGACGCGGATTTTGAGCTGTAACGTGTTCTGGAGAATTTTGACATGCTGGTCATGCTGGCCCAATAGGTCGCGGAACAAGCGCGGATCGTGAAACTCAATCTGATTGACGCCGATTTCCTCGACGCGGCCGGCGATCTGGGTTTTCTCGTCTTTCACTCGAATTCTCCTATGAGTTGAACGATGATTTCACGGGTGCGCGGACGATTGTCGAAGTCCATCAAGATAATCTGCTGCCAGGTCCCGAGACTCGGCGCGCCGTCAACGATCGGAATCGCCAGCGACGGCCCGAACAGCGCGGCGCGCAGATGGGAAAAGCCGTTATCGTCGCCCCAACGGTCGTCGTGATGATAGCGGCGGTCGGAGGGAATATGTTTGTCCAGGAATTCTTTTAGATCCTTGACCAGACCGGGCTCGTGCTCGATGGTGGTCAGCGCGGCGGTGGAGCCGTTAACGAACAGATGCGCCGCGCCATTGCGCATGCGCACGGCGCGGATTTGTTCCGTGAATTTGGCGGTAAGGTCGATGATATCGCAGAAGCCGGCGGTGGATTCAGTGATCGTCTTGGTGCGAATCGTTATCACGCGAGAAACCGAGCCTTACAAATTCACAGGAATCAAGGGTCCCTTGAGTGACACGCGGCGACTGCGGCCACGGCCGCGCTGGGCGCTGCGATTGACTAATTTCATGGCGCCTGTTTAACGATCTCCTCGGCGCGTTTGAGCGCGGCGGCGACTTTCTCCGGTTCCTTGCCGCCGGCTTGGGCGAAATCCGGCCGGCCGCCGCCGCCGCCGCCGACCATCACGGCCAGCTCCTTGACGATGTTGCCGGCGTGGAATCTCCTGGTGAGTGCTTTGCTGACCGAGGCAACCAAGTTGACGTTGCCGTCGCTGGCGCTGGCAAGGACCACGATGCCAGAGCCTAATTTATCTTTGAGCTGATCGGCGATCTCGCGCAATTGTTTGCCGTCGACGCCGTCCACCCGCGCGATCAGAACATTGGCGCCGCTGATGACTTGGCTTTGGGCGAGCAAATCGGGGAGGCGGTCTTTTTCCAGATTGCCGCGCAATTTGGCGATTTCCTTCTCCAATTCCTTCTGGCGGTCGAGCAGTCTTTTCACCTTGTCGACCGCATCGTCGGCGCTGCCGCGAATCAGCGCGCCGATCTCTTTGAGGCGTGACTCGTAGCTGTTGATCAGATCCAGCGCACCCTCGCCGGTAAACGCTTCGATGCGCCGGACGCCGGCGGCGACGCCGCCCTCGAAGTTGAGTTTGAACAAACCGATTTCTCCGGAAGCGCGAATATGCGTGCCGCCGCATAGCTCTGTGGAGAAATCGCCGATCTTGACCACCCGCACGAGGTCGCCATACTTATCGCCGAAAAACGCCAATGCGCCTTGGCGAATGGCGTCGTCGTAGCTCAGCTCCCGGATCGACACACCGGCATCTTCGCGCACATGCCGGTTCACTTGTGCTTCGATCGCCGCCAGCTTGTCATCGGCGATGGCGCCGGTATGGCTGAAGTCGAAGCGCAAACGCTCAGGCGTCACCAGCGAGCCGGCTTGACGCACATGTTGGCCCAGTTCTTTTCGCAGCACCGCGTGGAGAATATGAGTCGCTGAATGGTTGAGCATGGTCTTGCGACGATGCTTGGCATCGACTTTAAGCTCGACCTTATCCCCCACTTGAATGCGGCCCTTTTTCACCCGGCCGCGGTGGGAGGTCAGTTGCGGTGTCGGATGTTGGGTGTCAACGATCTCAACCCAGTCGCCGCGGACAGTGCTGATTACGCCGCGGTCGCCGACCTGGCCGCCGGATTCGCCATAAAAGGGCGTCTCGGCCGTGAGAATCTCGATCTCTTCGCCTTCCACTGCTTCGGTCTTGCTGCCGGCGCCGCCAAAGATGCCGATGACCGCCGATTCGCCTTCCAGCCGATCGTAGCCGATGAAGCAGACCTGGCCGGCGAGCTGGATTTTCGATTCCATGCTGACGGTCTCGCGCGCCTCGCGGCCCCGGCTCCGTTGTGCCTCCATAAGCTCGGTGAAGCTCGCTTGATCGACGTCCATGGCGTCGGCGCGCAAAATGTCTTCTGTTAGATCGAGCGGAAAACCGTAAGTATCGTAGAGTCGAAAGGCGACTTCGCCGGAGAGCGTGCGTTTGTTCTCCGCTTTGAGTTTTGCCGTGGCCTCTTCCAGCAGCACCAGGCCGCGGTCGAGAGTCTCGCCGAAGCGCTCTTCTTCGATGCGAATGACCTCGCGAATGCGCGGCGCTTCTTGCTTCAGTTCCGGATAGGCATCGCCCATAACCTCGGTCACCGTTTTGGCGACTTCATGGAGAAAGGGCTCTTTCAAGCCGATCAGGCGGCCATGGCGGGCGGCGCGGCGCAACAGGCGGCGCAGCACATAGCCGCGTCCTTCGTTGCTTGGCGTGACGCCGTCGGCGATCAAGCAACTGACCGCACGCGAGTGGTCATCGATGACGCGAAAAGAAATATCCGCCGTCGGATCGACGCCATACTTTTTGCCGGTGAGTCTCTCGGTGGTTGCGGTGAGATGGCGCATGATGTCGATGTCGTAGTTCGACAAGACTTTTTGCAGTACCGCGGTGATGCGCTCCATGCCCATGCCGGTGTCGACATGCTTGGCCGGCAGTTCCGACAGGCTGCGATCTTCGGCGCGGTTGAACTGAATGAAAACTAAATTCCACAACTCGATGTAGCGGGCGCAATCGCCATTGACGCGACATTCATGACCCACCGCACCTTGCTTGTCGCAGGCGGCCGGGCCGCGGTCGAGATGGATTTCGCTGCAGGGGCCGCAGGGGCCGGTTTCACCCATCTCCCAGAAGTTTTCTTTATCGCCGAAGCGGCTCACCCGTTCGCGCGGCAGGCCGCTGATCTTGAACCACAGCTGTTCGGCTTCGTCGTCATTGAGATAGACGGTGGCGTAAAGTTTGTCTTTCGGCAGACCCCATTCTTTGGTCAACAATTCCCAGGCCCACTCGATGGCTTCGGCTTTGTAGTAATCGCCGAAGGACCAATTGCCGAGCATCTCGAACAGGGTGTGGTGGTAGGTGTCGCGGCCGACGACTTCCAGATCGTTATGTTTGCCGCTGATGCGCAAACATTTTTGCGCGCTGGCGGCGCGCGTGTAAGGCAATCGCTGCTGGCCCAAGAAGACGTTTTTAAATTGCACCATGCCGGCGTTGGTGAATAGCAGCGTCGGATCCTTATCCGGCACCAGCGATGAGCTGCGCACCGTGGTGTGGCCCTGTTTAGCGAAGTAATCCAAAAAAGATTTACGGACGTCGTTACCGGTAATCATAGCCTTCTAGTCTTCGTCGATGCGATATTTGAGCAAGTCGAATATCACTTTGCTGCTGAAGCCGCGCCGCTGCAGCAGCGCGACGGCACGGCGCTGCGCCGTGGCGTCCTGCAGGCTCGCGCGGCCGAATCGTTTGGTTAATAGCTTTCTCGCACTTTCCTGTTCGCTCGTGTGTTGCAAACTCTGCTGCATGGTTTGCTGTATCACTCTGGTATCGACACCTTTGAGGCGTAATTCTTGCTCGACCCGTCTCGGGCCGTAACCGCGGCTCTCCAGCCGGGAGCGCGCCCAGATCTGGGCAAAGGATAGGTCGTCGAGATAGTTCAACGATCGGAGCTTGGCAATCACGGCGGCGCCGACTTGCGGCTCGCAGCCTTTTTGGCGCAGGTAATTTGCCACCTCCAACTCGCTGCGCGGCCGGTAGCTCAAGTAGCGCAAAGCTAATTGCAACGCCCGTTCAGGCGAGTTGACGGCCTCGGCACTGGCGTTCGATCTTTTCAGAGTCTATCCAAATTCACAGAGTTACTTGGTTTTGCTCTTTTTATCCGCTGCCGCGGGTTCGGCCAAGGCCTCCGCATCATGCGGCTTCAACCCGTACTTATCCATTATTTTGCCCATGATATTTTGCGCCGTCTCCGGATGATCCTTGAGAAACTGTTTGGCCTGCTCTCGGCCTTGACCGATGCGCTCGCCGGCATGGGAGTACCAGGCGCCGCTCTTCTCGATGACGCCCATCTCGCTGCCAATGTCGACGATCTCGCCGTCGCGGGAAATTCCGGTGCCGTAAAGAATGTCAAATTCAGCTTCCTTAAACGGCGGCGCCATTTTATTCTTGACGACTTTGACCCGGGTGCGGCCGCCGATAATGTTATCGCCGTCTTTGAGCGCGCCGATGCGCCGGATATCCATGCGTACCGAGGCGTAGAACTTGAGCGCGTTGCCGCCGGTGGTGGTCTCCGGGTTGCCGAACATGACGCCGATCTTCATGCGGATCTGGTTGATGAAGATAACCACGGTGTGCGAGCGCGCGATGGTACCAGTGAGTTTTCGCAAGGCTTGCGACATGAGGCGCGCTTGCAAGCCCATGTGCGAGTCGCCCATTTCGCCTTCGATCTCGGCTTTGGGCACTAGGGCGGCGACCGAGTCGATGACCAAAACGTCGATGGCGCCGCTACGCACCAAGGTTTCGGCGATTTCCAAGGCTTGCTCACCATGGTCGGGCTGCGAAACCAGCAAGTCGTCGGTTTTAACGCCCAGTTTTTGTGCGTAGCCTAGATCCAACGCATGCTCGGCGTCGATGTAGGCACCCATGCCGCCGCTTTTTTGCGCTTCGGCAACGATTTGCAGCGCTAGGGTGGTTTTACCCGAGGATTCAGGGCCGTAGATCTCGACTACCCGGCCGCAAGGCACGCCGCCGATGCCGAGCGCGATGTCGAGTCCGAGAGAGCCGGTCGAAATGGTCTGCACGTCTTTGACAATGCCGCCCTCGCCGAGCTTCATGATCGCGCCTTTGCCGAACTGTTTCTCGATCTGACTCACTGCGAGGTCGATTGCCTTTTCACGATTTGCATCCATTTCGTCCTGCCTCCTAATCGATTGGCTGGTCGTTAAGCTTGATAACCTTCAGTTGTGAATAAACAGCCCCGGTGGGCTTGAGCACGCTTTGAAATAAAATTACTCGGTCGACGCTGGTTGTGCCGAAATCCCGGTCGCGACAGCGCGTCAATTCCTGTTTGAGATTGCCCGCTCGCTGCTCGATTTCGCGCCAGCGGCCGATGGTTAGATGCGGTGTAAAACCTCTTGATTCAATGGGAAGCCCCAGATTTAACAACGCTGCATCTATGCGCTTCGCCAACTGCGTCAGCTCATCCCCGACGAAACCAACCCACAAAACTCTTGGTTGTCTCAGGCCGGGGAATACTCCTAGACCTTTAGCATTTATGGTGCAGCGCGGAAAGGGGGTTATGGCGAGTTCCAAGGCATCACCGATGGCATCCACCTGGTGCGATGCAATATCCCCAAGGAACTTGAGAGTCAGGTGAAAATTCGCTGGTGCCACCCAACGGACGGACGGCAACTTGGGTTTCAAATCGGCGATCGCGGCGGCGATGCGCGCAATCGTAGCTGGCGAGATTTCAACGGCGATGAAGGCGCGGATCACGGCGGTTGATTATGCTGAAAGTAGTTGGCGCAGCCAGTTTAACGCCGCTTGAGCGGTGCCTTGAATGATCCGTTCCCGGTCGGTTAGAACCATGAGGTCGAGGAGTTTGGCTTCGTGGAATTGCTCCTGGCAGATGCTCACCCAGACTGTACCCACCGGCTTTTCCGGACTGCCGCCGGAAGGGCCGGCAACCCCAGTGACGCTCAAGCCGATATCGGCGCCGGTGCGTTGGCGGATGCCCTGCGACATTTCCAAAGCGGTCTCTCGGCTGACCGCGCCGGCGTGGGCTAAGGTCTCCGGATTAACGCCTAGAGAGCGGGTTTTCTCGGCGTTGGAATAGGTTATTGCAGCGCCGAGAAAATAGGCCGAGCTGCCGGCTACCCGGGTGATCCGGTGGCTGATCAATCCTCCCGTGCAGGACTCGGCGAGGGCGAGGGTCAACTGTTTTTGCAGCAGTAGCCGGCCGACTACTTCTTCCATGCTCGACTCGCTGTCGGCATAGATGAAATCTTCGAGGATGATCTTGATTTGGCTGCGCAGTGCGGTGAATTTTTCCATCTGTGCCGCCCCGCCGCTCACTATCAGCCGCAGAGTGAGATCGGGAAAATGAGCGCGGAAGGCGA
>Ga0075342_1000212_pt1 | contig 10205 bp, 8 predicted proteins | sample RushOxbow_ThreeS_3_FD_120085 | JGI IMG/M metagenome (GOLD analysis project Ga0075342, IMG submission 120085) | Natural and restored wetland microbial communities from the San Francisco Bay, California, USA, that impact long-term carbon... | ecosystem: Environmental > Terrestrial > Soil > Wetlands...
ACGTCCCGTAAGATAAATGTCGCTCGCTCGATTGGGCAACTCGGATCTATCGGGACATAAACGCCGCCGGCTTTGAGAACGGCCAATAATCCGACCGCCAGTTCGATGGAGCGATCAAGATAGATACCGACAGCGGTCCCTGATTGTACGCCCTCTCGGATCAGGGAGTGCGCTAGCTGGTTGGCGCGCCAGTTCAACTCTCGATAAGTCACCTGATGATTTTTAAACACCACCGCGATGGCATCAGGGCTCCGTTCAACTTGCTCCTCGAATAACCGGTTGATGCACTTGTCTCTAGGATAATCGGCTTCGGTGGCATTCCACTCGACCAAGATCTGATGTCTTGCGGGCTCGGTGAGTATCGGCAACTCGGACAGTCTTCGATTAGGGTTTGTGACAATGCCTTCAAGAAGAATTTTAAAATGGCCAACCATCCGCTCGATCGTCGATGCATCGAAAAGATCGGTCCTATATTCTGCCGTTCCGGCAATTTCTTCTTCTTGCTCCTGCAAACCCACCGACAGATCGAACTTTGCCACCTCACTCTCAAATTCATACTCCTCAATCTTAAGATCCTCGAGATTGAACACTCGCCTCGGATAGTTCCGCAATTGAAACAACACCTGGAATAAAGGGGTACGATTCAAGCTCCGCTCCGGCTGGAGTTCTTCCACCAACCTCTCAAACGGCATATCCTGATGACTGTACGCGCTGAATGCATTGGCCTTGACCCGCCCCAACAACTCGTTAAATGACGGGTTGCCCGATAAATCATTTCGTATCACCAGCATGTTAATAAAACATCCGATCAGCCCCTCAAACTGCCCCCGGTTGCGCCCGGCCGTGGGGGTACCTACAGCAATGTCGTCCTGGCCCGTATAACGATGAAGCAAGGTTTGAAACCCCGCCAATAATGTTATGAACAGCGTCACGTCCCGTTGCTGGCTTAACTTCTTTAGCCTCTGCGCTAATGCTGGAGGAATCGTGAACTTCGCTGTCCGGCCTGCATAGCCCAGGGATGCTGGCCGTGATCGGTCAGTCGGTAATTCTAAGGGAGAAATGTCCGCAAGCTGTTTCCTCCAATACGTTAACTGCCTTTCTAGTACTTCAGCCTTTAACGACTCTCTTTGCCACACGGCGTAGTCTGCATACTGAATCCGTAATGCATTGAGCGGATTGGCTTTCCCTTGGCTGTAGACCTCATAGAGTTCCGACAATTCTCTCGACAATATGTCGCTCGACCAACCGTCGGAAGCGATATGATGTGTAACAAAAAGCAGCACATGCTCTTGTTCCATTAGTCGAATTAATGCCGCACGCAGCGGGCAATCCCTCTCCAGGCTAAATCGCTGGGTAACCAGTTCGCTCAATACCTTCTTTAATTCCGCTCTCTGTGTCTCGTAGGCTAACTGGGTTAGGTCGACGGAGGTGAGATTGACCTTAATTGCAGTGTGAATAATTTGCGTCGGTCTGCCGTCAACTCGCGAATACGTTGTCCGTAACACTTCGTGCCGACCGACAATTTCATCGATCGCTTCCTGCAAGGCTGCGACATTGAGGCGGCCTTTTAGCCGAAGGGTCATGGGCTGGTGATAAGCCGAACTGTGCGGCTCGAGTTCGTTTAAAAACCACAACCTCTGCTGCGCAAACGAGAGTGGGAGTTTGCCATCCCTGGCGACAGGACGAAGAGATAACCCGCCGGTCACGACCCCTGCTTTATCTCGCTCACTACGCGTTCTTCCCTTGTGTGTCGAAATCAATGCGGCCATTGCAGCAATGGTAGGAGACTCAAACAAAGATTGTAGAGGTATATCCAATTCGCACTGATCGATGATCCGTGTTGCGATCCGGGTCGCTGCTAAGGAATGGCCGCCTAAATCGAAGAAATTATCATCGATGCCTATGGGGTAAACATCAAGGACTTCTTCCCACACCCGAACTAAACTCTCTTCCGTCTCATTCTGCGGCATAACATAGGGCGTGCTAAGCTCCGGGCGTTTCCCACAGGGTCTCGGCAGGGCCTTGCGGTCCAATTTTCCGCTAGCCGTCAAAGGCAAGGCGCGCTTAAATTCGAAGACGGATGGGATCATGTAATCCGCCACTTTTTGCCTAAGATAATTTCGGATTTCCTCGACCGATAACGAGGAATTATTTCCCAGCACAATATAGCCCACCAACATTTTGTCGTGCGGCCCTTTATCCCAAGCAACTACGCCGCTCTCCTTTATGAATGGATGAGCCGCGAGAACTCTTTCAACCTCGTAAATGTTGACCCGGTAGCCGCGAATTTTTACGATAAAATCGCTCCGTCCGTCGTGAACGAGCATACCGTCGGGCAACATGTGCCCTAAATCACCTGTCAGATACATCGCCTCTTCTCTGCAGTCCGGATCCTGCAAAAATCCGCTCTCCGTCCCGTTCGCAGCTTGCCAATAGCCTCGAGCAAGGAATCGGCTCTGCACGGCGATTTGACCGACTTGACCTGGCTGCACCTCGCGGCCACTGCCATCCAAGATAGAAACTCGCTTCCCAGGGTACGGGTAACCAGTGGGAGTACCGGATTGCGGATAGCAAAAGGTGCGATCAATCAGCGCGCCACAAATGCCCCCGGCCTCGGTCGAACCCATATGAATCTGCAATAACAGATCGGGGCGGCATTTGCTTTTGTAAAGCTCAAACACCGGTTGTGAAATGGGTGCCCCTGAAAGCTGTATCAACCTAAGCTCGGGGAAGCGTTCACCTTCGGCGATTGACTCCGCGAATTGACGAAAGAGCGCCACCGGCAGATGACAGACGGTGAGCTTCTCGTTTTTTACCCACTCGATTAAATCTCCGATGGCGCTCAGTTTGGGATCAAAAAGACAAAGGCAGGCTCCATTAAGCAACGCGCGTGTCAGATTGATCTCACCCGTTGAAAAACACACCGAAAATAGCTGGCTAAGCTTATCCTCAGGAGTTATGCGCGCGAAGTTCGACTGGTTCCTTGCGTCATGCAGCACGCGGTCATGGGTCTGATAAACGCCTTTCGGCTCCCCCGTGGATCCCGATGTTAAATAGATATTCGCTGTGCTCGTCGCTGATATTTTTAGATTCAGATTTTTTGACGAGATCGAATCGGCGATTTCGCCAATCGCAAGTACGCCATCAGCACGGCCTATTAGATTGCGAGCGAGAGACAGATGTCGTTGGTTAGTGATAATCAAGGCTGTTTCTGAAATTGCCGCCAAATTGTTCAGCCTTTGAAGGCTTTCAGAAGGGTCCAATGCAAGCCAGCATCGGTTCGCCTTTAAGGTGCCAAGAATTGCCACGACAGCGTCAAGGCCATGCTCAAAAAGCAGGGTGATCGGCTCGCTCCCACCTGCACCTTTCTCAAGGATCGCGTGGGCAACACGATTGGCAGCACGATTCAGCTCATCGTAAGTTAACCCATGGATTGCCATTTTGACCGCCACTCGATCCGGATGAAGTCGCACCATTTTCTCAAACCGCGCGGGAATCGACGTTTCGACATCCGCTTCGGGAAATTCAACAAACTCTCCCGAAGGGTGAAAACATTTTGCTCGTATCGCTTCTTGCTCCGGCGGTAGTGTCATTTCACTCCCCTCAGTTTAAACAAATTTAGATGCCTCCCCAGCCAGTCTATTGCGCAATCACAAAATTACGCAAAGGCACCGTCGAGATTCAAGGCTTGCGCCGATGAAAATGTCCCGGCGCCTCACTTAAGGGAAGATGCAGGGAATTCCAGTCAAAAATGGGTCCGGAGAACCGACATGAAAGGACGGGTAAATCTCGGGCATTGGCTAAACCATAGTAACGATGAGATTTGTCGAAGCAGTCTCACAAATTCGTTGATCTGCGGCCTGATGATCGCCAGGAAAAACCCGGCAGCTCTCAATCCTGGGCGGATACGTGGACGACCTGTCATCAGCGGTCGTCAACGGAACGAATTCAAGCCGATAACCGCGCCACCGCTCCATTTGCCGGTTTAATCGCACAGCAGCGCAGGGTTCTGGCAAAGTCGTGACCAAGCAGCCAAGCGAGGTCAAAAGGCGCAATCCCAACATCCGAAGCTGATTGTCACGCGGCCAATCGATGAAACCGATCGGTGCTAAGACAAATAGCTGCCGACCGTGAAAACCACTGCAACAACCCGAATACTCGGCGGCGCATGAATGAGCTAATGCAACCGAGAAGTTTGACCCGATCTCTACCTACTGACGATCTAGCAGGCAAAATTGCCGCGCGAATCGCGAGCGATTTGCGCCTAGATGTCAAGTTAACTTCTTGAGATTACTTTCGAGAATGACGGCACAGCGCGTGCTCTTATGTCGGCGCGCTGGGGCAAGGCAAGCGCGTTTTCCATACGACACCTGTTGAATGCCTTTGTCCCAGCGCCATCTCAAACCTTTAGCGGTGCGCGAATGAACTTGGAAATTGTCCTCGATGACAAGAGCTTTCATTCTCTCAAGCAATCCATGCCCAAAGGATCTCGCTCTAATCTCACCATGGAGAAAGCTTTTCACTTGAAGCGTTTCGGGAGCAACGCCGTAATCATCTGCGATGCAGCAGAAGCTAGGACTTTGTTGCTGTATGCCGGCCACTGTCCGGGCGTGACCGCGCCAATTCATAGGGCTCTGCGCGAGGCGGGATTACCCCTTGATCCCCCAACGGGGGAATGAAGGAGAGCGTGCATGTTATTTAAAGCCTCTTCACAGTCTCACGTCAAATCAATAAAAGTTATCTGCGACCGCTGCAAACAAACCATCGAGGGGATGCGAGGCCGAGAGTTTATCGCCGGATTTTATGACATGACAAAGTGGGAGGAGTACCGGCACGAGAACGAAGATCACCTGTGCGCTTCGTGCATGTTTGCCGATCCTAATTACTTGGAGCGTTACGGCTCTTGTTTTTAGCGTAGAGTATCACGCCCGACATTAGCGCTCATATGGATTTCTCCTAGCCGTCGGCTTACGCTTCGTCCGATTTCGCCGTCTGTGCTGCACAAAATAGCGCTTCGGTTCGATGTCTGGCTGATGCATTGGGGACAATCAAACGACAATCTCTGGCTTACTCCAGCGATTAACAACTCTGCGATTTTTCTTTGCCTCGGTCATCGCTTTTCGCAAGCTTTCAAAACAACGCACTACCTGTGGTTGTAGTCTTTCGGAAATTTCTTTTTGCCGGTGGCTTTCTCGTTTGACGCGGTGACTGGCGCCAGGCCTCAAGCAATTTTTGCCTGCGATGGCCAGCGCGCAGGCTCACAGAACCCCGAGTAACCGTTGGTTCACAGACATGAGGCGCCGAGCGCAAACGGACAACGATGCCGCGACACCTTTGGTGCGGGAGGGATTGAATACCCCGGCGCGTCGCCAGGATCGAACTGAAATGAGACTTGAGAATCGGCCCCGATGGCGTGACGGAAATTCGGATTTTAATAAAAAAAAGACGTACCTATATTGAACAAACAACTCTCGACGAAGATTCCCTAACAAGTAGTTGTGACGAGCGGATGCTCAGCCCGCCTCAGGATTAAACTATAAACCGCTGTAGTCCAATCCCGCCACTCCTTAATCGCCCGTACCATCGTCACGGTGAGCAGGCAAGACTTAGCAACGTGGGCGATAAGGCATGACGGCTGAAAATGAATTTCAGGTGAAGATCCAACTCAGCAGCTCGATCAGTAAGCCGAGAATCAAAAGCGCCAGTCCGGTTACTGAAACGCTTCCCCGAACAAGACTCCAGATCATAACCAGCACACCCGCCGCGAGGGCGGCGTACACGAGCAAATCAATCCAAAACGCCATTGGCCTTTAGTCCTCGACAGCGTGGATAATTGCGAATTAAATATCCGTCCATTAGCGGAACATCTTCGGCATTCTGCCGCCGTAGACTAGTACCGGTCGCTTACGACCATCGATCAACCGCCAGCCTTTGAGCTGATAGCCGCACACCTCACAATAGGCGGTAATAGGATGCTCGCCGTGTTTTTTGGGCTCTTGGTTGACGACCACGCCGAAATAGTCGCAGCATCGGGGACATTTACGGGCGAGGTACTTGGCCATTATGGCCCAACACATATCGCTGAGTTGAGGGTGAGTCAACGCGGCGGAAAGCGGCGCGCTGGTGAGCTCAAAGAGTGACGGTTGCGCGCCGGCAGGCAGGCCCATCGGCGTGTTGGTTGGTTGGAACGGGGACAGGGTTGACCTCGGGTGCCGTTAAGCCTGTCCCCACTATGGAAGTTAAAAGCACTTTTGATCCCCACGTACGCGTGCCATTACGATACGGTTCAGTTAGGGTCAGAACTCCGGCCGAAAAAGTTTGGCGGAGAGGGAGGGATTTGAACCCCCGTTACGGTTTCCCGTAAACTTGATTTCGAGTCAAGCGCCTTCAGCCGCTCGGCCACCTCTCCCCATTTTTCAACTCGCGTTTGCGCGTTCGCAGATGTGTAAAAAACTCCGATAGAACCGCTCCGGCTTCATTGGCGAGCACACCACCAATCACTGGAAGTTGGTGATTCAGCCGCCGATCCTCACATAAACGATAAAGAGATTCAACTGCGCCAGCCTTGGCGTCGAGGCAACCGAACACCAACCTGGCGATGCGAGCCTGTAGAATCGCTCCCACGCACATGATGCAGGGCTCCAGGGTGACATAAATCGCGCAGTCGCTCAGGCGCCAGCTGCCCAACCGTTTCGCCGCCGCGTCGATGGCGGCGATTTCCGCGTGACATAAGGGATTCTGACGGGACTCCCGCTGATTGAAACCGCTGCCGACAACCACCCCATTGGCCACGACCACCGCACCGACCGGCACCTCGTCTTGTCGTGCTGCCTCCTCCGCCTGTGCCAATGCCAAGCACATGAATTCTTCATCAGTCGTGCTCATCGCTGAAAATTCAATAATCTCGCTTAGCCCCACGCCAGCACCGAGATACTCCCGGCTGTCATGGATGCATGTATTCCATGGGCGGCGGCTCGATGTCCGTGACGACCTCCGTTACGCCGGGCACGGTCTTGGTGATCTTGACGACCTCTTTCTCCAACTCTGGATCGGCGAGGATACCGGACAGGCTGACTCGGCCGCCCTCACAGCGAATATTTAGTACCACGTTGCGCGTCTTTTGCGATGTGATCAACTCAGCCTGGACCCGCGCGGTCGTTGTCAGATCGTCGAACGCCGCCTTGGAACTCGGCGTCAATTGAAACTCGCTGCGTCGCGACAATTCGACGATGACCGATGCCGCGGTTTCTGCGCTCACCCGCCCGCTGTTGAGCACGAGATCGTAGCCCACAGGATCTTGCCAATCGTCATTGAACAAGGCGCGAAAACGCCGGCTGCGAACGCGATCGAGTTCATGAAGAAACTGCCGGCCATTTTGCTCGTCCATGCCCTTCTGCGCGCGGACCACACCAATGCGATAGTCCAGGGGCGCGACGATCAGCACGCGCAAAACATGAGCGACGCCCGGTAGCAGCTGCTGCCCGGCTCTGCCGTGATAAACCAATTCGCCGCCCTGGGCGACTTCACACATCGCCGCCTGCAAGGTGATGCGGTAGAGTCTCAGACTCTCGCGCCATCGTTCCCACCAGCGACTTTCAGCCTCGAGAATTTCGACATATTTTGCCTCGGGAATCCCGTAGCGCTTACTCGCCTCGATCAACACTTCCCGATCGATGGATTTGTAACCGAGAGTCTTGGCGACGGATTCGGCGATCGCGTTGCCGCCGCTGTAGGCCCCGTGAGCGATGGTTATGATCGGCATAATCGTACTCCTTTCGGTCGACAAACGTTCCTGGCGCGTGAACCGCTCAATCTACATCTCACCTAAGACAAATCTCTTAAGCGGACTAACTACCTCTTTCTCATGCCGGCGACAAGCCCCAGCTTCCTACGTGTTGTAGCAAAGTGATTCCGACGGGGGCGGCTGCGGCGGCGGATCGAAATGAAAAATCGCGAAATGCTGGAGTCTTTGCACCGGTTAGCACTTCGAACTGGAGCGGCGGCGCCCGGCGGCAAAAACTCGCTGCGTGAACTAATATCCGGCCGAACTGCTATCAAGTGGCGAGCTTCATGGGCTCGACAAAGGAAGGCAACGACCGCCCCGTCAAACAGACAAAACCATGGATCAAGGCCGACCTCATGATCGCGGGCGTAGATGGTGAAACGGATATGCGTTAAAACCGGCAGCGCGACCGCCAGTGACGCACTGCAGAACCGAGAATGGAGTAGAGAACGGATGCCGGCTGCCGCCGGATTAACCGAACGACTTTATTGGCGCGACGGGAGCCCCATAGATAAACCGCCGGATGTTGGCCATCAGTTCGATCATCCTGATAGGCTTGCCCATGAAGTCATTGCAGCCGCCCTTGAGCGCCGCGGCTTTCATTTGACCGACGACGCTCATGGCGACGATGGGAATTTTTTGCACACTTTCGTGTTCCTTTAGTAAGGCAACGAATCGCAGCCCATCCATATCGGTCAGGTCGAGCTCTAGCAAGATCAGGTCAGGATGATGCTCGATTGCTTTGCGAATCCCGCCCTCGCCGGTGACTGCCACCACCGGCGAAAACCCGGCAAACATGACTTGTTTGACCAGCTGCTGCGTGTAATTGGGCTGCTTTTCGACGATAAGAATCTTCTTGTCTTGGCCGCCAACCATGAGTTCCTATACACCCGAAGAATTGCGTTAAACGCAACAAGCATGCCCCAAGCATTGACTCAAACCATGCCGGAACAGGAATGCACCCGCGCCGTCACTGGCGCGGTTTATCCCATCAAACGCCATGAATTCCACAGAGTAGCAACAATGCCGCCCTGGCGAGACTTGTACAGTGCGAAAAATGTGCGACGCGATCTCAACAACTCTGTCAGGCAGGACTATTTGACGGTGTGGCCGCTATAAACCACGTTGTCGGGGCCGACGCACTCGCAAGGCTCCCCAGCGGAGCCTACGCCGTACGAACAGGTAAACTGTCTGACGTTGCACTGGCGCTCAGAGAAGTTGTCCATCAGGCGTTCGAAAAATCCGCTCGGCCTGGTTTGGCTGGAGAATTGACTTGGCCCGACCCGCTCTGAAGTCGTCACGCACCCCGTGGCAGAAACCGCAATGGTTAGCAGCAACAGAAGCCTGCACCATTGGCGACACCGAGACTTCAACATCGTGAACTCCCCCTAAAAAAATTGACGAAATTCAATAGTGAGGAATGAAAACGCTCGGTTGGCGCGCCCGGAGGGATTTGAACCCCCAACCCCCAGATTCGTAGTCTGGTGCTCTGTCCAATTGAGCTACGGGCGCCTGCTTTGATACCAGACTCACATTCCATCTATGGAATTCCGAACCTGGGATCGCAAAATGGCGGAGAGAGAGGGATTTGAACCCTCGGTACCCTTTTGGGGTACACACGCTTAGCAGGCGTGCGCCTTAGACCACTCGGCCATCTCTCCGTGCCGGTCCAAGTTCAAGATCTGGCGGCCACCGCCAGGATACATACGTCGTCGAGCTATCGGTCATGACGGCGACGACGCATGGAGCCAAACGCTCTAACAAGTCCGGTGAAATTACCACACCGATTCACGTATTTCTAGAGAATCTGCCGCAAAAGCGCGCGGCGATCCGCCGGACACAAACAGAAAGGGGAAGCTCGCGATCGATTGATCGCGAGCTTCCCCTAAAACCAAACCGCTAAAAGGCCGATTACCCTTCCCAAACCGGCTTGACAAATTTATCGAGCCAAGACTTGGGGTCTTCGAGAAACTGTTGGTCGGTCACCGGCAGTGGTTTCATGTTCTTGCCAAAGGCCGATTCGATCGACGTTTTTGACTTGAAGTCATTACGCGAAGTCTCGCGGCCTATCGAGTCGATGGTTTTTTGCCCCTCATCCGAGATCAGCCATTCGGCGAACAATTTCGCCGTATTTGGATTCGGCGCCTTGGCGTAAATACCCGCCTGCCGTGGGAATACCACCGGCGGCACGGTTTTGACATAACCGACCGGCGTCCCCTTATGTATTTCTTCCATGACGTCGTGCAGCAATGCCGGCATGCAGATCGCGTACTCGCCTGAGATAACCAGTCGAAACATCGCGCTGGTGCTTTTGTGGACGGGAACACTGAGCGCTTTCAGATTTCGCAGGAAATTATTAAAGCGCGCGTCGTCTTTCCATTGGGTCTTCAAACCGGCGAGCATCGAGCTCAGCGGCCCGGCG
>Ga0075342_1000213_pt1 | contig 10184 bp, 9 predicted proteins | sample RushOxbow_ThreeS_3_FD_120085 | JGI IMG/M metagenome (GOLD analysis project Ga0075342, IMG submission 120085) | Natural and restored wetland microbial communities from the San Francisco Bay, California, USA, that impact long-term carbon... | ecosystem: Environmental > Terrestrial > Soil > Wetlands...
ATTCGGCCAAGAAATAGACCGAACTGATGATCAATGCCCACTTCAACCGCTGTGTTTCAGTATGCCGAGCCATGCAGTCGCTGAACTTGTTTAAGTTACCCCTGCGCGCTTAAAGGCTCAAGACGCGATGAGAATTATTCACGCCGGTTTGTCGCGCCTATGGATTATTCTTCAGCACCAAGAAGTACAGACGCCCCCGCCGATTCATGTACCCCGCCAGGGTGCCGGCCTCTTCGCCGGTGCCAAAATAGTAATCGCCGCGCCGCGGACCGCGGATTGCGCCGCCGGTGTCTTGATTAAGCACAAAGCGCGTCACCGGACGCCATCCCGCCAGTTCTCCGAAAGCGTCGATGATCGGAATATCCGTTTGCACCAGTGCCAGGGCGGCTCGCGGAAACAGCCGCGTGTCGGTGGCGATCGACCGCCCGGCGGTGACCGGCACGCCGAGACTGCCCAGAGCGCCGCCGTCGATCAGACGAAAGAAAACGTAGCTCTCGTTGTATGCAAAGATCTCGTCCTGCTCGGCGGGATTTTCCGTCAGATAGCGGCGCAATCGCTGCATCGACATCTCTTCCTTGGCAACTTTGCCGTTGTCGATGAGCAACCGGCCGATACTGCGATAGGGCAGCCCGCTCTGGGCCGCGTAACCGACGGTGACCTCCTGGCCGTCGCGCAAGCGCAGGAGACCTGAGCCCTGGATATGGAGAAAGAACAAATCGATGGGATCTTTGACCCAGGCAATTTCGAGATTACGCCCGCGTAGCGCTCCGAGTTGATCGATCTCACGGCGCGAATAATACGGCACCACGACGCCGTTCTCGATTCTGCCGAGTTTCTTTTCGCCGCCGTTGCCCGCCTCGGAGCCGGCCTGTTCCTGGGTCACCAAATCCGCCGGCACGGCATAAATCGGATGATCGAATCCTGCGCCAGGCGTCAAACTGGCCTCGATCACCGGCTGATAGTAGCCGGTGAAAAGCACTTCGGCCTCCTGCCCATCGCCACTGGAGGCAACAAGATCGAAACGGGCGGCAAGCTCGCGCGCCAAGCGAGCACGGGTCGGCCACTGGTCCAACAATTCGCCGGCGGCCAACAACGATTCGGCAAGCTCGCTCGCCGTGAACGGCCGCGGCTGTACGCCGACCACCCGCTCGGGCGGCAACATTTGCAAATAAGCGAGGCTATGACCGATCGCTATGCGCAGCGAAGCAAGATCGAGATCGTCATTCAGCGTCGCCTGGCGCACCGTGATGGGAACCGCGCAGCCGGCGATGGCAATGGCCGCCGCCAGTGGCAGAATCAATTGTGCGAGCTTGCAGCGCAGAACCATTTAGGGGAAACTTAACCGCCGTGAATCATCAAGATATTCGTAAAGAAGTGGCCCGCCTCATCGACCGGCTGCCGCGCCGCTTCCGCGACCAGCTGCGCAATGTCGAGTTCGTCGTCGAAGAGCGGCCCTCGCGTGAACTGCTGCTCGCCGAGGATCTCGATCCCGAAGAAGACACCATTTACGGCCTGTACCAGGGTGTGCCATTGCCCGAACGGTCGAGCCTCGATCCGCCGCTTTTGCCTGACAAGATCACCGTCTTCGCCGAGCCGCTCTTGGAGGACTTCCCCGATCTCGATGAACTGCGCGCGGAGATTAGGCTCACGGTTTTGCACGAAATCGCCCACTACTTCGGCATGGACGAGGAAGATATCGAGGATCTGGGATACTGAATGAAACCGAGGATCGACGATGGCGGATGGAAGATGGCAACTCAATGCTATCCAGTCTCGATGATCGATCCTCCATTCTCGACCCTCGATTCCCTCAGTCTCTAATATCCTGTAAAAACCACTCCGTCGGCAGCTCCCGTCCAACTTTGGCTTTTTTCGCCAGCTCGACCACCTTGCCGGCGCAGGCGGCGAATTGCAGCCCCTGCGTGCCGGCGTTGATGAAGAAGGTCACCTGTTTATTGTTCTGCCGTCCAGGGACTTTGCCGGAGCGGACGTCCATGAAGTATTTGAAATAGTCTCCCTTGTAATTGTCCACCGCCGGGTTGGGGATGCGCGCCCGTTCTTCCGGCTGGCCGGCGATGTAGCCGACGTTGCCATGCAAGCGGATCATCCCTTCGTCCATCGCCTCAATGGTATTTCTACCGAGCTTGACCGACAGGTCGCATTGCTTGATCACTTTGGGTCCGACTTCGCAGGCGCGCACACAGGTAATATGAGCGCCTTCTTTTAGCCATTCGGGGTTATCGAAAACCGTTTGCGTCGAGTCGGTGCAGGTGGCGACGATGTCGGCTTCGCGCACGACTTTTTCCGGCGCATCGACGGCGACCACTTCGATGTCGAGCTTGCCGGTCATCTCCTGGGCAAATCGATCGCGGTTCGCCTTGGTCGGGCTGTAGACTTTTACCCGGCGCAGCTTGCGCACTTCATAAAACGCTTCCAAGTAGCTGCGCGCCATGCCGCCGGAGCCGAAGATGCCGACGTCGCAGGCGTCCTCGCGGGCGAGATATTTCACGCCCAATCCGGCGCAGCCGCCGACGCGCATATGTTGCATCAGCCCGTCGTTGATCATCGCCAGCGGTTCGCCGTTGCGCACGCTGAAGACCATCACCAGGCCGCACCAGGTGCCGGGCTGCATGCAATATTTCTCTTCGGTCTCGCCGCCCGGCCAGTAGACCACGTCCGATTTCATGCGGATCGCGAACACGCCGATCTTGCGACTCGCGCCCTCCATGGTGCCCCAGCGCCAGTAGCCGTCGGGCCGGTCGCAGGGCATCCACAAATCCAGACGCGGCCGGTAAACCGCGTCGCCAATCAGCAAATCGTCGTAACCGTCTTCGAGAGCGGCGAGGCAATCTTTCATCGCAAACAATTTTTCCACTTCCTGGTTATTGATCAGTAACATTCATCCTCCTGGCATGACCCCAATAGATCGGCGACCTATGCCGCGTCGCCTTCATTGTATACGCCCCGGCGCGTGCAAGATTCAAGTCATTGCGACTCGGTGAAGGGCTAACCCTGCATACGCGAGTCTTGGCCCTGACAAATTTGCCCAGCACCGCCTTCAATTGTCGCCGGCGCAAGCGACACCAACAAGAAAATCATAAGGTTTTTTCGGCGTTAATGAAGCAAAACTGAACGTTCCAAATCACGAGCCTCAAGAACTGTATGGCATTGATGTTGCTCCATGGAGCGCTCATGCGCACATTTCTCGTGATCCCTCTCCTCGCGATCTTAGTTCAGATGAGCCAAACCGCACTGGCTCAGGGTCCGAGCGAGCTGGCGCGCACCCGCGTGCCGAGCGACGAGCAACCGGGCGATGCCACCGGGCTATACCAGCGCGCGGGTGATTTTCTCAAGCAAAATAATCACGAGCGCGCGTTGGCGGATCTGCACGCCGCGATCCATATCAATCCGTATTACACGCCAGCCTATTTACTGCGCGGCCGGATCTTCGCCGGCAAAAAAAAGTTCGCGGCGGCGATTGCCGACTTTGACAGGGTCATTGCTCAGGACGCTTCCGTCGCCAGCGCTTTTCACGAGCGCGCAATCGCGCACCAGGGGAACCGCGACTACCGCCACGCGCTTACCGATTTCGATAAGGCGCTGGCGCTCGAACCGCGCAACGCCTTGCTCTTGCGCGATCGCGCCATCGCCCATCGGGACGCCGGCGACTACGATCAAGCGGTGCACGACTACGAACAAGCAATGCGGTTGGGCTTTAGCGCCATCGACCCCCATCCGCTCGGCGAACTGCTGTTTTTCCAAGGCCGCTTTCACCAAAGCGCCCAGACCCTGCATCAAGTGGTGCGCATCAAACCCGAGAACCACCACGCCGCCCTATGGCGCTATCTGGCTCTAGGCAAAGCCAATGACGATCGCAGTGCAGCGCGCGAACTCGCTGAATATTCGGCGCGGGCTGCGACCGATAAACGTTGGCCGACCGCAGTATTCGAATATTACCTCGGCAAGATCGACGAGTCTTCGCTGCACGCCGCCGCCGAAACCGTCGACGAGGCGCTCAAGAGCGAGCAGCAATGCCAAGCCCATTTCTACATCGCCGAAGCCAAACTGCTCAAAGGTGCTAAAGACGATGCGATTCCCCGCCTGCAGGCCGCCAAAAGCCAATGCGCTCCCAACGCCTCGTTTTTTCATGGCGCTAATGCGGAGTTGAAGCGCTTCGGGCAATAGCTAACCTTTCGACAACGAGCATCCATTCGCGCCGCGCCGACACACTCTTGTGCCGGCGCGATGTCTAACGCGCCTTTCCATTTGACGCCGGCACTTCGCGCCTCGGTTCGTATACTGAATTGGGATCGCCCATGCGGGATTTTCAGTTTGACAAGCCCATCCGGTTGTCGCAAAGATAGGCCGAAATTCGGCCGAGAGGAGATTAAATTGAAAATTCTTCGTTTTGACGACGACCAGATCGGCGTGCTCAAAAACGACACCATGGTCGTGGATGTCAGCAGCACCATCAGCGCGCGCAAAGCCAAAGGACCGCAACGGGTGATGGAAGAGGTGATCGAGGGCTGGCGCAAATACCGCAAACGGTTTGAAAAGGTTTTGGCCGAGCAGGACGGCGTGCCGCTGGCGAGCGTGCAGTTGCGCAGTCCGCTCGCCCGCCCGGGCAAATGTCTCGCCGCCTTCAGCAATTACATCGACCGGCCGGAGCGCACCGCCGACAACTTTCCTAACGAATATTTCTACAAATCCCCCGATTTGGTCGGTCCCGACGGCGAAGTCGAACTGCGCGATATTCCATCTTGTGTCGTTTACCAGCCCGAAGCCGAATTCGCCTTCGTGATAGGCAAGACCGCCAAGGACGTTCCGGAGAAAAAAGCTCTCGATTATGTGTTCGGCTATGTGCCGATGTTCGACATCTCAACGCGCGGCATGGTGCGCCGCACCCAGTTCGTCGGCAAAGGCCAGGGCTCCCATGGCTGCTGCGGCCCGTGGATCATCACCAAGGATGAAATCCCCGATCCGCACAATGTCAACGTGAAATCCTGGACCAACGGCGAGCCCCGGCAGAATTACAACACCGGCGCCATGGCCCATAAAATTCCCAACCAGATCGCTTGGCTGACCAAACTCCTCACCCTCGGCCCCGGCGACGTGGTCATGACCGGCACTTTTCACGAAGGCTTGGCGCCCGTGAACTCCGGCGATACCATCGAGATCGAGTTCGCCAACATGGGCCGGGCAAAATTCAAAGTCGGCGGCAACAGCCCGCGCAAAGACGTGCCCTGGCTGCCGGGCAAAAATCAGCCGACCCCGCCCCCCGGCGGCGGCATGCATATCGTCTAGCAGAATGGGGTGACGGAGTATTGGAGTACTGGAATGCTGGGTTTTCCGACAACCCACTACGCCATCACTCCACTACTCCATTATTCCAGTTGCCTGCCGCGTTGCCATGGCAGCAATAACCGCTGCAAAAGATTGAACAGCTGATTGAGCGTGTAGCCCAAGATCGCCAGCGCGAGCATGCCGGCGTACATCTGCGCGACTCTAAAGCGCCGTTGTGAATCGAGGACGAAATAGCCGATGCCGTCGGTGCTGCCGACCATCTCCGAGATCACCACAAGAATCAGCATGATCGGCAAGCTCACTCGCAGCCCGGTCAAGATCTGTGGCAAACAGGCCGGGAGTATCACTTGCCATACAGTTTTTGCGCGGGATAAGCCAAAGGTTCGCGCCGTGTTCAAGAGCACCCAATCGACGCCGCGCACGCCGTCGATGGTGTTGAGCAAGATCGGCCAAGCGCAGGAAAAAAAGATCACAAAGATTTTCATTTCGTCGCCCAGGCCAAAAAACAGCAGCGCCACCGGGATCACCACCGGCGGCGGCACCGGCCGAAGCATCTCGACGATCACTTCGAAAAGCCGGTAGATCGTCCGCGACAGCCCCATGAAGACTCCCAGCGGGATAAACACCGCCGCGGCGAGCAGGTAGCCGGCCAGTGCCCGTTTCATGCTGACGAGGATCTGCATGGGAATTTGCCCGGAAGCGACCAGCTCGAAAAACAGCTTGAATATCTTGCTCGGTGGCGGCACGATCAGCGCGTTGATCCACTCGGCTTGGGCGGCAAGCTCCCACAGCGCCAACAGCATCAACAGGAATCCGACACCCTTGAACTTTCGTAAGGCCATCACGCCGTCTGCCGCACAATCATGCCGTGGCGCCATTTCATGGCTCGACTTTCGAGCAACAAGAATAACCGGTTGAGCGCATAGCCCAACAGAGCGACGACGACGATTCCGGCATACATGTTAGCGCTGTTCATCGCCCGTTCTTCATCGAGAATAAAAAAGCCCAGCCCTTTGCTGCCCGCGATCATTTCGGCTGTGGTAACCAGAATCAAAGCGATCGAGAGGCCGATGCGCAGTCCGGTGACGATATACGGCGATGCTGCGGGTAAAATGATTTGCCGGAGAATCTGCCAGCTGCTGAGGCCGAAAGTGCGGCCGGTATCGATCAAGGTGGGGTCGACACGGCGCACGCCGTCGATGGAGTTGATGAGAATCGGCCAGACGCTCGCATAAACGGTCACGCTGATGATCATGCCGTCGCCGATGCCGAGTAAGAGTATCGCCACCGGAATGATCGCCACGGACGGCATGGGCCGGAGCAACTCAATCGACGTCGCCAGCAACCCATGCAAATAGCGAAAGTAGCCGAGCAGCACGCCCAATGTCACTGCCAGACCGGCGGACAGCAGGTATCCCGCGGCAAACCGACCCAACGTAACCCAGCCATGTTGGAGAATAGTGCCCGCGGCGAGCGCGTCGCCAAGGGCGGCGAGTATCCGGCTCACGGGCGGGAAGTACAGCAGAAGCTTGGGTGTCTCCCACGCAATCAGCTCCCAGGCCGCGAGCAATAAAGCGAAGCTCGACCAGCCCAGCCAATTGAACGGTTGCGAACGTTTCACGGGACTTCCTGATTGCCGATTTGCCGGTAAATATCGTTGCGCAGTTCCATGAAACGGGCCTCGGCGCGAGTCGTCACTTGATGGCGCGGCCGGGGGAAATCGATTTTAAGTTCTTGCATGATCTGCGACGGCCGCCGGCTCAGCACCCAGATGCGGTCCGAGAGATAGATCGCTTCTTCGATGTCATGGGTGATAAAAAGAATCGTGGTCTTGAGCTCCGCCCACAGACGCAACAAGGCGTCCTCGAGCTCGAGCCGCGTCAAAGCATCGAGCGAGCCGAAGGGTTCGTCCATCAAGAGGACTTCCGGCTCATAGGCGAGCGCCCGCGCGATCGCCACGCGCTGCTGCATGCCGCCGGACAGTTCCCAGGGGTAATGGCTTTCAAATCCCTTGAGGCCGACCAGCTCGATCAGCTTGCGCGCTTTGCTCTCCGCCGCCGCCGACCGAGCGCCGCGTGCGGCCAAACCGAAACGCACATTGCCGAGCACCGATCGCCAGGCAAACAATGATTTGTTGTACTCCTGAAACAACAACACCAAGTTGGGCGGCGGCCCGCTGACTTCCTTGCCGTTGACCACCACCCGACCGGAACTCGGCGCCAACAGCCCGGCAATGGACATCAAGAGGGTCGTCTTGCCGCAGCCGGAAGGACCGACGAAGGAAACGAACTCGCCAGCCTCGACTTGGCAAGTGATGTTGCCGATCGCCAACGTGGTGTCGCCACCGGCTTGCCGATAGCTTTTCGAAAGCGCTTGAACGTCGAGGATGGGCACGGGAGGAGAGCTATGGAGTAATGGAATATTGGAGTAATGGAGTATTGGGGTTTTCCGAACCCATCACTCCACTATTCCATCACTCCATCATGCCATTCTTGGTCACGCTTTCGTCGCCAGATCGCTCAGCACGTCCTTCGCTTTGAGCGGCTTGGAGATCATCTTGTACTTGTAGGTCAGATCCATGGTTACCTGGACATCTTTTTCGGAAATCGCTTTGTCGAATTGCGGCAAGCCGATCTTGCCGGCGAAGTCGGGGTTGAGGCCGGCCCATTTGATCATCGCCGCGCGGCCGCCCTCTTTGTCGGCGCGGATGGCGTCGACGCCGCGATTGATCGCCCGCACGAACCCCTGGGCGACGCCGCGATTTTTCTCAATCCATTTATTGGAAGCGAACCAGCTGGCGATCAGAAACCGCGGCAGCACATCGCCCCAGGGATTGGCTAACACGCGGGCCTCCGGCCGGCGCGCCGCCACCGCAGCGAACGGCTCCTGCACGCTGATGGCGTCGACTTTGCCGGCGACCAGTGACGGCTCCATTTGCGGGAAGGGAATCTCGACGAACTTGACCTTGCTCGAGTTGCCGCCGTTTTTATCGACCCAGGCAAGCGCCATCAAATGAACGATATTGTTGAGCGTGTTGACCGCGACGGTTTTGCCTTCGAGATCCTTGGCGCTCTTGATCGGCGAATCCTTGCCGACAATGATCGCATGGGTTTCGTTGCTGCCGCGCACGTTGGTCGCGCCGCCGGCGATGAGCTTGAAGTCGAAGCCTTCGACATGGGCCTGATAGAGCGAGATCACGTTGGTCCAGCCGAATTGCAGGTCGCCGGAAGTCACTCCCTGGACGATCACCGCGCCACCGGCCATGGGCACGGTCTCCAGTTCGATGCCCTCGGCTTTGAAAAAACCCTTCTCCATCGCCACGAACATCGCCGCATTGTCGACGATCTTCATGTAGCCCACCTTGCCCTTCGATTGCGCCCAGGCAAAATCCCGCCCGAGGGACAATCCGGCAACACCGACGGTGACCCTGGTTAGAAAATTACGACGTGAAATTTTCATGTAGGTGACTCCTCAAACTTTTGGCGGACAAATTGATACCGTGAAACAAATATTCATTAATACAAGTACACGAATAAAGATAGTAGGACTAGCTCAAGCCGGCGCGCACCGTCGGTGCCGTCAGAGATTCCCGCACGCCAACTTTATCGGCCCCGATTGCTTGCCTAATTGCTGCCTGAGCCGGAGTTTCAGGGCCTCGACCGTTTCACGTTCGCGTTCGGACAAATTGACTTGCTCCTCGGGATCCTTGGCCAGATCATAAAGTTCTACCCGACCGTTATTGCAACCGACTATCAGTTTGAATTGCTGCCACCAAATCGCCAATTGGGTCGGCAAAGGGTGGCTGGCCTTAGCGTCAGGATGCTCGTAATTGAGCGCCATCGTTGCCACTGGAGCCGGGGGCGACTGGGGATCGAGCGCCTGTCCGTCCATCCAATCCGGAATTTTCAGGCCTAGCGTTTTAAGGATCGTCGGCGCAATATCGACGGTTTGAGTCAGTCCCGACACGCGCGCGCCATTTTTTTGCCCGGGAAAGCGAATCAGCAGTGGCACCCAAGTCGAGTTTTCGTACAATTCCGCGCCGTGGTAGAGATAGCCGCGCTCAAAGGATTCACCATGATCCGCAGTCAGAATTATGAGGGAACTGTCGAACCAAGGTTGGCGCCGGAGCGAATCGAAAAACTTGCCAAGCTGCGCATCGACGGCGCGCACCGACGCCTCATAGTCGACTTTAAGCGAACCCACCTCCGGCTGAAGCGCGCTGTCGTAGTGCCGATAGGGCTCGGGTTCAGCTTTATTGTTTTCGACGAGCTGGGTCCGTACCCGCCGGGCCAACATGGATAACGACGGCAGGATACTGGACTCATGGGGCTCGTGGATATGGACGAATAGAAAAAACGGCTGATGCAAATCGGCGATCGTCGTCGTCGCAAGGTCCAGGGTGTCATCCACCTTTCCATAGGGAGATGTCCTTCTAGGAAAACCGAGCCAGGGGAACAGCAAACGCAAATCCTGATAGATCCGTCCACCAAGACGGGTTGGATAGACGCCCAAATCACGCAGCCATCCAATCGTGAGTATATTGAACGCAAACTTTTCGGCCTTACTGAGACCGCCATCAAGACCCAAAAAGCTCAGACTCGCTTCCACGCTGCTCGTCACGGCTGCGCTGGCATAGCCGTGACTTCGGAGTACTCGCAGCAAGTTCTGATCGCTCGGATACGCCGGAAATTCGCGACTGAGCCGGCCGTGACGGAGCAAATGTTTGCCCGTGAGCAACGATGTCAAGGAGGTCATCGACATCGTCGCATTCGCATGCTTGTCAAGATAGACGCTGCTAGCCTTGCCATAATGCTCGATTACCTGCGTCGCCGCACCGCTGTAGTGATATAGAGACAGGCTTTGGGCGCGCAACGCATCGG
>Ga0075342_1000214_pt1 | contig 10171 bp, 9 predicted proteins | sample RushOxbow_ThreeS_3_FD_120085 | JGI IMG/M metagenome (GOLD analysis project Ga0075342, IMG submission 120085) | Natural and restored wetland microbial communities from the San Francisco Bay, California, USA, that impact long-term carbon... | ecosystem: Environmental > Terrestrial > Soil > Wetlands...
TCTTGCTCGGAAACTCCTGGGCGAGACTCACGATCGAAATCCCAAGGGCATCTGAGGGGGCTCGCTTAAACCGACCGGTCACGGCGCAGAAAATTATTCACGGATTGAACGCCGCCAGCCCGCGCGACATTGCCCGGGGTTGACCGCCTCGTAGGGCGATCAACTCCGCTTTCGAGCTTTGTCGCGAGACCGCCAAGGCGATCCAGGTCTTAATTTAGCGGTTGCCGGCGCTCGCTTCGCTGTTGATCTTGTCGTGAGCGTAGGCGGTCGATTGACGATGTTCACCAGTGCTGAAATTATCCAAAGAACTTTGTCTAAGCCGCGCAGCCAATGACGAATTCGCTCCTCTCTCCATAAAACCATATTAGGCTTGACGGAAGATGCCGTTTCGGATGTTATAGCAAAGATTTCGACATTCTATGATTAACCGCCGTTTCGGTTGAAATGCTTTTGCGTCCTCGTGTCCCGGAGGGTGGGCGGCCGCGTGCAGATTCGACCGGTGTGCGGATAACTTATGATCCTGCTGCACTGGAAAAATCCGCTCATCGTCCTAGTGTTTGCGGCGCTGTTCGGCGGAGTTGTCTGGTGGTGGTGGATTACTTCCGGCTACGTGTCGACGGACGATGCGCGGATCAAGGCCGATGTCGTTGCGATCAGTGCTGAGCTGACGGCAAAGATCACGTCGCTAGCGAAACGCGAAGGCGACCGCGTGGCGCGGGACGAAGTCCTGGCGACCCTTGACCGCCGCGAGCTCGAAATCCGTATTCAACAAGCCGAAGCGGAGCTCGACCGCCTGCGCAACAAGGCTCAGCAGGAGGCCAAGAGCATCGATCTTTATCAGGCGACGCAGCGCGAGGAAGTGGCTAAAGCCGAGGCAGCTTTGCGCGCCGCGCGCTATAATTCCGAGGATGTGCGCGCCCACGCGCTGCAAGCCAAGCAAGATTGGGATCGCAGCCAGCGACTATTCCAGAAGCAACTGGTGGCGGAACAGGACTTAAACCGCGCCGCCACCGAGCTGCGCCAGTCCGAGGCACAACTTTCCGCACTTCAGGAAAAAATCAAAGAAGGCGAGTCGCTGCTCAGTCTCGCGCGGCTCAAATCCGGCGAGATCGCGGTCATGCAAGCTGAGCTGCGGGCACGCAGAGCGGAGGCGCGGCGGGCTGATGCCGAGCTTGCGGATCTACGGCGCAAGCTGCAGTTGACCACCATCCATAGCCCGGTCGATGGCGTGGTGGTCAAGAAGAGCGCCAACCCGGGTGAAGTAATCCAGATCGGCCAGCCGATTTACATGATCGTCGATTCGAGCCGCTTTTGGGTCGAAGCGAATGTCGAGGAAACCGAAATTCGTTTCGTCAAGCCGGGCGATTCGGTTGTCATTCAAGTCGACTCCTATCCCGATCGTCAATTCAGCGGCAAAGTCATCGAGATCGGTGGCGCTACGGTTTCAGAATTTTCGCTGTTCAATCCGCAGAAACTGACGGGTCAATTTATAAAATCGACGCAGCGCCTGCCGGTAAAAATATCGGTCGATAACGCTTCCGGCCTGTTGAAAGTCGGCATGCTCGTGGTCGTGCGGATAACCAAGGGCGCTGCCTGAGGCCGGCAATGGGACCCGCGCTGGCGACTTTTCCCAACTCGGAAGGCTTACGCAAATGGTTGATCTCGATCACGCTATTTCTCGGCACTCTGTCGGTCGGCCTTAGCGTCAGCGCGGTCAATATCGCGATTCCGACGATCATGTCATCGCTCGGCGTCTCGCTCAACCTCATCCAATGGGTGTTGACCGGGTTTATGATTACCCGCACGGTGTTGATTCCATCGGTGGGCTGGCTTGGCGAGCGCTTCGGCGACCGTAATCTCTTCATTGCGAGCACGACGATCTTCACCGTGGGTTCGCTCCTGTGCTCGTTTTCCTGGAACGCAGAGTCGCTAATTCTTTTTCGCGTCGTTCAAGGCGTGGGCGCCGGCCCGTTGCTCGGCGTGTCGATGGCGATCATGTTCGAAGCGTTTCCGCGCCATGAGCGTGGGCTTGCCATGGGGTTGTTCATGACCGGCTGGTCGCTCGGACCCTTTTTCGGCCCCTTGCTCGGCGGCTATCTCACCGAGCATGTGCACTGGCGCGCAATTTTTTACATCAACTTGCCGACCGGACTGCTGAGCATCGTCAGCGGCTATTATCTCTTGCCGCGCAAGCCCGCGAAGTCGCCGAAGTCGTCGCCGCTCGATCTGCCGGGTTTGATCACCATGACCGGTGCGATGGTGACGCTACTGTTAGCGCTCAATCTGGGACATGAGGAAGGCTGGGGCAGCCGGTTGATTGTCATGCTTTTTACGGTATCGGCGATTTTCTTTGCCCTGTTCATCGCCGCTGAATTGAAAACCGAGAATCCCTTTATCGAGCTCGGTTACTATCGTGGTTTCAATTTCACTTTGATCAACATGCTGATCTTCTTCCGTGTCTTCGGCTTTCGCGGTGCGAGCTTCCTGGTCGCTTTGTTCCTGCAAAAGGGGTTGAACTACACGCCGACGCAAGCGGGAATTTTTCTTTTGCCGGCTGCGGTGATCACTGGATTGTGGTCGCCGGTGGCGGGAAAGTTGACCGATCGGCTGGGACCGCGCATTCCAATCGTTAGCGGGCTGGCGATCCTGGTTTTTGCGCTCTACGGACTGTCGCAGCTCACGCTGTGGAGCACGGTGTCCTATATTTTTATTTTCATGTGTATCAAGAGCATCGGCCAATCGAGCCTCAACGCCCCGCTCAACACCGTGGCGCTGGCCGCGCTGCCGGAAGGCCGGGCGCGCATGGGCAGCGGTATGATCGGCATGACGCGCGGTCTCGGCGAAGCTTTCAGTATTGCAGTTTTCAGCTTTTTGCTCGAGCGTTACGCGTTTTTCAATCTTTACTCGATCGCTCCGCTCGTTGGAGATCCCGTCGCCGCGAGCGAACGGTTGCTTATACTGACGCAGATTCACGGCTTGCTAGCCGATGCCGGCCAATTCGCGCTCTCCATGCAAGAACGAGCCAACTCCTTGCTCGCTCACACGCTGGTCAACCAAGCTTTGACCCGGTCTTACCAGGACATGTTTTTTCTGATCGGCGTGTTGCACGTCGGTTTGCTCATTGTAGCGCTTTTTCTACGCACCAAGCGCTCGAACGAAAGCTGACGCAGATCGACGGCGCTGAAGCAGGGATGACGGTCGCAAAAAACCAACGCTCGATGGCGAGGACCGATTCGCTGAGTCTATTTTGACGTTGTGAGCTCGGTAAAATCTCGTGCTAACGGCAGTGTGGAATGACCTTCTGCGCAAACGCTTCAACAGTTTCGTTGTACACGGTGCGCGCCGGGGTGAGCATCAAATGCTCGACGCCGGCAGCTTTGAGCTCCTCGATCCGCTCGATGCAGTCCTGCGGCGTGCCGGCGATGGCGAAGCGGTGAATCAGGTAGTCGTTGACCAGGTCGGGGTCGACGCGGTCTTCCATCGGCTTCATGACGTCGAAGCCGGCCATGAACTTCTTGATGCCGGCGAGTTCTTCGGCAGGGACGGTTTCATAGGTGAAGCGAAAATTATGGTGCGCCCGGTTGGCTAAGCGGTTGCGGACGATCCTTCTCGCTTTGGCGCCGTCGGCGTCGACGCACAGCATGCCGGCGGCGAGGACTTTAATGTCTCCCTCTTGCCGGCCCGCTTGGGCTGCGCCTTCGCGGATTTTCTCTTGTGCCCAACGGTACACGCGTAGATCGAAGCCGGTGCCGAGGATTACGCCATCGGCGCTTCGGCCGGCGAGTTGCAATCCCTTGGGACCTTCGGCGGACACGTAGATCGGCGCAGGCTGGTTGATCTTAAAACCGATGCCGACTTTGCCGGTGGAAAAGGTCTCGGCGTTGCCGCGCACTAGATTGCGAATCGTCGTGATGCCGGCCTCGAAATCTTTCATCGACGTGGCTTTTCGCCCCTGAGTGTACACCGGGCCATCGCCGGTGCCGAGCCCCATGATGGCGCGGCCTTTGGAAATTTCGTTCAACGAAGCTGCGGCGCCGGCGATCACAGTAGGGTCGCGAAAGACAATATTGGTGACCGCGATGCCAAGCAGAAGGCGTTTGGTAATCATCGCGCAGCTCGCCAAAGTCTGGAACGAATCGATGGAGCTCAAGTGGCTCTCGCCGAGGAAAATGCCGTCCCAGCCGAGGTCTTCGGCGCGCACGGCGCGTTTGTGGATCTCGTCGATGTTCTTAACGCCGCCGTGCAGGCTGTGAATGCTGAATTTCATGCCGGTCTCCTCGGAAAAATAACCACAAAGGCCATAAAATTTGAAACGTTGATCTCACCACGAAGGACACAGCGCGGCAGAGCCGCAACCGAGACACGGATTATCTCCCGCAAAGGCGCCAAGGCCGCAAAGGTCGGAAAAAAATGGTGAAAATAATCCGTAAGAATATTGCTTTTCCCCCTCCGAACTTCGCGCCTTTGCGCCTTGGCGGGATAAATTTCCGAATTCGAGAATTTTCGTTCCCCGCAAATTTGCGCAAGCCGCGCAAACTATGAGGTATAGTAGTACGAAGATTACGAAGTTCGGAGTTCAAATTATCCGAAACCTTCGTGTCCTTCGTGCCTTCGTGGTGAACAAATCCGAGTCATCAACAATAGTGGTGGCAGGCGAGACGGTTACGGATTGAATGCCACCAGGCCGCACCCCGTTGCCCAGGGAACCACCGGCTCGTAGGCGATCACTTGCGCTTTCCAGTGCTGCACCGCGCCGGCCAGGGCGATCCAGGTCCTAATCTCGTGGCCGCCGGAGCCGGCTTCGCGGTTGATCTCGTCATGGCTGTAGGCGGTCAGTTGGCGGTGATCGCCGGTGACCAGATTGTCCAGGAATTTTTTGTCGAACGGTACATTGATCCGGCCATGCTGCGCTTCTCCGGGCCAGTGGGATAGGCCGCCGGTGGCGATCAGCGCGACGCGTTTGTCGCTGCGCTGTAGCTGTTGCCCGAGGAATTCGCCGAAGGCGAAGCAGCGCTTCGCCGTCGGCATCGGCGGCGTCAGCGTGTTGATGATCACCGGCACCACCGGCAGGGCCATGTTGGGATTCAAAAAATGCAGCGGCAAGTAGGTCGCGTGGTCGAACAGGAGCTCGTCGGAAAACAGCGGATCGAAACCGCTGTCGAGGCAGGCGTCGATCAATTGCGCAGAAAGTTCGGCATCGCCGGGCACGCGCGCCTTGGGGATGCGCAGCCATTCTTCGATGGGACCGTCATAGTGATCGGCCCGCCCGATGCAGAAGGTCGGCATGCTGTTGAGAAAAAAATTGGCCCAATGCTCGACGGTGAGGGCGACGATGGCATCGGGCTGCGCCGCGGCCAGCCGTTGGCCCAGCTCGCGGTAGCTGCCGAGAAATTTCTCCGATTGTTCCTTGGGCGCGGCTTCGGTCCAAGCGGTCATGCCGGGGGCGTGGCTGGCGGCGCAGGCAAATACAATCGCCATAGGTCAGACCAGTCCTTTCAGCGCTTTGGCATAGTCTTCGTTGGAGACTTTGTTGAGCAAGGTAAACGGTCGCAGCAAGAGCGAGTGGACACCCATGGTGTAAAGGGCACGGACATCTACGTTGAGTATGGCCGCGCTCTCTTGCTCGGTCAGATCGTATTTTCTGCTGAACGCGACCGCGTTTTGGCGGTAATGCTCGCGCTGTTCGGCATCGCGATTCACATGATAAATCAGTTTTTGCAATTGGTAGAGGCTCATGGGTAAGTCCCCCGTAATTGAGCAAATCTATGGGCGCAAAATCCGAAATCCGAAATTCAAATTCCGAAACGGGTTAGTTGGTGATATTCGTTTGCTTTTTTGGTCATGCGAATTTGTTTCGGATTTCGAGTTTCGAATTTGTCCCCGTCTAGCTATTCGTTAATCCAGTTTCAGGTGCAGCCATTCAACGACGGTCTTCAAGATATTGGGAATCGCGCCCATGTGACCGCCGGGAAATAGACGGATGGTTTTGGGCATGCCATGTTCGAGCAACAAGTAAAAATCCTCCAGCGGCACTTGCTTGTCTTCTTTGCCGTTGACGATCAACAGCGGCGCGCAGGGCTTGTCGAGGAGGCCGGACTCTTTGAGCGACAAGGCCGGCATCACCGCGCACAGCTCGTCGAAGGTCTTCTTGCCGAACAGATTGGCGCGCGCTTCGATCAGATCGAACAGATAGGAGTCGGCATGGCGCGAGCGTTCTTGCCACTGCGGCTGAAAGAAATAATGAATGCCGCCGCCCCAATTGACCGCGGCGCGCAGTTTGTCCGGCGCCAAGTGCGCGAGTTTGGTCGACCAGTGGCCGCCGAAGCTGGCGCCGACAACGGCAAGTTTTTTGGTGTCGACCTCGGGCCGTTTGCGCAAATAATCGAGCACGGCCAAGTGCACTTGATGGGCATCCGGTCCGGCGAGCATCGGACATTCGCCGGTGCCCGGGCTGTCGATGATGAAACATCCCCAGCCTTCCTTGACGAAGTTCTCGCCGAAGGAATGACGCTCCTCTTTCCAGTTGTCGATGCCGCCCCAATGCATGATCATCGGCGCCGGCAGTTTCTTGGGCAAACGCAAATGGCCGATTATGGCTTTGGGCTGGAACGGGATCGAGACTTTTTCCACTGGGATGTCGAAATATTTAGACGCGGCGAGAAACATCTCGCGGGTTTTCACATAGCCGTGCTGTTTTCCCGGTGTGCTGGGGAAGGGATGGCGGGCGATGCCGTAGTAGCCGTAGGCTTTGAGAAAAGCAGTTTTGGCCTCAGCGGCGTTGCCGGCCGTCTCGGCTGCCTTTGCCTGGTCTTCCCATTTGGCGCCCAGTTCGTTCCACGCCGCCGCCCAAGTTTCGCCGGTGAAATCGGCCATTCTGGCGAGCGCTTGTTCCGACTCGGCCTTGTCGGCGTGGAGAAACGGCGCGCGGTGGCCGACCCGTTCGCGGATATCATTTTTTACTTCGTCAATCGTTCTCGGTTGGCTCATGGCAGGTTTCCTCTATTGACTATCTAATGCGCAAACACGGTGGAGGTCAATCGCTAAAGCTTATCCGGTGCCGCCAAATATCCCAGCTGAGCCATAACTTCGTTTCAATATTTCTAAGCAAAAACGCCGCTCTTGCTGTTGACCTTTCCAATTCTCCATGTCATCCAAATGTTGCGAATAGTCCTTTACGGAATGATTAATTTCGATATAGTTTCCGCAGAAATCGCGGGGTCCATTCATGGCGACTATCATCGACGGCAAAGCCGTCGCCAAAGAAGTTCAGAAAGAAATCAAGGCAGAAGTTGAGGGGTTGGAGCGGCGCTGGAGCATGGCGCCCGGCTTGGCGGTGGTGCTGGTGGGCGACGACCCGGCGTCGCATATCTATGTGCGCAATAAGGAAAAGGCCTGCAAGGAAGTCGGCATCAAATCCTTCGAGCATTTCCTGCCGGCGACGGTGTCGGAAAAGGAACTGCTGGCGCTGGTGCATCTGCTCAACAAAGACAAGCATGTGCATGGTGTTCTGGTGCAATTGCCGTTGCCGCCGCATATTCGCGCGGAAAGAATCCTGCAAGCGATCTCGCCCTATAAGGACGTCGACGGTTTTCATCCCGTGAATCAAGGCAACTTAGTTGTCGGCGCGGACGGATTCCGGCCCTGCACTCCCCTGGGCGTGATGAAGCTCGTGGAAGCCGCGGACTGCGATCCCAAAGGAAAAAACGCGGTGGTTGTCGGCCGCAGTAATATTGTCGGCAAACCGGTTGCGCTCATGCTGCTGGAAAAGCACGCTACCGTGACCATCTGTCATTCGCGCACCGCCAGTTTGCGCGATGAAGTGGCCCGGGGCGACATTGTGGTGGTGGCCATCGGCAAGGCCGGCATCGTGCGCGGCGAATGGATCAAACCCGGCGCGGTGGTGATCGATGTCGGCATCAATCGGCTGCCATCCGGCAAGCTCTGCGGCGACGTCGAGTTCGATGTCGCCAAAGAGCGGGCAGCGGCGATTACCCCGGTGCCGGGCGGCGTCGGTCCGATGACGATTTGCATGTTGCTTTTCAACACCTTGAAGGCGGCGAAAGAGTCGCTTCAGCGTGAACGCTAAGATGGTCGGTTTGGCGGATTGGCGGCGGCGGACGTGGCGTTGAAACGAACACCGCTTTACGCCGCGCACCGTCGTGCCGGCGCCAAGATGGTCGAGTTTGCCGGCTGGGATATGCCGGTGCAGTACCGCGGCGTCATCGAAGAGCATTTGGCCGTGCGCGGCGCCGCCGGTTTGTTCGATGTCAGCCATATGGGCGAGATCGAAGTGCGCGGCGCCGGCGCGCTGGATTTTTGCCAGCGACTCACGGCCAACGATGTCGCGCGCTTGCAACTTTTCCAGGCGCAGTACAGCTTCTTGCTCAACGAGCAGGGTGGTGTGGTCGATGATGTGATAATTTACCGGGTCAAGCCCGAGGCCTATTTCATCTGCGTCAACGCAGCGAACGTCGACAAAGATTTCGCTTGGCTGGCCGGTCGCGCCGGCGCTGATGTCGAGCTGGACAATCAAAGCGCCATGTACGCCCAGTTGGCGCTACAGGGGCCGGCGGCGGAAGCGATTCTTCAGCCATTGACGGCGCAATCGTTGACCGAGGTCAAGTCGTTTCAATTCCGCTTCGCCGATGTCGCGGCGGTTCGTTGCATGGTGGCGCGCACCGGGTACACTGGGGAGTCGGGGTTTGAGCTCTATTGCCATGGCGATGCGGCCGAGCGATTGTGGAACGCTTTGATGGAAGCGGGCCGGTCTCACGGGTTGGTGGCCGTGGGATTGGGCGCGCGCGATACGCTGCGCCTGGAAAAGGCTTACCCGCTTTACGGCCATGAGCTGGACGATTCCACGACGCCGTTGGAAGCCGGTTTGGATTGGGTGCTCAAATTGACCAAACCGTCGTTCTTGGGCCGGGAGCGATTGCTCGAGCAAAAGCGGCAAGGAGTGACGCGCAAACTGGTTGGGCTCGAAGCGCTCGAACCGGGCATTCCGCGCGCCGGTTACGGTGTCTTCAAGGACGGAGCCAAGATCGGCGCGGTTACCAGCGGTACGAAATCACCGTCGCTCGGCAAAGCGATTGCGTTGGCTTACGTTGCCAGCGCCGCAGCGCGTGTCGATAATCGTCTCGACGTCGAGATTCGCGGCCGGAAGATCGCGGCAAAAATAGTTGCGTTGCCATTTTACCGCCGTTAACGGCGCAGCCATTAGGATTATGAAGGAGGTCATCGATGGAGTTTCCTGAAGGGCTAAAATATTCCAAAGAGCATGAATGGGTGCTGGTCGAAGGCACCAGTGCGACGATCGGCATCACCGAGTACGCCCAAGAGGAGCTGGGCGATATCGTTTTCGTCGAGCTGCCTGAAGTGGGCGAAAAAATCGTCAAGGACGACCCCTTCGGCGCGGTCGAGTCGGTCAAGGCGGTGTCCGATATCTACGCGCCGGTGAGCGGCGAGGTGGTGGAAACCAACGAAATCCTGCCGGATAATCCCGAGACGATTAACGATGATCCCTACGGCGATGGTTGGATGGTTCGCGTCGAGCTTTCCGACATCGACGATCTCAAGGATTTGATGGACGCCGAAGAATACGCCGAGTATGTCGCGCAGCAAAAAGAGGACGAGGATGAAGACGAAGACGAGGACGAGGACGAGGATGAAGAAGACGAGGACGAAGACGCAGACAAGTAAGCCCGCCTGATGCGATACACACCGCACACTGCCGCCGACAAGGAGCGCATGCTCCGGGATATCGGTTGCGCATCGATCGCGGATCTCACCAGTCATGTGCCGCAGTCGTTGCGCGACCGCGCGGCGATCGCGCTTCCCGCGGGGCTGACCGAGCTGGAGGTGCGCCGGCGCATGAGCGCTTTGGCGGCGCGCAATGTTTCGGCTGCCGACTGGAGTTTCTTTCTTGGCGGCGGCATCTATAATCACTTTATTCCCAGCGCGGTGGACGCGACGATCTCACGGGCGGAGTTTTCAACCTCGTACACGCCCTATCAGCCCGAGGTGAGTCAAGGGACGCTGCAAGCGCTGTTCGAGTATCAGACGCTGATTTGCCAGCTCACCGGCATGGAGGTTGCCAATGCGGCGGTCTATGACGGCGCGTCTGCGGCCGCCGAGGCGGTCTTGATGTCGCGGCGCATTCAGCCGGCACAAA
>Ga0075342_1000215_pt1 | contig 10169 bp, 6 predicted proteins | sample RushOxbow_ThreeS_3_FD_120085 | JGI IMG/M metagenome (GOLD analysis project Ga0075342, IMG submission 120085) | Natural and restored wetland microbial communities from the San Francisco Bay, California, USA, that impact long-term carbon... | ecosystem: Environmental > Terrestrial > Soil > Wetlands...
AAAATTGACGAACTGATCGTTGGCGACGACGATCAGCACGTCCGGCTTGGCCTGCTCGAGATCGGCGCGCAGCGTTGAGAATGCGACTTCCGCGTCATGGCGCAATTTTTTTTGCTGCTCCAGCGTCGGCCGGCTAGCCGAGCCCTGGGGCGCCATGCTGTAGTGCAAGTCCATAAAGTCTTCCCACTCCCGTCCGGGCTCGAGAAGAATATTCGGCGCATGGCTCGCCGCCAAGGCGGATACTAGGGGCATAGCTCAAACTCCTCAGTAAAGTGAGCGAAATCCTATTCCCCGACCTGGAAAATTGCAACTATAGAAACAGATCTTTGATCGATCGAACCGCAGAAAGATAATGCAGTTAGCAAACGCGAAGAACCAGGGTCAACGAACGATACTGAGCCCCGCCGATCGTTCGTGCTGCGCGACAGCCGTTCTAAAGCATGCGGTAATTGCGCACGGAGAGCCAGACCGCCGCAAAGATAACGACAAGTGAAATAATCGGGTGGTTCAACACCCAGACCAGCGCCGGTTCAAAAGCATTCCGCGTAATCCACTCAAAAGACCGTGAAATTTGATCCATGCCGCACCCTCGCCTCAATGATTTCTTGCCATTCTATTACAACCGCCGCCAAGCGGGAACTACAATCTTCCGTGTATCATTTCTCGGCCTGTTAGCTGTGCCTGTCGAATCCCAACCCCCAGAGATCAAAGCGCTGTCCTCTGCTCCGACGGTGTTGCCGGCAGTCATGGGCGGCAACCCGCACCGGTATTGGAACAGAGGCACGGGAAAAACTCGATTGCGACTTTCAGGGCTTGTGCGGGCGATCCCGTTGTCGCCCACGACCCGCGCATTTGGGTAATTTAAGTCAGTTTTAGATAATTAACGCAAGATTCACACCTATCTCCGTACAATCTTGCTCGCCGCCGGACAATTTTGGCAGATTCAACCCCACCGCCCGCACCGCTCCACCCAGTGACTTACCTCTAAACCCCTAGTTTTGCGTGGCAAAAATCCGCCCAGGGAGGTTTTGCGAGCCTGGCACCGCGGTTGCTCTATCGTCGGCACATCAACGCAAACGAAGGAGCAGCCGATGAAACTATTACTCGCAACCATGTTTAAGAAAGTACCCGTGCGCAAGACCAAACAACGCGCGACGATTTGCAAACAATGCGGCACAAGAATTTACTCGTTGAGTTTTCTCAAAGCTCACCTCGAGTCCCATAACCGGAAATCGCACTAACCAAAACACGAAGGAGAGACAAAATGGAATTTCCCTTGATCCCGTGGAATGTATTTCTCGACGCCCTCCAACATCAGCAGCCAAGCACCCTGGAGCCTTGGTTGCGCCGCTGGTGGTTCACCAACGAAGGGGTGATTATGGAAAGTTCGGCGTGGCAGGAAATTGTCGGCCGCATCGACAACGGCGCAGCGAATCATGAAGCTGTTCAAGCGTAATTCGACAGACGAGATTCAGCGGCCGGTCACGCCGCGCTGCAATCACCCGCTCGCGGTGATTGTCGATCCCACGGAACGGGAGTTGAAGGAACTTGAAACCATGCTCGCCCACTGTCCCAATTGCAGCCGATGGCATCCCGGCGACGGTCCGATCATGGCGGTGCTCAGCAGCGGTCAAGATTCGAGCCGGAATAGATCCGACAACCATTCGCTGTGACACGGAGCGAAAAATCGTCGACACCAGGAAAGTGCAACCATGGAAGCCCTGAAAATCATCCTCCCGAGCGCCGAACGCAAACCCTGCGTGTGCGGCGCCACGCTTTTTCGCACCAACGTCACGAGGCCTCACAGCGAACCGATCTGGCTGTGCTCGCGCCACTGCGGCGCCCGCGGCCACACCTACCAAGGCGCGCTGCGGCGCAAAGTCAGGCTGGATCTATTGAGCTGGGGCGATCTGCGGCGCAACGCGCAAAAACTGATCGAAGCAGAGGATCAGATCGACGACCCAATCGTTTTGCAGTGACATCCATTTTGCGCCGAGGCGGCAGGGTCTCTCCGGCACCGCCGTCCAACACGCTCAATGACCTCGCAATTGCGTTCAAACCCTGCACAAATACGCTCGGCTGAGCACGCAAAATCAAGCAGCGGAAAGAGCAGAGCCCCCGCGCATATTTCTAAACAGCTAAAAACACTTCCGGTTCTTTAGAACAAGGTTGCAACCAGCTAGAATGGCGACGGCCGGAGCTCGACGGCGATCTGTCGAATTGCAAGCCTATGGAGGCGCGGCATTGCAATGGCGGAAACAGAAGACGCTAGGATTTACAAAGTCGTGATAAATCACGAAGAACAATACTCGATCTGGCCGGTGGAAAAACCAAACCCGCTCGGCTGGGAGAATGCCGGGAAAGAAGGGCCGAAAGCCGATCGTTTGGCTTATATTGCTTATATTAAGGAAGTCTGGACTGACATGAGACCGCTGAGCCTGAGAAAAACAATGGCGGGAAACCGCCCCAAGGATTAGCAGCGCGGCGCAATGCAAAGCGATCCATGTCGGTCCGGGGGCGACGCGGACGCATGGAAGCCGGAATTTTTTGCTAATGCAGATTGAAGACTCGTACCCCCTGGCGCCGGTACAGCACGGCATGCTCGTCCATAGCTTGTCGGCGCCGCAATCGGGCGTCTATATCCAGCAGCTTGTTGCCGTGCTTCGCGAAACTCTCGATGTCGGCGCTTTTCAGCGGGCCTGGGATCAAATTTTGCGCCGCCATGCCGTGCTGCGGACAAGTTTTCTCTGGGACGGAGCGAAGCCGCCTGTCCAACTCGTGCATCGGGATGTCCAACTTCCTTTGAAACTCTTGGATTGGAGCGATCGATCTCTCGATGACGAGGAGAATCAACTCGAAACTTTCCTGCAAGTCGACCGGCAGCTTGGGTTTCAACTCGATCAAGCCCCGCTGATGCGCCTGACGCTGGTTCGCTTTGCTCAAGCTGAATACCGATTCATTTGGACTTCGCATCACGCTCTGTTTGACGGTCGCTCGCGGCTCTTGCTCCTTAACGAAGTCTTCGCATTCTATGAAGCCATTTGCCGGGGAGAAAACTTAAATCTAGGCAATCCTTCGCCCTATCGGTCTTACATCCACTGGCTGCAGCAACAAGATATTTGCGCAGCGGAGAATTTTTGGCGCGCGAGATTGAAAGATCTCGACGCCGGGCAAAGTCTCGCCGGAAGTCATCGCCAACCAACAACGCACCAGGCGCACAGTTACGGGCAGAAGACCGTCCGGCTTTCCACAACCGATACTCGTGCCCTTCGCTCCTTGGCCGAACGGCACCAGTTGACGCCGAACACCTTGCTGCAAGGAGCCTGGGCATTGCTCTTGAGCCGATACAGCGGGGAAAACAACGTCATCTTCGGCGCAACCCGGGCCGGCCGCCATGCGCCGTTCGAAGGGGCCGACACCGTCGTTGGACTTTTGATCCACACGGTGCCCGTACCGGTTCATGTGCCTCCGAACAGCAAGCTGCTGCCATTCTTGCAGGAACTGCGTTCGCAATGGATTGCCATGCGGGATCATGAGCATACGCCGCTGGTCAACATCCACGAATGGAGCCTGCTTCCACCGGACAAACCATTATTCGAGAACCTGCTCGTTTTTGAAAATTACCAGCTCAATGCTTTGATGCGCGAGCAAGGCGATCGGTGGAAAGTCCGTGATTTTCACCTGCGCGGAACCACCCATTATCCTTTGACCGTTGCCGGCTATCTAGGACCGAATTTATCCCTGGAAATCACCTACGATCGACAGAGTTTTGACGGTGGCACCATCGAGCGGATGCTGCATCATCTGCGGACGCTGCTTGAAGAAATGATACGTGATCCGCACCGCCGGCTTTCGGACATACCGCTGTTAAGTCCCAGCGAGAGACATCAGCTGTTACACGAGTGGAGCGGGACCAGGACCGACTATTCAAAAGATCAGTGCATCCATGAACTGTTTGAGGCGCAAGTCGATCAGAGCCCGGACGCCATAGCCCTGGTTTGCGACGACCGGCATCTGACCTATCGCGATCTCAATAGCCGCGCCAACCAGCTTGCTCACTGCTTGCGTGCGCAAGGTGTCGGTCCCGACGAACTCGTCGGCATTTGCGTTGACCGTTCCATGGAGATGATTATCGGCATGCTCGGCATCCTCAAAGCGGGGGGCGCCTATGTTCCGCTTGACCCCAGCTATCCTGAAGAACGGCTAAGGTTCATGCTCCAGGACAGCGGTGCGCGGGTTTTGATCACCGGGCATGCGCCCATCGATGGTTGCGATCACGCCGCGACAACGATCTCCCTGGACAGAGACCTGGAAAAGATCGAACGCGCGAGCAAGCGCAACTTAGCCGCGGGAACTTCACCGGACAGTCTCGCCTATGTGGTCTACACTTCGGGATCGACGGGCCAGCCAAAAGGAGTTGCCGTGCCGCACCGGGCGGTCAATCGCTTGGTGATGCATACAGACTACGTGCAACTTGCGCCATCGGAAGTGCTCGCACAGGCGTCCAATGTTTCATTCGATGCCGCGACTTTTGAGATCTGGGGGGCGTTGTTAAACGGCGCAAAGCTCGCGTTAGTCGCCAAGGACGCCTTGCTAGCGCCGCCGTCTTTGGCTCAGGCCATCGAACGGCATCGGATCTCCACGCTGTTTTTGACCACGGCCCTGTTCAATCAGATGGTCGACCAAATACCTGCCGCCCTCGGCGGGCTGCGAAACCTTCTCTTCGGCGGCGAAGCCGCCGACCCCGAGAGAGTGCGAGCGCTGTTAAACAGCAACCCGCCTGGGCGATTGCTTCACGTCTACGGTCCCACAGAGGCGACGACGTTTGCGACATGGTGCCGGGTAAAATCCGTTGCCGCCAATGCCGCAATGGTTCCCATTGGCCGGCCGATCGCGAACACGGAAACCTATATCCTCGACACTCAACTAAACCCGGTGCCCATTGGAGTCCGTGGAGAGCTTTACATCGGCGGTCCAGGCTTGGCGCGCGGGTATCTCAAACTTCCGGATTTGACAGCCGAGAAATTTATTGCCCACCCATTCAGCGAAGATCCGCAGGCGCGGTTGTATAAAACCGGCGACCTCGCGAGCTATTTACCCGACGGCAACATCGAGTTTCTCGGACGAATTGACGATCAAGTCAAGATCCGCGGCTATCGTATCGAGCTCGGGGAAATCGAATCCGTGCTCGCTCAACACCCCGCCATCCAACAGACGGCGGTGCTCTTGCGAGACGACACACCAGGCGACCGTCGCCTAGTGGCCTATACCGTTGCCAATGCGGGCTCCAGCCCTTCGGCTTACGATCTACGCAGCTATCTCCAACACAAAGTCCCCGACTACATGGTGCCGTCGGCCTTTGTGCTCCTCGATTCTCTGCCGCTCACCGCCAACGGCAAGCTCGACCGAAAGGCCCTGCCGGATCCCGGCCATAGCAGGCCCGAGCTAGAGGATGCCTTCGCCGCTCCAAGCACTCCTGTGGAAGAACTCCTCGCTAACATCTGGTCCGAGATCCTCAAGCTCGACAAGGTCGGCATCCACGATAATTTCTTTCACCTGGGCGGCCATTCCCTCCTTGCCACTCAGGTCGTCTCGCGCATAAATACGGCGTTCCAGACCGATCTCCCGTTACGCAGACTATTCGAGTCACCGACCGTTGCCAGCCTCGCTGAGTCGATCCAGGCCGGCATGGGTAACGACAATGATCCACGGACAGCTCAACGGATCGTGCCGCTGTCACGTTCCAATGGCAGCCCGCTCTCTTTCGCTCAAGAGCGTTTATGGTTCTTGGATCGTCTAGATCCCGATAGCCCGACCTATAACATTGCCGCAGCTTTCCGTTTATCCGGCGATCTCAACGTCAACGCGCTCGAACAAAGCCTCAATGAAGTCGTGCGCCGTCACAAAGTTCTGCGGACGGTCTTTGCGACCGTCAACGGCAAGCCAGTGCAAAGGCTCTTGCCGTCGTTAACCCTTGCGCTGGCACCGATCGACTTGAGCGAGTATCCAGAAACCGAACGGGAGCCGGCTATGCAAAGCCTGCTCCAAGAAGAAGCCGAGCGGCCGTTCGATCTGAGCCGTGGCCCTTTGATACGCGCTCGGCTTTGGCGTCTCGCCCCGCACGACCACCTGCTCTCTTTGACCATGCACCATATCAGCTCCGACGGTTGGTCCATTGGCGTGCTGTTCCGCGAGCTCTCGACACTTTATACAACGTACGGCTTGGGACTCCCTAACCCGCTACCCGAGCTACCGGTCCAGTACGCCGATTACGCCGTCTGGCAGCGTGATTGGTTGCAGGGGGAAAATCTCGAAATCCAACTTTCCTATTGGAGAAAACAACTCGACGGTCTAGCGACGCTCCAGCTCCCCACCGATCATCCCCGCCCCGCTATGCAAACTTACCGGGGAGCCAATCAGTCCGTTGAGCTTTCGGCACAATTTTCCGAAGCAATTGAGGGGTTAAGCCAGCGCGAGGGCGTAACCCTCTTCATGACCCTGCTGGCGGTTTTCCAGACAATGCTCTGCCGCTACTGCGTCCAGCAAGACATCGCCGTGGGCACTCCCATCGCCGGCCGAATCCGCCGGGAGCTCGAGGGGCTGATCGGCTTTTTCGTCAACACGCTCGTCTTGCGCACAGACCTTTCCAATAACCCGACCTTTACCGACCTCCTGCGCCGGATCCGAGAAACCACACTGGAAGCCTATACACACCAAGACCTGCCGTTCGAGAAACTTGTCGAGGAACTACACCCTGAGCGTAATCCCAGCATCTCGCCTCTGTTTCAGGTCTTGTTTGCGCTCCAAAACGCCAGCGATATTTCCTTGGAGCTGGAGGGGCTTAGCACAAGTCACGTGCGCATACCTCGCAGCAATGCTAAGTTTGATCTCTTCCTGGCGATCTCGCAGGGAAAACCCCACTTACGCGCCACGCTCAACTACAATACCGATCTGTTCGAGGTTGCCACCATCGAGCGCATGCTCGGTCATTTTCAGAACCTACTCGAAGGCATCGTAGCGAATCCGGACCAAGCGATCGGCGAACTGCCGTGGCTCACCGAGGCGGAGAAGCACCAGCTCTTGCTCGAATGGAACGACACTAAGACCGAATATCCGAAAGATAAGTGTACCCACCGGTTGTTTGAAGATCAGGTCGAGAGAACTCCCGATGCTGTTGCACTGGTGTTCGAAGACCAGCAAGTCACCTACAGGGAGTTAAACCACAGAGCGAATCAATTGGCCCACTACCTGAGCCAAGAGGGCGTGCAACGAGGGACGGCGGTCGGAATCTATCTGGACCGCTCCATCGAACTTCCGGTCGCGTTATTAGCGGTTCTCAAAGCCGGCGCTATTTATGTCCCGATAGACCCAAATTTCCCGAGCGAGCGGGTCAACTTCATATTGCAGGACGTGCAAGCCTCTTTCGTCGTGAGCACCCGGGGCTTGGCATCACAGCTTCCGTTAACCGGCGCCAGAACCCTCATTCTTGATACAGAATTGCCGGCCCTCGATTGCGAGGGTTATGCTAATCCACGCAATGTCGTTGGCTCTCAATCGCCCGCCTATATACTTTTCACCTCAGGCTCCACGGGCACCCCCAAGGGCGTTGCGATGAGCCACCGGGCTCTGGTGAATTTAATCTTCTGGCAAGTGAGCCGCTTCGGCCAAGGCTTGCCAGCGCGCATCTTGCAATTCGCACCCCTCGGCTTTGATGTCTCCATCCAGGAAATGTTTACCGCCTGGTGTGCCGGCGGTTCGTTGTATTTGATATCAAACGATCTGCGACAAGATGGCTCATGCCTAATGAAGTTTATCGAAACCCATTCGATCGAGCGGATATTTCTGCCGTTTGTCGCTCTTCAACAGTTGGCTGAAGTCGCTGTCAACGAAAACCGCACACCCCAGAGTTTGCGTGAGATAGTCACCGCCGGTGAACAGCTGCGACTGACCAAGCCGCTCAGACTATTTCTTGACAGACTTGGAAACTGCCGCTTGCACAATCAATACGGTCCCACCGAAAGCCATGTGGTGACCGAATATACACTCGAGCCGCCATTCCAACAGGAGACCGACCTTCCGCCCATCGGGCGTCCGATCGCAAACACGCAAATTTATCTCCTCGATCCGCACTTAAACCCGGCACCAATCGGTGTGACGGGGGAGCTTTATATTGGCGGAGACGGCGTAGCATTAGGATACTTCAACCGTCCCGAACTAACCCGGGAGAAGTTTATCGCCAACCCGTTCAGCAACGATCCCGAAAGTCGGCTTTACAAGAGCGGCGATCTCGCGCGCTACCGGCCCGACGGCAACATCGAGTTCCTCGGCCGCATCGACAATCAGGTCAAGATCCGCGGCTATCGCATCGAACTCGGCGAGATCGAAGCCGTGCTCGCTCAACATCCCGACGTCCGGCAGGCGGTGGTGCTCGCCAGAGAAGACGCTCCAGGGGACAAGCGGCTGGTCGCTTATATCGTCACTGCAAACGCCACTGCTCCTTCGGTCCACGACCTGCGCAGCTTTCTGCAGCAAAAGCTAACCGACTACATGATGCCCTCGGCTTTCGTGTTCCTGGACTCTCTGCCGCTCACGCCCAATGGCAAACTGGATCGCAAGGCCCTGCCGCCTCCCGATCAATCCAGACCCGAGTTGGAAAATGCCTTCGCTGCCCCTAGAACTCCTGTCGAGGAGGTCCTCGCCAAAATCTGGGCCGAGCTCCTCAACCTTGACAAGGTCGGCATCCATGACAACTTCTTTGACTTGGGCGGACACTCCCTGCTCGCCAACCAGCTTGTATCCCGCATAGGGGGAGCCTGCCAGGCCGAGATCCCCTTGCGCTTTCTATTCGAGAGCCCAACTATCGCCGGCTTGGCCGCGCGCATCGAGCAATTTTCTCGTCAGCGAGAAGACCGGCATGCTACACCGACGTTCGTTGCCGACGCGCGGGAGAGAATCCCGCTTTCCTTTGCGCAGCAGCGGTTGTGGTTCTTGGACCAGTACGAGCCGAACAGTTCGGTTTACAACATCCCAAGCGCACTGCGTCTCAAAGGCACGCTCGATGTTGCTGCCTTGGAGCAAAGTCTGAACGAGATCGTGCGGCGACATGAGTCGCTGCGAACGACCTTCGCCGCAGTCGATGGCAAACCGTTTCAGCTTATCGCCCCCGCCCTGAAGGTACTGGCACCGATAACGGATCTGACCCGTCATTCGGCAAGCGAGCGTGAGGACGAAGCGCAAAGAATAGCGATGGAGCTGGCGCGCAAGCCTTTTGAGCTATCCCAAGGCCCTCTGTTCAGGGTCATGTTGGTTCGTCTCGGTAAAGACGATCACGTCTTGGTTTTCTCGATGCATCACATTGTGTCGGACGGCTGGTCGAGGGGCGTGTTTTATCGCGAGCTGTCCTTGCTCTACCAAGCTTACACCCAAGGCAGCGCCTCTCCGCTTGCGGAGCTACCGATCCAATACGCCGATTTTGCCTTGTGGCAGCGCCAGTGGCTGCAGGGCGAGGTGCTGGAGAACCAGCTGTCCTATTGGAGCAAACAACTTGCCGGGGCGCCGGAGATATTCCATCTTCCCACCGATCGGCCCCGCCCGGCGGTGCAGAGTCATCGCGGCGCGGTGCAATCGATGGAGCTGTCCCAGGAGCTGACGCAGGGACTCGAAGCGCTCAGCGCTCGACAAGGGACTACTTTATTCATGACCCTGTTAGCGGCCTTCCAAACCCTGCTGCACCGCTACACTGGACAAAATGATATCGTGGTGGGCTCGCCGATCGCGAACCGCAATCGGCCTGAGATCGAAGGCTTGATCGGCTTTTTTGTCAACACCCTGGTCATGCGCACCGACCTCAGCGGCAATCCGACGTTCATGGAGTTGTTAACCCGGGTGAGGGAGACGGCTCTCGGCGCCTACACGCATCAGGACCTGCCCTTCGAAAAGCTGGTGGAAGAACTCCACCCCCAACGCAGCCTCAGCCACTCGCCACTGTTTCAGGTGCTGTTCAATTTCCTTGAAAATCAAAACGACCGGCTGTCCCTTCCAGGCTTGGATGCCGCGCCGTTCGCGACTCTTGCCATACCCTCCAAATTCGACTTGACGCTCTATGCCATACCGAGGCCGCGCGGTCTGACTCTGATGATGAATTACAATGCAGACCTATTTGAAGATGA
>Ga0075342_1000216_pt1 | contig 10160 bp, 9 predicted proteins | sample RushOxbow_ThreeS_3_FD_120085 | JGI IMG/M metagenome (GOLD analysis project Ga0075342, IMG submission 120085) | Natural and restored wetland microbial communities from the San Francisco Bay, California, USA, that impact long-term carbon... | ecosystem: Environmental > Terrestrial > Soil > Wetlands...
AGAATGACAAGATCGTCGAGATCCTTGTTGGCGAACACGACGCGGCCCTGGACTCGATCCTCGATTACCGTCTCGCCGTCGCGAGGCGCCTTGAAGCGGATCGTAGGCTCGATGCCGGCAGGCGCCTGCGACCGGTCGCGATGACGCCACGTGCCGTCATAGCCCGGCGCGCGGCCCTCGGCGCGAGCCTTCTCGCGCATGGCCTGAAGCTCTTCCGGGCTCGCATAGCAGCGATAGGCGTTGCCTTGCTCCAGCAGGTGCCCGGCGATCTCGCGATGGCGCTCGGCCCGCGTAAGCTGATAAACCGGCTCGCCGTCCCACTCGAGTTCAAGCCAGCGCAAGCCGTCGAGGATTGCCAAGATCGCGCCCTCGGTGGAGCGGGCCTGGTCGGTGTCCTCGATCCGCAGCAGCATCTTGCCACCGGTGTGCTTGGCATAAAGCCAGTTGAACAGCGCCGTGCGCGCCCCGCCGATATGGAGGTAGCCGGTCGGCGACGGCGCAAAACGCGTGATAACCTGGTCGCTCATGGGCGCGGGTTGCATTCTCGTTGCCGGACTAGGGGCGGACGCGAGCGTGATGTAGCATAGGGGTGGATGCGGGGTAAGGGCAGGGCAGGGGCCGCCACTGCCGGTTCTGAGCATCGCCATGCCGGACCGGGGCGAAGCAGAGTGGGGGCGCGACGATCGCAACCGCTCGCGCGGCAGGGATGGCCTCCTCGCCGCGTCCCTCAGTGCATCTGCGCGAGTGCTTGAAGCCGAGCAGGACCGCTGGTTCCTCTGGCTGCCAGTGCTGTTTGCCGCCGGCATTCTCACTTATTTCGCACTCGGCGATGAGCCCCACGCGAGGCTTGCGGTCGCGCTCGTGCTTGGAGCATCGTGTTGCTCGCGGTCATGCTCGACCGGCCGGCGCTCACCATGCGCAATGTTGCGCTGGCGGCGCTCGCCATTCTGATCGTCGCCCCAGGGTCGCTGTTCGACCCGAGCTTCGAAATGTCGTTTGCCGCGGTAATCGCGCTGTTCGCGCTCTATGAATGGCTGGCCCAGCGCGGGGGCCGAGGCCTGCGCGATGTCAGCCCGGTGTGGGTCACGCTACGCCGGGGCGCCAGCCTCGTGGGTGGCGCCGCCGCCGCCACGCTGGTCGCCGGCACCGCCGTTGCGCCCTTTGCGGTCTATCACTTGCACCGCATGACCCATTTCGGGCTGATCGCCAATCTGGTGGCCGCGCCGCTCGTCAGCCTCTCGATCATGCCGATGGCCCTGTTGAGCCTCCTCGCCATGCCGTTCGGGCTCGAAGCCTGGCCACTGCAAGCCATGGGGCTCGGCATCGAACTCATGGTCGCCACCGGAAACTGGGTTGCGTCGTTTCCCGGCGCGGTCTCGGTGTTGCCTCAGATCTCCGGCTGGGCGTTGGTCCTCATGGTTCTTGGCGGACTGTGGCTGCGCCTGTGGCAAACGCGCACGCGAGCACTCGGCCTGGCGATCGCCGCCGCCGGGCTGGCGCTCGCGCCTCAGTCTGAGCGCCCCGATGTGCTGATCGAGCGCGACGGGGCCACGGCCGCATTGCGGTTGAGCACCGGCAATCTGGTGTTCCCGCCGGCGACGGCGGCGGGCTACAGCGTCGACAATTGGCTGCTGGCTGACGGCGATGAGCGCGACGCTGCTTCGGTCGCGGATGAAGGGGTGTTCCGCTGCGATCAGCTCGGTTGCATCGGCGTGGTCAAGGGCAAGACGGTGGCCCTCGTCCGCCATCCCGGCGCGCTCGAGGAGGATTGCCGCCTGGCTGACATTGTCATCGCACCCTTCACCGTCGGCGAGAAATGTCGCGCCGCGCGGGTGATTGTCGACCGGCGCATGTTGAAAGCCTACGGCGCTCACGCGCTCTATATCTAGGGTCTGTCGATCAGGACGGAAACGGTCGCGGCAGCGCGGGGCAAGAGGCCCTGGGCCGCCGACCATGCCACAATCGAGATCGTTCGGCCTAGAATAGCCGAGCCGCAAGACCCGCGTCTGGATGGCGATCCTGAGAACTAGAGCCTAGTAGCGACGGATCAAGCCCACCAGGCGCCCCTGTACGCGCACGCGGTCGGGGCCGAAGATGCGCGTCTCGTAGGACGGATTGGCGGCTTCCAGCGCGATGGAGTCGCCGCGCCGACGCAAGCGCTTGAGCGTCGCCTCCTCCTCGTCAACGAGCGCCACGACGATATCGCCGTTATTGGCGTCCTCGCATTTCCTGACGATGATGGTGTCGCCTTCGAGGATGCCGGCTTCGATCATCGAATCCCCTTTCACCTCAAGCGCATAATGCTCGCCTTTGGAGAGCAGCTCGGGCGGCACTTCGACGGTCGAAAGCCGGGTCTGGATCGCCTCTGCCGGGACGCCGGCGGCAATCCGGCCCATCACCGGCACGCTGACGGTCTGGGGCAGGCTCTCGCCCTCGGCCACTTGGGGAACGCGCCCCAAGCTGCCCTCGATCACACTTGGCGAGAAGCCGCGGGCGCGCTGCGCCAGCGGCTGCGGCACCGAGTCGGGCAGCCGCACGATCTCCATGGCCCGCGCCCGATGGGGCAGCCGGCGCACGAAACCCCGCTCTTCGAGCGCGGTGATCAAACGATGGATGCCGGACTTCGACTTGAGGTCGAGCGCCTCTTTCATCTCGTCGAAGGAGGGGGGTACCCCCGTCTCCTTCAACCGCTCATGGATGAACATGAGAAGCTCTTTTTGCTTCGATGTGAGCATCTGGTCCCCTTAGAGCGGTTTGGCCCTTGTTCGACTCCTTAACGATTCGAGAGCCCGCTTGTACAAATCATGAACAGTTTATCTGTTCTGTTTGTGTTCTGCAAGCGGCAATGCCACGAAATGCAGTAGAGCGACCGGAGAAACGGACCTCACGCGATTCGGGTTTCCGGCGCCTTAATCGGGATCGAGGGGGACGATCTTGACGCGGGCGCCCTTGGTCAGGGCAGGCGCGGATGGCGCTCTGACGATCAGGCAGTCGGCCCGGACCAGCGCCGCCTGCAAGGAGGAGTCCTGCGAGGGCAGGGGCCTCACTGTCCTTGTGCCGTCCTCGCTCCATACCGACCGGGCCCGCATGTAGTGCTCGCGCAACCCGTTGGCTTCGAGCGGCTCGCCGAGCACGGCCTCGGGCGCCGGCCGCGCAGCTTCGGCAAGACCAAGCATCCGGGCGATCATCGGCAGAAGAAAGACATGGGCGCAAATCAGCGCCGAGACCGGATTTCCGGGCACGCCGAGCACGCGCTGCGCGCCCATCCGCCCGTAAAGCATCGGCTTCCCCGGCCGCATGGCTATCTTCCAGAAATCGAGCTTCAGCCCTTCCGACTTGAGCGCGGTTGCCACCAGGTCGCGCTCGCCGACCGAGGCGCCGCCGATGGTGAGGAGGATGTCGGCGGACTTACCCGCGCGCGCCAGTGTGACGATGCTTTCGAGCGTGTCCTTGGCGACGCCAAGCGGCACGGCTTCGCCGCCGTGCACCTCGATCAGCGCGGCAAGACCAAGCGGGACTGACGACACGATCTGGTCGGGCACAAGTTTAGACCCGGGGGGCACCACTTCATCGCCGGTGGCGAGGATTGCGACCTTGGGCTTTCGCCTGACCGGCAATGCGGCGTGGTTCATAGCGGCGGCGAGCATCAGCTCGCGCGGGCCTAGCCTGGTCCCGGCCGTGAGCAGAATTTCGCCTGCGGTGAAGTCCTGGCCGCGCGGACGGATGTGAGAGGCCGAACTGAGCGCCTTGACTGTGACGCGACCCGAGACCTCGTCGCCGTTCTCTTGAATGACGATAGTGTCGGCGCCGTCAGGCACCGGGGCGCCGGTGAAGATGCGCACCGCCTCGCCGCGCCCCACGCGGCCCGTGAAACCAGCGCCGGCGGCGGCCTGTCCCACTAAATTCAGCGTGGCGGGCAGCGCGGCGACATCTTCGGCGCGGACAGCATAGCCATCCATGGCCGACGCGTCGAAGGGCGGCTGTGTGAGCCTGGCGGCGAGATCCTCGGCCAGCACCCGCCCGTGACCGCGATCGAGCGCCACACGCTCGGTTTCGAGCGGCGTCAAACCCCCGGTTACACGTTCCAGGGCTTCGGCGACGGGGAGAAGAGCCATCGCTCCTCAGCGGCGAAACGTGCCGGAGCGGCCGCCGGTCTTTTCTTTGAGGCGAATGTCCGAGAACGACATCGCCCGATCGACCGCCTTGCACATGTCGTAGATGGTGAGGCAAGCCACCGAGACCGCCACCAGCGCCTCCATCTCGACGCCCGTCTTGGCATCGACCTTGGCCACCGCCTCGACCTTGAGCCCGGGCGGCTCGCGTGACGGCTCGAACTCGACCGTGACCTCGGTGAGGTGGAGCGCATGGCAGAGCGGGATCAGCTCATGGGTCCGCTTGGCGGCCATGATGCCGGCGATGCGGGCAATGGCCAGCACATCGCCCTTGGGGGCTTTGCCGGCCAAGATCAGCTCGAGCGTGGCCGGCGCCATGGCCACGAACCCCTCGGCTCGCGCGGTACGAGAAGTAACCGCCTTGGCCGAGACATCGACCATGTGGGCTTCGCCCTTGTCATTGAGATGACTTAGCCGCGCCGTCATTGCGCCGCTTCGGCTTGGGCGCGCGACCCAGTCAGCAACACGCGCGTCGCCGCCGCGACATCGTCCTGCCGCATCAGGCTCTCGCCGACCAGGAAGGCTTGCACGCCCGAGCGCGCCAGCCGCTCAAGGTCGGCATGGGTGAAGATGCCGCTCTCGGCGATGACGAGCCGGTCCGGCGTCACTAGCGGCGCCAGCCGCTCGGTGGTGGCAAGAGTGGTGGCGAAACTCTTGAGGTCGCGATTGTTGATGCCGATCAGCTTGGTGTCGAGCTTGAGCGCCCTGGCGAGCTCGGCCTCGTCATGGACTTCGGCGAGCACGTCCATGCCGAGATCGTGCGCCGCCTTGGCCAGGTCGCGCGCCGTCGCATCGTCGACCGCCGCCATAATGATGAGGACGCAATCGGCGCCAAGCGCGCGCGCCTCCACCACCTGATAGGGGTCGATCATAAAGTCCTTGCGCAGCAGGGGCAGGAGGGTGGCGTCGCGCGCGGCGGTCAGGTAGTCGGGGCGTCCCTGGAACGACGGCCCGTCGGTCAACACCGAGAGGCAGGCCGCACCGCCCTGCACATAGGCGCGTGCCAGCGCCGGCGGATCGAAGTCGGCGCGGATCAGCCCTTTTGATGGGCTGGCCTTCTTGATCTCGGCGATGAGAGCGAAGTCGCCATTGCCAATGCGCGACCGCAGAGCCTCGGCGAAGGGCCGCACCGGTGCTTGAGCCTCGGCGCGGCCGCGCAGGACGCCGGCATCGGCCGTCGCCTTGGCGGCTTCGACCTCTTTGCGCTTGTAAGCGAGAATAGTGTCGAGCACCTGGGCCATTTGCTCAGACCTTATCATGGCTGAGCTTAACGAGCGCTTCGAGCACGCCCTTGGCTCTGCCGCTGTCGATCGACTCCGCAGCCAGCGCCACACCATCGCGCAGCGTCTTCGCCTTGCCGGCGACCAGCAGCGCCGCGGCAGCATTGAGAAGAACGATATTGCGGAACGGGCCCAGGTTTCCGCCGAGCAGGGCGCGGATATGGGCGGCGTTCTCGGCCGCGTCACCGCCAATCAAATCCTCAGGCTTGGCGTCGGGCAACCCGGCGTTCCGGGGCGAAATCCTGAACGTCGAAATCGTGCCGCGGTCGAGCGCCGCCACATGGCTGATATTGGTCGTGGTGAGCTCGTCCAGACCGTCGGCGCCATGAACCACCCAAGCTCGTTCCACCCCTAGTCGCCCCAGCACGCGGGCGATGGGTTCCACCAGCGCTTCGCTGAACACGCCGACGATTTGATATTTCGCGCCTGCCGGATTGGTCAGCGGCCCCAGCAGATTGAAGATGGTGCGCGTGCCGAGCTCGGACCTGACCTTGGCGACATGACGCATGCCGGCATGATGGGCCGGCGCAAACATGAAGCCGAGCCCGCAACCCTCGATGCAGCGGGTGATGGTCTCCGGCTCGCACTCGATGTTGACGTCGAGCGCCGTGAGCACGTCGGCCGAGCCCGAACGCGAGGAAATCGACCGGTTGCCATGCTTGGCTACCGGCACGCCCGCGCCGGCGACCACGAACGCTACGCCGGTGGAGATATTGTACGTACCTTTGGCATCGCCGCCAGTGCCGCAAGTGTCGATCGCGCCTTCGGGCACACGCACTTTGACGGCCTGCTCGCTGATGGCGCGGGCGGCGCCGGTAATTTCGTCCACCGTCTCGCCGCGGGCCCGCAGTCCCAGCAGCAGGGCGCCCACCTGCGCTTCGCTGGCGGCGCCCGACATGACGAGCGCAAACGTTTCGGCAGCTTCAACCTCGCTTAGGGTCTCGCCTTGCGCCACCTTGCGGAGGACTGGGCCGAGATCGGCAAGGATCACCGTGCTCACCGGGGCAGGGCTAGAGGGCACCGGCCGCTTCTCTTCGCGCGGCGCCGCGCGCTCGCCCGACGCGGGCCAAGTCGAGAAAATTCGACAGCAGCTGATGGCCGTGCTCCGAGGCGATGCTTTCGGGATGGAACTGCACGCCATGAACCGGATAGCGGTTATGTTGGAGGCCCATGATCACGCCGTCCGATGTCTCGGCGGTTATCTCCAGCGCTTCGGGCAAGCTTTCCCGCTCGACCACCAGGGAATGATAGCGCGTGGCCGAGAAGTCCTGAGCTACACCAGCAAACACGCCCTTGCCGGTGTGGTGCACCTTCGACAGCTTGCCATGCATCAGGGTGGGGGCGCGAACTACGCGGCCTCCATAGACTTGGCCGATGGCTTGATGGCCAAGGCAGACCCCGAGGATCGGCACCACCGGCCCGGCCCGGGCGATCAACTCGAGACAGATGCCGGCCCGGTCGGGATCGCACGGCCCAGGCGACAGCACAATGGCCTCGGGGCACTCCGCCAACACCTCGTCGACGGTCACCTTGTCGTTACGGTAGACGCGCGTCGAGGCGCCCAATTCGCCGAGGAAATGGACGAGGTTGTAAGTAAAGCTGTCGTAGTTATCGATCAGCGTCAGCATGGGGTGGTGTTACGCTTCTGCCCCGCGGCCCGTCAAGGCGTGAGGCGGGCCGCCCGGACCGGCTCTAAGCGCGCAAATCCTTAGGCGACAGGAACAGATTGAGCGACCCGCTGTTGACCGTGACACTCTTCCACAACCCGCTCACGAAGTTGATCACGGCCAGGCCGGCGGTCGGATATTTCGTGTTGAGACGGTCCCGGAAATGCTTAGGGCCGGAGCCCACCAGGTCGAGCGCGAAGGCCTGAATTTCGGGATTGTGGCCGACCAGCATGACCCGGTTCGCCCCCGGCTGAACGTCATGCAGCAGGTCCAGCATCGCTTCGGGGCTGGCATGATAGAGCGCATCGGCATAAACGACCTTGGGCTCCACGCGAAGCTCCGGCAGTACCAGTTCGAGCGTGTCACGCGTACGCCGCGCCGAGGAGCACAGCACCAGGTCCGGATCGATGCCGCGCTCGGCCATGGCCTTTCCCATCAGTGGCCCGTCCGTGACGCCGCGCGTGGCGAGCGGCCGCTCGCGATCGGGCAGCGAGGGATTGCTCCAACTCGATTTAGCGTGGCGGAGAAGCAAGAGGGTCAGCATTATTGACCGCGCTTGGCGCGGGCGGCGAAGCGCACGGCTTCGTCGGCCGCCTTGAACAGCGCCCGTGCTTTGCTCACGCATTCGGCCTGTTCGCGTTCCGGCACCGAGTCGGCGACAATGCCCGCGCCGGCACGCACATACATCGTGCCGTCTTTCACCACCGAGGTTCTGAGCACGATGCAGCTGTCCAACTCACCGCCGGCCGAGAAATAACCGACGCAGCCGGCGTAAGGCCCGCGCGCCTCTTCTTCGAGTTCGTCGATAATTTCCATGGCGCGCACTTTTGGCGCCCCGGACACCGTGCCGGCGGGAAAGCCCGCCATCAACGCATCGACGGCATCGAAGTCGGGCGCCAAGCTGCCTTCGACATTCGACACGATGTGGATCACCTGGCTGTAATATTCGAGGAAGAAAGAGTCGGTGACGCGCACGCTGCCCACTTCGGCGACCCGGCCTACGTCGTTGCGCCCGAGATCGAGCAGCATCAGATGCTCGGCCCGTTCCTTGGCATCGGCGAGCAGCTCGTCGGCAAGCGCCTTGTCCTGTTCAGGGCTTGTCCCTCTCGGCCGCGTGCCGGCGATCGGCCTGATGGTAACTTTGCCGTCACGGACCCTGACCAGAATCTCGGGGCTCGATCCCACCACGGCAAAGCCGCTGAAGTTCAAAAAATAAAGAAAGGGCGAAGGATTGACCCTTCGCAGCGCACGGTAAAGCGCCAATGGGGGCAGCGTGAACGGTGCCTCGAAGCTTTGGCTCAACACCACCTGGAAAATGTCTCCCGCGGCGATGTAGTCCTTGGCGCGTTTGACTTTCGCCATATAGGCCTGCGGGTCGGTGGTGGCCTTGGGCTCCGGATGGGCCGCGTCCAGATCCAGCTCACCGGCATGCGGCAGAGGCTGCTCCAGCCGCTCAAGCACGAGGTTGAGCCGGTCGGCCGCTCGCGCGTAAGCCGCCTTGGCGCTAACCCCAGGCGCAGGCCTGACCGGTGTCACCACCGTCATCTCGTCTTTGACGCTGTCAAAGATCACGATCAGCGTCGGCCGCACCAGAATGCTGTCCGGAAGTCCGAGCTGGTCGGGCTTCTCGCCAGGGAGATGCTCGATCAGTCGCACCGTATCGTAACCCATATAGCCGAAGATGCCCGCGGCCATGGGCGGAAGCTCGGGCGGCAGGGCGATCGCCGACTCGGCCAGCAGCGCCCGCAGCGACGCAAGCGTCGGCAGCGGCGAGGATGCAAAGCCATCCGGATCGGATTGCGGCGCCCGGTTGATCTCGGCCTTTGCCCCATCGGCGCGCCAGATGAGATCCGGCTCACAGCCGATGATGGAATAGCGGCCGCGCGCCGCGCCCCCTTCGACCGACTCCAGCAGAAAGCTGTTCGGGCGATCATGCGCGACTTTCAGCATCGCCGAGACTGGGGTCTCGAGATCTGCAACGAGACGAGTCCAGGTCACCTGCGGCGCGCCCTCGTCGTAGCGTCGCGCGAAGCTCGGAAAATCCGGCTCGATCGAGTGGCCTCCGCTTGGCGGCGTAAGCGGTGTGACGGAGGCCTTCGCGGAACTCATGGTTCCTCGCCGCTACCGATGAGTTTGGCAAGAGCCTGCTGGTTGATGCTGACCCCGTAGCGGGCCTCCAGCGCGCTGAAATATTCGGCGGTGTCATCTTCGCTGATGAGCAACCCAAGCTGCTGCTTGAGCCGATCCGCCTCGGCCGCATCGAGCGGCGGCGGCGGCGTCACCTTGTCGACCTGGAACACGATGCGGCCTTCCTCGACGCCGGATGCGGCCGAGCCGAAGCCCTTCTCAGGCAGGGTGAAGGCCTGCGCCACCGTGGCTGGCAGCACGTTGACGGTAATGCCGTCGCGCTTCAAAGGATCGCTGGTCAGCACCTCGACATTCAGGTCCTTGGCGACATCATCGAGGGTCTTACCGCCATTCAGGGTGGTGACCAGGTCCTGGGCATATTTAGCGACCCCGGTCCGCACCTGGTCGCTCCGCCAGTCTTGGGCCACCTCGTCCTTGACCTGATCGAACGGCTTGAGCTGTTGGGGCACGATACCCAAGACTTCGTACCAGATGACCCCGTCATCCTTGGCGTCGATCGGATCGTTCTCAACGCCGGTATCGGTGGCGAACACCGCGTTGAGCACGTCCTTCTGCGCCGGCAGCGTGACCGTCGAACCGTCCGGCTTGCGTCCTTCGCGGTCGACTTGGTCGATAAGCTGATAATCCAGCTTGAGCTTGCTGGCCGCCTCGGACAGCGTCGTTCCCGACGCGAGCTCGTCCTCGATCTTGTCATGCAGATCGAAGATCGCCCCCGTCGCGCGCTCTTTGAGGAGCTTCTTCTCGAGAGCGGCTTTCGCCTCGTCAAAGGTCAGAATCTTGCCCGGCTGAATTTCCGTCACCCGCAGTAGCACCACGCCGCCAAGCTTGCCGGCGACAGGCTCGCTCACCGTGTTCGCCGCAAGAGTGAACGTGGCCTCGGCAATCGTCGGATC
>Ga0075342_1000218_pt1 | contig 10131 bp, 8 predicted proteins | sample RushOxbow_ThreeS_3_FD_120085 | JGI IMG/M metagenome (GOLD analysis project Ga0075342, IMG submission 120085) | Natural and restored wetland microbial communities from the San Francisco Bay, California, USA, that impact long-term carbon... | ecosystem: Environmental > Terrestrial > Soil > Wetlands...
AGGCTAAATTATCCGCGTTTGCTGTGCTTGGAAGATTTTGTCGCTTCTCTTGGGCAAGCGTCTTCCAGTCCGCGTCCAAACAGATGGTTTTGGCACTGATCCTCGGCAATTTCGGCAAAAGTCGCTGCTGGGTCAGAAGAATCGGCGCTTCAATATCCGCTAACATCAGCGCGATGCGCTCGCTCGGGTAGTCCGGGTGCAATGGCACATAGGCCCCGCCGGATTTGAGAGTACCAAGAACCCCCACCACCATCTCCATTGAACGCTCCATAAAGATACCCACACAGGTCTCGGGCCCTACTCCGAACTTAATCAGATGGTGCCCGAGTTGGTTCGCGCGGTTGTTCAATTCCCGATAAGTGAGATGCTGCTGTTCAAAGATGAGAGCTACAGCCTCAGGAGTTTTCTCGACCTGCGCTTCAAACAGGGCATGGATGCACTGGTCTCTGGGATACTCGGTCTTGGTGTCGTTTCGCGCGATGATCAACTGTTCTCGTTCCAACTCTGTGAGAAGCGGAAGTTGAGAAAGCTTCGCCTCTGGTTGCGCCACGATGCCTTCCAAAAGAGTTTCGTAGTGGTGCAGCATACTCCGGATCGTATTGACCTCGAATAGCTCCGCGTCATATTGGCAAGTCAACTTGAGGCCTGCGGCACTGGGCGTCAACAAAAACACCAGATCGCACTGATTGATATATTCTGCTCCGTCATCCAGATGGTCTTCCGTAATCGGCTCTGCGGAAATTAAGTTGGGCATACCGACGGGAACGAACATGATCCGAGAGATATTAGCTTGCTGGATATCGCGATCGCGTTGGATCTTCTCAAACGGATAGTCGCGATAGCACGCCGCCTCGCGAACATTCTGAGCAAGCCGGTCTAGGACGACAACAAAACTCGGATCTCCGACCAAGTTGGCGTATAGCGCCACCGGGTTCGTGAATGTTTCTGGTGTTCGACTATCGGGCCACCGGAGGCTGTCCGCAGACAACGATCTAACGATAAAAGCTTCCTGGCCGGTATAGCGGAGCAATAACGTGGCAAAGGCGGCTAACAGACAAACGTCGAGGGTCGAGCCGGTGCGGCCGCATAGGTGCTTGAATCGTCGCCATAGCTGAAGATCGAGGTCTTGGGCTGCGCCGGCGCGCAGAAACGCAGGCACCGGCGGACGCGGATGATCAAGCTGAAGCCGCACGGCTGGCACGTTGTCGCCCAACCGGGTCCGCCAGTACTTTTCCTATGCCTCCAGATCGACGCTGCGATCGCGATCGTTCGGAGTAATCATAAGTTGTGGCGCTGACTATGAGCGCCCATCGCCTGCCGGCACCACAAGATAGTTCCCCATTGCCAACGCATGCAGTCTGGCGGCGAGAAATGTGTCGACAGCCTGCTCGGGAGTGCGAACAAGTTGCTGTCCCCGCACGTTGAATGAGGTGTTTAATAGGATAGGCATACCGGCGACCTTGCCGAACGCGTTTAGGAGTCCCCAGAAGCGCGGGTTGTCATGGCGTTGCACCGTTTGCACTCGAGCGGAGCCGTCAACATGGGTAATCGCCGGTAATTGACGCTGGTAGGGCTTTCGCACTTGAGCAATGAATAACATGTGCGCATACGTCGGTTCCTCGCCCGCGCGTATGTCGAAATACTGAACTGCCGTCTCAGCGGTTACGGCGGGGGCAAAGGGACGAAACTCTTCACGCTTTTTAACCAGATGGTTAATGCGCCGGCGCATGCCGGAATCTCGTGGATCCGCCAATATGCTGCGATTACCCAGGGCGCGCGGGCCAAACTCCATTTGTCCTTGGAACCATCCAATGATTTCCCCTTGGCTAAGCCGCCGCGTCACATCCTGCACGAGCTCATCGAATGAGGAATACTCTACCACGCGACAATCGGTGCGCCCTTTGACGGCTCGGGCGATGCTCGCGTTGTCGTACTCGGGCCCCCACAAAGGAACGGACATTCTGGCGCACCTCGCTTTTGGCTCATGATACCGTTGAACGTACATGGCCGCACCCAGCGCGGTGCCGTCATCGCCGGCGGCCGGTTGCACGAAGATCTTCCGAAACATTCGACTCCGCAAAATCACGCCGTTGGCGCTGCAATTGAGCGCCACCCCGCCTGCCATGCATAATTGCTTTTGATCCGTTTCCTTGCGGAAATGCTGTAAGACATGGAGGAGCGAGGCTTGGAGCACTGCCTGCAGCGCCGCAGCGATATCCATTTGGTCTTGGGAGATTTCGGACCCCGGCTCTCTGGGCCGTCCAAACATTTCCGTCAATTCGCGGAGAGTTCCCGCATAGGTTTCTTTATCTTCCCAGCTAAGGTTGCGTGAGAGGACAGGGATCTCGTAGGTCCCGTCCTGCTTCAATTGAACAAGTTCCATCAGCTTGTCGAAATGGCGGCGCGCATCGCCGTAGGGCGCGAGGCCCATGACTTTATACTCGTCAAGCCCCATAAAAAAACCGAGATACAAAGTAAAGACGCCATAAAGGAGGCCCAGCGAATGCAGCCCAGGGATTTGCTTGATGATGTGAATTTCATTGCCCTTGCCGATGGCGACGGTGGCGCTGTGAAACTCGCCCATGCCGTCGGAAACGAGAATCAAGGATTCATCGAATCCACTCACGTAGAACGCGCTTGCGGCGTGCGCCAGGTGATGCGGAACGGAGACAAGCATTTCGTCCCAATGCCAACCTGGCAAGTAGCGTTGAAGACACGCTAACTGGGCATCGCGGGAGTAGACTTCTGTGAACTGCGTTTTGAGATAATCGTCATGATCGAAAAACGATTTGAAAGGCTCGTACGAAAAACCATGCGCAAGGTAGTCGATTGCGCTCGGTGCTAAGCGCCCGGCTTCAAGGCAATATCGAATGGCATTAAGGGGAAACGTTCCGGTAGCTTACTCTCCAGTGAATCTTTCTTCGGCCGCCGCCGCTTGAACGCCGCAACTGCTGACCAAAGCCGCCGCAGAGTCATATCCTTGGGCGATCCGATACTGCCGAGCAGAGAGGCCGGGAAACTCGCGCTTCTTGAAGCGCATACTATTGTCCAAACCACTGATGCCGATAACGTTCACAATCGGTGACCCTCGATCTCGCTCAGGCAGTTCGAAGTCGGGTGCACGCCCCTACTTTTTAGCTGTCCGTCAAGCCACGGCTAACTCACTAACGCTTTCACAGGTTCATATCTCTACCGATAGCACGAGCTTCGTGTCGAGCGCATTCTCCCCATGCGATCGGCATTGTCTCTCAAGGCTGCCATACGGGCCGCGCCGGCAACGCCTTGTCCAGCTGCGACCGTTTGAAAAAGAAAAATGCGTCAAAGTGATCGGCCGGGACAAGTTCAACGCCGCTTTCGAAGGGTCCGGGGTAGTTCTGATTTTGCATCCACCATTTTTTGTGTTCCGACAAAAAAGCCGCGTTTGACGCGAAAAATGAGAAAAGATGTCCGGCATCGGTGAGTTTCTTATCCAGCGAATTGCCGGCGGTGGGCAGCGACCATTCGCCTTGCGCACCGCTGGCTTCGTGTGCGGTTAACGCGATATTGAAAACTTTTTTGCGGGTCATTTGAGTGTAAAAGTAGACGCCCGATTTAAGATCGCCGTAGCCCCACCAGTCGGCCACCGAGCGGTTGTGCGACACATGGCTGCTGTGAGCGGATAGAATGGCGCGTGTGGCTCCGTGTTTGGCCATGAGCAGCAGCAAATTTCTGCCCTGCGCGCGGTCGCGTTCATTCCAGCTCAGGATATCGTTCGACCACTGCTCGTTGTGATAGCCGAGCCAGCCCAGCAGGGTTGAAGCGGAAATCGCTACTTCATAGGCATCATCGGCGCCCGGCTGTTTTTTCTTCTGCTTCTCCAGTCCCGATTGCCGCGCGCTGTCGAGCAGCGCGGTCAACGAGGCTCGGCATTTTTGGAAATCGGATTCGGGGAAAGGTTTTCCACCCGCAGCCACTTTTTCAAAAACAGCGTCGACCTCCGCCCAGGTCGAAGCGCGAGGCGCAGGACAGTGGGTCTCGATGCTTTTGAGGCGCGCGGGATCGATCCCCACCGGAATCCCCAGGGACTGGATACGCGCATAGTGCTCCCAAGGCCGGTCCCACACATCCATGCCGCGGAAGACAATCGGATTGCCCGGGTTGGATCGATTGAAACCGCACATCCAGTTGAGCAATGGCGCATCGGATGCCGTCGGGAAATACAGCACATCCGCCGGCGCCGGCGAGCTGGCCTTGATGCACGAGGCAAGCCAGCGGCTCAGTTCGAGGCTGCGCAGCGGCGGGTTTTCCCAGACAATCAAGCGTAAGCCGTGCTGGTCAGCCAGGTAACGGATAAGGCGTGCCTGTAATTTCAGGAATGCCGACGAGCCATGCACCGTTTCGCCGATGGCGATAACGTCAGCTGCGGCGACGCGCTCGCCCAGCAGCGCCGATAGATCGGCGTCGGTGATCTTATCGGGCGGCATTTTGAGCTCCTTGACGCCCGGCAGGGCGCCGAATACCGGCGCGCTCATCAGCAAAGCAGCAACGAGGACAAATGATTTCATTTTGATCAATGTCGCGTGCGCACGAGGCTCCCACGCCAAGCTCAATGCAGGGAGGCACGCCGCCACCTTCGGTAGCCCGATGACAAATGAATTTATAAGTGATGGGCAACGCTGGAGTCAATCGTCGCGCGCGATGCGAAAGCCTCGGCTGTAGAGTCGGATCACGATCGGGCTGCCAACGCGGTACGCCGAGCGCACGCCGAGCGGGTTGTCATCCCATGAGCCGCCGCGCACGGCGCGCATGGAACAGTCGCCGCTGGCCCGCGCACCGCCATCGGTGGGCGCCCCTTTGTAGTCGCCGTTCCAGCAGTCCTGCGTCCACTCGGCCACATTGCCCAGCATGTCGTGCAGGCCAAACCCGTTGTCGCTATAACCGCCTACAGGGGCGGTGAAAGCATAGCGGTCACGGCAGTCGGCGACATAGGAAGCGATCGCGTCGGGAATTTGCTCGTGTGCGCTGCGATCAGCGCTGTTTGCATGCTCGCAGGACAGGTCGGCATCGTTGCCCCAATAACGTGCTGTCATGGCGCCCGCTCGGGCGCCATATTCCCATTCGGCTTCGGACAGCAGGCGGTAGTTTTTTCCGGTTGTCCGGCTGAGCCACCGCGCATAGGCGTCGGCGTCCTCCCAGCTGACGCACACGGCCGGGTGTGTATCGTTCTGGAGAAAGCCAGTATTGCGCCAGCTCTTGGTGTTGTCTAGCGCGAAATCGTTGCCAGTCCAGACGAAACATCCGTCGCTGCCACGGTCCGTTGCCTCGGCGAACACTCGGTACTGGCCTCGGGTGATCTCATATTTGCCGGCCGCGAACCTGCGCACGGTCACCTCACGCTGCGGCTGGCTGCGATGGCGAAACGGTTCGCCCAGTTGTTCCCGCTCTTCTTCTCCCGGCGCCGCGCCCATGACGAACCTTCCAGCCGGAATCCACACCATCTCCGGGCAACTCGGACAGTCCCTGAACGAGTTCCCGGATGCGCGTATCGCCAAGGGCTCTGTGGCGGTATTGGCGGCGCCGGCAGTGAATTCCGAATCGGCGCCGCAGGCACCGAACAGCAGCAACGCGAGCGCGCAGCTACCCGCTATCGTCACCAGCATCATCAAATGTTTGTGCATGGGCACCTTGAAGGGCTGCGCGCCGAAACCTTATCCGGCTAGGTTGGACAAAGTCGGACCAAAGGGGTCTGATCCTTTTGTTCTCTTACTTTTGCCTTACGCCTATTCTCATCATTCCGGTATGCAAGCGGTAGCGGTTATCTCCACAAGCAGCTCGGGGAAGTTCAACATCGCTTCCACCGTGGTCCTGGCCGGTTTGTTGTTCGGAAAAAACTTGGCGTACTCCTCGTTGTAGGCCGCAAGGTCCTCACGTTTGGTCAGATGGGTCAACACCGTCAGAACATTATCGAGCGAGGTCCCGGCGGCTGCCAAAATCATCCTGATGCGTTCGATGGCGTACCGAGTCTGCTCGCGAACGTCTCTGCCGACCTCCCCGGTGATTGGATGCCGGCCGGTTTGACCGGCGACGAACAGCAGATTGCCAAACCTTGTCGCCGGTGAGAGATTCGGATTCCCCGCGGCAAGGTTCACCTGGATAATTTCTTTCTTAGGCATCGAGTCTCCTAAATAAGAGTTCGTTCAAAAACCTTGATAATCAAAATTTGTCCGGGCTGCTAGCGCGCGGGAGTATTTTTGGCGGTCCAGTTTTCAAGCCAACAAAAAAGGCTACTAAGCCTCCCAAACTATGCCTTTATAGAGCCTTCTAACGTGGAATCAAGAACTTGTTTCGGACCGACCCGGCACAGGTATTCGTTATTTACATCGGCCACCGCGACAGAGGTGTAGCATTATTCAAGAATACAGAGTTCACCCTCGTTACTTGAGTGCCATCAACTTATCCCATGTTAACACCCTAAGAACCTCGATGACCTCGATGACCTCCAGTCTTGTCGTACAGCATCACAGTCGTCTACAATGTGTCCCCGGACCAGGAGAAAGCTACACGGAAGAGCAAATCGGAGGAAATCGAGTCGAGTGTTATGAAATTGCCGCCGGACCAAGAAGCAATTCGGGCCAAGTGCTTTCACCCATCGGGAACGTTTGTCGAGTTTTCCAAGGATGACGTCGAGACATCGATTCCGGAGCGTTTTGAAAAGGTTGTCCGCATTAACCCCGATCGGATTGCCGTCAAAATAGACGAAACGGCCCTAACGTACGATGCATTGAACAAAGCGGTAAACCGAGTGGCGCGTTTGCTTGTCGATAGGCTTGGTGAACACAATCATCCAATCGTGATTTTCTCGGAGCAAAACTTAGCGGCGGTAATATTCTCTCTGGCGATCTGGAAATCGGGCAAGATTTTGGTTGCGGTCGAACCCAGCTCTTTTTTACCGGGCATTTTATCGAAAATCACGGCCGCGCAAGCGAACGTGATCTTAACTACCGACGATAATTTGTCCCTTGCGCTAGAATTAACAAAAAAGACCACTAGCCAGATTTTAAACATAGACCCAACCGTAAGTGATCTGGCCGATGAAAATCTGGACTTAAAACTCCGTAGCGAAACGCTGGCTGAAATTCGCTTTAGTTCGGGTTCCACCGGTAAACCGAAAGGGGTTGTTCGTAGTCATCGAGTGCTTTTAAACACTGCGCGTTCGGCAATCAATTCGGCTCACATTTGTTGTGATGATCGAGTGGTCGCTTTGACTAATCTCAGCTTTGGTAGCCACACTCTTCGTAAAGGTTTACTCAGCGGATCGGCTATTTACCCATTCGACATCAAGAAACACGGTATCCGAAACTTAGTGCGATTGTTAAACGCAGAGAATATAACTTGTTACGAATCCGTTCCATCGACCTTTCGATATCTGGTCGGGGAGTTGGACGGATCGCTCGGATTTCCGTTCATGCGCCTGATACAGTTGGCAGGTGAGCCATTGTACATGAGCGATGTCGAATCCTATAAGAACGCTTTTCCAGACAAGTGTATCTTGGTCCATCGGTTAAGCGCTGGTGAAGTGGGCAACATCTGCGAATTTTTCATTGACAAGGATACAACGATTGGTACGCCGCTTGTGCCGGTCGGTTATCCCGTTGAAGGCAAAAGTGTTGTCTTATTAAACGATGCGGGGAAACAAACCAGACCGAATGAAGTGGGTGAAATTGCGGTGCGAAGCCAGCTTCTGCCCTCTGGGTACTGGAATAATAGCGATCTTACGGAAGCGAAATTTCGCCACGATCCGGCAACGGGGGATACAGTATACTTAACCGGCGACCTGGGAAAGGTATCGCCCAACGGACTTATTCTGCATTTAGGTCGAAAGGATAATGAAGTAAAGATTCGGGGAATCAAGGTGGAGTTGTCAGGAATTGACGCTACACTGGTTGGACACGAAGGAATCGCAGAAGCCGTCGTCTTGCTTACGACGGATAAAGACCTGGGGGAAAGTCTGGTGGCGTATATCGTTCCCACCCACGGCAAACGACCAGCTGTTGGAGAGCTTCGACAATTTCTCCAAAGCTCGTTGCCTGACTATATGGTGCCATCGAAGTTCATGTTTTTAGATTCGTTGCCGCTAATGCCGAGCGGCAAGATAGATCGTTCGGCGCTTCCAGACCCAGCTGGCAAAAGGCCGGAGATTGACACTCCCTTTGTGGCCCCCAACAATCCCACAGCGGAACAGCTGGCGAGGATTTGGGCAGAGGTTCTCGCGCTCGACGAAGTTGGCACCGACGACAATTTCTTCGATCTTGGAGGCCACTCATTGGCAGCTACTAGGGTTGTGTCCCGAGTTATCCAGCAGTTTCAGTTGGAAATACCGCTGCAGTCACTATTTGAATCTCCAACCATTGCGAATATGGCAGCAGTGATCACGGCTCATCAGGGAAAGACTTTAGACGAGCAAGGCTTGGCGACACTATTGAACGAATTGGAATCACTGTCCGACGAAGAGGCCCAGCGGCTTGTAGGCGAACAGCGTAACGAAAGCTCCGAGGAGTAATGCAGCTCCCCTGCAAGCGTAATTGATACTACCAAGAACGGTGCACCGGTAAGACTGCTGTTTTATTCGCTCGTCTGTACAAGTCAAGACATCATCTAACAGTCGACCGGCAAGTACTCGGCGTCGGTTAGTGAATTAACGGTTCTTATGATTCATCAAACCGTTACTGCGGCAGTTTGATTATTTCGGAATCCAAACTCTCGCGATAAATCGTCAGCCGTGCAATAGTCACCGGTAAATTGAATCTTCTCGGCCCGGCGCTGCCGGGGTTGACGAACAGGACATCGTCGCGGGTCACGACGCTCGGCTTGTGTGAGTGGCCGCTGATGACGGCGCGAAATCCCGACACATTAGCGTCAACGTCGAGTTCGTGGACGTTGTGGATCACGCGAAGCTTTATGCCATTGGCTTGTATATCGAGGATGTCCGGCAGCTTTTTCGCCCACGGGCCGCGATCGTTGTTGCCGCGGATGGCATAGACCGGCGCAATCGCGCTTAACACTTGCAGCACCTCGACCTTGCCGATATCGCCGCCGTGAATGATCAGCTCGACCCCTTTCAGCGCCGCCAGCGCTTCGGGCCGCATCAGGCCATGGGTGTCGGAGATGACGCCGACGATCCCCTTATCGAGCTCGATCCGTTTCCTGCGAACGACCATCAACGAAATGATTTAGCTTGATTCCAGCTTCCGCGCAATTCTATAGTGGCGGTGGCGGCGCTGTGGCGCATCCGAAGCAAGAAATAGATATCACCGCAGAGACGCGGAGATCGCAGAGTCCGGACCCTATTCAAATCAACAGACTCTTCACTCTGCGCCCTCAGTGCCTCTGCGGTGAGTCATCCGGGCGATCGAACCTGGGCATGACATACCTCAAAACGTCGCGCCAAGAGATCGATTTTCAATGGAGGGCGATATGTTTCCTCACCTGCAATCCTTCAACCTGCAAAAATGGATCGACGACAACCGCGGCGACTGGGGGCAGCGGCGGGTGATTTGGCAGGACTCGGACTTTATCGCGTTTGTCACCCGCGGGCCGAATCGGCGCAAGGATTACCACATCAACCCTGGCGATGAGATTTTTTATCAATTGGAAGGCCAGCTCAACCTGCATTACCTGAAAGACGGCAAGCATGAACTGGCGGTGCTCAATGCCGGCGAGATTTTTCTCTTGCCCCGCAATATCCCCCATTCGCCGCGCCGCGCCGACGGCTCGTGGACGTACGTAGTCGAGCGCACCCGGAGCCAAAGCGAGATGGACCGCTTCATCTGGCCCTGCGAAAAATGTGGCAATCAACTTTTTGAAACGACGGTAAAGTTCGACGACCCCGGCGAGGCCGTCAAGAACGCTACCGACTCCCTGCGCGCCGACCCGGCACTGGCGACCTGCAAGCAGTGCGGGTCAGTTCTTGATCTCTAAGTTTTTTCCGAACTTGGCGCCCTTAGCGCCTCTTATGAAAATGCCGATTAGAGGCAAAAATCCTCCGGTCCTTCGGCCCGCCCCCTTTGGCAAAGGTGGCCATTGGGGGATTTTCCGTCGTTGCATTGAACGTGGCGCGGTTCATTTTCATTTGCTGTGTTGTACCGATTGGTA
>Ga0075342_1000222_pt1 | contig 10043 bp, 8 predicted proteins | sample RushOxbow_ThreeS_3_FD_120085 | JGI IMG/M metagenome (GOLD analysis project Ga0075342, IMG submission 120085) | Natural and restored wetland microbial communities from the San Francisco Bay, California, USA, that impact long-term carbon... | ecosystem: Environmental > Terrestrial > Soil > Wetlands...
ACTGGCGCCGAGGGGATCGCCGGTGTCATAGGGGATCTTCGACAGGCCGCTTTCTGCGCCGACGGCGTGCGGTCCCAGCGCGATGGAGCCCGGCGTTGCGGTATTGAGTTTCCAAGTCGCCCAGGCCGGCGATGCTAGCACGGTGCGCGTCCCGGTCGGATCGCCGTTGTTATCGGCGCGGACCACTTGGATGCGATAGTACACCGCGCCGACGGCGCGCATCGATTCGCTGAAGTGGTATTGCAAAGCGACGTCGCCGCCCATGTTGCGATTGAGCAACTGACCGGTGGCGTCCGCCGGATTCGCCGTCGGATTCAAAAGTCCTGAGTTATAGGCGAGCGGGCCGACGGACTCGAGTGAATCCTGATTCGGCGTCGCCAGTTGATAGGACGGCGTCGAGCCGATGTCCTCGAGGACGACGAAGGCGCCCTCGCCGGGCACATCCGATTCCCGGCAGCCGATGGCGCGCGAATCATAACTCGTCAAGGTCGGTTGGTCGCCGGCGTGGAACCATTGATTCGCGGCAACGCCGTTATAAATCGTCACCAGGCTGCCGCCGACGGGCTGTTTGACGATATAGGCAAACTCTTCGTGGCAATGCGGCAGCAGTATGCGCGGCGGCTCGGACCAGCAGACACTGAAGTTGCCGCCATCTTGAATGAAACCTTGGGCGACTTTCTGCGGCACGCCGCAGTGACACCAAAGGAACGGATGGCGCACAATGAATTCCTGGCGCAAACCGCCCGACAGCTTGGGCAACTGCGCTTTGGCTCGCAGCAGTTGAACTTTGCGCTGGTCGACCGCGCCACCGGTCATTATGAGATTTTGTAACTCGAAAGGTGCTGGATCGGGTCCCGGGCGCGGACCGATGGGGCCAAACGGATCCTCGGGCGGGATTGGCGGAAAGTCCGGGTTGACCTCGATGGGCAGATCGTTCAAATCGAACGGCGGATCGAAGATAACCGGCGGCTCGCAACAGCAAATGCGCCGGTAGACCTCGACGGTGCCGAAGCACAACGGCGAACAGCGATGCCAGGGCCAGCGGACAATGGCGCGGCTGCCGGTGATTTTGCGCATGCTGGGCAGCCCCGCGAGTTGATGATCGACGAGCAATCCGTCGATGACGTCGAGAAACGGAAAACAGCGGCGCGCGTTGCCGCTGACGCAGCGGCGGATGGGAAACCAGGGCTGCCAGATCTTTCCGGCAATGGCAATTTCCCCTTCGGCGATCGCCCGCTTGAGCTGGTCTGCGCCCAGGGCGTAGAAGGTCCGGCGCGTGTCCGGTTTGGCATCCGCCGGACCGATGAGCAGTCTGGCGGCTCGCGCCATGCGCTCGCTGACCGGCAGCGTGCCGTCATCGCGTAACGGCGCGGACTCAAGAACCTTGCCTTCGGCATCGATCGCGTGGACGACGATCCCGGGCAGTTTCTGCTCCCCCGTGCCGCCGTCGAGCACAATCCGGAGACGTTTAACGTTTTCGTTGGTCGCCATAAAACTCTCCTCCTTCGGTAACGGATTTATTTCCCGCCGGGTTGTGACAACTCGTGACAGACTAATCGATGCAGGAGCAACGCGGGGGCCAAAAACTAAAATGTGATGCGATTCATGTCACTGGAAGTGCGCAGGTGACAGCGACTGACAAGTCGGCGGGGCGATTTTCCACCTGTGTACACGCCACTGTATGCTTTCATTGACAGTGCGTGAACAAATGGCTTCACCTTTCGTGAGATTAAAAAAGCGCTCGCAGGAAATTGGTACAATGGGAAAGTATTCACACTTGGCAAATTCGACAATCGGGCCAGGTTCGCCGCTGGGAAGTTATCTGGCGTGCCGTGGCAATGACGGCGGGACGGACGAACTGGTTGAGAATGGTTCTCTAAGCTCAGCCTGGTGAACCGGTCGCGCACATCATCAGTGACGGCGCGCCGTAGCCGATGCGCAGCTTTTCGCCGGCAGAGATCGGGCGGACAAAAGCGGCGATGAAGGCGATTAATAGGATTAACGTGTTGCCGCGGAGCAGTCTCATATCGCTAAGAGCTCAATTCGATCAAGTCGTTCAATTCGTGCCCGCGCCATAGCCATCTCGCGCAAGCGAGGGAAAAGAACGTCCGAATCCAACGGCTTGAACGGACCCCGGACTTGATCCGGGGGATTGAACGGCTGGAACGAGTGGAGCCTGTTCAATTCCGAGTGACGCAGCCCTTGAGCCCTTCGTGGTAGCCGCGATCCCACGCTTCCTCGTAGTCGGGCAATTCGTTCAACAGCAGAATGTCGTCGTAGGTGCCGTGGCCGGAGCCGATGCGCCGCTCGGGGTGGACGCACTCGCGGCGCGGCATGGGCAGATTGTACTTCTTCCAGGTGTTGTAATAATTGCCCATCAATTGCAGGTAATACTCGAGCGGGATCGGCGGCTGGTTCCACTGCGATCCCAAGTTGGAGCCCGGTTCGCGGCGCCATTGGTTGAAGCGCGGGATGATGCCGTGGCGCATCATGAAGTCGACGCCGTCGGATGTCGACTTCACCGCTTCGGCGACGGTCTCGAAGCCATAGGGTTTGGCCATCTCGACGCCGCCGACGAAGTTGGGCCGCACGTTGCCTTCGCCGAAAACATCGACTTCGTCGATCATGCTGCGCACCCAACCGTCCCAACCGACCCGGCGGTTCTTGCCGGGGTTGATCCATTCGAACAGCCGCTTTTCCCATACTTCCATGTTCGAGTGATGGCAGTCGACGCCGGCGGCGCGATAATGCTTCATGGTGTCTTTGTCCTGGGCGTTGGATTGCAAATTGACAAAACGGCGCCGGCCGCCCCATTTGAGCGCCGAGACATATTCGGAATAGAAGTCCAGTTCGTTCTTGCCGTGGAGGGTCTTCAAAATCGTCCCGCCGGTGATGAGGAAATCCATCGGCGGCGTGAATCCGACTTCCTCGGTGGCGTCCTGTTCGATGGAGCGCGCCACCTCGACCATGTATTTCACCGGTTTCACCGGCGCGTCGAAGGTGAAATCCTTGGACTCCTTCATCTGGCGCGCGTTGATATTGATGTCGCAAAAGCGGCATTCCTCGTCGGGACCCCAGTACTGGCAATTGCGAAACACCGTGACGAAGTAGCCGAAGGCGATGATCTCGTGATAGGCCGTGCCGTCGTCGAACTTGCGCGTGTAGTATTTCATCGGCTTGGGAAAGTAGACCTCGCAGATCTCAGTGCCGTTGAGCAGCAGCATCGGCTGGCAGTAGACGACGTCGATGACATAGGGCGAGGTGGAATCGAGGGTGGTCTGAATGCTCACCGGCCTGAGGCCGTACATGCCGCGCCGGATGGTGAACCACTCGGGAATCTTGCGGTGCTCCTTGCGCTTCATATCCTTCATCGCCATGAGATCGTAGGAAAACAGCCGGTAGGATTTCACCAGCGCTTGCGAAGCCAGCTCCAAAGCGGCGTCGGTGAACCAGTGGCCGACGCGCAACAGATCGTGCTTTAGAATTATTTCTCGCGGCAGGTCGCGATAGGATTGAAAGTAGTTTTCGAGTTCGGGCAAGGTTCGGCTGTTGGTCATTTCTGCGACTGCTTCCATTGGCATGGCTTCCTTTCTTGTTGCCGGTGCTATAACCAGCCGGAACGACGAGCATCCATTCGCATTGTTTATTTACTTGCCAAGGGTCCTGTCAAGGTCGGCAATCGAACCGGTTTGAAATCATTCGGGACAATGGGTTAAGGAGGATTTGCCGCCATGCTCGAAGCGACGAATTTAGGAAAGCGCTAGCCGGGGCAGAGCCACGGACCTCGGTTGATTGAGTAACACTCAGCACTGGCAGGAGGGATTGCGATGCTAACGATCGATGCTGATGCTCACGTGATGGAAGGCCCGCGGACCTGGGGGTACTGTGATCCGTCGGAACGCAAATTCATGCCGGTGTTGGTCGATCCCGGCGACAACTCCGACCGTCAGTTCTGGTTGGTCGACGGCAAAATCCGCGGCCATGTCCGCCATGTCATCAAGCCCAAGGACTTTCAGGCGCTTGCCCTGGCCAGCGGTCGCGACATGGTCGTGCCGCCGCAAGCGCAGCACCTCGAAGATGTCCCGGCGCGCCTTCGCCATATGGATGAGATGGGCATCGATATTCAAGTCATGTATCCGACGATCTTCATCCAACAGGTCACCGACAAACCCGAGTTCGAGGTGCCGATCTGCAAGGCCTATAACCGGTGGATGGCCGATGTTTGGGAGCAGGGTAACGGCCGGCTGCGCTGGGTCTGTGTGCTGCCGCTGTTGAGCCTGCAAGACGCCATCGACATGCTGCCATGGTGCAAGGAGAACGGCGCGGTGGCGGTGCTGATGCGGCCCTTCGAGGGCGACCGCTTGATCCAAGATCCTTATTTCTATCGGCTCTACGAAGCGATGACCCGAGTCGATCTGCCCATCGGTATGCATATCGGCAACGGCAATCCGGCATGTCTGGACATTATGCGCCAGCGCATCGGCTACGGCGCCGGCTTCTGGAGCATGTCGGCCAACACCGCCGGCGCCTGCCATGCGGTCATTACCAGTAAATTGCCCGAACTATTTCCGGCGCTGCGTTTCGGCTTCATCGAAGCCTCGGCGCAGTGGATTCCCTGGGTGTTCAAAGACATTAAACGGCGCGCCGAGGGGCGCAAGCTGTCGGATAACTTTTTCGAAGCCTATCGGCTCTATGTTTCTTGCTACAGCAGCACCGATGACATCGAATACATCGGCCAGTATTCCTCTGAGAATGTCTTGATGACCGGCACCGACTACGGCCATGTCGACATGTCGGTGGAGATCGATGCACTACGGTCCCTGGAAAAGAATGGCAAAGTGCGGCCGGCGTTAGCACGGAAAATTTTGCACGACAATCCGGCGCGGTTTTACGGAATTCAATAGCCGGGCAACAGGAACTCCGTGCTCAGGAGTTTTGTCCCGTGGCTGCGGCTGGCCAAAACCGATGACGCGGTGGAGGGCTATGAGTTCATGCGCCGGATGTGCACCAAACGCATTTACCCCACGATCGGTGGTATTCGAAATTCCATGCGCGTGCTCAGCACGACCAATGAAAAGCTTCGCGGCATGAAGGCCGAGGATCTGGTCGACGAACGGATCGTCAGGAAGCTGGAGAAGGAGGGCGCGTTCTAAATGTCGCGGTTTCAATGCCATAATCCATTCGCTGGAGAGCTGGCGAGTTGGTTGGGGCGGCGATATTTGATCACCCGGGGTCGCTCTGGAATGACTTGCGCGGCGCTGTTGATGGCCACGCTCGCGCAGGTCGCTGGCTGCGCGACGGTCAGTTCAAGGCCGCCGATTGCCGTTGCTCAGTCGCGGTTGAGCGGGGCCAGACCCTCATTAGCACCGTTTCTTGTCACCGTGCATGTCTTGTTGCAGGTGCATGGAAGTCCGGACGAAGCGATCCGCGCGACGGAGGATGAAGCCCGAATTTCGGCATGTCAGGAACGAATTGTCGCGAACGCGTTGCGCCTGGGCGAGAGCGGCGTGCGCGCGATCGTCGCGGAGGGAATCTACGGGGTTGGTTCATTGGACAAACCCGTGCCGGTTGAAGCCAAGCAATTCGCGCAATCGAATAAGGCTCGCGCGGCCGAGATATTAGCGGGTCATTCCGAGTTGGCGGTCTATGGCTTCGAGCTGAAGCCTTTGAACGAGTTCGGCATGGCCGTGGTCAAGCAGCTCGGCAGCGCCGCCGCCCGAGCGCGTGAGATCGGCAACGACAGTTCGGGAGCAGCCAAAGCGGTCAACGACGAGGAAATCGCTAGGCGTGTTCAAGATGAGTCCACGCTCCTCAATCTCTGGTACGCCGGACTGGTGCCGGAAAGAAGCTTTCTGGCATTACAGACCGCCCTCGCGGTCGCGCTGGCGCGTCGCGAGAATCAGGTGCAACTGATTATTGGCCGGGCGCACTGGAGCGACTTGGTTTACGCCATCGATCGCCACCCTGACGTGCGGCTGCGGTTGGTGCCGTATCCGTGCGGGTAGCGCGGCAATGAAACTAATCCGTGTATCCCCGGTAAACCTCCACGTCGGCTGATCTCCGACATCATGCCAAATTGCTGCAATGGTCATCTGCGCCGTTGACAGAAGCAAATGTACTCTACTAGTGTCCGGAAGGCGCATGGGGTGAGGCGTCTCAAATCGTCAAAAGCTTGATCGTAGGGGGTAGGAACCGAGCGCAGGCGCAGTGAATCCACTAGACGTTCGTAGCGAAAGGAGCGGGCGATGCTTCATTTTCGAGGGGTGCTGCTGATTTTCTTCGCGATATCGAGCGGCGCGGCGCCGGGTTACGCGGCGGTGGCGCCCAATAAGATGACCATCGCCTATGCTTCCATCGGCCCGCGCTCGGCGCCGCTCTGGGCGGCCGAGGAGCAAGGCTTTTTTCGCAAGAACGGCATCGAGCCGACAATCATCTTCGTCCGCGGCGCGCCGACGCTGGTGGCGGCACTGACCTCCGGCGACATGGATATAGGTTACACCGGCGGCACGGCGGTGCTCGGCGCCGCCGCCGGGGGCATCGATTTGAAGATTCTCGCGGTGTTGACCAATCGTGTGACGTACGATTTGGTCGCCCGTCCCGGCATCAAGAGCGCCGAAGATCTGCGCGGCAAGCGTTTCGGCGTTACCAGTATCGGCGGCACGCTGTGGATGGGCGCCGTGCTCGGCTTGGAGAAACTGGGCGTCGACACCAACCGCGACGACATCAGATTTTTGGTCATCGGCGATCAGGTCGTGCTCAGTCAAGCGTTGGAAGACAACCGCATCGACGCCACAGTGCTCGATAACGTCTTCAGCAAGCGCCTCGCCCAGAAGGGATTTCCGGTCTTGGCCGAGCTGCACAAGACCAACCTGCCTATCACCGCCACCAGCCTAGTGGCGCGCCAGAGCTATGTCCAAAAGAATCCGCTGCTGATGGAAAACTTTATCAAGTCTGTGCTCGAGGGGATTGCCTTTGTTCTCGGTCCGGCGAACAAGGCGGCGACCATCAAACTCCTGCAACATCGCCTGCGTGTCAGCGCGCGGGAGGCGGAAGAGGGGTTCGTCGATATGACCGTCGGCATGGACAAGAAACCGATTCCCTCCATTGAAGGCTTGCGCAACATTCAGCGCCTGATGAAACTGCGCAATCCAAAGTTGGGGAATATCAAGGTGGAAGATCTGGTGGACGACCAGATCCTGCGCCGGCTCGACGAGAGCGGCTTCATCGATAAACTGTTTGCCGTGCATGGCGTGAAGTAAATGTTGCCACCGGCTCTCATGCCGGACATCAAAGCTACTGATTTAGTGGTCATTGTTTAACTAGAGGAACAAGTAACCCTAGCTAGGAATGGTCAAAAATTATTTTGGGTCAGGCGGACTCAGAGTCCCGGAGGTTGGAATGAATCGAAGAACCCTTCTTCTGATGCTTTACACCGGTGTTTTTATTTTGTCCGCTGCGGCTCCCGCGTCGGTCCATTCTCAAGCGCCGTTTTTTCAGGGCAAGACCATCAAGATCATCAACAACGACCCCGGCGGCACCGCCGGGTTGCGGGTCAAGGTCGTGATGACGCACCTGCGTAAGTATATTCCTGGTAATCCGACGCTGGTGATCGAGTTTGTCGAAGGCGGAGGCGGGCGCCGGGCGGCCAATCAGGTTTTTCAAAACGCCAAGCCCGACGGCCTGACCATCGGCGCTCTCAGCAGTTCGATCATCGGTCTTCAAGTCATGAAAGAGACCGGCGTGATGTATGACATCGATAAATTCATCTATCTCGGCACGCCGGTCAGCGAGAACCACAATGTCATCTATACGCGCCGAGAGTTGGGTCTCAATTCCCTCGACAAACTGCGCGCTGCGAACGGCCTTCGCCTCGGCGCCCAAGAAGTGGGCGCGGTGGCGTATATCTCGGCGCGGTTATTCGCTTACTTTCTCGATCTCAAAGCGCCCAAGTTCGTCACCGGCTACACGTCGCTGGAAGCCGATGTGGCGCTGCGCAATGGCGAGATCGATTCGCGCTCCAACAATGTCACTTCCGTGCTGAGCCGCAACCGCGACTGGATCGATAAGGGCGTCATGGACTTTCATGCGGTCTTGGCGGTGCCCAGAGAAGACAAGCCGTCGCACCCGCGGCTGGCGCAACTGCCGGAGATCGAGAGCTTCGCCAAGACCGACAAAGAGCGAAAGCTATTGACCATGTGGCGCAGTTTCCGAACCGCCACGACGCCGTTCGTGTTGCCGCCAGGGACGCCGAAAGATCGCGTCGAAATCCTCCAAGACGGCATGCGCAAGGTATTTAACGATCCTGAGTTTCGCGCCGAGTTCAAGAAGCTCGCCCGCGACGATGCCTCGCCGCTGATGGCCGAAGAGCTGACCAAAGTGATTCATGACCTGCCCCGCGATGCCGAGATCATCGAGTTGCTGCGAAAATTCTCTGGTGTCGATCCGTTGCCGGGGCGCTGAGAGTCGGCGGCGGTCAACCTCGCGTGGAAATCCGCTTGCAGCATGAGGCGGCGACGGCGCTTGGCAGGAAGATCAAGCCGACACGATAAGCTGCCACGAGTCGGACACGCCGAGATTAAAAGCTGTAGCAAGAATGATTTCTCGCTTTGCTCGAAATGCCAGATAGCCAGTAGTGTCATCCTGAACGGCGAGACGGAGCTAGCCGAGCTGAAACGTCATCGACATATGATGGCGTAAATCCATTGAAGATGGATGATTCGGCAATCGGCAAATGCCGTCGCAGCAACTCACCGACGCGACAGGCGCCCATGATTATTTCACCGGCTGGAACTTTGGCAGCGTATAATCCGGCAGGTCCTCGAAGATCACTTCGACTTTCATGCCGATCTTGACCTCTTCAGGCGCGCAGCCGATCACGTTGGTCACCAGCCGGCCGCCCTCATCGAGGTCGACGAGCGACACGTTGTATGGAATCTTGTCCTGGTACGCCGGGTGCCAGGCGCGGTGATAGGCGATATGGGAATAGATGGTTCCCTTGCCGCTAAGCGGCACCCACTGGTAATCGCTCGACAGGCAATGCGGGCAGTGCGACTGCGGTGGGAAGCCGAATATTTTATTGCACGACGAGCAGCGTTGGGCAGTTAGTTTGTGTTCCCGCAGATTGGCCCAGAACGGCTTGGCTTCGGGCTCTTCGAGATAGGGTTGTCCTCGGCGCGTCGCGCGCCCGCGTTCGTCTTTGCTCATAATGCCCCCAGGATCATCGTTGCATGCATCGCCAGGCTGCCGCCATGGCCGCTGACGATGCCGACTTTGGCGTTCGGCACCTGCCGTTCCGGCTCGACTTCGTTGCCGCGCAGTTGCTTGACCGCTTCGGTGATATGCAGCTGGCCTTCGAGATGGGCTTGCGACAACAGGCCGCCGTGAGTGTTGAGCGGCAGCTGGCCGCCGATGGTGATGCGGCCGTTCTTGACGAAGTCTTTGCCTTCGCCTTTTTTGCAAAACCCGTAATCTTCGAGCGTGATCATCGCCGTGATCGTGAAACAGTCATAGATTTGCGCGAACTGCATGTCTTTCGGTTTCAGCCCGGCCATGTGGTAAGCGGTCTCCGAAGATTTTTTGCCGCCGAGTGTGGTCAGCGTCGGCGCATCGAGCAGGCTCCAGTGCGGGTGGTGCTGCCCCATGCCGAGGATCGACACCGGCTTCTTTGGAAAATCCCGCGCCCGCTCGGCGCTGGTCACCACCACGGCGCCGCCGCCGTCGGACTCCAGCGAGCAATCGAACAAGCGCAGCGGCGCGACGATCATGCGCGAGTTCTGATGGTCCTCCATGGTCATGGGTTTGCGCAGAGTGGCGTTTTTGTTGAGACTGGCATGGTAGCGGGTCGAGATGGCGACATGGGCGAGGTCCTCGCTGGTGGTGCCGAACTCGTACATATGGCGCTGCGCGGCGAAGGCGTGGCCGCCGGCGGCGGCGAAGTGGCCCCAGGGTTCCTCCCAATGCTCATCGCCGCGCCGGATCGGATGGCCGGGGGTCGGATCGGCGGTGGAGCGCTTGCGCGCATGGACGCAGACGACGGTGGTCGC
>Ga0075342_1000224_pt1 | contig 10025 bp, 8 predicted proteins | sample RushOxbow_ThreeS_3_FD_120085 | JGI IMG/M metagenome (GOLD analysis project Ga0075342, IMG submission 120085) | Natural and restored wetland microbial communities from the San Francisco Bay, California, USA, that impact long-term carbon... | ecosystem: Environmental > Terrestrial > Soil > Wetlands...
ACCAGTTGTCCAGTTTGAGCGAGTCGAGCACCCAGCGGATCACCGGCCGGTCGCGGCCGCCGTCAAAGCCGACATGGCCGAAGTGGTCGATCACCATCGGAATATCTTTCAACGATCGAAGCAATGTTGAATTCTCCAAAAGGTCTTCGCCGTTGACATGCAGCCGGGCGTGCCAACCGAGTTCTTTGATGCGCTCCATCGAGCGCCGGACCTCGGCTTCGCGCTGCTCCATGGCGAAGAAGCGGACAAAATTAAACCGCGCGCCGCGAACGCCGGCCGCGTGAAGCCGCTCCAATTCTTGATCGGAAACCCGATCGTCGACGATGCCGATGCCGCGGTAGCGATCGCGATCGTTCAGCCCTTCGAGGGCATGCAGCAAAAGGCGGTGATCGCTGCCGTAGATCGCGCTATGGACAATCACGCCGCGACTGAAGCCGATCGCTTTGTGTATGCGCTGCGCTTCATTAAATGTTGCGCTTTCGATCGGCGGGTAGGGCGCATTGACGCGCGGCGGAAACTCTGCCGGATCGCCGTAGATGTGAAACTGGCAGTCGCAGCTCCCCGCCGGCGGCGCCGGCACCGGCATGCGCGGGTTCTTGTCCCATTCGTGGGTTGTGTCTCCAGTCGTCGCCATCGTCATTCTCCTGTAACTCTTAGATTCGGGTCCGACCGTGAACTTTTGAACCCTTGAACCTTGAACGAATCTCCCGGTTCGTTCATCGCTTACTTGAAAAACTTGAAAAAGGGAATCCATCAGCTGAGATTCTTTTTTTGGAATGAACGAGGCCAGGGTTAGGTGTTGCGCTAAAACGAGAATCGGTTCAGATTCGGCTTGAATGTCATTGCATTGTATCTAATATTCAGGAGCAAACAGGATGATGAATGCGAGTATCTTCGGGCTAGTTGTCGTTACCTTGTTCCTCGGTCGTTTGCCCGCGGATGCGGCCCAACAAGCCTATTTCCAGGGGAAGACGATCACTTTGCAGGTCGGCGCCCCGGCGGGCGGCAGACAGGACCGCATCGGGCGCACCCTGGCCAAGTATCTGACCAAGTATGTTCCCGGAAATCCGGTTTTTTTGATTCAAAACAAAACCGGCGGGCAGGGTATTCCGGCGATGCTGGCGCTTAGCAAAGGCCCCAGCGACGGCAGCTTCCTGTCGATGGTGATCTCGTCGTATCTGGAGGCGCCCTATTTCGGCGCACCGGGCGCTACCTACGATCCGCGCACCTTCGTTTACGTCGGCGCCCCGAGCACCGGCAAACAGCGCAACGTGTTGTTTATGCATCAACGCGCAGGCATTAAGACTTTGGACGATCTGCAAAAGCGGGAAGTTACGCTCGGCGCCCAGGGCGTCGGCAACCGCAGTTATCTCTATGCCCGGCTGATCGCCGATATCCTCGGCCTGAAAGTTCGCTGGGTGCTGGGCTATGACACGCTGCAGCTCTACGTCGCTTTGGAGCAGGGCGAAATTCAGGGCCGGGTTAACGACGCCGCATCGATGATGACCGATCGCCCCGAGCTGTTTGCCAAGCGCGAGGTGGTCGCGCTGGTGGCCATGACGTTGCCCGAGGAACTGCCGCCGATCAAGCACCCGATCTTCGACGGGGTGCCGTCGATCATGCAGTTCGCCAAGACCGACGCGCAGAGAAATATCATTCGCAAGATCAATTCCACCGATCGATTGGGAGGAGCCATGGCCTTTCCGCCGGGAACTCCGGAATCGATCCGCAAGATCTTCGAAGACGCGTTGTTGAAAATCGGCGCCGACCCGGCGTTTCGCAAAGATTGGGAAGCGGTGGTTCTCGAAGGCAACCCATTCGAGCAGATGTTTAGCGGCAAGGAGGTTAGCGAGGATGTCAAACAATACACCGATTGGCAACCGGAAGTTCTCAGCATGTACAAGCGGCTTGCCCACGAAGCGCCGAAGTGACCAAGTGACTTGATTGGCGTCGACTCGAAGACGTTTTCCATTGGTCCGTCATTCCGGCGCACGCCGGAATCCAGGATTGCAGACCCTGCGCCACCGCGAGAGGTATCTTGCCACTCGGCGCGCATGCCAGTAAACTCACGAACGAGCGTGCAGCGATTATCACGGCAATCGTGCAAGCCGTCCCTAGATTGACTCGATCCAATGAACACACCCACAGTCGAGGAGATCGATCGAATCGCGCAACAAGGCGATCCGATCGTCCGTAATCTCGCGATCACCCAGTGTTACCACGAGATCTCACTTTGCGTTGCCGGACTGATCGGCGCTTCCGCCAACTGGTGCACTTTTGCGACTTGGGCTTCGAAACAAGCGGGCCAAACCATTCGCCAAGAAGATTTACTGCGCGCGTTCGAGGAGAGGTTTGCTCTGTCAGCCGAAGTTTCAGCCGGGCTAGAGGGCATTTCCAGTCATTTCAAAACCATCGGCGCGAGCTTGCGCGCCAACGCGTATCGTGCGGCAATTCTCCAGTCGCTCGACCCAGCGGCAGCGTTCGCTCGCGCCAGTGCCGCCGTTGCCCGGGGCAACAAAAAAGTCTTTGAAGAAATTGGCCGGGAATTTGCCCGCTTTCTCGGTTTTGTTGGCGACGAACCTGATTTTGATCGCGAGAAGGTTGCGCGCTTCTGCGCCACCCTGCGCCCCGGTGATCCGCCGGTGGGACAACGGTTTCTCGCCGAAGCCTTCACGGCCTATTGCCAGGCGCGCTTCCAGACCGGCAACGACAAAGCGCAATCGATCTTGTTGGCCAATCTTTGCGCCGGCTTTCACGAGCAAACCCGGCTCCAGCCGGAAATCGCCGAGGCGCTCGATGCCGCGTTTGGCAAGACCGAAGATTTGAAAGACAATTTATTGACGCGCCTGGCGCCGGGGTTCAATCGACGCTCTCGTTGGAGCGTCCGGCTCAATCAAACAGGCGATCTGGATCGAGTCTTGGCCGGGCTCATTGAAGCAGTAAACCGGCTGATCCGCCAAGTGGTTACCGATCATTTGATGACGCTTCATTTGCCCGGGAAGGAGGTGTTGCGTCTGGGACGGGATCTGCCGAACGAATTCCCCGAAGAACTGACGCAGATCTCCGACCCCCGGCTGCAAGAACTGCTGGCGCGGGTTGACTTGACTCCAGACAGTCTGCGCGGAAGCGGTGCTCAGGATTGGGCCAACTTTCCGGATCGCATGCACTTTATCGCTGACTTGTTTCGCGTCTATCAGCTGCGGCAGCAGCTCTTTGAGGCGCCGTATACGACCATGCAGGCGGCGTTGATAAAGTCAGGTGAACGACCCGACGGACCGCTTTGAAAAAATTCGCGGCAGTATTGCAGGCTTGGCCCTCTAAGTTGGGAAAACAAGCTGGTAAATTCTCATTTCGTTCCTAATGCTATATTAACTTCAAAACCGACCAGGAGAGTTTCATGGCGCAAGAATCTTCGAATCCAACCCAGTGGCAGGAACCGGACCAAGGACAAAACGCCGGCATCGGCAGCTGGAACCGGCCCAACTCGCCTTACGATAACTTCATGGAGAACGAGGGCGTGCCGATTTACCGCGGCATTGGTGTGCAGCGCGTGCAAGAGCTGCCGTTCAAGCCGTGGAAGCGGCTCGGCGGCCGGGGCACTTTCATCCAGCTCTATGGCACGGAGGGACTTTGGGGTTGTTACGTGATCGAAATCCCCGGCGCCGACGGCCTCAAGGCCGAGCGCCATATGTACGAAGAAATTTATTTAGTTGTCGAGGGGCGCGGCACCACCGAGGTGTGGGTCGATGGCGCGGCGCGCAAGCACCAGTTCGAGTGGCAGACCGGTTCGCTCTTTTCGATCCCGATGAACGCCTGGCACCGAGTGATCAACGCCCGGTCGACGCCAGCGGTGCTGCTGGCGGCGACCACGGCGCCGAACATGGTCAACCTGGTGCGCAATAGCGATTTTATCTTCAACTGCCCCTATGTTTTCAAAGACCGCTACAGCGACGCCGAAGATTTCTTCAAGCCCAATGTCGAGGTGGTGCCTGATCCGCTGCGCGGCCTGGCCATGAGCCGAACCAACCTGATCCCCGATGTGTTCAACAGCGAGTTGCAGTTGGACAACCGCCGCTCGCCGGGCTACCGGCGCATGGAGCCGCGCATGACCGAGAATGTGTTTTATCAGTTCATCGGTGAGCATGAGAACGGCCGCTATTCGAAAGCCCATGCGCATGCGTCGGCCGCCGTCTTGGTCTGCATTAAGGGGAAAGGCTACACCTACACCTGGCCGGTGAAATATGGTCTGACCCCGTGGAAGGACGGCCATCGCGACAAAATCATTCGCCAAGACTACGATCATGTCGGCATGGTGAGCGCGGCGCCCATGAGCGGCGACTGGTTCCATGCGCACTTTGGCGTGAGCAAAGAACCGATGCGCCTGTTGGGATGGTACGGGCCGAATAATCATCGCGCCCAGCAACCGGGACGGCCGGGAGAAAAGGCCATCGACGAAGGGGCCATCGATGTGCGCGACGGCGGCACGGCGATTCCTTACGACGAGGAAGATCCGTTCATCCGGGCGGAGTATGAAGAAACCCTGAAACGAGAAGGGGTGGCGTCCCGGATGGCGGATGACTTGTTTCGCAGGAAGTAGTCGGGGACAGAGACTTCGCGAATTGTGCGCCAACGCTAGGCACCCGGGATCGCCAGGGATAAGCGATTGATAGACGCAACACGGGAGGGAGCATGTTGAGTGTAAGAAGTTGGTTTGTTTGTTTTTTTGTAATTATAGCTTTCGCGGTCCCGGCGCGCGGCCAAAGCCTGCCCAAAGTCCGCGCCGCCTACACCTCGATCGGCATTCAATTCGATCCGGTTTACATCATGAAGGAGCTCGATCTGCCGCGAAAATATGGCGTCGACGCCGAAATCCTCTTTGTGCCGGTGAGTTCGCGGGCGGTGCAGGCGGCCCTGGCCGGCGAGATTCAGTTCATCACCAGCGCTGGCGTCGCCAACATCAACGCCAACATGGGCGGCGGTGACTTCGTCGGCCTCACTGCGACACTCAATACTTTTGTATTCAAAATCATGGGGAGCCCGGAGCTTAAAAAGCCAGAGATGCTAAAAGGCAAAAGGGTTGGCATTTCCCGTTTGGGCGGCGCCAGTGATTTTTCGATCCGCTACGCTCTGACCCGATGGGGTCTGGTTCCCGACAAGGACGTTGCCATTATCCAGCTCGGCGGCGAGCAGGAAGAATTTCTGGCGCTGCAAAACAAAGCGGTGGACGCGGTCGTTTTGTCCGAGCCCTTCGCGACGCTGGCAATCCGCCAGGGGGCGGCGGTTGTCGCCGACTTGAGCCAGTTGGGCGTGGCTTATTCGATGCACGGTTTCGGCACGCGAAAAAGCTTGATCCAAACTAAACGGGACGTCGCGGTGCGATTCATGAAGGCCTATCTCGAAGGCATCTATGTCTTCAAAACCAACAAAGACCTGGCGCTGAACGTCTTGAAAAAATACACGCGGGTCGACGATCTGTCGCTGGTGCAAGTGTCCTACGACGAAATGTCACAACGGCTGATCCGCAGAGTACCCTACCCGGACCGCGAAGGCATCCAGACCATCATCGATCAACTCGCCAAGAGCCGCCCGCAAATGAAAAGTCTCAACCCGAGCGACTTCATCGATCCATCGATTTTGAAAGAAATCGAGGACAGCGGCTTTATTAAAAAATTGTATGGAGATTAATATCTCGGTTGCCAACCGAGTATTCAAAACTATCGCGGCGGCGTGCTAAAGGCTGCAGGGACTGACAGAGCAGTGTAAGTATTCGGTCGATTACGTATGGTGAAAGGTCTACGAAAAATGAAAAAAATATTCCTCCTTCGATTGCTGATTTTACAGGGTGTTGGAATGCTTTTCGTCGGCAGTTTGCTGGTCGTCGAAGCGCCCGCGCAGGTGTCCTCCGTAAAGCCGGAAAAAAGCCAGCTGGAGGTGGCGATCGCGGCTTGGGGGGCGACATCTATTCCGACGGCGGTAGCGCTCGATGGCGGGTACTTTGCCAAGCATGGCCTGGCTGTGAATATTTCAGTAGTTGCGGCGAGCACTTCGGTGCAGGCGCTGATTTCGGGAAGGGTCGATATTTATCAAGGCGGCGCCACGGCGATCGGCGGCAATCTGGGCGGGGCGGACATCATTTACGTCGGCGCTTCGGTCGACAAAAGCTCGCTGATGTTGCTTAGCCAAAAGGGTATCACGTCGTTCGAGCAGTTCCGCGGCAAGACGATCTCGACCACCTCGCCCGGCGCGTTCGGCGAGATCGTCGTGCGCATGACCGCGCGCAAACATGGCATGGAAGTCGGCAAAGATGTGAAGCTGATCTATCACCGCACGCCGGGGGAGGCTTTGTCGACGTTTCTGGTCGGCAATGCCGACGGATTGGTGATCGGCCCGCCGCACACCGACCTCGCCAGGCAAAAAGGCGCCACGGTGGTCGTCGACTATTACAAAGACGGAGTGAAAATCATCGGTCCGGGCACCGCAGTGATGCGCGAGTTCGCGCAGAAAAATCCCAATACGATCAAGGCCTATTTCATGGGCCATCTCGACGGTCTGAGGCGCGCCATCGATGACGAGGAATATGCCAAGAAGCTCGACAACAAGTATTCCAAGATCAGCGACCCGAAATTGCTCGCCGACAATTACCGCCAAGGCTTGCGCGTGTGGAACAAAGACATGAGCATCGACCCGGCGGCGATCCGCATGGTGCTCGAGAACTCGCCGGACGACAAGGGCAAAGGCGCCGATCCGAAGCGGTTCTACGACAACTCGATCATCCATGCCATCAATCGGGATTACGCTTCAAAGCTTTTCCCTGGGGAAGTGAAGTAGCGGGGGAGGGCGCTGCATCTAAAGACAAGAATTTAATTGTCTAATCTTTTGCCATCGACTCATTCGAAAAAACCGCTCTCATTTAATATCGAGCGCAGCCTTTGGCGATAAGTTTCTCGATAATCGCCTCGCCGACGCGCGGAAGTTGCGGTTTTAATCGCGTCGGATGTTGCGCCTGTTTCGAATGGCCGAGCAGAGATTGCGCGCCGTCTTAGGAACGGTGTCGCGGCGGCCCGCTTCGGGGGGGGCGCTGTTTTCGCTGCGCGGTTTCTTCATCATCAGCCGGACCACGGCGCTTTGGGTTGTCGCCGCCGTTCTTAACACGCGGTTTAGATGAAATTGTATCGCAATTCGGCTTGTCGCGGCGCTCCACATCGACAAAAAATCCGTCGTCATCGGCTGCGTGAGTTGGCATTCAAATCTGGCCTGTAGTAGCCTTGTGATAACACTGCCGCGATATTCTATTTTACGCGGTAAACCTGTGCGGCTGCTATGTCAGCGAAAACATAAATCCCGCGCAGGAGTTAGCTGAGAGGTGGCGATGGCTCAGAGCATTTTTGAACGTTATGGCGGATTTGCGAGGGTGAGCAAGGTCGTGTCTGCTTTTTATGACAAGGCTTCCCAGTCGGCGCTGCTCGCGCCCTATTTTGAAAACATCGATATGCGTCGCCTGATCGACCATCAGACCAAGTTTGTCGCTTTCTTGATGGGCGGCCCGGCCAGCTTCTCCAACGAGGAACTCGAAAGGGTGCACAGCCGGCTGAACATCAATGACCGTGAATTTGCCGAGATGGTGGAGTTATTCAAAGAGACTTTGGAAGACTTTGATTTCGAGGCATCCGATATTGCGGCGATTCAAAGCGAATTGCTGACCCGCAAGCGTTATATCGTCACCCGGAGCGGGACATGACGGCGCTCAAGATGGTCGCCGATAACGGGCCCGTGGATCCATCCCTTCCCCTGCGGCAAATTCTGCAGACGCTTAATTACGGCGTTGCGCTGGTTGACTCTAAAACCTGGCAAGTGATTTTCGAGAACGCGAAGTTTTTTCAATGGTTTCCCCCGACGGCAGACGGCGATGACAAGTTGGATCTGCGTCTGCCAGGGTTTAAGGCAGAGAGGGCAACGGACCGTATCAGCCGCGGCCGGCCTTATACCCAGGAGTGCAATGTCAAGGTCGGTGCGCGAAGTGTGCCGCTAAGTATAGACCTCAAAGTGCTGAACGACAGCGCCGATGCGTCGGTTCTGGTCGAATGCCGCGACCTGTCAAAACAAAAGGAGGCGGAGTACATGCTCGCCTCTTATTCGACGATGTCAGAGAAGCATGCCCGGGATCTGCAGCGTGAAAAGGAGCGGGTGGAGCGGTTGCTGCTCAACGTCATGCCGCGCTCGGTCTACGAGGAGATGAAGGAATTCGGCACCTCGACACCGCAGAAGTTCGATTGCGCTTCGGTTCTTATGCTGGATTTCGTCAACTTTACCGAAATGGCGGTCTCGCAAGACCCGAGCGCGCTGATCTCCGAGCTGAATGATATTTTTTCGGCTTTTGACCGCATCAGCGAGATGTTCGGCTGCGAACGCATCAAAACCATCGGCGACGCCTATATGGCGGTATCGGGGGTGCCGGAGCGGAACAGCGACCACGCGCGCAACATCGCGAAAGTCGCGCTCCGCATGCGCCGTTATTTGGAGAAGCGCAATGCCGCCCATCCCGAACAATGGCTTTGCCGGATCGGCATCAACTCCGGACCGCTGATCGGCTCGATCGTCGGGGTGCAAAAATACGTCTACGATATTTTTGGTCCGGGGGTTAATCTCGCCGCCCGCATGGAAACGTTTTCCGAACCTATGCATATCACCCTATGTGAGGAAACCTATAATCTGATCGCAGATGACTTCATCTGTTCGGCGCGCGGGGAGTTCGAGGTTAAGGGTTTCGGCGCCATCCGGCTCTATGATCTCGAAGGCGAGGTTAGCCGGGCCCGCTAGGATCGCACGGCTTAGGCACGGCGGCGATGGCAGACAACGAGATCTGATTCAGCAGGGAATGGACGCGACCGGCTTCCCCTCATTAGGGTTATTGAAGGCCAGCCTCTCCAGCAGCCATTCTAACGGCTTGCATCAAAGTAGCCGGCCCGTGTCCAGCTTAGGGCGTTGCGAAGCCAACTCCTCAGCGCGGCGGTAGAAGGCCGGTGCCGGAAAATGTTTTGAACAGGACGATGAGTTCCGGGTCGCGCGGCAGCTCTTTACCGACCTGCGCTTGGTCGTCCGGCGCCAGCGGGGACGGCTCGTCGCCGCCGGTAAGCTTTTTGTATTCGCTGTGGAACGCCGGATCGGCGTGGGTTTTCTCGACGGCGGTTTTCATGATCGCGACAATCTCGTTCGGCGTCCCCGGCGGCAGCATGAGAATCGTCCCCACGGAGCGAAAGCCGCGCATCATGGTCAAGATCTGTTTTTCTTTTTCCGTCTTAGCGAACTGACCGATGTCCGGCAGATTGAGCTGGGCAAAGCGACCGTCCTTGTTGCCTTGCGGGATTTCGATGGCGGCGTGAAAATCCGCGGCTCCCGGCTTTAGTAATCCGGCCTGAATGATGTTGCCCGTGGTGGTGACCCGGGCATCGACTTCACCGCGGCCAATGGCGACGTCGAGATCCTGTCCCTCATAACCGGGTATAAAGCGCGGCTCTTTCAGATCGAGCAGATGGGCGATGATCCGGCTCTGGAGGTAACTGGTGTGGCCGACCGGCGCGCTGCCGATGCGCAGGCCCCGGGCGGCGCGCAGTTTATCGAGATTACTGAGGCCCGCCGCCTTTCGCGTGAAAAATAAATAGTACAGTTGATGTTCGGTGGTGCCGAGATAATTGAATTTATCGATATCGTACTGGACGCCCTTCTCACCCAGCACGGCGTAGGGCACGATGCTGCTGGAAACGCGCAGCAGAGTGAGGCCGTCGGGAGTCACCGAATTGTAAAAATGATTGGCCGACTTGCGGCCGCCGCCGCCGGGCATGTATTCGAAAATGACGCTGGGTTTACCCGGTATATGTTGGGCTAGAACCGATGCCAAAGCTCTGGCGCGCAAGTCTCCCATGCCGCCGGCGCCGGAGCCGACGATCAAGGTGATCGTTTTCCCTTGGTAAAAAGGCGTCTGGGAAAACGCTGGGTTGAAAGCCCAAAGCAACATGCCGCAAAGCATG
>Ga0075342_1000225_pt1 | contig 10023 bp, 14 predicted proteins | sample RushOxbow_ThreeS_3_FD_120085 | JGI IMG/M metagenome (GOLD analysis project Ga0075342, IMG submission 120085) | Natural and restored wetland microbial communities from the San Francisco Bay, California, USA, that impact long-term carbon... | ecosystem: Environmental > Terrestrial > Soil >...
CTCTATAATCGGCCATTCTGGTCAGAGAAACGCAACCAATTCGGTGCTATCCTTCGACATTCTTTAACCGTGATTGCAGGCTCTTAGAGGGATGATGCTTGGTTTCCACTTGATCCGGACCGCGGGTAAGGCCCCGTCGGCCGCTCCCGTTCAACGGGTACGGAGCGTCATCTTCCCGCTGGCCGTCGCCCTGGTCGGGTTTGCCGCTACGCCGGCTCATGCCGATCTCAAGCTGTGCAACACCACCGCCAGCCGGGTCGGCGTCGCCATCGGCTACAAGGACGCCGAAGGTTGGGCCACCGAAGGCTGGTGGAATATCGCTTCCCATACCTGCGAGACCCTGCTCAAGGGCGTTCTGATCGGCCGCTTCTATTACATCCACGCCATCGACTACGATCGCGGTGGCGAATGGGCCGGCACGCTCAATATGTGTACCGACGACAAGTCCTTCACCATCCGCGACACCAAGGACTGCGTGAAGCGCGGCTACAAGCGCACCGGCTTCTTCGAGGTCGACACCGGCGAGGAGCGGGACTGGACCGTCCGTTTGACCGACCCAGAGGGTGAAGCGAAGTCGCAATGAGGCGCAATCGCAGGGTCAAGATCGTCGCCACGCTCGGTCCTGCCTCCAACAACGAAGAGACGATGCGCCGCCTGTTCGAGGCGGGTGCCGACGTGTTCCGCGTGAACATGAGCCATGCCACCTATGACGGCCTGCGCGACATCCACGCCATCGTCCGCAAGCTCGAGGTCGAGTTCGCCCGTCCCATCGGCATTCTGGTCGATCTCCAGGGACCCAAACTCCGCATCGGCAAGTTCGAATCCGGGTCGATGAGGCTGACCGAAGGCGAAACGGTGAGCTTCGTCCGGCGTGAATCGGTGGGCGGCCTTGGTCGGGTGCACCTGCCGCATCCGGAAATCTTCCAGGCGGTTGAGCCCGGCCACACCATGTTGCTCGACGACGGCAAGCTAAAGCTCCGCATTGTCGAGGCGAGCGACGTCCGCATCGACGCCGAGGTGCAGACCACCGGCCTGCTTGGCAGCCGTAAGGGCATCAGCCTGCCGGATACCGTGCTGCCGTTCGGCTCCCTGACCGAGAAAGACCGCGCCGACATCGACGTCGCCATGTCGCTCGGCGTCGCCTGGATCGCTCTGTCGTTCGTGCAGCGGGCCGAAGACATCGCCGAGGCACGCAAACTCGCGCGCGGTCGGGCCTCGATTTTGGCCAAAATCGAGAAGCCGTCGGCGCTCAGTCACCTCGACGAGATCATCGATCTCGCCGATGCCATCATGGTGGCGCGCGGCGATCTCGGCGTGGAGATGCCGGTGGAGAAGGTCCCCGGCTTGCAAAAGCAGATCACCCGGGCGGCGCGCAACTCCGGCAAGCCGGTGGTGGTCGCCACCCAGATGCTGGAATCGATGATCTACGCGCCGGCCCCGACCAGAGCTGAGGTCTCAGACGTCGCCACCGCAGTGTTCGAAGGCGCCGATGCCGTGATGCTTTCGGCCGAGTCCGCAGTCGGCAAATACCCGGTCGAGGCGGTGGCCACCATGGATCGTGTCGCAATGGAGGTCGAGTGCGACCCGCTCTACGACGCGATTATCCATGCCCAGCGCATCGGCCCCGAGGCCACTGGCGCCGACGCCATCTCTGCCGCGGCCCGCACCGTGGCCGAGACGCTCAACCTCGCCGCCATCATTTGCTACACCGCCTCGGGCGCAACCAGTCTGCGCGCCGCCCGTGAGCGGCCGAAGCAGCCGATCATCGCCCTGACCCCGATCCCCGCCACGGGACGCAAGCTCGCGCTGGTGTGGGGTCTGCATTGCGTGCTGACCGACGACCCGCGTGATCTCGACGACATGGTCGCCAAGGCTTGCCGCATCGCCTACCAGGAAGGCTTCGCCCTGCCCGGCCAGCGCGTCATCATCTCCGCCGGCGTCCCGCTCGGCACGCCCGGCGCCACCAATCTGCTGCGCATGGCTTTTGTCGACGACGAGAGCGAAAACTTCTAGCCGCAGCCGTTAAATGTCGCGGCCGCCGACCTCCCGCGACAGGAACTGCACGGCCTGGTCTGCGTCGGGCAGGAAGGGATTGATCGCAAGCGCTTTGCGGTAGGCATCGAGCGCCTCTTTCTTGGTGCCGAGCGCCTCGAACACCAGCCCAAGATCTTCCAACGCGCGGTAATGTTTGGGATCACGCTCGATCGCCCGCTTGAGGTCGGCAAGAGCGAGCGCATAATGCTGCTGCCGATAATGCACCTTCGCCCGCAAATACCAAACCTCGGCTTCCTCCGGCGCCAGGTCGGTGGTGGCATCGAGGATTTGGAGCGCCAGGTCGAAGTCTGAGTCCTTGGTGAAGCGGACGGCGCGGCTCATCAGTAGATCGACCGTGGCGCTGCCGGTGGTGAGCCAGAGATTCTCGATGGCCTGCGTGATCGGGGCCGCCTCTTTGGCGTCATGGACCTTACCGAGCTGCTCATAGAGCTCGCCGAGCATCTTGGGCCGTTCGACCGAGGTCGGCAACGGCAGATCGGCTTCGGCCGAGGGATCGAGCTTGTCTTGCTTGCTTTCCTCAACCGATTGCGGCGCCGGCGCGCCCTCGCCGCCCTGCTTGAGGTCGGGTCGCATGAAGCTGCGATCGAGCATCTTGGGCTGAATCGGGTTGCCGTCGGGCTCGACCACGTCATCGTCAGCCGGGGCCTCGGCGTCGCCCGGCGCCACTTCGGCGGGGAGTTCGATATCGGATTGCGCTTCGATCGCGTCTTCCGCGGCCCAAGCACGGGTGTACAAACTTGTCACCGACGCGAAAACCAAGCCGGCGGCGAGAATCGGCGCTGCGCCGAAAACCTTGAGGCAGACGCCAGGGCCGGCCCGCATCGTCGCGTTAGCCCTGCCGGGCCTTGAAGCGGCGATTGGTCTTGTTGATGACGTAGAGCCGCCCGCGCCGTCTGACCACGCGGTTGTTGCGATGGCGCTTGCGCAGGGCTCGGAGCGAATTCTTGATCTTCATGGCAAAGCGTCCATCGTGCTTGGAAGATTGGGGCTGGCGCGGCCGTTGACAACCGGACCGCGGCGAACGGGCGCGACCATAGGAAGGGCGCCTGCTCCTGTCAACGATTCCGGCCATTTTCGCCCCCGAACGCACCAGACGAACAGAGCGAATTGACAATGGCAGGCGATCTCCCTACACTTAACCACATGGTTAAGTATCAAGTCGCCCCGCTCGATCGCACCTTTGCCGCGCTTGCCGACCCCACGCGGCGCGCCCTGATCGCCCAGCTCGAGCGCGAGGACAAAATGTCGGTCAGCGAGCTCGCCCGGCCGTTTTCCATCTCGCTCCCGGCCGTCATGAAGCATCTCGATGTGCTGTCGGACGCCGGCCTGATCATCCGCAGGAAGATTGGCCGCACGGTCACCTGCCAGTTGGCGGCTGCGCCCATGGAGCAAGCGATGCACTGGCTCGAACATTATCAGCGCTTCTGGTCGGAAAGGCTCGACCGGCTCGCCGCCTTTGTGGAGGAAGATGCATGCCCGCCCAAGCAAGTCTCGCCGTCAAGCCAAGTCTCACGCTCAAACGTCGTTTCAGTGCACCGCCGGAAAAAGTCTACGCCGCCTGGACGGACCCCGAACAAGTCCTGAAATGGTTCGGACCTGATGCGGGGCCGGTGAAGCAGGCCGACACCGATGTGCGGGTCGGCGGCCGCTACGCCGTGACCTTCCATACCGAGGACGGCGAGCAGCATCATGTGAGCGGCGTCTATCAAGAGGTCGTGCCCGACCAGAAGTTGGTGTTCACCTGGGCCTGGCGCACCATGCTCGAGCGCGAGTCGTTGGTGACCATCCTGATCAAGCCCGACGGCAAGGGTTCGCTCCTGACGCTGATCCACGAGCAGTTCTTCGATGAGCCGGCGCGCGACCGCCATCGCGAGGGCTGGACCGGCTGCCTCGACAAGCTCGAACGTTATCTCGCGTAACCGTCAACCAGTGGAGAGTGACATGGCACAAGCGACCGCGCAGAAAGTTCAGAACGACCAGGCCGAGTGCGGCACCACGGCATCGCACGGGACATTTTGTTGGAACGAGCTGATGACGCGCGACGTTGACCGTGCCAAGCGGTTCTACGCCGACACCATTGGCTGGAACTTCGAGCCGATGGAGATGCCGGGCGGCGGTACTTATTGGTGCGCCATGCAGAACGGGAAGCCGGTCGCCGGGCTATTCTCGCTGACCTCCCCGGAGTTCGATGGGGTGCCTGAAAGTTGGATGTCCTACCTCGCCGTCGACGACGTGGATCGGCGGGTCGACAAGGCCGTTAAAGCCGGGGCCAAACTGATGAAGCCGATATTTGAGGTGCCCGGCGTCGGCCGTATCGCCATCTTGATGCAGCCTGGCGGCGCCGGCGTCGGCTGGATGACGCCAGTCGCCGGCTAAGCGACCAGCGAGTGGAGTTCGACATGCAGCCGCACAACGTCGTGTCCAGAGACGAATGGATTGCCGCGCGAAAAGTCCTGCTGGCCAAGGAGAAGGCGCTTACCGCCGCCCGCGACCAGCTCAGCGCCGAGCGCCGCGCCCTCCCCTGGGTCAAGGTCGACAAGACCTACATATTCGACACGCCTGCTGGTAGGCGATCGTTGGCCGAACTGTTCAATGGCAAGAGCCAGTTGCTGGTCTATCACTTCATGCTCGGGCCGGACTGGGAGGAAGGGTGCCCCAGCTGCTCCTACCTCGCCGACCATTTCGACGGCGCCGTCATTCATTTGGCGCAACGCGACGTAGCTTTCGTCGCTGTCTCGCGCGTCCCGCTCGACCAGATCGAAGCCTTCAGGCGCCGCATGGGCTGGCGTTTCGTCTGGGTGTCGTCGTTCGGCAGCGATTTCAACTTCGACTACAACGTCTGGTTCCCAGCGGACCAGACCGACTCCGCCGTTGACTACAATTACGAGAAACAAGTGGTCGGCAGCGACGAGATGCCGGGCGCGAGCGCGTTCCTCAAAGTCGACAACGGCGAGGTGTTTCACACCTACTCCGCTTACGCGCGGGGTCTCGACATTCTGGTTGGCGCCTATAACTGGCTCGACCTCGCGCCCAGGGGCCGCGATGAGGACGATCTGCCTTGGAGCATGTCCTGGGTGCGCCACCACGACCGCTATGATGGGGCGCAGCCCCAAACTGCGTGTTGCGAATAGAGGAGCGGGTCATGACGATTGCGACCCAGAAAATCAACCCCTGCCTGTGGTTCGATACCGAGGCCGAGGACGCCGCCAAGTTCTATTGCTCCGTGTTCAAGAACTCGCGCATCGGCAAGGTCAGCCGTTACGTCAACGAAGGCCAGGAGATCCACGGCAAGCCGGCCGGATCGGTCATGGCGGTCGAGTTCGAACTCGACGGGCAGAAATTCGCGGCGCTCAACGGCGGTCCGCAATTCAAATTCGACGAGGCCATCTCGTTCCAGGTGAACTGCAAGGATCAGGGTGAGGTCGACTATTTCTGGGACAGACTCGGCGCCAGCGGCAAGGAAGTGTCCTGCGGCTGGTTGAAGGACAAATTCGGGCTGTCCTGGCAGATCGTCCCCAGCGTGCTCTACGACATGCTCATGGACCCCGACCAGGACAAGGTGAAGCGGGTCACCAAGGCGTTTCTGAAGATGAAGAAATTCGACATTGCGGCCCTCAAGCGCGCCTTCGATGGAGGTCAGTCGTGAGGGATACCAAAGCAGGGTCCAAGGCGCCGTTCGAGTTCATTATCAAGCGCACGTTCAACGCGCCGCTCGCCCGCGTCTGGCAGGCCTGGACCGATCCCGACCAGCTTATGCAGTGGTGGGGGCCCAAAGGCTTCACCACCGTCTCCGCCAAGATCGGCGCGCTCAAACCCGGCGGCATGTTCCATTATTGCTTGCGATCGCCTCAAGGCCAGAAGATGTGGGGCCGCTTCGTGTATCGCGAGATCGTCCCCAACGAGCGCCTGGTTTACATCAATTCCTTTTCCGATCCCGATGGCGGGGTGAGCCGCCACCCACTTGCACCCGACTGGCCGCTCCAGCTGCTTTCCACCGTCACCTTTTCCGAGAAGGACGGCAAAACCACCGTCACGATCCACTGGGTTCCCTACGAGGCGTCCGAGATCGAGCGCGACACCTTCGAGAAGGGCAAGGACTCGATGAAGGGCGGCTGGACCGGAACGCTCGATCAGCTCGAGACTTATCTCGGCTGACGCCCCTCACCTCAATGGAGCTCAATATGAAGCTGCTGCACGCCCGAATGCCCATCGGGGACACTTTATCGATGGGCTCGGACGCGCCGGCTGGACGGCTCCAGAAGATGCAAGGTTTCTCCGTGGCGCTGGGCATCGACGACCCGGCCGAGGCAGAGCGCATCTACAACGCGCTTGCCGACGGCGGCACAGTGCAGATGCCCCTGGCCGAGACCTTCTGGGCCAAGAAATTCGGCATGCTGACCGACCGGTTCGGCACGCCGTGGATGATCAATTGCGAGAAGGCCGCCTAGCGGTCCAGGGAGACATGGCCTATGTCGACGGATTTATCGTGCCGGTACCGAAGAAGAAGCTCGCGGCCTACCGGAACGTGGCCCGCAAAACCGGCAAGATTTGGCGCGAGCATGGCGCGCTCGATTTCACGGAATGCGTCGCCGACGACGTCAAGAAGGGCAAGTGGACGTCATTTCCGCGCAGCGTCAAGCTCAAGCCCAACGAGACGGTGGTGTTCTCCTACATCGTCTACAAATCCCGCGCCCACCGCGACAAGGTGAACGCCAAGGTCATGAAGGACAAGCGCTTTACCGGCATGGATACGAAGGACATGCCATTCGACGCCAAGCGCATGATCTATGGCGGCTTCAAGGTGTTGGTCGAGGCCTAGCCGCCCGCGCCTGAACGCGACCGGCAACCGAACAGCAATGCTCTCACTCAGACCACAGATGTGACCACCAGTCCGACCACGACTGCTTGGTCCGAGCCATTGCAGAACTCGGCTCTTTCGGCCTGGCATTTACAGCGAGGCTGCTAGGCAGGCTCCGCGCCGCCGCGCCCGTATTGATAGCGACGTGGCGCGCCGGACGCTCCCCGCCGGTGCCTATGTCTGGCAAAAACTATACGAGGCAGGCGGAGAGTGGCCGCGCTGGCTCTACTCCGACGAGCACGGCCACAGTCTGCAGCGCTCCTATAACTATCTCTGCATGGCCTATGGCAGCGATCCCGAGAACTTCGCCTTTTATGTCGACTCGGGCTTGCTGCCGAGGGAGCGCGCCGTCAACTGCAAGCACGAATACGAGCAACTGCTCAACGCGTTCCAGAAGACCATGATGCCGCATATCGATCCCGACAAGCTGAAGGCGGTGCGGGAGAAGAAATGGCTGCCGGCGGTGGTCGGGCTGTAAGGCCGGGCGCCGCTCCCACACAGCAATCTAGCTGATGTCGCTGTCGATTTAGCCCCGGGCCTCGGATGGCATTTGACCCTCGGTGTTCGGATTGCCGCCGCCTTGGTCAGCCCGACTGATCGTTTCCTCGTCATCGATCTGACTCAAGGTGGCGGACGGGCAGAAGCTTAGCCCGTACACCAGGATGGCCAGAACGGCGCCGGACAACAGAGAAAGCATCGCATACATAGCCCGTACTCCCTATCTTGGGACCTTCTTGCTCCCGGAAATTGACAGGCCTGGGACCGGCCCCTGCGGCATTTTTGCCGGCTATGCGCGGGGGGCAAAGCAGAGAACGACCGCGGACACGATGGGGTTCGACTCCCGCCACGATCGCGTCGATGCGGGGTTGGTCGAAGCGCCGGTTCGTGGCACCTACGGGGCCAATGCCAGTGCCCGGCGCAAATCCTGCCAGCGCGAACGGACGAGCCCCCCGCGAGCTGACCTTGCGCGCGCTCGTAACCGGCATGGTGCTCGGCGCGCTGCTTGCGCCGTGCAATGTCTATTCGGGGCTGAAGATCGGCTGGTCGTTCAACATGTCGATCACCGCCCTTCTGCTCGGCTTCGCGTTCTGGATCCCGGTCACGCGCGGCTTGGGGCTCGCCTCCTGGACGCTGCTGGAAAGCAACATTAATCAGACGGCCGCCTCATCGGCGGCGTCGATCGTGTCGAGCGGGCTGGTGGCGCCGCTCCCCGCGTTGGCGATCATCACCGGCGGCAATCTGCCTTGGCCGACTCTCATCGCCTGGGTATTCGCGGTCAGTTTTCTCGGCGTTTGGGTCGGTTGGTATTTGCGGCCCCGCCTCATCCTGCAATCGAACCTCGTATTTCCCGCCGGCATGGCCACGGCCGAAGCCTTGCGCGACATGTTCAGTCACGGGCGCGAGGCGATGCGGCGGGTGGCGGCGCTGCTGGGAAGCTTGAGCTTCGCCGCCGCCTTCAACCTCATCGACGATCTGCTGTGGCAAATCCCTCGCCTCGGCCCAACGCTCACCGCGCAGAAGCTCACCATCGCGCTCGATCCGTCACCGCTATTGCTCGGCTTCGGCAGCATCATCGGCTTGCGTGCAGGTCTCGGACTTCTGTTCGGGGCGCTGCTCGCCTGGGATGTGATCGCGCCGGAGCTTATTGCCCGCGGCCTGGTCGATGTGTCTCCCGGAGATGCGAACTGGTTTCAGCCGCTGGTCGCATGGCTGCTGTGGCCCGGCGTCACCATGATGGTCACGGCCAGCCTGACCAGCTTTGCCGCCAGCGTGCTTGGCGTCAGCCATGCTCCACGCGAGACCGGCGATCAGCAAGCCAACAAAGCGGGCGCGGCTTGGCGGCTCGGCGGCTTCGCGGCTGCGGCCGCGCTGACCGTGATCCTCCAGATTGCCTTATTTGGCATCCACTGGACCATGGCGGTGCTGGCCATTCCGCTTGCCTTCGTGCTGGCGACGGTCGCGGCTCGGGTTGTGGGGGAAACCAGCGTCGCTCCGATCGGGGCCATCGGCAAGGTCTCGCAACTCACTTTCGGGGCGCTCGCGCCGGCGCATCCGGTAACGAATCTCATGACGGCCAATGTTGCCGGCGGTGCGGCCGGGCAATGCGCGGATCTGTTGAACGATTTCCGTGCCGGCCGCCAGGTCGGCGCGACCCCGGCGCGGCAGGTCGCGGCGCAATGTGCCGGCGTGGTCTCCGGCAGCATCGCCGGAAGCCTCGTCTATCTCTCCTTAATTACCGATCCGGCGACGCAGCTTCTCACGCCGGACTGGCCGGCGCCGGCCGTGGCGACCTGGAAAGCCGTGGCCGAGACTTTGAGCCACGGCCTGCAAGGCATTCCGGGCTCGGCCCTGGTCGCCATGGCGATTGCCGGGGCGCTCGGCATCGTGCTGGCCTTAGCCGAGCGGCGCGTCAGCAGGAAGCGGCTGATCTTCGTGCCGAGCGGAGCGACCTTGGGCCTCGCCTTCGTCATTCCGGCGAGCACCTCGATCACCTTGTTTTTGGGTGCGGCGATGGCTGCCGGTCTCTATCGGCTGGTGCCGAGCTGGTCGGCGCGGTTTCTGCTCAGCGTGGCCGCAGGGCTGGTGGCCGGCGAGAGTCTCTACGGCGTCGTCTCGGTCTGGTTTTGACCGTTGCGGGGTGAATGGTGGGCGCGGCTGGGATCGAACCAGCGACCCCTGCGATGTCAACGCAGTGCTCATACCGCTGAGCTACGCGCCCGCTTTCGGTCCGTAACGGAGAGCTTCTATATCGGGTGGGACGCCACCAAGGCAACCCGCGCGCTTAACCGATCACGCCGCCAGCATCCGCTCCACCTGGTCGACCAGGTCGCGTAAGTGGAACGGCTTCGACAGGATCTTGGCGTCCTTCGGTGCGTGGCTGTCGGGATTGAGCGCCACCGCGGCGAAACCGGTGATGAACATGATCTTGAGATCCGGATCGAGCTCGCTGGCCTTGCGCGCAAGCTCGATGCCGTCCATCTCCGGCATCACGATGTCGGTGAGCAAGAGCCTGAAGGGCTCCTCCTTCAACCGCTCATAAGCCTCAAGGCCGTTACCGAACGATACGACGTCGTAACCAGCCTTCTCGAGCGCCTTCACCAGGAAGCGGC
>Ga0075342_1000227_pt1 | contig 10010 bp, 10 predicted proteins | sample RushOxbow_ThreeS_3_FD_120085 | JGI IMG/M metagenome (GOLD analysis project Ga0075342, IMG submission 120085) | Natural and restored wetland microbial communities from the San Francisco Bay, California, USA, that impact long-term carbon... | ecosystem: Environmental > Terrestrial > Soil >...
CCCTTGGGGTGGAGAACTGCCAACTCTATGATTCATCACTCGGTCTCATCGATAAATTGGCGGGCGAAATCGAAGAACGCAAACGCGCGCAGAAACAGCTGTCTGATTTCAATGCGATGGTGGTTCACGACCTTCGTTCGCCGCTTGCCAACATTGTCTCGATGGCCGAGTCGGTCAAGGAGGGGCTGTTCGGCGAAGTCAACGCGGCGCAGCACAAATGGTTGGCAAAGATCGAAATTAATTGCCGCAGCCTCATTGATCAAGTGAGCGACTTCTTGGACTTCTCACGAATCGATGCCGGCAAACTGCAACTCAAAGGCGGACGTGCCGATATTGGCTCGCAAATCCGAGATATTGTGGCGGAACACTCTATTGAAGCCGAGAAGCGCAATATTAGGTTGACCGCAAAAATCGACGAGCATTTGCCGATGGTGTGGGCCGATTCCCGCCGGATCACACAAGTGCTGACGAATTTTATCAGCAATGCTTTAAAGTTTACCGACAGTGGCGGTGCGATCGAAGTGTCGGCGTCGCGGAGCGAGGGGGCCGTTGTGGTTTCAGTGCGCGATTCTGGCGCCGGCATCGATGCTGAGGAGCAAAAACATATTTTCCAGATGTATAGCCAGGTCTCGAGCAGTGAAAAAAGCCAAAAGCGCAGTAGTGGAATCGGGCTGGTAATTTGCAAGAAAGTCATCGAAGCCCATGGCGGACGCATCTGGGTCGAAAGCGCGCTGGGTAAGGGCAGCAGCTTTTACTTCTCATTGCCAGTGCAGGTCGACAAAGAAGAATGGCTCCTCACACCGGCATAAGCCCGTGTTTCTTACGCGGCCGCTCTTCTTTCTTATTCGCTAAGATTTCCAGGGATTGTATCAGCCGCTTGCGGGTTTCCGCCGGGCGAATCGCGGCTTGGGCGAATTGCTTGGCGAGAGCTTCGAACGGGCCGCTGAAGCGGTCGAGATATTCCGCGAGTTTTTCGGCGCGAGTTTTCGCCGGATCGGCAGATTTGTCGATCTCCTTCTTGTAGAGCACGTTGACGGCGCCGCCGCCGCCCATCACCGCAAGTTCGACTCCGGGCCACACGAACAGTTGATCGGCGCCCATTTCGCGCGTGCACAGCGCCTGCTTGGCGCCGCCGTAACCTTTTCTCAGGACGATGGTGATTTTCGGTACGGTCGCTTCAGCGTAGGCGTAAAGCATCTTGGCCCCATGACGGATAATGCCTCTTTCTTCCTGCTGCTTGCCCGGGAAGAAACCGGGCACGTCCATCAATGTGATGATCGGCACATTAAAGGCATCGCAGAAGCGAATAAAGCGTGCCGCTTTGTCGGAAGCGTCGACGTCCAGGCTACCGGCGAGAAACATCGGCTGGTTGGCGACGAACCCCACCGGATAACCGTTGAGCCGGCCAAAGCCGATCACCAGATTGCGCGCGAACTTGGCTTTTAATTCGAAAAAATCGCCGTCGTCGGCGACGGCTTTGATCACTTGGACAATGTTGTAGGCGCGCTTCATGTCCTCGGGAACTATGTTTTCCAAATTGTCGACGCTGCGGCCAGGATCGTCCGAGGTTTCTTTGCGCGGCGGTTTCTCCTCGAAATTGGCCGGTAAGAAGCCGAGCAGCCGGCGAATCATCGCCAGACATTCCGCGTCGTTTTTTGCCACCAGATCGGTGACGCCGGATACTTCCGAGTGAATCTTGGCGCCGCCCAACTCTTCCATGGTGACGGTCTCGCCCAGGACTTCTTTGATTACCGCCGGGCCGGTGATGAACATTTGACCGGAGTTTTGCACCTGCAAGATGACGTCGGTCAGGGCCGGCGAATAGGAGCCGACGCCGATGCAGGGGCCCATGATAGCGGAGATCTGCGGGATGCAACCGGAAGCGATGCTGTTCTCAAAAAATATCTTGCCGATGGCGGAGGTGACGCTGAGCCCTTCTTGGATGCGCGCGCCGGCGGAATCGTTGAGGCCTATGACCGGCACGCCCAGTTTGCGCGCGGTGTGAATAACGTAGGCGATCTTCTCTGCGTGGGCGGCGCCGACGCTGCCCGCCAGTATTGCGCGGTCTTGGGAATAAACATAAACCGGCCGGCCTTCGATCTTGCCAAAGCCGGTGACGACTCCGTCGGAGGGTTGTTTGCGCTCGGCCATGCCGAAGTCCGCGCAGGCCGTTTCCGCCAACATGAACTCTTCGACGAAAGTGCCGGGGTCCAAGAGCGCGTCGATGCGCTCGCGGGCGGTGAGATTGCCCTGGTCGTGCAGCTTCGCCGTCGTCTTCGGATCGCCCGCGGCGACTTTTTGTTCCAGACCGGCGAGCTTTTTCTCCAGATCTTCTCGCGATTTCGACATGGGCGCCGCCTCATCAGCCGCCGACTATTCCCATCCCCTGCAATACCGAAAGCATCACGGCCGCTGCGATGACCGAGCCGATCTGCCCGCCCGCGTTGGCGCTCATCGCATGCATCAGCAGGTAACTCTTCTTGTTGTATTTCTGACCTTCAGCTTGGACGACACGCGCCGACATGGGAAAAGCGGAAATGCCGGCGGCGCCGATCAGCGGATTGATCTTGCCGCCGGTGAGCATGCACATGAGCTTGCCGAACAACACGCCGACCGCAGTGTCGAGGCTGATGGCGATGAAGCCCAGGCCCAAAATTAACAGAGTTTGGGTTTTGAGAAACTTGTCGGCCTCCATGGTTGCGCCGATGCATAGTCCGAGCAACAGGGTGACGATATTGGCGATCTCGTTCTCGGAGGCGCTCTTGAGTCTGTCGACGACGCCGCACTCGCGCAAGAGGTTGCCGAACATGACGGTGCCGATCAGCGGCGCCCCCTTGGGCGCGAGTATCGATGCGAAGATGGTCACGGCGATGGGGAAGACGATCTTGGTGGTCTTGGAAATCGGCTCTAATTTCCCGGCACCCATGACGATCTGGCGCTCCTTTTCGGTGGTGAGCGCGCGCATGATCGGCGGTTGAATGAGCGGCACCAAGGACATGTAGGAATAGGCTGCCACTGAGACGGCACCAAGCATGTGGGGTGCAAATTTCGAACTGACGTAGATGGCGGTGGGTCCGTCGCAGGCGCCGATGATCGCCACCGCCACGGCGTCGAGCTTGTCGAAACCCAACGCCAAGGCCAGCAGCAGCGTGATAAAAATGCCAAACTGCCCGGCCGCTCCCAACAAAATAATTTTGGGGTTTTGCAGCAACGGTTGGAAATCGGTCATCGCGCCGATACCGAGAAAAATCAGCAAAGGAAAAATCTCAGTGCGCACGCCGATGTCGTAAAAAAAACGAATGAAACCGCCTTCGGCCATCATCTCCGACAACGGAATGTTGACCAGGATCGCGCCGAAACCGATGGGCACCAACAAGAGCGGTTCGTAACCCTTCCTGATGCCTAGGTAAAGCAGCGCCGAGCCGATCATGATCATAATGACATTGCCGATGCCGATATTGGCAATGCCCAGAAACAGACCTTTTAGACCGAAAGCCAGAGCGGATTCCATCTAATGAACTAACCTTTCTTGGCTGGCGCTTTCTCGGGTTTGACTGGAAAGGCTTTTCGAATCAGCAGGATGATCAAACTCATGAACCACAAAACCAGCATGGTGCCACCCATGCCGATGAGCGCCAGCGTCCAGCCAAACGTCCATGTATCCAATTCCATGGGGATTCCTCGAAGTTTTTGGGGTGCCCGGGGGGCGGAGTTGTGACGCTATTCGATGACGGCGAGAACCTGCTCGGCTTCGACGGCTTGGCCGGGGGTAACGTTGACTTCCTTGACCACCCCGCCGGCGGGAGCCACGACGGGAATCTCCATCTTCATGGCTTCCATGACGATGACTACATCATCTTCTTCGACGCGTTCGCCGACTTGCTTTTCGATTTTTAGAATCTTGCCCACCATGGGGGCTTCAATCGTTGTTGCCAAGCGAGGTCTCCTTTTTTTTTTCAGGGGTCTTCAGCTGGTGCTGGGGATGCACCGACCCTAGCCGCCATTTAGTAGAGTTTGCCCTTCAAAGTCAATGCTTTCACCCGATTCATCGCCGAGTTTTGCAGTGAGTACCCGGATTCCGTGGGGCGTGATGCGCGAACGTCACCTTGCTTTCACCAGAGCGATACGATATGAACTCAGGCAGGTTTTTGCGGAGGAAATTTATGTCGAAACCAGCAGAGAAGACCGATAACGTGATGGATAATATCCCTTTTTACGACAAGTGGCAGTTGGGCGAGGGGATTCCGATCGTCAAAACCTTTTTTGTCCAGGATCTGAAGAAAGTAGATCTGAAACCCTGGGCACGCACAGGCGGCAGCGGGGCATTCATCAATATGGAAGGAGCCGAAGGGGCCACCGGCGCCTATGTCAGCGAGATTCCCGCCGGCAAAAAATCGAATCCGATGCGCCATCTCTATGAGGACTTGCACTTTGTCCTCAAGGGGCGCGGCGCGACGACCATCTGGAACGACAAGGGCGCCAAGCAGACTTTCGAATGGCATGACGGCAGTTTGTTCGCGTTGCCGCTTAACTGCACCTATCAGCACTTCAACGGTTCCGGCGATGAGCCGGCCCGGTTTTTCTCGGTCAATAGCGCGCCGATTGTCTTCAACCTGTTTCATCACGAGGACTTCGTTTTCAACACGCCGCGCGACTTCTCCGACCGCTTCGACGGCGATCCGGAATATTTTAGCGGCAAAGGCAAAGCGTATCCGGGCCGGGTATGGGATACCAACTTCATCGCCGACGCGAGAAGCTTCGCGCTCGAAGATTGGTTGGAGCGCGGCGGCGGCGGCAAGAACGTCATGCTGGAAATGGCCAATGGCTCGATGGCGGCGCATATCTCGGAGTTTCCCGTCGGCACCTACAAAAAAGCCCATCGCCATGGCCCTGGTTTCAACGTCATCATCATCAAGGGCAAAGGCTTCTCGATGTTCTGGCGCCAGGGCGAGGAGCCCAAGCGTTACGACTGGCAGGATGGCAGTGTATTCACGCCGCCAGCGATGATGTGGCACCAGCACTTCAACACCGGCGCCACCGGCGCGCGCTACTTGCCACCCCGTTTGGGCGGAATCAAATACAGTCTCGGTGAAGGCTTCGGCGATATCACCAAGGTCGATAAGGACGTGAAAGCGGGCGGCAACCAAATCGAGTATTACGATGAGGATCCGAACATTCGCAAGATGTTCGAAGAGGAACTTGCCAAGTCCGGCACCTCGACCAAGATGGATCCAAATTTTTACAAGCGACCGTAAGGGTTCATCGATTTTTGTACTAAAAAAGCCCCGCAGGGATTCACCCCGCGGGGCTTTTTGCGTTCGGCGCTGCATTTGCGGAAATTTCGTTGAGCCACAATCCTCGGTTGTGTTAGATTGGCGCCATGTTGACCGGCCGTCGTTGCTTTTTCCCATGCGTTGTCGCGCTGTCGTTATGGTTGACTAGTGAGAACGCCGTTGCGGCCGAAGCGGTCGCGCCGAAGGCTACCGTGTTCGGAACCCCGACGGCGAACTTGCGGGCCGGTCCGGGAGTCGAGCATGAGCTCAAGCTGACTCTCAAAGAGGGCGATCCGGTATCGATTGAAAAGTTGGAGGGCGAGTGGTTTGGGGTCACCGCCGCCGACGGCCAGCGGGGATACATTCACAAGAATCTATTGCAGCTGGTTGCACACGTTGCGGTGCAGCCGCAAGTTGCGCCGCCGCAGAAGAGCGCTGCGGCCGCTATGCCGGCGGCAGCGCCGGGAACGGGTAAGCCGCAAAATGTTCCCGCACCCGCAACCCAGGCTGCCAAAGCGCCACCGCCAAATGCCGCAGCCACCGAGGTCGCCAAGGCTCAGACAACGCAAGGCAAAGCGCCATCCTTGCTGCAAATGCTCGACGCCCATGAATCGGAAGTAAAAATCGGCTTGCTGGTCGCTGGCATCGCGTTCGTGATCGGCTGGTTTTGCGGCGGGCACTACTACGTACGGCGCGAGCATAAACACCGCCGGCGGCTTCGCCTCTAAGCCCGCAGAGGGCTGCCCCGGCGTGCTCATGCAGATCATCGCACTCATCGGTCTCGCTTACCTGCTCGGCTCTATCCCGAGCGGTTTCGTTTTGGGCAAGTTATCCGGTGTGGATGTGCGCCAAATGGGCAGCGGCAATGTCGGCGCGACCAATGTTGCGCGTGCGGTCGGCAAACGGCAGGGAGTTTTAACGTTGCTGGCCGACGCGTTCAAGGGCATGGCGCCAGTGGCCATTGGACTCTGGATGCAGCTCCCACCGGAGGCGCTCGCGGTGGTCGCCAGCTCGGCTTTCCTCGGTCATCTCTATCCGGTATTTCTGAGATTTAGCGGCGGCAAAGGAGTTGCGACCGGGCTCGGCGCCCTGCTGATGATCGCGCCGCTGGCAACGATATTATTAGTCGGGGTGTTTCTTGCGGTGGTTTTCTCAACTCGACTGGTTTCGTTGAGTTCGATCATCGCGGCGGCCTTCGCGCCGTTAGCGCTTTGGCTGTTTTTTCAACCCCCGGCGATCGTCTGGATGGGAGCTTTTCTTGCCGCGATGATCGTCTGGCGACATCGCGGCAATATTAAGCGGCTGTTAGCCGGCACCGAGCCGCGTTTCGGCGCGCCCTAGTTTTCGATAATGACTTCGACCCGGCGGTTCTGTTGGCGCCCGCTCTCGGTGTCGTTGCTTGCCACCGGAGCGCGGGTGCCGAGACCCTGAGATGAGATATTTCTGCCGTTGACTCCGTTTCTCTCCAACTCGTCAGCAACTGTGTTGGCGCGCCGTTCGGATAAGCGCTGGTTATAAGCTTCGGCCGCGGCGCTCTCTCGGCTGGCATGACCTTCCACGGTAATGCGGCGGTTGGGCGCGTCGCGTTTGATGATGCTGGCGATTTGATTAACCCGGTTTCGGCCGTCGCGCGAGAGATCGGCGCTGTCAAATTCGAAGTTGACCGCGGGTAAGTTAACCAGGACGCCGCGGCTGGTTTCTTTCGCCTCGATATTTTGTTTGCGCAGTTCTTCCATGAGCGCGCGGTTTTTCTCGATCTCGACGCGCTGCTGGTCGATGGCTTTCTGCTGTTCCTTTTGGCGACTGTCTTGGCCTTGGAGCTGATCGCCGATCAGAGCGCCGGCGCCCAAGCCCAACACGCCGCCGATAGCCGCGCCTGCTCCAGCATGGCCGGTCGCCGCGCCGATCAAGCCGCCGGCAGCGGCGCCGCCCAATGCGCCGATACCGGCGCCTTTCTCACGGGTGGTCAATTCGCCGCCGGCGCAGCCCGATAAGACCGCTGCGACCAGTAGCGTAGTGATGGATAACCGGCTGGCATGTTTCATAATTCCTCCTCGGCCTTCGCTCCGCGATTCTTGGCTGTCTTACCTTAGACGCGCCGGAACAATAAATAGATCACCTGCGCTCGGGAAATTCCACAGTTTGCATTCGCTTTAAACTTCGGCGCCAATCGGTATTCACCCTGATTGTCGGCATTTTTCGATCTCTCGCCTTTGTCGTGTGATTTTTGGCTTCCTTTACCTCGATCTGGCGCTGTTGATCGGCTTGTTTCACTGAGCCACCCCGGAGAGATAGCATGATTTCGCATGCAGATAATCTTAAATGTTATCAAACGGGCGCGAATGCAGCAAGAACACCGAAGCTGCTTGTTGTCTTCTTGGATTCGTCGCTCGACATCCGCAGCGAGTTTGACTGCAAGAGCGGTTGGAATTATTGACATCATGGACCTTATAAGTCTATAGTTTGTTTTAAGCGAGAGGAAGCGTGTGGAAAATATTTCGCAAGAAAAAATTATCGAAGCATTGCGCAACGTCCAAGACCCGGAATTGCACCGCGACATCGTCAGTCTTGGGATGGTGAAAGATATCGGCATCGACAACGGCCGAGTGCGCTTTACCGTCGAGCTGACGACTCCGGCGTGCCCGTTGCGCGAAACCATTGAGACGGACTGCAGGAAGGCATTGAGCTCGGTCCCCGGCATCACCGGACTGGAAATCATCTTCGGCGCCCAGGTGCGCGGCAGCAAAACGGGAGCCGGACAAACCGACTTGCTGCCGACGGTCAAGAATGTCGTGCTGGTTGCGGCGGGAAAAGGCGGTGTCGGCAAGTCGACGGTGGCGGCGAACCTGGCCGTCGCGCTGAATATGCTCGGCGCCAAGACCGGACTGCTCGACGCCGATATTTACGGGCCTTCGGTGCCGATTATCATGGGCGTCAAGGGCGAGCCGAAAAAGATTGAAGTCGGCGGCGTGCAAAAGATCGAACCGGCGATGGCCCACGGCGTGCCGGTGATGTCCATCGGTTTTTTTCTCGACGCCGATCAGGCGGTGATCTGGCGCGGGCCGATGCTCGGCAAGGCGCTGCATCAATTGATGGGCGACGTTCATTGGGGCGAGTTGGACTATCTCGTCGTCGATATGCCCCCGGGCACCGGCGACGTGCAGATTACTTTCTCCCAACAGCTAAAAGTGAGCGGGGCGGTGTTGGTCGCGACGCCGCAACATGTCGCCCTGGCCGACGTCGTGCGGGCGAAATCGATGTTCGACAAAGTGATGATCCCGATCGTCGGCTTGATCGAAAACATGAGCTACTTTATCTGCGACGGTTGTAATAAAGAGCATGATATTTTCTCCCGCGGCGGGGCGAAGCAGGCGGCGGAGCGGTTTCAGATCCCCTTTCTCGGCGAGATTCCGATCACACCGGCGTTGCGCCAGGGCGGCGACGAAGGTGTGCCGATCTTGATTCAGGACGCCGATTCGCCGGTGAGCAAGAGTTTCTTGGAAATCGCTCGCAAGCTGGCCGGACAATTGTCCATCGCCGCCGAACGGGGCCATAAGGGCCAAGGCCCAACGATCATTACCACACATTGACGCGGATAATCGACGCCATTCGCCGCGAGGAGGCCGACCATGATCACCAAAGAACAAGTGTACGAAGCTTTGCAGGAATGTTACGACCCGGAGATCCCGGTCAACATCGTCGACCTTGGCTTGGTTTACGATGTCGCAGTGGTTGACGATAGGGTGGCGGTCAAGATGACGCTGACCGCGCCGGGCTGCGGCATGGGCGGGATGATCGCTGCCGACGCCAAACAGAAAATCTTGGCGATCGAGGGCGTCAGCGACGCCACTGTGGATCTGGTCTGGGAGCCGGCGTGGAACCCGAGCATGATCGCCGAAGAAGCCAAACAGCGCCTGGGCATCGTCTGATTCAATGAACGGGAATCGGGATTGCCGCTGACTGCATCCATGGACGACAAACCGAGAGTTCGCCCGATCGAAGCTTTTCCCATCCAACAAGACGGGAAAACCCTCATCTATCTCAAAGACCCGCTCAACTTTGCCGCACCCCTGGGAATATCTCCCGTCGGTTATTTTCTCTTGGCCCATTTCGACGGCCGCCACGGCTACAGCGATCTCAGCGAAGCTTTCGCGCAACGGTTTCGCGCGCAGCTGCCACGCAAAGAGTTCGATCAATTCGTTGAGATGCTCGATCAGCACTATTATTTGAAAAGCGAGCGGTTCGATAAATACCGGCAATCTGTGATCGATGAGTTCCGCGTTCGGCCCAGCCGGGCGCCCGCTCATAGCGGCGGCGGATACAAGGATGACCCGGCGGGATTGACGGCACAGCTCGACAGCTATTTTGTTGCGCCCAATGGCCCTGGGTTGCCTGCGCCGGGTAATGGCGCCGCAACGCCCAAAGCGATTGTCGCGCCGCACATCGATTTTCACCGCGGCGGACCGGCTTACGCATGGGCTTATAAGCCGTTGGCGGAAAGCGCCGGCGCGGATCTCTATATTATCCTCGGTACCTCGCACTGCGGCGGCCAGACGCCTTACATTCTCACCGGCAAAGCTTTTGAAACCCCACTGGGTTTGGTCGAAACCGACCGCGAGTTCGTCGACCAGTTGCAGTCGCAATGCGCCGAGGATTGTTTTTCCGACGAGTATCTCCATCGCGGTGAGCATTCCATCGAGTTTCAGGTGCTATTCTTGAAATATATCGCGCAAAAAC
>Ga0075342_1000228_pt1 | contig 9961 bp, 15 predicted proteins | sample RushOxbow_ThreeS_3_FD_120085 | JGI IMG/M metagenome (GOLD analysis project Ga0075342, IMG submission 120085) | Natural and restored wetland microbial communities from the San Francisco Bay, California, USA, that impact long-term carbon... | ecosystem: Environmental > Terrestrial > Soil > Wetlands...
CGCCCGAGCTGTTGGGCGAACTCAAACGTGTGACGGGTCGCGACCTGACGAAGATGGCCGCGGGGCGTTAAGCTCCGGCCGATGCGTATCAAGAGCGAGATCTGGGTCAGGGCGTATCTGCGCCGCTGCCAAGCCGAAGGCGTCCCCGTCGTTATCGTGCGGCGGGGGGACGAGGCCGCCGGCGCTATCTTCATCTGCATCGACCGACTCGATGGCACGGTATGGCTCTATGGCCCGGCCCCGGCCGGCATGGTTGAGAGCGAGAGCGATCGGCGGTGGGTGAGTTGTTTTGGGGCCCGCGCGCCGAGCGCCGAAGAGGCGAATAACTATTTGGCCCGGCAGCGCGAATTCGATCCGGATCTGTGGATCATCGAGATCGAGGATCGAGCGGGACGGCATTTTCTTGGGGCTGATGCGGTGGATAACTGACAGGGCAGGGTTCCGGTTAGGAGTTCGTTAACCTTACCATCTGCTTAATGCTGATCATGAGGCGACCGCGATCTAGGCGAAGCGCGAGCCACCGGTGGAGACGGAAATGGGGATCATCCTTGAATTTCGCCGCAGCGAAGAGGCGGCAATCCAGACCGCAGCGCCAGTCCAAGGGACACTCGGCGAGATCATTATCTTTCCAGGCGTGAGGATCGATCGCCGGGTCATGACCGATGTGCCGGAGCAGGCCGGCACGCCGTCGGGCAGGCGCGTTCAGCGTAGCCGAAAGAAATAGAGAGCGGTCAGCTCGACTTTGTGTAAGGGCCACACGAGGTGGCCCCGAGCGCCCGTTGGGCGCGGTCGGCGCGGCTTGGACCTGCCAGGGGCGCGCGTATCAGGGCGATGCCCTCGGTGACCGGTGAATTCACTACAATGACATCGTCAGACGATTCGGGAGCGTCGACGCCGGCTTCCTCAACGGTCTGATCGGCGGTGGAGATCACGAGGTCAATCTCCGCCCGCTTCATGTCGGCGCCGGCAACCGAATAGAAGTTTTCGCCCTCCGGCGTATAGAGCGCAATCAGCCAGAGTTCGTCGGCAACTCTCGCATTGAGCCGTACCGGTCCATTGGCGAGGTCGAAGCGGCAGAAGGCGTAGCGCACGTCGGGCGCCATCATCGGTATCACCTGCCGGCCCGGGGTCGCTGGCGGGAGCTCGATCATGGTATTGGCCGGTCCCAGGGCCGCCAGCCGGGCATGGGCGTTTCTGGGCGCCAGCAGGGGCAGAGTGAGCACGGCCACAATGTGGATGAGGCCCGCCAGCACAAGTCCGAGCGCGATATAGAGTCCAGGGAACCTTACTCGCATGCCTTGCGCTCGATCTTTGGCAGCCGGTCGTCGGGAATCAGACCGACGCCGGAAGCGTCGGTTTCGCGCGGGTCGTAGATGCGCAACAGCAGCAGGAGGTGCTGGTCTGTGGCACCGGTCGGCAGCCAGTTCTCGGGGCGAGCGTTTCGCGACAGATCGACGCGAAAAGTGCCGTCTGCGTGACGAAGCATCTCCTCGCTGTTGAAGCTGTAACGCTGAGAGGAATTGGCGACCAACCCGCCATACTCATCATAGAGGGCGAGCGACCACCAGCGCGCATTGAGCGGAAAGCCCTGGATCAAATACTCGCATTCGGAGGTAAGGCTGTGCCCGGCGCTGTCGGTGCGGGCAACGAAATATCGCGCAACGGTCGAGGTGAGAGGCAGTCTGCCGCTCCGGGCCACGTGCGCTCGAGTGTAAGGATCGGCGCTAGGGTTGCCTTCGCTGACCCACCCGTCCCAGGGTCCCACCTTCGTGGTCGTGAGAGGCGAGCCCCGCTCGATCATGTACCAGGCCGAGCCGATCCCGAGCATCAGAGCCACCACAAACGTTCCGACGAAATACGCCAGGGAGCGCATGGAATGGGTGGCTTCTTCTTCACGCCAGGCTGTTGACTGGGTGGGAGCCAGCGCAAGCGGAGAGTTTGGCAGGGCAGGAGTCAAGCGATTGGTGTCCATCGATCTGGCGCGCCTTTGGGGCGGCGTCTAATGCGGGGTGGCTGCACCATCGTCTCGTTCCGCCGACAGAGCAGTCTGGGGCTCTGCGGGCGCATTGGCAGGCGGCCCCTCACTCGTATTGGATGCTGAAGCCAGGCTCGGCTTCGGCGCCGCGGGCGACTCGGCGCGATCCGGACGCGCATCGCTTGGCGTGAGCGGGCGGGCGTCCTTGAGCATGGAGCTGAGTTTCTCAAGAACCTGCCGAGTGGCCGAGGACATGTCTTTGACACTCTCAGGCCCCGGCGCGACAACCTCGGGATTGGCAGCCGCATTTTGGGCCATCGCAGCGGCAATGCGCGCCCGCTCGGCGACCTGAACGGGATGGGTCTCGATCCCCGGGATGTCCGGGATGTTGTCGGTGTCGTGGGCCGCCGTCATATAGTCGTGCCAGGTCTTCGCCGGGAAACTGCCGCCGGTCACCCGCGCCATCGGCGTGAAATCGTCATTACCGAGCCACACTCCGGTGACGTATTGGCCGGTGAAACCCATGAACCAGGCGTCGCGGTAGGCGGAACTCGTGCCGGTTTTGCCGACGGAGTAGGTATAATCCAGTTGCGCCGCTCTGCCGGTGCCGTGCAGCACGACTCCCTGGAGCATCGTGTTCAGTTCCTCGATTACCTTGCGGTCGAACAGTTGCTTGCGCGGAGGCTCGTCGCGGTCGTGATTGTAGACGACGTCGCCCCCTGACAGGGTACGGATCTCCTCGATGCCATAGGGGTGCGTCTCAAGACCGCCACTGGCGAAGATTCCCCAGTTGCCGACATGCTCGAGCGGCGTCATGCCTTGGTCGCCGAGCGCCAATGAGCACGTCTTCTTCAGGTGGGTGATGCCCATCTTCAGCATATTGGCCATTACTTTTTCGCGGCCCACGTCGAGTGAGACCTTCACGGCGATGCTGTTGATCGATTTCGCCAGAGCATCCTTCATCATCATGCGGCCGCGATAGCCGCCGGAATAGTTCTTGGGAGCCCAGTTTCCGCATCTCGCGCCAGCGTCGCTGACCATCGTGGTCGGCTTGTAGCCGTTCTCAAGCGCGGTGAGATAAACGTAAGGTTTGAACGAAGACCCGGGTTGGCGATAAGCGTGCGACGCGCGGTTGAACTGGCTGTCGCCATAGTCCTTCCCGCCGACCATGGCCCGCACGGCGCCGTCGGGCTCCATGGAAACCAGGGCACCCTGATCGAAATTACGGGCCCGCCCGGATTCCTTGATGGTTTGCACGAGAGCGTCTTCCGCCTTCTTCTGCAGGGCCACGTCAACCGTGGTGCGGGCGACAACGATGTGATCCTCTTTGCCGCGCATCAGTCTTTGGACCTCTTCAAAAGCCCAATCCAGGAAATAGTCGGGCGTGTTGCCGTCGCCGCGTTCGACGATTTTGGCCGGATTCATGCGCGCGCCATAGACCTGGCCCTCGCTCATGAAGCCCGCTTCAACCATGTTGCTGAGCACCTCATTGGCCCGGGCGCGGGAGGCGGCGAGGTTGACGTGCGGCGCGTAGCGGGTCGGTGCCTTGAACATGCCGGCGAGCATGGCGGCTTCAGGCAGATTCACGTCCCGGATCGACTTGTTGAAATAATATTGGGCTGCCGCCTCGACCCCGTACGAGCCGCCGCCGAGATAGGCGCGGTCGAAATAAAGCTTGAGGATCTCGGGCTTCGAGTAGTGGTTCTCCAGATAGACGGCGATGATCGCCTCTTTGATCTTTCTGCTGAGCGACCGCTCCGGCGACAGGAACATGTTCTTGGCTAGCTGCTGGGTCAGCGAGCTGCCGCCTTGCACGACCTGCTCGTTGCGGGCGTTCGCGGCGAGGGCCCGGAAGGTGCCCATGACGTCCACGCCGAAATGCTCGAAGAAGCGCCGGTCCTCGGTTGCTAGCGTCGCCTTGATCATGACGTCGGGGATTTCCTCGAGCGGCACCGAATCATCGCGCAGCAGACCGCGCTTGCCGATCTCATTGCCGAACCGATCGAGGAACGTGACGCTGTATTCGTCGGACAGGTTCATCTTGCCTTGCGCGATCTCGAAGGCAGGAAGGGCGAAGGTGGCGAGCACCAGGAGACCGCCGACGCTCAAGGTCAGCCCCTCGCAGGCAAGCTCATTCAGCGCGCGGACGAAGCCCTTGACCTCGAAGCGGCCGAAGAATGAGGAATAGGCCGCCCACCAATCGCGGAAGCCGATCCAGGCGTTGTAAAGGCCGGAATCGATCCACGAATCGATTTTCAGCCAGTCGATCAGCTTGCCTCGGCGGCCTTGGAGGATATCCCGCACTTTTGCCCCGACCTCTCGCGTGCAAGCCCGCCCAAGCAGAGTGGGAGGCCCCAATCTACCGCCTGAACGGGTTCTTGGGCCGGCAAACTACACAATGATTGAGGCGTTTTATAGAGTTTCCAACAGGCATAAGATAGCCCTGCCGGGCGCGCAGATCATCCTGGCGCACTCGCCTTAATAAGCGCTATCCCATAAGCGCTATCGACCCCTTCTCCCCGGTAGCGGCCCGGTCCGTCATGGTTTGACCTCATAGCCGCGGCGCTTCATGCAGGCGATATAGTCCTCGTCGGCAGAGCCTTTGCGGAAGCGCGAGAAGATGTTCACGACCGACTTGATACCCTTTTGCTGCGTCTCTTCCTTGCAAGCGGTCTCGGCCGCCTGGAGCGTGTTGCCAGCCTCTGCGGCCTTGGCCGGGCGCTGATCCACCAGGGTGAAGTTCTTGGCAGCAGGTTCGGAGAGGCTGCAAGCGGAGGCCGGCGCGCCGAGCAGGCACGCAGCGAGCACCGCCAATCTGACCCTCAACATCGCCCGCACCCCGTCCGTTCCGTCCGACATTATCGCAGCCCACGTAGGAGGCGAGCAAGCCGAGCCTTGGCCCGGCGATCGATCAAGTTTTTGCGCTGAAGTGGGGCCGAAACATGGAGCGCGGCGCGCGCTACCAAAGGTGCGGGACGAGGCGGTAGCGGACCCGGGCGACATAGTCGGCGTAGCCGGCGAGCTCGGCCGCGAGGGTGCGCTCCTCGAGTACGGCACGCAGGGCGATCAGCAGCATGAGGGCGGCGCCGGCGGTGAGACCCCACCACGATCCGAGCAGCAGGGGCGTCCCGGCGATGATCAGCAGAGCGCCGGCATACATTGGATGACGCACATAGGCGTAGGGCCCGGTCGAGACCACCAGATGCCCGCGCTCCTTCTGAATCTTGATGACTGGCGCCGCGTAGCTGTTCTCCTTGAAGGTGAGCCACACGACATAAGAACCGAGACAGACCAGCACGAAGCCCGCGATTTGAACGGGGAGGGGCACGTCGCACCAATGAAAGCGCTTGGCGTCAAGCCCCAGCAAAATAAGCCAGCCGATCCACAGCGCCAGCATGACCACCATCAAGATCTTAACCCAGCGTTTTTGATCGCACTGGATGAGGGAGCCCAGCCGCTCGGCGAGCAGGGCAGGGTCGTGGCGGGCGAGCCAAGCCCCGAGGCCAAAGCTCATGACGGCGGTGAGGGCGAGATAGATCCAGGCTTGCGGCCAATCGAGCGTGCCGGCCGCGCCAAACAGGATCACGCCGAGAACGACCAGCGAGAGCGCGGTGCGGCGGAGAAACTTCCGCATCAGCGCGCGACGGGAATCGGGAGAGGTCATACAGCGCCGCTTTCAGTTTCACGATGACGTGAGATCGCGCCTCGCGCAAGTTCTCCCCGTCCCCCGCAGCCGTGCTCGCTGCCGCCTGCAGCAAAACCCCGGCGCAGACCTGGATGATCCGCAAGCCCTATCAATAGCCGCGCGCCAAGCAGGCACCCCTAGGGCGTGACGAGACGAAGCGTCGCAGCGGTTTTCATGGAACCGCCGGGCAGCGGCAGGAACAGGAGTCCGCCGCTGCACGTTTCCCACTCGCCCAATTATGGGCGCAAAAACAAAACCAGGAGGTGCAGTATGTTTAGGACCATCGCGCTTGCGGGCGCGTTCAGCCTCACGCTGGCGACCGGAGCTTTTGCCGTCACCGGCCAGTTCAACAATATGTGCGCCGAGGGCCTTGCTCTCCACAAGGAGATCAAGACCGATTGCACGGTGAACGCGGTCTACGAAGGCAAGACCTATTGCTTCGGCAGCGAGCAGGCGAAAAAGGACTTCATGAAGGATCCTTCCGCCAATCTCGCCAAGGCCGAGACCTACTACAAGAAGCATCAAGGCTAACGGCGCTCGGGGCTGAACCACCCCGAGACCCCTGAAGTTTGGGGCGTGTTAAGCGCTCCAAGGGATGGCATCGTCAAGGGCCCGCCTCGCGCGGGCCCTTGGTGCCTGAGGGGGCCGCCGCGCTATGCTAGTGTCCCCGTCGATGTCGGGTCGTCGTCTGGCTCAGCCTTGGGTGGAGGTCCAATGCCGAAGATCGCCTTGGTCTGTGGAGTCGTTTTGTGCGTCGTCGTCATGGTGGTGTCGGCGCCGGCTTGGGCCGCCCAACCTGCTCCGGAGGAGGAGGCGGCAGAACCGCCGCCGTGGCAACCGCCCAAGGGTTATGAGTGTCACGACACCGAACTCAGCGGCAGCGGACCCGGCTTCAAGAGCTCGCAAGAAGAGTCCGAGGAAGCCGCGCTGGCGGATTGGCTCGAGAAGGCCAGGGCCATCTATGCCGACGCGGATTGGAAGACGACCAAGGATCCCCGCATCGAATGCGTCAAGCAGGGGCTCTACAGCAAATGCTTCGCTCTCGCCACGCCGTGCCACCCCAAGCCGAAGTGACGCGCTGGCTTGCCCTGCCGTCCGTCACCGGGATTTGGATTGAGTGTGCGTGAGCTCCGCATCACAGGGAACGCCGTCGAGTGGACGGCCATACTCACCGGAGGGTCACCCACGCACTGAAGGACGGTGCGCTTTTTCGACGCCCGCGTCGAGCGATAGTTTCGAGTTCGTTCAGTGCTGTTTAGCGGGACTGCGCTTGCCGAAGCCGGACTTTGCGACGGCGCGATGCGCGAACACCGGAACCGGCGATGCCGGCGGGGTCCACCGTTGTGGTTTCGGCCCGTGTGCCGCTCGCCCGAGGAGCACGCGGAGTCGACCGAACAAAGAAAGCTTGCCGTGCTGTTGCTTTGCGGATGTCATTCCCCAGACCACCACAACGTTGTTGATATCGTTGCCGATTGGTCCCGCGCTTTTTAGCGACCGAATGGAGAAACGCGATGCGAAGGGTGATTATGACGACGGCGGTGCTGGTGCTGATGGCCGGCGCCGGGCAGGCGGCGGAGACGACGGCGCCGCCGGCGCAGCCGAAATGCCTGACGGCCGAGATCAATCCGGTCACCGGCCACGTGATGTGCATCGACCCGCTCGGCGCGTCGGTCGAGGCGCCGCCCGAGGGGGCCAAGCTGCCCTGCAAGCAGGACGCGCGCGGCCAATGGAGCTGGTCGCCCAATTGCACGCCCGCGCCGGAAGGGACGTGAGCTCGGGGGCTCTTTGCGACGTGCCCGTCTAGAGGAACAGGTAGAGGGTGATCGCGATCAGGACGATAAGGACGGCGAAGATCAGAGGCTGATCTTCCGACCTGCCGATATGGGGGCCGTCCCAGCGCCCGAATATGCCGGTGTGCATGGGTACTCTCCTTGACGCTCGTTCTGTGGGTGAAGGCTGCGGCCCGCGCAAAGGTTCCAGCCGCGCGACATTGCGCGCCTCAACCAAATAGGAAAAAAGTCGCAATGCGTGCATTGCAGTCGAGTGTAAGGCGGGTCAACAACAAACCTGAAGGGGCCGCAAAACTGATGCACGTCACGACGAGAGTTGCGCCCCCGAACTCAATCCTGTTCATCGCGCATGAGAACATTCGTGCCGGAGTCAGTTTGGGGTGAACTCATCTTATCCACGCCTTCTTGCATCTCTGTTGGCTGCTTGATGTTTGCCGACGGAGAGACGGAGGTGACGCTGGGCTCCTCGGATGAGGTCGATCCCGGAGAGCTTCCAGCCTTCGATGCCACGCTTGAAACGCCCAACCGGGCAGTTGTGATTTGGACGGTGGAAGGCGAAACGGTCTTCAGCGCGAAAGTGCCCAACGTGGAGACGCGAGTACGGATTTGGGTCAATCACTCAACCGAGCCTGATAGGATCATCTTCGGTCTGGGTTGAGTGCGTAGGGCGCGGGTCAGTGCGGTGAAACGGCGCCCGGGATTGCTGCGGCCGCGCTCTATCTCGCCCCCGACGAGGCGCAGCAGGGAAGGGACGGATGGGAGACGCGCTGAGCAAAAAGACGATCTCGGGCGGCGTGGTTCATGACCTGCCGGCTGACCTGAAAAAGGCGCTGGCCTCCGACTCGAAAGCGTTGGCGACGTGGGAGGACATCACGCCGCTCGCGCGCAATGAGTGGATCTGCTGGATCGAGTCGGCCAAGAAAGCGGAAACGCGAACGCGCCGGATCGACTGGGGCCGGTCCAACCTCAGCAACGGAAAGCGCAGGCCCTGTTGCTGGCCCGGCTGCCCGCATCGCTGAGCTTTCCTCGCTCTCTCACTTTCCCCGAGGCGCGGTCAGCGCGGTCAAGCGGCGCCAGGCGCCGCCGCTCGACAAGCGAGGGGGCGGCGCGCGGCTGGCCGGCAAGCTCCGCCGTGCCGCGGGGGTGCTGCGTTCGGGGTAATCCTGCCAATTGTACGGATGCATTCCTGTAACCGGCTTCGCAGATCAGCGCCCGGTCTCGGCGCGGGGAATTGATGTGGCCAAGTGCGCACCCGGGCATAATTGGCCGCTCGATCAGAGCCGCGAAACAAGGCTTGCCTACGCCGTGGGCAGTTCTCACCCGGCCGCCCGATTTTTTGAGTTCGGCACCGCGCGGCGCCCCGCGACGCCTTGGCTCTGGCCGGCTTTTCGCGCCCGTTCACCAGGCGTTAAACATAAGCTTGGAAAGCTTTTGGCTGCCGCTTTCAAGACTTCGCGCGGCAAGGTTTGCTCGCGGATTGGTGATTCCGCAGTAGTTTGAACAACGCCGAGCGGCACCCCATATGTTTGGTTAACCAACGTTTCGGAGACCCACTATGGCGGAAGTTGCGAGTTGGGCCCTGCAGCGCGGCGTCTATCAGGCGCTTGCCGGATCCCTTGATTTGACGACGCTGCTCGGCGGCGTGCGCGTTTACGACCACGCACCGCAATCTGCGCCCTATCCGTTCATTACGCTCGGCCAGAGCGTGGTGCTCGACTGGAGCACGGGCACCGAGGATGGCGCCGAACATGATCTCACGCTGCATGTCTGGTCGCGCTCCGGCGGCAAGAAGCAGGTCCTGGAGATCCTCGAGGCGATCAAGGCCGTGCTGCACGACCAGCCGCTGGCGCTGCCCGATCATCACCTGATCAATCTTCGCCACGAATTCTCCGAGGCGAGACTCGATCCCGATGGCGACACGTTCCACGGCATCGTGCGCTATCGCGCCGTGACCGAGCCGGCGCAAGCGGTCGCCGCTTAGGCCTCTCAAGTCGCATCTCAACATTTGTCATGGCCGGGCTTGTCCCGGCCATCCACGTCTTGTAGGACCAGCGCACTCAGAAATTCGTGGATGCCCGGCACTTCGGCCGGGCATGACGGAGCTGAGAGGGCGGCGTCGATGGGGCTGTGGACTAAGTTCAAGGACTTCGCCGACCGGGTCGGCAAGGAAAAGCAGCCGGCGCGAAATCTGCGCGAGGAGGAGCTACGGCTCGCTGCCGCCGCGCTGCTGGTTCGCGCCTCGGCGATCGATGGCCAGGTCGACGCGGTCGAGCGCCGCAAGCTCACAGCGCTGCTTCGGGAGCGTTTCGATCTTGGCGGTGATGAAATCAAGCCGCTGCTGGACGAGGCTACCGCGCGCGAGCACGACTCGGTCGATCTGTACCGCTTAACCAGCGTGCTGTGCCGCAAACTCGACCAGGACGGCCGCAAGCGCATCGTCGAGATGCTGTGGGAAGTGGTGATGGCCGACGGCGTGATCCACGAATTCGAGTCGAACCTGGTGTGGCGCAC
>Ga0075342_1000229_pt1 | contig 9958 bp, 7 predicted proteins | sample RushOxbow_ThreeS_3_FD_120085 | JGI IMG/M metagenome (GOLD analysis project Ga0075342, IMG submission 120085) | Natural and restored wetland microbial communities from the San Francisco Bay, California, USA, that impact long-term carbon... | ecosystem: Environmental > Terrestrial > Soil > Wetlands ...
GAGCGACCAACAATCCGCTCAAAGCCACCGGCGGCCTGGTGATCCTTAAAGGCAACCTGGCGCCGGAAGGCTGCGTCGTCAAAGTCGCCGGCCATGAGCGGATGATTCACCGCGGCCCGGCGCGGGTGTTCGACCGCGAGGAAGATGCGTTTGCCGCCGTGCAAGCAGGAAAAATCAATGACAACGATGTCGTGGTAATCCGCTACGAAGGGCCGAAAGGCGGTCCCGGCATGCGCGAGATGCTCGGCGTCACGGCCGCGCTGGTCGGCGCGGGCTTGGGCGACTCGGTGGCCTTGCTCACCGACGGGCGATTTTCCGGTGCGACGCACGGGCTGATGGCCGGCCATGTGGCGCCGGAAGCCGCGCACGGCGGCCCCATCGCCGCGCTGCGCGACGGCGATTCGATTTTGTTCGACATCAAGGCTCGCCGTCTCGACGTGGAGATCTCCGAGGCGGAATTGAAGTCGCGTTTGAGCCAATGGAAAGCGCCCGAGCCGCGCTACAAGACCGGCGTCATGGCGAAGTATGCGAAGCTGGTTTCGTCGGCGTCGGAAGGCGCGGTGACGCGGTAGGGTCAGCACTCGTTCAAGGTTCAAGGGTTCAAAACTTCGATGTTCGGGAAAAGGGAGGCTTATGCCTCCCTTTTCTATTTCAGCGCTGAATGGTTTGACAGCTCGCCACGCGGTTCGATAGTCTGCGTTTCAATTAACTTCGTCGCCTTCATCGCGAACAAAAGGAGAATAATTCATGGACTACGTGAGCAATCAGGAAATCATTCAGGCGGCGCATCGCAACCTACCCCAGGATGTTTGGGATTACCTCACCGGCGGCGCGGAGTCGGAGACGACCATGCGGCGCAACCGCTTGGGTTTCGACAGCCTGGGATTGCGCCCGCGCGTGCTCGTCGATGTTTCCAAAGTCGATACATCATCGACCTTTCTCGGCCAGAAGCTGCGCATTCCGGTGATGATGGCGCCCATCGGTTCGCTGCAAACCATCACGCCGGAAGGCGGCGCGGCAGTGGCCAAAGCGGCGGCGGAGTTCGGCACCATGAACTTCCTCAGCTCGGTGACCCTGCCGGCTCTCGAAGAGGTCGCCGCCTGCACCGACCATCCGAAAATTTTTCAACTCTACATCCGCGGCGGCCTCGACTGGTGCGCCGAAATCGTCGGACGGGTGAAAAAGGCCGGTTACATCGCGCTTTGTCTCACCGTTGACACGGCGCACTACAGCCGGCGCGAGCGGCCGCTGCTCAACCGCTGGCAGCCGCCCAGCCGGCACAGGGAGAGCGGGCGCATCTATCAAGCGATGCTCACTTGGGAGATGGCCAAGGAGATTAAAAAAATCGCCGGCATGCCGCTGATCATCAAAGGCATCGCGACCGCCGAGGACGCCAAGCTCGCCGTCGAACATGGCGTCGACGTGATCTACATTTCCAACCATGGCGGCCGGCAACTGGATCACGGCCTCGGCACCATCGACACGCTGCCGGAAATCGCCGCGGCGGTGAACGGCAAAGTTCCGATCGTCCTCGATGGCGGCATTACTCGCGGCACCGATGTCGTCAAAGCCCTGGCGCTGGGCGCCAACGCCGTCACCATCGGCAAGCTGCAAGGCTGGGGCTTGGGCGCCGGCGGGCAAGCCGGACTGGTGAAGGTGCTCGAGCTTCTCGAAGAAGAGATCATCGTCGACATGGCGCTTTTGGGCGTCACCCGCATCGATCAGATTACCTCCAAGTATGTCTGCAAGGCCGCGCCGACAACCCTAGCGCACGAGATGAGCGCGTTCGTGCATATCCCAGGGAGCGGGCTGTTGCGCTGACGGCGGTGCTACTTGTGGGGGTCGAATTGTGAGTGAAGGAGGTTTGCTCCGCAGCCGAACAGCCTGTCGTTAAATCTTTTTATTCTCGCAAGGTCGCCGGGCCTGGTCCCGATGGCTGGCCCGCGCCGCTGCTACGTCACCGCGACTTTCGCTTATGGCTATGTTGTGGCTGGAGCGAGTCTCGCGCCTCATGTTGAGTCAAACTGAGCCTAGCGCTAGCGAAGCTGAGTCGGTCGGAAGACATAGCTCGGCTGACTTCTCTTCCGGCACGAGTCCGTATTCATCCCAGCCGCGCGCTTGGTAGTAGCTCTGAATCATCTGCCGCAGCTCGTCAGGACTCAAGCCGCTGCCCGCGCCGACACCAGTGGAAAGTTTTTCGCTGAGCAGGCGCTCGGGCAGCCAATCGTCTTTGGCTTGCCAGCCCTCGCGGACGTTGAACAGCTTTTTCATCGTATGAATGCGCGCCCCGGCGCGCATTAGCTCGGTGTCGGAAACGTCCCAGCCGGTGACTTTGCTCAACAGCTCGGCGGCCTCGAGGTAAAATTCATTGAAGCATTTGCGCAGGAACTTGCAGACGATCAGCGAATCGAGCACCGCGGCGAAATCTTCTGATTCGCTGACGAGACGCCCTCTGCTCGGTTCGGCTTTGAAGCGGTCGATGGCACCGGAGAAATCGGCTTCATAGGCGCCGGAACGATTATGGCACGCGCCGCGCGGGCTTACCGCCAGGCCCAAGGCCATGCTCTTCAGGCTGCGCGGCTCGTAGCCCGGCAGCTCCAAACCTTTGACATGCATGGCCCAATACGCGGAACCGTTGCCGACTTCGAGCGCGGCCAGCCGCGAGCCTTCGGCCAAAAGTTCGCCCAAGCCGCGCCGTTCGGCGATCGCGGGGATCATATCGAATAGTCCATCGGCCCTGCCGAAGCGAAGCTGTTGGGATTCTGGCAACAATCCTCTTTCGCTGCATTCCATCGCCCAGGCCAGCGTGCCGCCTGTGCTGATGGTGTCCATGCCGTAAAGGTCGCAGAGCCGGGCGGCTTCCAGCACGGCATCGGGATTGTCGATGCCGCACAGCGGCCCCAGGGCAAATAGGGTTTCGTATTCCAGGCGCTGCTCCTCGCCGTTCACCGCTTTAAATAAGCGCTCGCAGCGAATCGTGCATGAGGCGCAGCCATGGCGGCGGCTAAAATTGCTTGCCGTCAAGGTTTCGCCGCTGAGGGCGTCGGCGTGATCGAAGGTCGATTGTTGAAAGTTGCGCGTCGGCAGAGTGCCGAGGCGATTGAATGCCGCAAGGTTGGCGACCGTGCCGATGTGGCGATACTTGTCGGTGACCGAGCTCAAACTGCGCTGGCGCAGAGCGCCGGCGATTCTGTCGACGCCGGCGGGATCGGCGACAACGGTGACTTGATCGCCGCACAGCGCGATCGCTTTGAGATTCTTCGATCCCATGACCGCGCCGACGCCACCGCGGCCGGCGTGGCGCCCTTCGTTGCTGATGGTGGCGAAACGCACGCGGTTTTCGCCGGCTTTGCCGATGGCGGCAACACACGCCGCCGGGACGCCGAGTTCAGCGCGGATCGCCGCTTCGCTTTCAAGCGGGCTTTTGCCGCGCAGTTGCTCGGCGCTGTGGATCTTCACCTGGTCATTTTGGACGAAAATGTATGACCACGCGGCGGCCCGCCCGGTGACGACCAGCGCGTCAATACCGGCGCGCTTGAGCTCGAGAGCGAAGTAACTTGAGGAAAGCGAATCGGCGATGAAGCCGGTGAGCGGCGACTTGGTGACCACGGCATACTTGGCGGTGGTGGTGAGGCCGGTGCCGACCAGAGGCGCGCTGGTGAAGATCAAGGGATTGGCCGGGGCGAGGGGATCGACGCCCGGCGGCGCAAATTCGTAGAGCAGGCTGGCGCCGAGGCCGATGCCGCCGAGAAATGCCCGCAGCCGCGACTCCTCGATATCGATCCAGCAGCGTTGCCCGGTAGTCAAATCGATGTGCAGCAGTCGGCCGTGAAAACCGCGCATCCCTCAGCCTCCCGCATCCGCGGAAAGAATCAATATCTTGTCTCCTGAGTTGATCTTGGCGCTTGGCGCGCGCACAAACTCCCGGCCGTTGATGTTGCAGGTATAGCCGCTCAGCAAACCGCCGGAATCGATGACGCGGCCGGCGAGCGCCGGCAATTGTTCCGCGAGGGCTGAAAAGACATGGGCGAGAGTCGCTTCCTGGGGCAGAGCGAGAGATACCCATTGGGTCTTGGCGACCAAACGGGCGACACCGAAAAGCTCGATGGAAACCGAGATCGGGTTTTTCTTGCTCCACAGTTGCAGCGCGGCGTCGTAGTCCTCCGGAGAGTTCATGTTGAGAAAACTCAAACCCTCGGGATCGAGACGGCGGATTTCATCTTCGCGAATTTCACGTGTGCGGACCTTTGGGTAGAGCGAGATCGGGCGCAGCTCGCCGCGTTCGAGCTGTTCGCGCAGCAGCGCCGTGACGCTGCTGCGGTACGCCGCATGCAGGGGTTGAAATCGCTCTTGCCAATACGGTACCACCACATCGTAGTCCACAATCTGCGACAAAAGACTGGCAATCAACTGCAGATTGAGAAAGGGCGCGTCGCAAGAGGTCACGAAACACACTTCCTTGGTCGACGATTTCAGGCCGTGGTAAATCCCGCTCACCGGCCCCTGAAACGCGACCTCGTCGCGCACCAAAACCGCCGGTAAACTTGGCAGCTCTTGTTCCGGTGCGGCGACGACGACGGCTTCGGCAAATATTCTTTTCAAATTCCGCACGACATGGGCGATCAACGGCTCGCCGGCGAACGGCAGCAGCGCTTTGGGCCGTCCCATGCGCGAACTCCTGCCGCCGGCTAAAACCACAGCGGTCGCGTCAGCGATGGTTCGATGATCGTTCATGGCCAACAGTAGTGTCGGGCGAACTTGATAGTCAAGACGCCGAGGGTGGCGGCGTTACGCGGTGATGCTTTCGATATGACTTCTTTGACCGAACGACGTCAAGAAATCTGCTCGTTCGAGAGACGCCACTCGTGCAACGAATATCCATTTTTCTGTTTTGACTCTGTGCCGAAATTCTCGACGCCGGCCTCCGCCGGGGTGACGAGCGGAAGGCTGTTTGCATTTCCGTCATTCCGGCGCAGGCCGGAACCGAGGCGGTTCAGTATGAGTGCGCCCGCGGAAACGTTTTGTCATGTGCATAAGGGGCGATTCGTCAATCGCCCCTGGCGCAATCAGTACCGGCCCCGTTCGACCTTTGCGCCAGAACCTTCGAGATCTGCTTTGGCTGCTGGAACGACGCGCACGGCGCAGGCTTTGTACTCGGGGATCTTGGCCAGCGGATCGAGGGCGTCGATGGTCAGCAGGTTGGCGGCGGCTTCGTGAAAATGCATGGGAATGAAGACGACACCGACGGTGGTTCGCGGGGTTATCCAGGCGCGCAAGACAACGGTGCCGCGGCGGGACGAGACGCGCACGACCGCGCCGTCTTCGATCTTGATATGAGCGGCGTCGGCGGGATTGATTTCGATGCGCGCCGCCGGATAAAGGTCGTCGAGTTTGGAATGGCGCGTTAGCGTGCCCCCATGCCAGTGTTCGAGCACGCGGCCGGTGGTGAGGATGAACGGATATTCTTCGTCGGGCATCTCGACAGACGGGATGTATTCAAGCGCATGAAATTTGCCCCGGCCGCGCGGGAAGCTGCCCGCGAACAAAAAAGGCGTGCCCGGATGGTTGTCGTCCCACACGGGGGTCTGAAGCCCGGCTTCTGCGATGCGTGGATATTTCACGCCGGCATATTCCGACACGACACGGCCCATCTCTTCGAGCACTTCGGCGGGTGACTGATACGCCCAGAAAGCTGAGGTTGATCTGCCGAGTTTCTCTTCGATGCGGTGGGCGAGTTCACAGTTGATCTGCCAGTCGGCTCGCGCCTGGCCGCGCGGTTCAAGCGCCTTGCGCACGCGCTGCACGCGGCGATCGGTGTTGGTGAAGGTGCCCTCTTTCTCGGCCCACGAGGCCGCCGGCAAAAACACATCGGCGTAGGCGCCGGTTTCATTGATGAACAAGTCTTGCGCGGACAAAAATTCCAACTGTTCGATCATCTGGCGCGTGTGGTTCAAATTGGGCTCGGACATCATGGGATTCTCGCCCATGATGTGCAGCGCGCGCACGCCGCCGGGACGGACCTCGCTCATGATTTCGGTGGTCGTCAGTCCCAATTTGCGATTGAGCCCGCCGGTTTCGATGTTCCACGCCTGCTCGAACTTGCGCGCGGAGGCTTCGTCATCGACGCGTTGATAGCCGGGATAGTGCCAGGGCATGGCGCCGGAATCCGACGCGCCCTGTACGTTGTTTTGCCCGCGCAGCGGATTCAAACCCGTGCCAGGGCGGCCGATATGGCCGGTGAGGAGCGCGAGATGGATAAGCGACATGGCGTTGTCGGTGCCGTGGGAGTGCTCGGGAATGCCCAGCGCCCAGTAGATCGCCGCGTTCTTCGCGCCGGCATACATGCGCGCCGCCTGAATAATCAGATTGCGATCGACGCCAGAAATCGCCTCCGCGTATTCCGGCGTGAAGGTCTCCATCGATTTGGCGAAAGCAAGGAAGCCCTCGGTGCGCCGGTCGATGAAGTCTTGGTTGTAAAGTTTTTCTTTGATGATCACATGCGCCATGGCGGAGAAGAGCGGCACGTCGGTGCCCGGCTTCTCGGGCAACCAGAGCGCCGCCCAGTTGACCATCTCGACCCGGCGCGGATCGACGACGATGAGTTTGGCGCCGTGTTTTTCGACGGCGGCTTTCATTTGCAGGGCGATGATAGGATGGGTTTCGGCAGTGTTCGATCCGGTGACGATAAAAACATCGCTATGAATGACTTCCGCGGCGGTGTTACTCATCGCCGAAGAGCCCAGCGCCATTTGCAGCGCCACCACCGAGCCGGCGTGGCACAAGCGGGTTCAGTGATCGATGTTATTCGAGCGAAACAGCGCGCGGTACAGTTTCTGCAGTAGATAGTTGTCCTCGTTGGTCGCCTTGGCGCAGCAGTAGACCGCCATGGCGCCGGCGCCGTCGCGCTGGTAGATCTCGACCAGCCGGCTGGCGGTGTAATCGAGGGCCTCGTCCCAGGAAACTTCGCGCCATTGGGCGCGGTCGAAGGCTTGGGTGCGCGCGCCCGGCGCCTGCGCCGTCTTGCGAATCAGCGGTGTGGTCACCCGGTCTTTGTTGTAGACAAAGTCGTAGCCAAAGCGCCCTTTAACGCAGAGGTTGCCGCGGTTGACCACGGAATCGAAGGGTGAGGTTACTTTGTAGATGTACTCGTCCTTGATGTGGAGCTGAAGGCCGCAGCCCACGCCGCAGTAGGGACAGGTAGTTGGGACGACGCGATCGGCGGTGATCATGGTGATTTCCTCCGGCGCCGGTTGCCGCCCCGGGTCGCCTGCAGGATCTCGTCCAACGAAACTCCCTGTTCGAGCAGTGACTCGCGCTTGGGCTTGAGCGCGCCGGTGGGGCAAACGCCGACGCACTGACCGCAGAAGACGCAGGTAGTTTCCGGCATGGGCTTGTCGAAGAAGGTGCCGATGGCGGTGTCGAAACCGCGCCCTGTGAAATTGATCGCGAAGGTGTACTGCGCGTCGTCGGCGCACACTTGGACGCAGCGCCAGCATAGGATGCACTTGGCATAATCGCGAATGTACATCGGGTTGTCGTCGAGCACGGTATGCTCGCGCCGATCGGCTTCAGGAAAGCGCCGGGCAGCGGCGTGATTCTCGTCGATTAACTTTTGAATTTCCGGCGCCTGCGAAAGATCGACGGCGGAGTCGAGCATTTCCAAAATTGTCCGCCGGCTGCGCGTGGCGCGGCCGCTTGACGTCGAGACTTTCATCCCTTCGCTCACCCGGCTCAAGCATGCCGGCAAGAGCGGCTTGACGCCGTCGACTTCGACGACGCAGATGCGGCATAGCCCGTTGGCCGTGCAATGGTCGTGATAGCAAATGGTCGGAATCTGCTGGCCGAGCTGCTCCGCCGCTTTGAGAATCGTCGTCCCCGCTGGGACGGTTATGGAGGCGCCGTCGATGGTAAGGGTGACATCAGCCATGAGAAATTACCCCGGGAGTACTGGAGTGGTGGGGTAATGGAATGTTGGGTCCGGAAACATTACTCCAATACTCCATCACTCCAAATCCTATTCCGACTTTCTAAACAGCTCCGGCCACAATTTCATCGCGCTCAGGATCGCCGTCGGCGCGGTCTGGCCCAGGCCGCATAATGACGCGTCGATCATTGTGTTACCGAGATCCGATAAGCGTTCGCTATCGCCGTTGAGCGGCTGGCCCGCCGCCGACCGGTCGAGAATCTCATTCTGCCGCCGCGTGCCCAACTGGCAGGGGTAGCATTTGCCGCAGCTCTCGTCGGCAAAAAAGTGCGCTAATTGCTGCAGCACTCTGCGGAGGTCGGCGCTGTCGTCGAAGACCATGACGGCGCCCGAGCCGAGCGGCAAGCCGGCCGCGCTGAGACTCTCGAAAGACAAGTTAACATCTAAATCCTTTTCTGTGGCAAATGCGCCGGCGGCGCCGCCCATGAGCACCGCTTGAAGTTTGCGCCCAGGCAGCAATCCGCCGGCGAGATCGAACAGCAAATGGCGTAGAGTGATGCCGAACGGCACTTCGTAGAGCCCCGGCTGCCGGACTTGGCCCGACACGCAGAACAGCTTCGGTCCGGGCGATCTCTCGGTGCCAAGCTTGCGATATTCGGCTGCGCCCCATTCAACGATCAACGGGACATTGCAGAAAGTTTCCACGTTATTGATAACCGTGGGCTTGCCGAACAGGCCGTGGGTGGTCGGGAAGGGCGGCTTGATCCGCGGCAGGCCGCGCTTGCCTTCGATAGATTCCAAAAGCGCGGTTTCCTCGCCGCAAATATAGGCGCCGGCGCCGAGCCGCATTTCAATCTCGAATTCCAGCGCGGAGCCGAGAATTGCTGTGCCGGTAAAGCCGGCTTGACGCGCTTCAGCCACGGCATCGCGCATGATTCCAAATGCACGCGGATACTCCCCGCGCACGTAAATGTAGCCCCGACTCGCGCCCACGACATGGGCGGCGATGATCATCCCTTCGATGACCCGGTGCGGGTCGTCTTCCATGAGAATACGGTCTTTGAAAGTGCCGGGCTCCGATTCGTCGGCGTTGCAGACGATATACTTGGGTTGGCCTGGCGCGTTGGCCGCACCCTCCCATTTGACGCCGGTGGGAAACGCCGCGCCGCCGCGGCCGACCAACCCCGCTGCTTTCACTTCGGCGAGCACCGCTTGCGGCGTCATTGATAGGGCCTTTTTGAGCCCGGCATAACCGCCGCGTCCCCGGTAATCGGCTAGGGAGGTAGGACGCGCTTGTCCGCAATTGCTCGTGAGGATGCGGATCTCGCCGCCGACAAAGCTTAATGGGGGTTGCCCGCTCGGTGCGCAAATCGCGCCGGCTTGTTTCGGATCGGCGTGTCCAACGGCAACCTCTCCGACAAGCGCCGCCGGCGCGTGGTCGCACAAGCCCAGGCAGGGCGCGCGCTCGAGGGTGAACGCACCATCCGAGCTGATTCCGCCCGGTTCGACCCGTATCTGATGGCATAACGCTTCCGTCACAGCTTCGGCGCCGGCATTCGCGCATACCGGCGCACTGCATACGCGCACGATGGTCCGGCCCGCGGGTTGCCGATTGAACATCTCGTAGAAATCGATGACGCCACCAACTTCGGCGAGGGGGACGCCTAGCGCACGGCCCACTTCGGCCGCAACCGGTTCGGCGATCCAGCCGTAGATGCGCTGCGCAGCATGCAAGGCCGGGAGCAGCGCAGAGCGGCCGTGCGGAGCCAATTCAACAAGGATGGAACGTAGAGGATCAAGCTCGCTATCAGTCATCTAAAGCTACCAGGCGGAAGTTTCATTTCATCGGCATCCGCAATTTCGCGTTCGATACAATTGATCGTGCCCGACTTGAACGCCGTCTGCAAGCCGTTATTTGGGAATGAAAAACACCAAAGGGCGGCGGATGGATTCGCAAACGCCACGAAAAGCACGAAAGTCTTGGAGTGAAACCTTCATACTACTATCCATGATAGTTTTCGCGGCTTGCGCAAA
>Ga0075342_1000230_pt1 | contig 9947 bp, 10 predicted proteins | sample RushOxbow_ThreeS_3_FD_120085 | JGI IMG/M metagenome (GOLD analysis project Ga0075342, IMG submission 120085) | Natural and restored wetland microbial communities from the San Francisco Bay, California, USA, that impact long-term carbon... | ecosystem: Environmental > Terrestrial > Soil > Wetlands...
CGTAAAAATCTTGAAGGCCGCGCCGCGCGTCAAGTGCAGGCGACATTGCTCGTCGAGAAAATCGCCCAGGCGGAATCTATCGAAGTCTCCGACAAGGAGCTGCAAGAACGGGTCGATAGTCTGGCGCGGAGCGCCGGCGACCGCGGCAAAGGGGTTCGGGAATTCTACGCGCGGCCTGATGCGCGTGATGATTTGCGCGCTCAGATGGCGTTTGATCGTACACTCAGCTTTTTGCTTCAGCAGGCTAAAATAAAAGAGGTCGATCCGCCGCCTTCTACAGTTGATGCTGTCACCGAAAAAAGCTAGAATGGGCTTTGTGATTGAGGGGTTTAGCCACTTATGAACTTCATCCCCATGGTCGTCGAGCAAACGGGGCGAGGCGAGCGAGCATATGACATCTATTCGCGTCTGCTAAAAGAACGAATCGTCTTTCTCGGTTCGGTAGTTACCGACGAGGTTGCCAACGTCATTACCGCGCAGCTTCTCTTCCTTGAATCTGAAGATCCTGAACGCGAGATTTTCTTCTACATCAATAGTCCAGGCGGGTCGGTTACCGCCGGCTTGGCGATCTACGATACGATGCAATACGTGCGGCCCCAAATTTCGACGCTGTGTGTCGGTCAAGCGGCGAGCATGGGCGCAGTTCTGCTGGCGGCCGGCGCCAAAGGCAAGCGCTTTGCGCTGCCTCATTCGCGGATCATGATTCATCAGCCGCTGGGCGGATTCGAAGGACAGGCTACTGATATCGAAATTCACGCTCGTGAAATACTCCGTATGCGTGAGGAATTGAACAATATTCTCGTTAAACATACGGGCCAGGGTCTTAAGAAAATTGAAAAAGACACGGAACGCGACATGTTTTTGACGGGAAAGCAGGCTCAAGAGTATGGCTTGGTCGACGATGTGATCGCGGCACGTCCTGATAATTCGCTCAAGAAATAGCTCGTAGTTTAGCTTGGGGGGTCTATGCCTAAACATGGTGAGCACGGATCGGGAAATCTCGTCTGTTCTTTTTGCGGCAAAAGCCAGGACGAGGTTCGCAAGCTGATTGCCGGTCCGACGGTTTACATCTGCGATGAATGCATCGACCTCTGTAACGATATTATCGCCGAAGAAATCGACCACGACGAAAACCTGAGTTCGTCGTCAAATGTCCCCAAGCCTGCCGAAATCAAGCGGGTACTCGACCAATACGTGATCGGCCAAGAGCGTGCCAAGAAGATCTTGGCAGTGGCGGTCCATAATCACTACAAGCGCATCGACAGCCAGATGGTTACTGGGGATGTCGAACTACAAAAGAGCAATATCCTGCTACTCGGCCCTACGGGATCTGGCAAGACTTTACTTGCCCAAACCCTTGCCCGTTTTCTACAGGTGCCATTTACCATCGCCGACGCAACCAGCTTGACCGAGGCCGGCTATGTCGGTGAGGATGTCGAGAATATAATTCTCAATTTATTGCAGGCCGCCGAGTACGACGTTGAAAAGGCCCAGCGTGGCATCGTCTATATTGACGAGATCGATAAAATTTCGCGCAAATCGGACAACCCGTCGATTACCCGAGATGTTTCCGGTGAAGGTGTGCAACAGGCGTTGCTTAAAATCATCGAGGGAACCATGGCGAGCGTGCCGCCAAAGGGAGGGCGAAAGCATCCCCAGCAAGAGTTTTTGCAGGTGGACACCACCAATATTTTGTTTATTTGCGGTGGTGCGTTTGTCGGTCTTGAAGATATCATTCGCAAGCGGACCGGACGCAAGCGCATGGGCTTTGGCGGGCAGTTGGAAGAAAGCGAAAAGAATGGTCAACGCTCGTCGGACTTGTTGCACAGTGTCCAAACGGAAGATTTGCTTAAGTTCGGCTTGATTCCTGAATTCATCGGCCGATTACCGGTTATTGCGACTCTCGATGAGTTGGACGATAACGCATTGATGCGTATTTTGAAGGAACCGAAAAATGCTTTGACCAAGCAGTATTCCAAACTCTTCGAAATGGAGTCGGTGCATCTTAAGTTCACTGAAGATGCGCTGCGGGCGATCGCGCGCGAAGCCATGAAACGGAAGTCCGGAGCGCGCGGTCTTCGGGCGATCATGGAAAATATTATGTTGGATATCATGTACGACATGCCATCGCAGCCTAATATCAAAGAGGTTGTGATCTCAGAGGATGTTGTTGAAAAGCATGAACCTCCGATCGTCGTATACACCAAGGCCGCAGAGAGTGCTTAGGAGGGGACCGTATGTTGTTTCGGAACGATAAGAAGGATCCGGAAGCCACTGCCGGGGGAACACGGGTGCCGTTGCTGCCGTTGCGGGATATTATCGTTTTTCCGCATATGGTCGTCCCGCTGTTTGTCGGGCGCCAACGCTCGATCAAGGCCCTTGAAGAGGCGACTCAGAAGCAAAGTTTGATTTTCTTGTCCTCGCAGAAAGACGCTAAAACCAACGAACCCAGTGAGGACGATATTTACCGGATTGGCACGCTCGGCTCGGTGGTGCAAATGCTCAAGCTGCCCGATGGCACGGTCAAGGTGCTGATCGAGGGGAAGAAGCGGGCTAAGATCGCCAACTTTGTGACCCATGCGGATTTTTTTCTGGTTGATGTGGAAGATGCGCAAGAAGCGAGCGATCGTACTACGGAAGCCGAGGCGCTAATCCGGGAAGTCCATACGACCTTTGAAAATTACGTTAAGTTAAAGAAGAAAATCCCACCGGAAATGGTCATGTCGGTATCTTCCATCGATGAACCGGGGCGGCTTTCCGATACCATCGTGGCCCATCTCGGCATCAAGCTGGAAGACCGGCAGAATCTGCTGGAAACGTTTAATGCCGCCGAGCGACTGGAAAAAGTTCTCGGCCACATGCGCGCCGAGATCGAAATTCTCGAGGTTGAGCGGCGTATTCGGTCGCGCGTTAAGAAACAGATGGAGCGCTCGCAAAAGGAATACTATCTTAATGAACAGATGCGGGCGATCCAAAAAGAGTTGGGCGAAAAGGATGAGTTTAAAAACGAGATCCAGGAGATCGAAGAGAAACTAAAGCAGAAAAAGCTCTCTGCCGAAGCCAAAGATAAAGTTGAGAAAGAGCTCAAGAAGCTCAAGATGATGTCGCCAATGTCGGCAGAAGCGACGGTGGTCAGAAACTATATAGACTGGATCATCAGCCTACCTTGGAACGAGTTCACCGACGATAAGCTAGATATCAATGAAGCGGAAAAGGTTTTGGACGAGGATCATTTTGGGCTCGAGAAGGTTAAAGAGCGGATTCTCGAATATCTCGCGGTCCAAAGTCTGGTCGGCAAAATCAAGGGGCCGATCCTTTGTCTGGTTGGGCCTCCGGGCGTCGGTAAGACCTCGCTCGGCCGCTCGATCGCTAGGGCAACCGGTCGAAAGTTTATCCGAGTGTCGCTCGGCGGTGTCCGTGACGAAGCGGAAATTCGCGGCCATCGTCGCACTTATATAGGCGCGTTGCCGGGCAAGATCCTTCAATCAATGAAAAAGGCGGGATCAAGCAACCCGGTTTTTCTCATGGACGAGATTGACAAGATGTCGACTGACTTCCGTGGCGACCCGTCATCGGCCTTGCTCGAAGTGCTCGACCCAGAACAGAACACGGCATTCAACGATCACTACTTAGATCTCGATTTTGACCTCTCCAAGGTCATGTTTATTACTACCGCCAACACCTTGGATCGGATTCCTCGGCCGCTGCAAGATCGCATGGAGATTATTCGTATTGCTGGTTATACCGAACTGGAAAAGGTTAACATCGCGAAGAAATACCTTATCGAGAAGCAACGAGAAGCCAATGGCTTGACACCGGAAAACATCGTCTTTACCGATAATGCTCTGATGGGCGTGGTTCGACACTATACAAAAGAAGCCGGTGTGCGGAGCCTTGAGCGGGAAATCGCTGCGGTTTGTCGTAAAGTCGCGGTCGAAGTCGTCAAAAAAGACCGAAACTCCCATGTTCAAGTCGGCACGAAGAGCCTGCACAAGTATCTCGGTCCAATCAAATTTCGCTACGGTAAGGCCGATGCCGACACGAAGGTCGGCGTGACGACCGGGCTGGCTTGGACGGAATTGGGCGGAGAGTTGCTCTCCACCGAAGTCACAGTCATGCCCGGAAAGGGTCAGCTCATTATCACCGGGAAACTGGGCGATGTGATGCAGGAGTCGGCGCAGGCGGCGATGAGTTATGTTCGGTCGCGTGCGACTGCACTAGGGCTCGAGAAAGATTTTTACCAGAAGTTGGATGTTCATCTACATGTGCCCGAGGGCGCAATTCCTAAAGATGGGCCTTCGGCAGGAATAACGATAGCAACATCGTAGGTGTCTGCGATGATCAAGATTCCGGTGCGCAACGATCTAGCTATGACCGGTGAAATAACGCTGCGCGGCACGGTTCTACCGATTGGCGGACTCAAAGAAAAGGTATTGGCGGCGCATCGGGCTGGGATCAAGAAAATCCTGATTCCGGCGGAGAACGAAAAGGATATCGAGGAAATTCCGGCCAGCGTGCTTAAGAGTGTGGAATTGGAGCTGGTTTCTCATGTCGACGAGGTGCTTAAGAAAGCACTGGTGCTGGATGATCCTGATTCTCTGTTCAGCCATACACCGGTTGAGCTTCAGCCAAAAGAGGAGGCTCCACCGTTTGCCGAAAAGGTAGACGAGGCACCTGCGAGCGAAATTCTTCCCCAGTGAGCAGAGGCAATCTAATGCGGAGATGCCGGATAATTTGACACCCGGCATCTCCGCTGTTATAACACCGCATTGCTAAAGGTTAGCGACTTATAGTCGTTAGGCTCGTCGCTGAGATAACCGAGGTCTTTTTCACCTACCCAATCGAGTTGGGGATCGTAGTGGCAGCGATCGTTTGCAGGGGTGCCCGAGAGTTTTGTGCGGGCACAAAGGGTAGTTTTGCTATCAATGGGACTGGGGTTCCGCCAAAGCTGTTGACTCATGAAAAAAGTAGGGGCGGTTAGCTCAGTGGGAGAGCATCGGCCTTACAAGCCGGGGGTCACAGGTTCAAGCCCTGTACCGCCCACCAATTGTTTGAATAAATCGGGGTCGTAGTTCAGTCGGTTAGAACGCCGGCCTGTCACGCCGGAGGTCGCGAGTTCGAGTCTCGTCGGCCCCGCCATTTTTTGAAGTTCGAGCGAACTTGGAGTTGACTGGAGCAAGTCTCATGAATAGGGAAGACGCGCTGACTCAACGTCAGTGGTATGTGATCGACGCGCAAGGAAAGATTCTTGGGCGAATGGCCACCCAGATTGCCAAGGTACTGCGCGGCAAACATAAACCCATTTTTACGCCGAACCAAGATGCCGGCGACTTTGTGATCGTTATTAATGCCCGAGGCCTAAAACTAACCGGCGCTAAATTGGATCAAAAGATGTACTATCGGCATACTGACTATCCCGGCGGAATCCGTCAACGGTCTGCATCGGAAATGCTTCAGGAAAAGCCCGAAGAATTGGTGCGGTTAGCCGTCAAGGGAATGCTGCCTAAGAATCGGTTGAGTCGGCACTTGGCCACCAAGTTAAAAGTCTACGCAGGGCCGGAGCATCCTCATGCGGCGCAGATGCCTCAGCCGCTGGCAGTCGAAGCATAGGAGATTTAGATCGATGGCAGATAAAACGATTGTGGCGACAGGGCGGCGAAAGACTTCGGTTGCTCGGGTCTTTCTCAAACCTGGTAAAGGCAGCTTACGGATAAACGATCGCACGTTGCAGGAGTATTTTGGCCGCGAGACGGCGCGTATGATTGTATTGCAGCCCTTTCAAGTTACGCAGACCGCCGGGAATTTCGATATCGAGGTTAATGTCGACGGCGGTGGCAACTCAGGGCAGGCCGGAGCGATTCGCCACGGCATCACCCGCGCTTTAATGGAGTATAATCCCGACCTGCGGCCGTCGCTAAAGAAGGCCGGCTTTGTTACCCGCGATCCTCGCGCCGTCGAACGTAAAAAATATGGTCGCCATAAAGCCCGCAAGCGGCCGCAGTATTCAAAGCGCTAATTTATCGGCGCAGTTTCCGCGATGCTTTTGCCAACGAGCTTGGCCTTGCTCGATCGCCAAGACCAAGCTTTTTTGCTCACCAAATCCTTCATTTCGGTTTCTACAGCTGGGAAAATTCGGCGACTGGACTGCACGGGGCAGTTTTTTCACTAACACCGAAACGAGTATTGCGACGGTATTGCATCCTTGTTAGGTGAACGGTCAGAGTAGCCGATGGCCAGCACTCGCCCGCCATGCTTCGGTCCATTTGTCGATGCCATGCCGCTGATCGACCTGACGGCCGGAATCTTGCGGCCATAAAGTCGAACAAATCACGAAATTGACGTTTTCATTCTTCCGAGGTAAAAAAATACACCCCTATCATCGAAAAGATCACGTTGGGTATCCATGCCGCTGCTAGAGCCGGGAGCGCACCACCGTGACCCAAGGAAGTGCACAAGGCCGTCAGTACCCAATACCCGAAAGCGATCGCCATTGTCATGCCGAAGCTGAGCGATATGTTGCCGCTAATTTGCCGCTTGATCGCAAATGGTGTAGCTAACAGAACCATCAGAAAAGAGACTAGTGGAATCGCAATTTTGGTATGTAAATCCACTTCGATGGCAGTGGTATCGATGCCCTTAGTCTTCATATCGCCGATCTGTTTCTGTAAATCGAAATAACTGAATTCTTCGGCGTCTCGCGCAAGCAGGTTTAAATCCTCGGGAGTTTCCGTAATGGGAATGTTTGCAACACTTTCTCTGCGGGTCAAATTCCCGTCCTCGTGCAACTCCCACTCCACTGCAGCGTCGGTATGCCAGCTTTGCTCCCGCCATTGGGCATTGGGAATCTCGATCAACGAGCGCAAGCTGAAATCCCGGTTCAGAGTAAACACCGTGACCCCCTGCAAGCTATTCGTTCGTGGATTGAAGTTGTCGATGTTGATGAAGCTGGCATCGCCACGAATCCAGATGTCGCGTGTGCCGAAGAGGCTCAATTGTTTTTTTTGTTTGATCTCGGTTCGATAGATCTGTTCCGCGTTGCGGCTGAAAACAGGCACCAGCGTCTCGTTCCAAAAAAATGTTAAGCTTGATACGATTAAGGACAGCGCCAGCAACGGAAGGGCGATCCGTTGGACGCTGACGCCGCTCGACCTGATCGCTGTAATTTCTTGAGTCCGAGCTAGTAGGCCCAAGCAAAACAACGTGGAGAACAATGTCGCGAACCCGACCACCCGGGAAATTATCAGCGGCGCTTTAAACAGGAAATAGCGCAAGACGGTTGTCACCGGAGCGCCGGATTCCAGCAGGCTGCCGATCCTTTCGAAAAAATCTGCGGTTAGATAGAGTCCGGTGATCACCGTCAAGCTGATTCCGAAGACACGCAGAAATCCTGCCGAAACATAGCGGTCGAGTATGCTCCCCACGGGCATCGTGCGATAGTGCGCTCTTCCCGTCATAACGATTTAGCCCCTCGTTGGCCTGATTGTTCTTTGCACTTGTAGTAAAACGGCGTTACCGATACGCGATACAAGCACCGGCAACACGAGGGGTGATTCGCGCATCGCTTTGCGAAAGAAAATCAACGCGATGAAACCAATAGTCACGTTGGGTAGCCAAAGCGCTGGAATGGGCTGTAAGTGTCCCTTATCCCCCAAGGCCTTACCGAAAGAGAGTAAGACATAATAGATCAACAACCAAAACAAGCACAGCATGAATCCCCATGATCTACCGGCTCGCGAGGTGCGGGGCAGCAGCGCGAGGGCCACGCCAAGCACGCCGAACACCAGTGGGATGAAGCCGAAAGCGATGCGTTGATGGAATTCCATTCTCTCCGGAATCGATTTGCCGCCACGGCGCTGTTTTTCTTCGATGGCTTTGAGCAAGTCCGCTAAGGGCAACTCTTTCGGTCCAGTTTCCTTTTGTCGCACCCGGCCGACCAGTTCGTCCAGATCAAGCTTGAAGTCGTAGATATTGAAACGAGTTTGGCTAAAGCCCTCGCGATTCTTTTCCCGTTCGTAGATCGAACCATCGAAAAGCCTGAGTGCCAAAGAGTTTGATTCGTCGTCGGTGGTGATTCGGGCGACTTTCCCGAGTATGATGTCTTCGCGCACACGATCCCGTTTGTCGATGATGAGGATGCCTTGAGCGGTATTTCCAGGAGGAATGATTTCTTCTACGTAAACAAGGATCCTGGGAAAATCATCGTTAAATACTTTCTCTTTGAGTGCCGTTCCGACTCTAGACTTGGCGATGTTGTAAAGTTCTTTTTTGAGGGCCGCGTTGGCAGTTGGCCGAGCATAGAGAGTGGTCACCAGGGTCAGAGCGGAAACCATTAGCGATAAGAATGCGATCGGCCACAAAATCTGCAATGGACTGACGCCCGAGGCTTTCATCGCTAGCAGCTCTTGGTCGTTGGCCATGCGACCGAAGCCCAACAGAATGGCGAGAAGGAACGCCATAGGCACGGTCATTTCCAGGAACGTCGGCATGATCAATACTAACAGCTTTCCCACTTGGATCGGCGGGACACCGCGGCTGACGATTAGCTCGATTAATTTCAAGAGGCGCCCGATTAGCAAAATAAAGGTAAAGGCCAGCAGTCCGAAAAGAAATGGCGGCAAGACCTCGGAGATGAGATATGTGATTAACGTCTTTCGTTTCACGGTTGCGGCATGTTAACTGTTGTACTCCTGGTTGTAAAATCCATTGTGCGTTTGAAGTGAATTATGGCGACGGACTATCTCTTCGGCATCAACGCAGTTCAGGAAACATTGCTCGCCGCCTCGAAGAGTGTGCGGGAAGTTATTGTTAGTGACAATGCCGATCATGGTCGCCTGCACGCACTGGTCGTTGAAGCGCGGCGCCTGGGGTTGCCGATTAGTTTTCGCTCCGTGCGCGAATTGGACCGCTTGGCTCGCGGGCAGCGCCACCAAGGGGTGGTGGCAATCGTTGAAGCTTACGCTTATCCGGCATTTGAAAGTTTGCTGCAACGCATTGCTGACGCAGACATTATCGAATGGATCTTGATCTTGGATGGAATCGTCGATCCCCGCAACTTTGGGGCGCTGTTGCGCACGGCGGAAGCGGCCGGCGTCCGGCATGTCGTGATTCCTAAAGATCGCAGTGTCGAGGTGACCCCGTTGGTTGTCAAAGCGTCGGCCGGAGCCGCGCACCATCTGAACATTTATCAGGTGACGAATCTGCGACGCACATTGCAGGATCTCAAGCGGGTGGGTTATTGGACCGTCGGTTTGGCGGTCGGCGCGAAGGAATGTTTATATGATCGAGTTTATCCGGAAAGGCTGGCGATTGTGCTTGGCAGCGAAGCTACTGGGGTGCGTCCCATCAACCTACGTGAGTGTGATTTTCTTGTGTCAATTCCTATGCTTGGAAAAGTTGCGTCGCTCAATGTGGCGGTCGCCGGGGCGATTTGTCTATTCGAAATAGTGCGCCAGCAGCGGTTGGTGCGACATTAGCTGTTAGCTGGCAATCGGGCGGTTTCCACGGTAGTCGTCGGACCTTGGCACGAAACCTGGGTCTGCTGTTGACATGACTTGCCGAAGATGGTTTAAATACCCGTTTACAAACGGGGAAAACTCCCTGTTGTCGTGGTTTGCCTGGCAAGCAAAAGATCCGTGCTTAATAAACTGTAAAACCTTGTTGGGATAAGTATCTTTACCGTTACCTGTAAGGTATTTGGCAACTTTTTCGCTGTTTCGAAAATCCTATGGGCGATGGGCTGGCGTAGCTCAACGGTAGAGCAGCTGATTTGTAATCAGCAGGTTGTAGGTTCAAGTCCTATCGCCAGCTCCAGCTAATCCAATTAGGAAAGTTGGCGTGGCGTTAAATTAGTTTCAGAGGGAGTCAAGGAGAGGTTCCCGAGTGGCCAAAGGGAGCAGACTGTAAATCTGCCGGCGATGCCTTCGAAGGTTCGAATCCTTCCCTCTCCA
>Ga0075342_1000231_pt1 | contig 9945 bp, 11 predicted proteins | sample RushOxbow_ThreeS_3_FD_120085 | JGI IMG/M metagenome (GOLD analysis project Ga0075342, IMG submission 120085) | Natural and restored wetland microbial communities from the San Francisco Bay, California, USA, that impact long-term carbon... | ecosystem: Environmental > Terrestrial > Soil > Wetlands...
AATCTCTCTCTACTGAGGACCGACCTATCGTCACTACCATCATCATTATGACTATGACGACTGGTACCGGCACTACGGCCGTTATCACCCCCACGGGCATGCCCATTACCACCATGGCCATGGCGGAACGCAAGCACACCAGGGCGGCCCGCACGGCCACGCGCATGCGCATCGCGGCAACGGCCATTGCCACGCGCACCGCGGCGGTGGCGATCGCGGCGGCAAGAGAGGCTAGAAGGGCTAAACGTCCTTCGCCAGTTCGCGTAGCTTGAATTTCTGGATCTTGCCGGTCGAGGTCTTGGGCAGCTCGATGAACACCACGTGACGCGGGCATTTGTAGTGCGCGAGCTTGTCGCGGCACCACGCGATGAGGTCTTCCTCGGTGACGGCCGCGCCGTTTCTGAGCTCGATGAAGGCGCACGGCGTCTCGCCCCATTTCGCGTCTGGCTTCGCCACGACGGCGGCGCTCGCCACCGCCGGGTGCTTGTAGAGCACGTCCTCCACCTCGATGGAGGAGATGTTCTCGCCGCCTGAGATGATGATGTCCTTCGAGCGGTCTTTGAGCTGGATATAGCCGTCCGGGTGCATGACGCCGAGATCGCCGGAGTGGAACCAGCCGCCGGCGAAGGCGTCGTCCGTGGCCGTCTGGTTCTTGAGATAGCCCTTCATCACGATATTGCCGCGGAACATGACCTCGCCGATGGTCTCGCCGTCGTCGGGCACCTTCTGCATGGTGGCCGGGTCCATCACCGTCAAATCTTCGAGCGCGTGGTAACGCACGCCCTGGCGGATGCGCTTGGCGAGCCGGTCCTCGGTCGGAAGCTCGTCCCAGGCGGCGTGCCATTCGTTGAGCGTGGCCGGGCCGTAGGTCTCGGTCAGCCCATAGAGATGGGTCAGCTCGAAGCCGGATTCGTCCATCTTGGCCAGCACCGCGGCTGGCGGCGGCGCCGCAGCATGGCTGAAGGCGACGCGCTGGGGAAACAAGCGCCGCTCGTCGTCGGTGGCGGTGAGCAGCGCCGACATCACGAAGGGGGCGCCGGAGAGATGCGTCACCTTGTGGTCGGCGATGGCGTCATACATCTGCTTGGCCCGCACCGCGCGGAGGCAGACATGGGTGCCGGAGAGCAAGGAGATCGACCAGGGGAAGCACCAGCCGTTGCAGTGGAACATCGGCAGGGTCCACAGATAGACCGGATGCTGTTCCATGCCGGTGGCGACCGCGTTGGCGTAACACATCAGCGCCGCGCCGCGGTGGTGATAGACCACGCCTTTGGGGTTGCCGGTGGTGCCGCTGGTGTAGTTGAGGGAGATCGCGTTCCACTCGTCTCCCGGCATGGCCCAGGCAAATTCGGGGTCGCCGCCGGCGATGAAATCCTCGTAGTCGAGATTGCCCATGCGCTCGCCTTCGATCCCGCATTCGAAGTCGCGGTAATCGACCAGCAGCGGCTTTGCCTTGGTCTGTTTCAGGGCCTCGTTGAGCACGGAGTCGAACTCGGTGTCGCCGATCAGGACCTTGGTGCCGGCATGGTCGAGCATGAAGGCGACCGCCAGCGCATCGAGCCGCGTATTGATGGAGTGGAGCACGGCGCCGGTCATGGGCACGCCATAATGGGCCTCGAGCATGGCCGGCGTGTTGGCGAGCATCACTGACACGGTATCGCCCTGACCGATGCCGCGCGCGGCGAGCGCCGAGGCGAGTTTGCGGCTGCGCGCATAGAACTCGGCATAGGAGCTGCGCGCCTTGCCGTGAACGATGGCGGTGTGGTCGGGATGGACGGAAGCAGCCCGCTGTAAGAACACAAGCGGGGTCAGCGGCTGGTAGTTAGCCGGGTTCTTGTCGAGACCGTGGTCGTAAGGGTTGGCCATCGCCTCCCCCAGGGCGCGTTTCCTTGTCGCACCCTAGCGAAGCTCAACCCTCCCGATCAATCGCCGTGTCGGCCGAGAGCGAGAATAATGTCCGGCGGTCAAGACTGGGGATCAGCGTGTTCGGGGATCCGCTCGACCGCCGAGACCTTCGGCTTCGCCTGTTTCACCGCCTGTTTGAAGCCTGGTCCTCGGCGCGTTGGCGCGCGGTTCTGAATTTGAGATCTTGTTCCGAGAAATACGCAAGGGTGATGGCGAAGCCAGCGAACGCGCACAGCACCAAGACGAGATAGAAGATATCGACCGAGCTCATGGGACACCTCGCAGATGAATCGAGGCATCCAGGGTGACGCGGGGCCTACCGGCCCGCTTTGATCGGCGTCAAAAAGCCGGATTATTCCGACGGGGCGTCGGTGTGTTTCAGGTCTTTCAACCTTGCGAACACCGAGTCAGCGTTGGGCGCATCCTCGGCCTCTTCGGGAGCGGCACGCCGGTCGCGCGCCTCCTGCGCCAGGGCCGTGGCCATCGGCTGCTCGCGCTCGGGCGGAGGGGGACGGGCGGTGCTCTCCTCGGTGGGCAGCAGGGTGCCGGCCTTGGGCGGCTCGGTCAGGCCCGACTCTTTGCGCTCGCGCTCGAGCCGCGCCGCCGCCTTCTTCACTTCGGCGTCGAGATCGATCTGCGAGCACAGGCCGAGCGTCACCGGGTCCTGGGCCTGAAGGTTGGGCGAATTCCAATGCTGGCGCTCGCGGATGGCGAGTATGGTCGGCTTGGTGGTGCCGACCAGCCGCATGATCTGCGAGTCCTTCAGCTCGGGATGATTTTTCAGCAGCCACAGGATGGCGTTCGGCCGGTCCTGACGGCGCGACACCGGGGTGTAGCGCGGGCCCCGCTTGGTCTTCACCTCGGGCACCTCGACCTTGGGCTCGGACAGCTTCAGTCGGTGCTGCGGGTTTAGTTCGGCTTGAGCGATCTCCTCGCGGGAGAGCTGGCCGGACGAGATCGGGTCCATGCCCTTGATGCCGTGGGCGACGTCGCCGTCGGCGATGCCCTTCACTTCGAGCACATGCAGGCCGCAGAATTCGGCGATCTGCTCGAAGGTCAGCGAGGTATTGTCGACCAGCCAAACGGCGGTCGCTTTCGGCATCAACGGGGCGCGATCCATGGGCTTCAAACCTTAAGAGGGTGGCGGGGTTCTTCCGCCCCTTCGGCGAAAGAGCAAATCCGAAATCACATGAAGGGGAATGGCCCGTATATAAGGGCTGCCGCCGTCTTAGGCAATCGCTTGATTGGCCCCGGCCGCGGTCACCAGCACGATCTTGCCGATATGGTCGGGTGCGTCGATGCGGCGATGGGCGTCTGCCGCGTCCACCAGCGGATACGTCGAATCCATCACCGGCTTGACCTTGCCTGCCGCGATCAGCGGCCAGATGCGCTGCTCGATTGCCTTTGCCATGCGCGCCTTGGCCTCGCTGCCTTGAATGCGGAGCGTCGAGCCGGTGAGAGTGAGGCGGCGGAGCATCAGCCGCATCAGATCGACCTCGACCTTCGAGCCCTTGAGGAAGGCGATCTGCACGATGCGGCCCTCGAGTGCGGCCGCCTTGAGATCGCGTTCGATATAGTCGCCGCCGACCATGTCGAGAATCACATCGGCGCCGTGGCCGCCGGTGGTCTCTTTCACCGCCTCGACGAAATCCTGTTCTCGGTAATTGACGGCCCGCATGGCGCCGAGCGCCTCCGCCGCCGCCACCTTCTGGGCGCTGCCCACCGTCACCATCACCTTGGCGCCGAGCGCCGTGCCGATCTGGATCGCGGTGGTGCCGATGCCGCTCGTGCCGCCATGCACCAGCAGCCATTCGCCGGGCTTGAGTGCGGCCCGCTCGAAGATGTTGTGCCAGACCGTGAACACCGCCTCTGGCAGCGCCGCGGCCTCGGCGAGCGACAGCCCCTGCGGCACCGGCAGGGTGGTGGCCTCGGGCGCGGTGCAGAATTCGGCATAGGCGCCGCCGCCGACCAGCGCGCAAACGAGAGCGCCCGGCTTGAAGCGCATGGCGCCGGGGCCGATGGCGACGACCGTGCCGGCAATCTCCATGCCGACGATGTCGGAAGCCCCTTTGGGCGGCGGGTAGAGACCCTGGCGCTGGAACACGTCGGGACGGTTGATGCCCGCCGCCGCGACCTCGACCAGCACTTCGCCCGGACCCGGCTCGGGCACCGGGCGCGTGCCCGGCACCAGCACCTCCGGTCCGCCGGCGCCGTTCGCCTCGATCACGGTCATGGTCTTTGGCAGCATCGACATTCCTCGAACATTTTCCCGTCAAGCCCGCGCGCAACGACAGTTAAGGGATTAGTGCCGGGTCGCATAGTGCTAGGATGCAGCCATGGACACCGACGATATCGCCCCGCCGCCGAAGAAGGCCAAGACCTACGAGCTCGGCCAGGATTTGAGCAAACACTCGGTCGGCGACCTCCAGGCGCTGATCGATGTGCTCAAGGACGAGATCGCGCGCGTCGAGCGAACCCTTAACGCCAAGCAGTCGTCGAAGAGCGCGGCGGAGTCGGTGTTCAAACGCTAGCCGCGCACGCGCTCACCGTTCCTTTAGGTAAATCGACGCTTAGGATTAACTGGTTCTTAGGAGTTCCGCGTTAGGGTCTTGGTCATCCAGTTCTCTGGATCTGAGTGGCCTGTCCACTCTGTTTGACGCCTCCCTGTTAACTTCCTGAGCCGCCGCATGGCGGCTCTTTTTTCGCCCAATTCACAGGCTTTAACCTTTTGGGTCGGAAGGCGACGAGACGGCTTCCGCATGGCATACTATGCCGCCGGGCACGGGTGGACGGGAGTTGCCGATGGCGGAGAGATCGAAGAGCGGCGATCGTGACGATGGCGTCACGGTGTCGTTCGGGGCGAAATTCGCCCGGTCTGATCAATTCAAGGCAGTGTTTCGCGAAGGCATGGCGCTGGTCGAGGCGGCGGCCACCTATCTTGACGGCGATGGCCGCAAGGAAGCGCGCAAGCTTAGGCCGCCTCATTCGCTGGCCTACGCCACCGAAAGCATGCGGTTGACCACAAGGTTAATGCAGCTTGCCTCGTGGCTGCTGATCCGCCGCGCGGTCAGCGAAGGCGAACTGACACCCGAGCAGGCGCTCGAGGAGCAGCGCAAGATCAAGTTGCCGGTGATGGGCAGCGAGCAGCATGCCCGCGATCTCGGCGCGCTGCCGGTGCGTTTGCGCGAGCTGATCGAGCAGAGCGTCAAGCTTCAAGAGCGGGTGATCCGGCTCGATCAAATGCTCGGTAACGATGCGCCGCCGCCGGGAGCGGAGGCCGACCGCCCGCTCCAGACGCAGCTGTCGCGCTTGCGTGCGGCATTCAGTACAGAGGCCGAATAGCCTTATTTGATGAAGCCTTCGTATTTCCGCTTGAAGCGGGACAGTCTGCCGCCGCGGTCGGTGAGGTGGGCGCCGCCGCCGGTCCAGGCTGGATGGGTCTTGGAATCGATGTCCAGCTTGAGTTTGTCGCCCTCGGCGCCGTAGGTTGAATAGGTCTCGAACTCGGTGCCGTCGGTCATCACCACCTTGATGCGGTGGTAATCCGGGTGGATGTCTTTCTTCATGGCGTAGGCCTTCGCAAATCGGCGGATTTTGGTTGAGCGAGCCTATATCGGAAGTCGATGAGGGCCGCAAGGCTGCGCGGTATAAGCGCGGCTTCTAACCCTTTCCGCCGCGTGGCTTGACCCTTAAAGTCTCGCCCCTACACGTAAAGCTGGGCCGATTCTTTGTGCAACTCGTAAATCAACATCCTGACGGCCGCGACGCCCACGGGCAAGCTTCGGCGCTGGACGCCGGAGCGAAGGGGGCAAAACGCGCCTCGTTCCGCCCGCTGCTGGGCTTGCGGCCTTATCTCCTGCGTCACAAGGGGATGCTCGCTGCCGCGCTGGTCGCGCTCGTCGTGTCGGCAGCCGCCACGCTGGCCGTGCCACTTGCCGTCCGACGCATGATCGATCTCGGATTCTCCGGCATCGACCCCGATCTGATCGACAAATATTTCGCCACCCTGGCTGGCATCGGCCTGATCCTGGCGTTGGCGAGTGCGGCGCGGTTTTACGCGGTCAACTGGCTCGGCGAGCGAGTGGTCGCCGACATTCGTCGCGACGTCTTCAAGCATCTGACCGGACTGAGCCCCGCCTTCTATGAGGTGTCGCATTCGGGCGAGGTGATGTCGCGGCTGACCGCCGATACGACGCAAGTAAAGGCGGCGGCGAGCACGGCGATCTCCCAGTCGCTGCGCAACATTCTGCTGTTGATCGGCGCCACGGTGATGATGGTGGTGACCAGTCCCAAATTGTCGCTCGCCGTGCTGGTCGCCATTCCGGTCATCATCGTGCCCCTGGTGGCCTATGGCCGGTCGGTGCGGGCGCTGTCGCGTCAGGCGCAGGACACGCTGGCGCAGGCGTCGGCCTATGCCAGCGAGAGCCTCACCCAGGTGCGGGTGATGCAGGCCTTCACCCATGAGGACGCGGCGGTGGCGCGGTTCGGCGAGGCGGTCGACCGGTCCTTCGACGCGGCCAATGCGCGGGCCAAGGCGCGCGCCGGGCTGACCGCCATCGCCATCTTTTTGATCTTTGCCAGCGTGGTCGGCGTGCTGTGGTACGGCGCCCAGGACGTGCTGTCAGGCGCCATGACCGGCGGCCGGCTGTCGCAGTTCGTGCTCTATGCCGTGCTCGCGGCGACCGCGGTCGGCGGCTTGAGCGAGGTGTGGGGCGAACTCGCCCAATGCCTGGGCGCGGCCGAGCGGCTGAGCGAGTTGCTCGAGGTCCAGTCCGAGATCAACTCGCCGCGCCATCCCAAGCCATTGCCGGTGCCGCCGCGCGGCGAGATCGCCTTCCGTGATGTCACGTTCTCTTATCCGTTGCGCCCCGAGACCAACGCGCTCGATCGGGTGACCCTTCATGCGGCGCAAGGCGAGCGGGTGGCGCTGGTGGGGCCGTCGGGCGCGGGCAAGACCACGATCTTCGCGATGCTGCTTCGCTTCTACGATGTCGGCCGGGGGGCGTTCGAGGTCGACGGCGTTGACGTGAACGACGCCGACATCGCCTAGCTGCGCTCCAGATTTGCACTGGTGCCGCAAGAGCCGGCGTTGTTCGCCGACACGGTCGCCGCCAATATCGCCTATGGCGCGGCCGAGGCCACCCAGAGCGAGATCGAGGCCGCCGCCAAGACCGCCTTCGCCCACGACTTTATTATGGCGTTGCCGCGAGGCTACGCCACCATGCTCGGGGAGGGCGGCGTGACGCTGTCGGCCGGGCAGCGCCAGAGGATCGCCATTGCCCGCGCGGTGTTGCGCGATGCGCCCATTCTGTTGCTCGATGAGGCGACCAGCGCGCTTGATTCGGAGAGCGAGACGTTGGTGCAGAAGGCCCTCAACAAAATCATGGAGGGGCGCACCACGCTAGTGATCGCCCACCGGCTGGCCACGGTGGTGCGCGCCGACCGCATCCTGGTGCTCGACCAGGGCCGCCTGGTCGAGGAGGGCACGCATCAGAGTCTGATCGGCAAGGGCGGCGTCTATAAGCGGCTGGCCGAGCTGCAATTCTCGCCCGACGCCGCAGAGTAGAGGCTAGCGCTCGGTCAGCTTGAGCTCGATGCGGCGGTTCCTGCTGCGTGCCTCGTCGCTGTCGGTGGTGTCGATCGGCTGAAACTCGCCGAATCCCGCAGCCACCAGATGGTTGGCGGGCACGCCGCGCAGCATGAGATAGCGCACCACCGAGATCGCGCGCGCGGCCGACAGCTCCCAGTTCGACGGAAATTCCGGCGTGGCGATCGGATTGATGTCGGTATGGCCGTCGATGCGCATGACCCAGGCAATGTCGGGCGGAATCTGCGTCTCGAGCTCCTCCAGCGCTGCGGCGAGCTTGTCGAGCTGCCCCGTGGCCTCGGGTTTCAGCGAGGCCGAGCCCGAATCGAACAGCACGTCGGAGGGGAACAGGAAGCGGTCGCCGACGATCTGGAAGTCCGACCGGCTGCCGAGCGCCTCTTTGAGCTTGCCGAAGAAGTCGGAGCGATAGCGGTTGAGCTCTTGCACCTTCTTGGCCAGAGCCACGTTCAACCGCTGGCCGAGATCGGCGATCTTGGCCTGGCTGTCCTTGTCCTTGGCTTCGGACGCTTCGAGCGCCTCTTGCAGCGAGGCGATCTGGAGCCTGAGCGCCGCAAGCTGCTGGTTCAGCAGCTCGACCTTGGCCAGGGCGTCGTTGGTGATCTTTTTTTGCTCGTCGAGGGAGCTGCCGAGCGCCTTGGCGCGGTCCTCGGCGCCTTGCGTCTGGCCGCTGACCGTGCCGAGCAATCCGGTTAGGCGCTGGTTCTCCTTGTCCTTGTCGCTCAAGGTGGCCTGCAGCGCGGCGAGACTGTCCTCGACCGATTCCTTCTTCGAGCGCTCAAGCGCGAGAAGCTCGGTCAGCTCCGCCAGCTGACGGTTCAACCGCGACAGCATGGTGTCCTTGCCGCTCACCGCCTGGGTGACGACGAAGTTGGCGAGCATGAACAACGCCATCAGGAAGGTGACCACCAGCAGCAGAGTCGACAGCATGTCGACGAAGCCCGGCCAGTAATTGGCTTGGTAGCGTCCGCGGCGGGCGCGTGCCAGCGACATTACTTGCGCTCCTCGCGCATCGGGACTTTCGCTTTGTCGGTGATCTGACGGAGCACGACGGCAAGCTCGTGCTGCTGCTGGGCCTGCTCATCGGCCCATTCGCGCACCACCTTTTGCTCGGCGCGCATCTGCCGGATCAGCTTTTCGACGCCTGCGGCGAGGTCCTTGACCGCATCGCCGGTATTGTCGTTCAGCATTTTCATCTCGACCTTGTCGTTCAGGTCGGCAAGCGAGCGCTGCATGTCGAGCAGCGCGAAGCGGACTTGCGGCGCGACCCCGGCGGCGCCGGGCGCGTCGGCCAATTGCAGTTCGGTGATGCCTGACAGCCAATCCTCGAGCTCGTTGTAGAAGCGCCCTTGCGCGTGGCCGGCTTGCAGGTCGAGGAAGCCGAGGATCAGCGAGCCCGACAGTCCGAACATCGAGGCGGAAAAAGCCGTGCCCATGCCCTTGAGCGGGCCGGCCAGGCCTTCCTTCAACTGATCGAACAACAGCACATTGTCGCCGGCATTGGTGTCGAGCGTGCCGATGGTGGCGCCGACCGTGCTCACCGTTTGCAGCAAGCCCCAGAACGTGCCGAGTAGGCCGAGGAAGATGAGCAGACCAACCAGATAGCGGGTGGTCTCGCGCTGCTCCTCCAGCCGCGAGGCGACCGAGTCGAGCAGCGAGCGCATCGCGCCGGTGGCCAGCGACAGATGGCCGGTGCGGTCGCGGAGCATGGTGGCCATCGGCGCGAGCAACACCGGGCTCTTCTCCAGGCTGAGGCCGGGATCGGAAATGCGGAAATTATTGACCCAATTGATCTCAGGGTACAGCCGCAGCACCTGGCGGAACGCGTAGACGATGCCGACCAGAAGCACGCCGATGATCAGCGCGTTCAAGCCCGGATTGGCCAAGAAGCTCTTGCGCAGCTGTCCGGTCTGGCCGTCGAGGATGATCGCCAGCAACACCGCGAGGATGAGAAACAGGGTCATGCGCCAGAGAAACACTTGCGGGCGCGTGAGTTTGACCTTGTAGGTGACCGGTGCCATCAGAAGCCGTCGTTTCGATTCGGGCGGACCAAGCGGTGCGAGCTTAACCAAATACTATGACACGCAAAACGGCAACCTCAGGGCGGCCAGAGCTTCTGCCGACCCTATGGCGCGGCGGCCATGTTGTGCTCGGCGGCTGCGGTCTTGAGCAGCTTGAGCAGATGGCGGTGGATCGGCTCGTTGCCGGCCACCACGCTGCCCTTGTCGAGGATGCCGTCCTTGCCGTCGGCATCGGTCACATAGCCGCCCGCCTCGCGCAGGATGACGATGCCGGCGGCGAGGTCCCAGGGCTTGAGATTACGCTCCCAGAACCCGTCGAGCCGGCCTGCCGCGGTCCAGGCCAGGTCGAGCGCGGCGGCGCCCATGCGGCGCACCCCGGCGGTGGCCGCCATCACCGCGCCGAGTTCCTTCAGG
>Ga0075342_1000232_pt1 | contig 9925 bp, 9 predicted proteins | sample RushOxbow_ThreeS_3_FD_120085 | JGI IMG/M metagenome (GOLD analysis project Ga0075342, IMG submission 120085) | Natural and restored wetland microbial communities from the San Francisco Bay, California, USA, that impact long-term carbon... | ecosystem: Environmental > Terrestrial > Soil > Wetlands ...
ATCAAAATTTCTCGCCGAGGCGCAGGCGAAAAGGTATTTGATGGATGTGGCGGAAAGTTCATTGCCGCTTCTGATGTTGATGCGAGCGCTCAAGCTGATTCAGCCATTCAGCAGTCCGCATATCGGTCGGCTCATCCCCGACGCCAAGGAAGAGGCCGGCAAGGGCTTGATCTACTGGGGCACGGTGCGCGAATCCTACATGGGCTTCGCCTACAACAAGGACAAGCTGCCGGCCAACGCGGTGCCGAAAAATTACGACGACCTGTTGAAACCGGCGCTCAAGGGACGCATGGCGTTCGTCACCACCGACACTGGCTCGCGAACCATCGGCGGCATGCTGCGCACCAAAGGTGAGGAGTATCTGCGCCGGCTGCGCGGTCAAGACATCGCTATGCACTCGGTGTCCGGCCAAGCGATGAACGACTTTATCATTACGGGCGAAGTCGAAGCGTCGCCGACGATCTTCCGCAATCACGCCATGGTGGCGGCGCAGAAAAAGGCCCCGGTGGTGTGGGTGCCGATGGATATCGTGCCGGCAAGCGCGGGCAGCGCTTCTCTGTCATCCCAAGCGCCCCATCCCCATGCGGCAGTGCTATTCGTCGATTTTCTGTTCAGCCCTGACGGTCAGAAAATACTCGAAGCCTATGACTACGGCAGCCCGGTGAAGGAGTACGGCTTCAAACGCTGGTATGCGGAAAGGGGTATGACAATTCAAACTCTGGAAAAGGAATTGGACAAGTGGGAGCGGGGGCTGAGGGAGCTCGGACGAAGGCAGAGTTAGGGCCAACCCGTTCAAATCGTTCAATCGTTGCGCTCCGCTCAAGTCGTTCGATTGCTGGCGGGTTGCTCTTTGCTAACGACACAAGCGGATACTGAATTGAGCGCGGGCGATACCGATCGTTTTTCTGGTTCATTTCCCCAGTAGTTTTTAGATCTCGCGACAACGTCGGCTGGCTGATTGACGACTTCCTTCGCCAGCGCTTCGGCTTCCTCGCCGGTGATCAGTTCCACGTTCACGGTTTTCTTTTTGGCTTCGGCGGGGAGTTCGGGCTCGTTGATGGCTTTGACGAAGGCGGCGCGCCAGCGTCGATCCGCAGTAGGCCGTCGATCGTTCCTACGTGAAGCCAGTCGAGAACGGCGCGGCGGCGAAGTTGGGATTTCTAACCAGGAGCACTCCAATCGCCGGTTCGAGCTTCATGTGAAACCGGGCTGATGTTATTTCCAGCTCGGCAGCAAGCCGCGCAAAAAATCAAGATGGGCGATCAGGTAAATCAGCACGGAAACCGAGCAGAGCAGCAAATAGGCGATTTGAATCCATTCCGATTTGGTCAGCGCGCTCGGGTGCAGCAGGCGCCGGTGGAGTTGCGGCGCGAGCACCAAGGCTTGCTGGCGCAAGGTTGGCATCGCCAACAGGTCGGCGACGATGTTGTAGCCGTCCAGTTCGAGAAAATTAAACGGGTAGAGATTGATCAGCGCGCCTTCCCAGAGCAGAACGCCGACACCGAACAACAGCGCTTGGCCGACACCGGGACTCGCCTGATAAGCGGCGAGAAAAGCCAGGCTACCGCAAAACAGCTCGACCAACGGGCCGGCTAAATCGACGATCACGCGCGCCCGCCGCGTCGACATGAAGATGTCGGTGACATCGGCGTAAAACGTCGGCAAGACTCCTTGCAGCAGAAAAAATCCGATCTCGCGGACGCGCCGGCCATAAGCTTTGCAGGCCAGCGCGTGCACCGTCACATGCATCATCGCTACCGCCAAGAGCGATGCCAACATCGCCCCCGTGCTGAGCCATGGCTTGGCGGCAAGCGCTTGCGTGAACTGCTTGGCTTGCGGGCTCAAGTGTAGCGCCGCGGCGCCTGCCAGCAGCGTTATGATGACAGTTAAGCCGAAGGTAACCGGGTTAAACAAAAGAAAGCCGCCGTATCGATACAGGGTTCCACAAAACCGGTCGGCGTGGGGCACGGTGAAGGAGAGCCGGCGCCAGCATTTGGCTGCATTTGTGAGGCCCATGGCCCAGAATTTTGCTTGGCTGCGCGCGAGTGTTTGCTGCAGCGCCAAGTTTTCCCGTTCGACGAGCAGGCCGGCCTGGTACAGCTTCGCCAGCAACTTGCGGATGATCGCGAAGTCGAAAGCGCCGAATCGATGATGAAAAGTGCGGGCGATTTCTTCGAGGGAATGAGAGCCGTCGAACAATTCCCATAGAAACGCTTCCTGACCATCGATCAATAGGTAGCGGTCGCGCCGAAGATTTTTCACGATGAAGTTGCGCCGGCCGTCGGGACTTCGAGGCTGGGCGGTCATTTCCCAGGCTTCGTTCGGCACCCGCTGCGGCCGGTAGCCGAAGTAAGCCTGGCTGCTCTCGATCTCGTGGATTTGAAATCCTGCTTCCCCCGGCTTGCGGGTGAGCAGTTGGAGTTTCGCCGGCTCGGCCATGGCAGCGCTCAGGTGGATTTGCGTCCGAAGAGCGATTGGCTGCCGGACGCATAACCGGTGGCTTCCAAACCCCAGCGGATGGCGTCGCGGGTCTGCTCGTTGGTGACGCGCAGCCGCTCGATAAAAATAGTCACCAGCCGGTAGCAGATTTTCGCGGCCATTTCGGGATGATGCGAAAAAATATCGTGGAAAACGCCGCGGTCGAGTTGCCAGAGAAGCGAGTCGGTTTCGACATTGGCGGTAGCCGAGCGCGGCGCGTCGTCGAACAATCCCATCTCGCCGAAGAAGTCGCCGGGCGCAAAGCGGGTCAGCACCATATCGACATCGCCGCTGACATGTTTGCTGACGACCACCGAGCCTTGTTCGACGATATAGAGCGCATCGGAGTCGTCCATCTCGCGAAAAATGACCGTGCCGGCGGTGAACTTCTTGACGATGAGCAGGGGCGCAAGGGCAGCTAAAGATTCGGCGTGGAGGTCTTGAAACAGAACGACCTTATTCAAGATATCGGGTATGGGCGGCATACGTGGGCGACGCTCGTCAACGAATGCTAGCGATCTCGGCAACAAAGCGCAAGCGATTTAACTTGCCGCGATTCGCTCGATGCGGCGGTGACACCTTGTCGAAGGTGGAGTTTGGACGGAGCGGTTACGCCGCCGATTTCATTTTCTTGAGCGGCAGCTGTTCGTTGCGGTCGTAGGCTTTGACCGGAACCGGTTTCAAATCCCAGATGATGCCGAACAAAGCCAACGTCTTGAGAATGTAATAAGTCACGTCGATTTCCCACCAATAGAAGCCTTGGCGGACGCAGCCCATATGTTGGTGGTGATTGTTGTGCCAGCCTTCGCCGAGGGTGATCAGCGCCAGCCAAAGGTTGTTTCGGCTTTCATCGCCGGTGTCGTAGCGCTTTTTACCGAAAATGTGCGCGAGTGAATTGATCGTCGCGGTGGCATGGAATAGCACCGTGGTGCTGATGACGAATCCCCAAACGAAGAGTTGCAGGCCGGTGACGCCAAGGGAAGGCGCCGCTCTCTCTAGGCTGCATCCGATGATGTAAAGCAACACTGCCAACGAGAGCGGCACGACCTTATCGAAGCGATTGAGCCAGACGAGCTCAGGAAAGCGGGCGAAATCTTGGATACGGGCGTACTGGGTCGCGTAGTAACGCCGGCACATGAACCAGCCGACATGGGAGCGAAAAAAACCGTACTGAACGGGCGAATGGGGATCATCAGGAGTGTCGGAATTGCGGTGATGTTCTCTATGATTGGCGGCCCACCAAAGCGGCCCACGCTGGGTTGCCGAGGCACCCAATAACGCGAAAATAAACTGGGTCGGGCGGGAGGTTTTGTAGGTGCGATGGGAAAAATAACGATGATAGATGCCGGTGATAGCAAACATGCGCACGAAATAGAGCGCGCATGCGGTGGCTACAGCGGTCCAGCTCCAACCCACCAGGAAGACGCCGAGACAACCCAGGTTCATGATAATAAACGGCGTGGTGCGTATCCAGTCGACACGGTCGATGTCCCGGACTTTGCTCACTTGGCCGGTGGCGTGAAAGTCAGCATTGAACCATTGGACGACTGAGGCGGTCGCAGTTCGCAGGAATGAGTGCTTCATTAAACTCAAGAATATAGCATTAGGGAGGGCCGGCATCAATAAATATGAGAAATTTTTATGATGGCAGACGCGAACGCTGCGATGTGCGCCACTTTGTTCCCAAGAACGCTTCCGGATTCAGCGATGCACGCGCCTTCGGTTAGTTAGAGGTGGTAGAGCCGCGCAGGGTTTTTGTTGAGGATTTTTTCGATGGTTGCGCTTCTGAGATCACCGCGTTTAATCAGTCCCTGGGCTAACTGGTCTTGACGAAAGGCGTCGCCATGGGGAAAGTCGGTGGCGGTAACGATGAAGTCATCGCCGAGCTTATTGGCGACATAGGGCAGATCGTCATCAAGGGCGCATGAAACGAAAACCTGCTCGGCGAGCCAGCGGTCGATCTTGGCGCGGTCTTTAGCGCCCAGCCCTTTGACCAAACGGGGAGCCCATTCGATGCCAGCTTCGAGAAAGGCGACGCGCAGTTTGGGAAAGTCTTCGAGCAGTTTCGAACCGAGGATCTGGGTGAAGCCATAGAGCACATAGGGATTGCTGACGATGCCGCGGCCGAGCGGGTGGATTTGCGGAAACTCGTCGAAATAAGGCCGTGGCACGCCTTCGAGCATGCGGCTGATCGTCGGGCTTGAGCCGTTGCCGGTATGCACTGCGACCGGCAGATCCTGGCGCTCGGCTTCTTGGTAAATGGGCCAATGGTCCGGGTGAGTCAGCGGCCGGTCCCATTCCAGGCCGCGGGCAAAAATACCGGCGGCGGAGCCCAAACCCTTGACCCGGCGAATTTCCTGGACAGCGAGGTCGGGACGGCGCCACGGCAGGATGGCGACGTACCAGATGCGGCCGCTGGACTGAGCGCATTGAGTCGCCATGAATTGATTGTAGCTGCGCGCCAGGGCGGCTTCGAGCTCGACGTTTTCGGCGAGGCAACCGAGCCACAAGGATGGGAACACGACCTGGGTATCGAGCCCCAGTTCATCCATGCAGGCGATGCGCTGCTCGACATCGCGCATCTCTTGCACGGGAATCGACGTGCCCTTGTCTTGGGCTCGTTTCATCAAGGTCGGGTTGGAGGCGAAAAAGCGCAATTTATAGTCAATCACCCAGGCGGCGTTATGGGTGCCGAAACAGGTGTCTTCGGGAAAGACCACCGGGATCGGCCTAAGCAGATAAAACTCCGGATCGAGATATTGCCAAGTTTCGACGCTCTCTTCGACATGGGCATCGCAGTCAATCACGCGCATGAAACCCTCCAAAAATCATTGCGCAAACGCGCATAAGACTTGGGCGTCGGCTTGAAGGATTAAACAATCGACGGCCACGGTTTTCTTATATGAACTTTTGCTTAGCGCGGCAAGCCATGCCGGTTGGTGGTTGATTTTGCGACTAGCTTTGCGCAAGCGTGTCGAATAGATCCCTTGCTTCGCTCGAAATGATAAATCTAGAGTAGCCGCGCAGCCTGAACGAAAGAAGGGACAGCTTGGGACTGAACCCCCGCGCAATACCGCGGCGTCGGGAACTTAGAGCCTTGCTCGGCGGTTATTGACCGTAAGACTGGCGGAGCGGTCTTGCGTCCGACCGTCCTCGGGATATGTTGGGCGAAGAAAATCGATTCCATCGGAGGTCTCATGAGGAGCTTGGATAGACTCATTTGGCTGGGTCGCGGTTGCGGGCTCGCGGCCCTGGTGCTTATCGCCGCGGCAACCTCTGGCAGCGCGCAGACCGCCAAGGCGACCTTTGCCGGCGGCTGTTTTTGGTGCATGGAGCCCCCGTTCGATGAGCTCAATGGCGTGATCTCGACGACCTCCGGCTACATCGGCGGCAAGACCAAGAACCCGACCTATGAGCAAGTGAGCACCGGCACCACCGGCCATGCTGAAGTCTTGCAGATTGTCTACGATCCGAAAAAGATTACTTATGACAAGCTGTTAGAAGTGTTCTGGCGCAACATCGATCCGCTCGCTTCTAACGGCCAGTTTTGCGATGTCGGCAGCCAATACCGCTCGGGAATATTTTATCACGACGCCAATCAAAAAGGCGCCGCCGAGAAATCGAAGAAGGCAGTCCAGGCGCGCTTTAAGCAACCTGTAGCGACCGAAATTACCGCTGCCGCAGTTTTTTACCCGGCTGAGGATTATCATCAGGACTACTACAAGAAAAATCCAGTGCGCTACAAACTCTACTCCCATGGCTGCGGCCGGGCGCAGCGGTTGGAAGAGGTGTGGGGCGCGGTGAAGAAGTAAGTGAGTTGGTATTGGCCTGCGAAGATTTCTACGCTTCCGCTAAGTAGCGCACCATTTGCGCGCGCATCCGCGCGTCAGGCAGCGGGCCGGCGCCCGCCTGCATGTTGTCGATCAGGTGGCTGACTTTGCTGGTCGCGGGAATGGCGCAGGTGACCGCCGGATGGGCGATGATGAACTTGAGAAAAAATTGCGCCCAACTGGCGCAGCCAATCTCTTTTGCCCACGGCGGTAATTTTTTGCCACGGATATGGTTGAACAAAGCGCCTTGGGCGAAGGGCCGGTTGACCAGCACCGCGATGCGCTTTTCTGCGGCGAGCGGCAGCAGCCGCTCTTCGGCGTCGCGTTCCGCCATCGAGTAGTTCAATTGAACGAAATCCAACTCCTCGGTGGCCAGCACCTGGGCAAGTTCGGCGTAGGCTCCGGCATGGTAATGGGTCACGCCGAGGTAACGAATCTTGCCCTCGTCGCGCCACTTTCGCAGCGTTGCCAGATGCGTGCGGTAGTCGACGAGATTATGGACCTGCATGAGATCGAGTTTCTTCACGCGCAGCCGGCGCAACGATTCCTCCATCTGGCGAATGCCCGCGTCGCGCCCGCTGGTCCACACTTTGGTCGCGACAAAAAGCTGCTTGTGAATGCCAAGTTCGGCGGCGATCTCGCCGCCGACGGTCTCCGACCTGCCATACATCGGCGAAGAGTCGATGACGCTGCCGCCACGTTGAACAAACTCGCGCAGGACTTCCTTCAAGGGCATGCGCTCCGCCGGAGCGGCCCCGACGTCGAAGGTTTGCCAGGTGCCGAGGCCGACCGCCGGCAATAATTCACCGCTGCGCGGGATCGGTTTACGCAGAATCGATTGCCCCATAGCCCGTTCTCCCATTAGTGCGAGCGCAGCGCCGCCCACTCCGGCACGCAGGAACTGGCGGCGCGACAGCAGAGTTCGCCGATATAAGTTGCCGGGGTTCATCGTTGGTCCAGTGATTGTTGTCAGATTCCAAGTCGTATGAAGACTCGGCCTGGGTTAGTTTCTAGAATTAGAAACGTAAATTCGACAAGCATTCCCGCCCGGCTGAGGTGTTGCTTGAAAGCGAGGCGCAGGGCGAGATTTTTGATCAGGGCGAACCGCTGCTGTGCGCCCATGCGCCAACCTGCTTTCCCCTCGCCGGCGGGATGGCCGACACGCTTACCGATGCGGCGACTCTTCAACGCGCGGTGACCGGGATTAACGATAGAGCGGCCCCGAGAAACAGTCAGCCAAATTTAACTGTAGCTGTGCGGGAATCTCGGCAGTTTTTCGCGTATCCGGCGCAGTCTTCCATCCTTGTCACTGCTGGATGCCGACCTCGACGCGGCGGGCTTCGGCATCGTTGCCGATGCCGGCGGTCTCTTGCGGCTTTTGCATCACGATCCGCTCTTCTTCGATGCCGGCGGCTTTGAGCGCTTCGTGCACGGATTTGGCGCGGTTCTTGGCCAGTTCTTCATTCTGCGATTTGTTCCCCGTCGGGTCATGATAGCCGGAGATCACCGCTTGGCTCGCGGTGTTGGCTTTTAAGTATTCAAGAATCGGCTTCATGGTATCGCTGGCGTCGCTCGGCAGATCGTTTTTGCCGGGCTCGAAGTAGAGCTTTGCCGCCGGCGGAACCGCTGCCGCCGCAGCCGGCTCTGCTGCCGGTGCCGTCGCGGGTTGAGGCGCCACGGACGGCGCGGGTTTGGCGATGGGCGGCAATTCATGGCCGCGGGTGCAGTAGAAGGTCAGCCATAACAGCACGCCGATGCCGATGAACCAAGGTATCGGACGGTCGCTTGCTGGACTCGCGTCAGACATGTGAAGGTCTCCTGAACTAAGGATTGAATACTGCGCCATGCAATGCGCCGCGCTTTAGATTTAAGCCGAGAAGTGCTTGCTTGCAAGAGATGCTGCGAAAAAGCCAGAGTTTGCCAATTGAGATTCTCGCGGGATCAAATGCCCATGTTGTCTTCGGGCTTTCGCCGCGGCTCTTTTTCCCGTGGAATGCCGCGCCAATCCCCCCACATCCAGAACTCAGTGCAGCTGCCGAATATGCCAAGGGGAATCGCCAGCGCCATGATGAAATACCAAAGCGAGTCGCTGGAGCTGCCAATAAACGACGTGACGCTAATGACCGCTTTTGCCGCGCCGCCGCCGAAAACCGCGCCCATTGCGAGCCGGGTCCAACGCTGGACGCCATACTGAGTGGCGTAGATACCCCAGAGACCGCCGACGATAAAAGCCAGAAACGGCCCGAGAAACAACGCGAAGATCGGCCCCGCGCCGCCGCCGCGCAGCGATGTCTCTTCGAGATTCTCATCGGCAGATTCGACGCCGACGCGGATTTCGCCGCGCAGCACGCGAAAAACATAATGGACCGCGCCGTGGATGCCGAGATCGGGTCTGAGGCCGTCGATATAGAGCGCGACTTGTTCGTGCAGCTTGGGGATTGTCGCGGCCGCCGGCAATAGCTCTTGCAGTTGTGCGCCGGCGTGGAACCCAACCTGGTGCTCGGCTCGGGCAATGACTAACAGCACTGTCTTGGCGCGCTCGCTGTCGCTCAGCGGCAAGCGGTTGAAGGCGATCTGCGCCAGCGCGTCCATCTTGGCGCCACCGAGGCTTTTGACGGTCAAGATCGCGACATGGTTGGCGGTCTCGGTGCTGAACCGGTGCAGACGGTGTTCGAGCTCGTCGACGCTTGCCGGCGGGAACATGCCGGCGAAATCGCTGATGGTGGTTTTGAGCGGCGGCAGATCGACGGCTGCCGATTTCGCGCCAAACGCAAATTGCAGCAGCAAAGCTAGAACAATCGCGATCATTTTCCGCCGTCGAGCGCGGCTTGGGCGCGCCGGTCCAACGCCGCCAACTGGCTTTTGTTCAAGGGAAAGCCAAACTGCTCGTTGCGCATGCGCAGCCGTTGGCCGCACACCGCGGCGATGATATCGGCGGCGCGTTTGCAGTCGGCGGCGCTCTTGACTTGCCCGCCGAGGGCGCGGGCGCCGCTGTCCTTATGCGCGACTTCATCGAGCAGGATTTCATGAAAAGCACCAGCGATTTTTGCCTCGATGCCGGTCTTCTTGAGCTTGCTGCAAACCGAGTAGAGCGCGCCGCCGCCGCCCTCGGTGAGCGTGATCGCGGCGCGTTCGAGCTCTTCGTCTTCGCGCTTGATCTCTCGGGAATTAACTTTGCCGGCGCCGTGCAGCAGGGTGGCGTAGCTTTTGGAATACTGAGCGCGCACCTTGGCGAGCTTGCGGTCTTCCGGCAGCCACGTGAGATCCCGCGGCGTGGTTTTCTTGCCGCTGATCTCTTGCAGCAAATCCATCACCAAGCGCGCGTGCTTGGTCTCGTCGGCAAGTTTCTCCGCCAGTTCGGCGTAGTCATGGCGGGCGACGCCTCTGTCGATCTTCGGATAGAGCGCCGTCAATGCTTCCAAAAGAGGTCTGATCGCCGAGTATTCCTTAAAGCCCTGCGCCTTGAGCCAGCGCAAGTGGTGCCTGGGCTTGCGCGGCTTCCCAAAGAACGCCGCGATCACGTCGCGCTCGGCTTCGGCGTAGCCATTTGCGAGTCTTTTGAGTTTGGTTGCGTAGCGCATCATCGACATTGCCTTTAAGGACATGAAGAATTAAGA
>Ga0075342_1000233_pt1 | contig 9923 bp, 10 predicted proteins | sample RushOxbow_ThreeS_3_FD_120085 | JGI IMG/M metagenome (GOLD analysis project Ga0075342, IMG submission 120085) | Natural and restored wetland microbial communities from the San Francisco Bay, California, USA, that impact long-term carbon... | ecosystem: Environmental > Terrestrial > Soil > Wetlands...
AGGGCTTCGTCAATCTTGGTGTGGCTGAGACCGCCGGACGCGGCGAGGACGACGCGATCGTCGCTGGGAAATTGGCGAATCAGCGTGGCCAGCGTCTGGCCGAAGTTGAGACAGCGCTTGGCCGAGGGCGCCGGCGGATAATAGGTGTTGACCATCACCGGGATCACCCGGCAATTGTTTTCGGGAAGAAGAAATTTGAGCACCCGAGCGAAGGCATGGCCGAGGCCGCCGTCGTAGCGGGTCTTTTTCGAGTAGGACGGGTCGAAGCCCTGGTCCATGAGACCGGTAATTAAAGCTTCGGCCATTTTCGCGTCGATCTGATACCTGGTGCGATTCTCCGATTTCGCCTGGTTCAAATAGCGCAGGCTGACGCTCGCTTCGGCATCGTTGCCCATGAAGATCGTGAACGGCGGCATGTTGTCGTCGACCAAGTTTTCATGCTGGTCATCGCCGACGACGACCACGACATCGGGGCGCAGCGCCGCGACTTTCTCGCGCAGTTGGTCGATGGCGCTCATGCAGCCCTTCCATTTGGTCCACTTGACTTCATCGGTCTCGCTGGCGAGCTCCGGTTTGTCCGGCAGGCTCTCGCCCTTGCGGTTGTTCAGGAGGTGCCAGTGGGTTGGATCGAGCATCAATTGGGGGGCGTGGGACATGGCCACGCAGCCGACTAGGTTTGCCATAGGATTATTCGTTCAAGGTTCGGAAAGATTTATGCGACGACGGCTTTCATATCGGACAGCTCCGGCACGTTGACGTTGAGCTTGAACCAGCTGGCGCCGCTGTTGTCGCTGCCGAACAGGTCGCCGTTCTGCTGCGCGGCGTACATGTTGTCGGCGTTGGCCGGATCGAAGGCGAAGCTTTCGACGAAGCTGTGATTGGCCTGGGACACGGCGCCCTCCAATTTTTTCCAGCTCTTGCCGGTGTCGGTGGATTGAATCAAAAACGCTTGTGCGTCGCCGCCGCGCTTGCGCCATTGGCCCGGTTGGCCATTGGCCACGGCGGAGTAAAGCACGTTGTGTTTGGTCGGGTGCACCGTCAGCGGCACGGAATATTCTTCCTTGAATTCCAACGCCATGGGCGACCAGCTCCGGCCGCCGTCGGCGCTGGAATAGAGCGCCCTGCCCGGTGCTTTGCCGGCGCGGCAATCATGGCCGCCGGTGGCGATGAATATTTTATTGCCGTCGTCGGGATGGAGCACGATGGTGTGCACGTCGCAGTCGAGATTTTTATTTAACAGCTCCCAGTTCTTGCCGCCGTCGCTGGTTTTGAGCATGTAGCCGACTTGCAAGGCGACGTACATGGTTTTGGGGTCTTTCGGGTCGATGGTGATGTCGCGGACGTGAGGTTCCACCGTCGCCACCGGATAGGTGATCGTCGAGACCCAAGGAATATTCCACAGGTTGTCGAGCCGCTCCCAGCTTCTCGCCTCGTCATGGCTGACGAAAACATCGATGGGCTCGGTGCCGGCGTAGAGGGTTTTGCTATCGTGCGGATCGAAAGCCAGGCAGCGCACCTTGCCCGGGCCGCGCTTGCCGTAACAGGGTTTTTTCCAGGTGGCGCCGAAATCCTCGCTGACCCAGACGCCGTCGCCGCGGGTGCCGGCAAAGACCCGATTGGGCGTCTCAGGCGAAACCGCCACTTCGGGAATTTGCCAGTCTTTGAGTCCGTGATGTTCCTGCTTCCAGCTCCGGCCATCTTCGCTCTTCAGCGTGACTACGCCCTCGTCGGTGGCGACGTAAAGGATGGATACCATAAAATTTCCTCCTGGTTTTCTTGAGATGATATCTACTACAGGCGGAATCGGTCGACAAGCCGCAATGGCGCGTTCCAAACGTTCAAATCGATCAAGCCGTTCAAATCGTTCAACTGATTCGGATGGTTGGACAAATCGGCGCTCGCTTAGTATCCCAGTTCCTTATCGACCAGATTATTCAACGGCTCGCCGGCGATGAACCTGCGCAAATTCTCTTTGAACACCGGCAGCACCGCCGGCCATTTCTGGCTCGTGATGCCGGCGATGCGCGGCGTGATGATGACGTTGGGGAGGGTCCAAAGTTCGGAATCTTCCGGCAGCGGCTGACTGGCGAAGGCGTCGAGAACGGCGCCGGCGAACCAGTTTTCTTTGAGGGCGCGGACGAGTAGCTTCTCTTCGAGAGCGCGGCCGCCGGTTAAATTTATGAAGTAGGCGCTCGGTTTTATTGAGCGCAATTCTTTTTGCCCGATGATGTTGAAGGTCGAGGGAACCGAGGCGAGCAGCAGGACGACAAAGTCGGATTGCGCCATTAACTGCGGCAGAAAGTCCGGCGCGCCGAGTTCGTCGACGCAGTCCGGTTTGGTGCCGGGATTCCGTTTGGTCGCGAGCACGCGCATGCCGAGCGCTTTGGCTTTGCGCGCCAGCTCCAGGCCGACGGTGCCGAGTCCGACGATGCCGAGGGTCTTGCCTTCGACTTCGACCGGTTGAAGCTTCAGCCATCGCTTCTGCGCTTGCGCGGCGATTGCTTCGGGAAGTTGTTTTGCCAGAGCGAAGATGCAGGCCAAGGCAAATTCGGAAAACACCGTGCCGTGAATGCCCTTGGAGCCGGTCACTTGAATCGGTCTCGCCCTTACTGCTGGCGTTAGATAGGCATTGACCCCGCCGCGGGTGACGTGGAGCCAGCGCAGTCGCGTCATGCGCCGGACGATCTCATCCGGCACGGTCTCTTCGGTAAATACCCCGTCGACTCGAGCGAGCCACTGTGGATCGAGGGCAGAATCATCGCCCGTCCGTAGATCGCAATCGGAAAATTCCTGCTGAAGAGATGCAAGCTCGTTTTCGGGAAGTTTTACCCGCAGCCAGATTTTTTGCGACATGGCGATTTTCGTATAGCAACGACTATTGGCTGTCAATTGATGAGTTCGTTGATTGTCTATTGCCCGCATGCTACTTAGCCGATTAGTCTAGTCAGGGGAACGACAATCCAAAATCGAAAATCCAAAATCCAAAATAGTCGGCTCGACAGGTTGCTGGCGAAAAACGTCGCCTTGTCCTGCCGCATACTCGCCAAGCTCGGTCAATTCAAAGAGACCACCGGCCATGTCAGCGCGCGCAGCGCGAGCGGCGGGACCATGCTGATCCGCGGCCGCGGCAAGCAAGAGTCGGGGCTGCTGTTTACCAAGCCGGGCGACGTCGTCGCAGCCGATTTTGACGGCCGCATGTTGCGCGACAAAACCGGCCTCAAGACGCCCAACGAGTCGTGCATTCACGGCGAGCTCTACCGGGCCCGCCCCGATGTCGGCGCCATCGTGCACGCCCACCCGCCGTCGCTGGTATTGACGAGCATGGCCGGCATCGAGCTCAAGCCGGCCTTCGGCGGCTTCGATCCGCGCGCCATGCGCTTGGCGTTGCGGCCGATACCCGTCTTCGAAAGCAGCTTGACGCTGCATACCAAGGAACAAGTTCACGCCATGATGGCGGTTATGGGTGACAACGATATCTGCATCATGCGCGGCCACGGCGTCGTGGTCTGCGGCAAGTCGGTGGAGGAGGCGACCATCAAGGCGATTAAGCTCGATGCCCTGGCGGAGATCAATTTAGCGCTGGCGCGACTGGGCAAAAGCGCGACGATATCCGAAGCCGACATCGCGGCGTTTCAAGCTCGCGCCGGCAAAGGCGACGGTTCGCTGCAGCCGGTGTGGCGGTACTACGTCGAATGGCTGAAAAACTCGTGAGGTTCAAAACGCTCAAATCGTTCAAGCCGTTCAAAACGTTCTTTCTCGGAGGCTTCCAATCCAAAATCGAAAATTGCAAATCCAAAATTTGAAGCAGCGCCTCGTCGAAGGCATTCAGGTCATCACCGGCGAAGGCGTACTCACCGGCTCGGGTCACTTGAGCGCGCGCATTCCCGGGACCGAGACGTTCCTGATCAATCCGCGCTTTGCCGGCGTGCTTGCCGATGCCAAGGACATCTGCACGGTGACGTTCGAAGGCAAGCGCATCGCAGGCAAGGGACCGATCCCTTCGGAGTCGCCGATCCATGCGGCGGTTTACCGCGCCCGGCCCGATGTCGGCAGCGTGATTCATTGCCACGCGCGCTACTCGATCCTCGTCGGTTTGTTGGATCAAGGCTTGGTGCCGTTCAATCGCGAAGCACGGATCTTTGCCGACGGTGTGCCAATTTTTCCCGACAGCCGCGGCATCAACGACTTTGCGCTGGCGGAGCGCATGGTCGACAATCTCGGGCCGCACTGGGCGACATTTCTGCGCGGCCATGGCGTTGTTGTCGCGGGTCCGGGCATCGAGGGCGCGTGCATCTCGGCGATTCAGCTCGAACGCGCCTGCCAGGATCAGCTGTTGATGATGAGCATCGGCGAGGTGAAACCGATGGCCGACGCCGGACGCGGCCGCAACGACGCGCGCCTTGAGAATCCCTACCGGGCCTGGCCGTTCTTGGTGTGGAAGCATAAAGTCAAGTCGAAAGCGCAGATTCGCGCGGGCATTCGGACGTTGAAGGAAGGCGAGCATTACTAAGTGATTCAGAAGAGGTCAGAAGTCAGAACTCAGTAATCAGAATGGAGAAAGACCAAAAATGAATCGACGGTACTTTGCGCTGCTCTTCGTGCTTATGTCCTTCTTGTCGCCGGCTTTGATTGCCGCTCAAGACAAGAAGCTCGACACCTTCTCCATCTCCTATGCGTCGGTTTCAGGCACGCGGGCGCCGTTGTGGATCGCCAAGGATCTTGGGCTGTTTGAAAAATATGGACTCGACTGCAGTCTGGTCTACATCGCCTCGGGGGTGACCTCGGTCAACGCGCTGCTCGGCGGCAGCGTCGACATCATCGCGGCGTCCGGCTCCTCAGCCGTCGGCGCGGCGGCGCGCGGCGCACCGCTGGTGATCATCGCCAGCTTGGGTCATATCGCCTACAAACTGATCGCCCATCCGTCGATCACTTCGGTCCAAGGACTGCGCGGCAAGATTATCGGCTCGAGCCGCATCGGCGCGGGGACCGACTTCGCATTGCAACGGTTGCTGCCCAAATTGGGCCTCACGCCGGGAAAAGATGTCACGCTGCTGCCCACCGGTATCAGCGAATCGGACCGCCGCCTGTTGATGCTGGTGCAGGGCAAGATCGATGCGACGCTCGGCACCGAGGACAATCTCTTGCAGCTCGCCGCCCGCGGCATGAAATTCAACGTCCTTGCCGATGTCTACGAAGCCGGTGTGTACACCACCGGCAGCGATATCGCCACCAGCCGCACTCTGTTAAAACAGAAACCGCGCCAGCTCAAAGCCTTTCTTATGGCGATCACCGAAGCTACCTACATCGGTCGCAGCCAAAAAGAAGTGGCGCTGCGGATCTACCGTAAGTATTTGAAAATCGAAGATCCTAAGATGCTCGATTCGATGCATAAAAATTATTTGCTGGGCTCGATTCCGGCGCGGCCGTTTCCCAAGGAAGAGGCGATCCAGAACGACATCGAAGATTTGAGCAGCAGCTATCCGCATCTGAAGGGCCGGCGGGCGGCGGAGTTCCTCGATATCTCCCTGCTCAAGAGCATGGAAGACGAGGGGTTTTTCAAAAAACTTTACGGCAAATAGCCGGCGGCCCTGTTGTACAACCACCTTGAAACCGAACAAGCCGCGTTTATTGCAATACGAACTTCCCGGCGGGTGGACTGTGCTGGCGGGCGCCACCGACGCGGATAACGATTATCTCAGCACCGAATTGGCGGAGCCAAATGACTGGTGGTTTCACGCCGACAGCGTGCCGGGGAGCCATGTGATCCTGCGCGCGAAACCCGATGCCGAGCCGAGCCGCGAAACCCTGCGCCAAGCGGCGTCGGTGGCGCTGTACCACAGCAAGGCGCGCAACGCCGGCCTGGCTCCGGTGCACTGCACGCAGGCGCGCAACGTCAACAAGCCGCGCGGCGTCAAGACCGGCACTGTCCAGGTATCCAAAGGCACGGTGCTCAAAGTGCGCCCCGATATCAGTTTTGCCGTGCGGGTCGGCGGCGCGCCAAAGCCGGCGGCCGATTCATAACGGGGATTTTCATGCAACGCCTCACTCTGGCTTACCGCGACGACGACCGCACTCCGGTGATCTTCGCCGTTCGCGAGATGGCCCGGCGCCATTACGGTCTCACGGTGAATATCGTTCGCATCAAGGACGGCGACGCCTATGAAGCGGCGCTCTTCAACGGCGCCGCGGATGTCATCATCGAGCATCTCGAATATCTTTACGACGAAGCGGTCAAGGGCAAGAAGGTGCTGTTCTTCTGCGCGCCGAGCAAGGGCGGCGGGCTCGATCTGGTGGTGCAGCCAGAGGTTCGGAGCGTCGAAGAGTTGCGCGGCAAAACCCTGGCCGTCCGCTCGCACGGCCAACCTTACGCGGTGACGTTGTGGCTGCGCATGCTGGGATTGGAAAAAGATGTCGCCACGGTGATCGTCCACGATAAGGATGTCGGCCGCTGGGGCCAGTGGAAGAAAGTCGTCAGCGGCGAGTGTGTTGCGACTTTCATGTCGCCCTTGTACTTGCCGGAGGCGTTGCATGCCGGTTTGAAAGTCCTCGAGGTTCCCGATATTCCCATCGTCGGTCACTTCGCCCAAGGCTGCCTGGCTGTCTTTGCGCGGAAGAATGACGCCATTATGCGCGCCTATATGCAGTCGGTCCTGCACGCGTTGGTTTGGCTGACCGATCGTCCCGGCGAAGCCCTCGCTGCGCTGGCGCCGGAGCTGAAAGCCTGCATGGAAATCGCCGATGACAGCGAGCTGAAACGCCGCTTCGATGCGGTGGTGGCCGGCTTGAAGATCCGTCCCTATCCGACGCCGCAGGCGCTCGCCAACACCTACGAGATCGCAGTGATCGAGTATCCTGGCGCGCAGGGCTTGAATCCGCTGGCACTGTGGGATCTGCACTGGGTCAAGGATCTTGATGATGCCGGTTTTATCGATGGGCTGGTTCGGCAGCTGTCGGATTAGTCCGACTTCTTTTTCGTCATTCCGGTGAAAACCGGAATCCAGGTTCGTTTTCCGTTCAAAGGCAAAGACTGGACACCGGCTTTCGCCGGTGTGACGATGGGATGTGAGACTCTGCGAGTCTTTCTTGCATTGCCGGGATTTGTCAATTCCCTCGGATCGAAATAGTATGGCAACAATGTTCGACCCGTGAAGCAACCCTGCGTATATATTTTGGCAAGTAGACGCAACGGAACTTTGTATGTCGGTGTGACTTCCGATTTGATCCAGCGGGTTTGGCAGCATAAAAATGATCAGGCGGAAGGATTTACGAAGCGCTACGGTGTCCACAGGCAGGTGTGGTATGTAACCTGTGATGATATGGCAGCCGCGATTGCGCGCGAGAAGGCGATCAAGGAATGGAAAAGGGCTTGGAAGATCGAGCTGATTGAAAAAGCAAATCCCGAGTGGCGCGACTTGTATGCTGAACTGCTTTGAGTGGACACCGGCTTTCGCCGGTGTGACGATCCCGCTGAATGATCCTATCGGGAGGTAGACATTTATGATTCCTGCTGAAGAGAATCTGCTGTTAACCCAAACCGATCGCGGAGCCCCATGCGGCGAATTGATGCGGCGTTACTGGCAACCGGTGGCGTTGAGCGAGGAGCTGCCTGCCGGTGGCGCGCCGCTCAAAGTGAAAATCCTCGGCGAAGAGCTGGCGCTGTTCAGCGACGATCAGGGGCGGCCGGGTTTGATCGGCCTGCACTGCGCGCATCGCGGCACCGATTTGAGTTACGGGCGTTGCGAAGACGGCGGGCTGCGCTGCCTTTATCACGGCTGGCTTTACGATATTCACGGCCGGGTGATCGATCAGCCGGGAGAGCCGGGCGGCGGCGCGAACAAAGAGTCGATTCGTCATCTCGCCTATCCTTGCCAAGAAGCTGGCGGCGTCATTCTCGCCTACCTGGGGCCGGGCGAGCCGCCGCTTGTGCCCAACTACGAGTTTCTCACCGTCGCGCCGGAGTACCGCACAGTGACCAAGGCGCTGTACGAATGCAATTATCTGCAAGGCAACGAAGGCAATATCGATCCGGTGCACCTGTCCTTCCTCCATCAAATCTTGGACGAGGCGCAAATCGCGCGCCGGCGCATCGTGCAAAGCGTCAACGCGAGTGACAATACGTTGCTCGCCAAAGACGTGGCGCCGACTATCGAGGTCGAAGTGAAGAACTTCGGCCTGAGAATTTCTACCCTGCGCGATGCCGGCGCCGACAAGCGCTATTTGCGCACGACCAATTTTATCATGCCCAATCTGTCCGCTTTCGGCGGCTCGACGGTGGGCGACGGCTATGCGGTGCACTGGCATGTGCCGATCGATGATCAGCATCACTGGAAATATATTTTCGCTTTTAGCCGTACTACCCCGTTGGATGAGTTCCTGCGCACGCGCAGCCGCGCCGAATTGACCGCCGATTATCGCCTGACCAAAAATGCCGCGAACCGCTACCAGCAGGACCGCGCGTCCATGCAGACCCAGACCTTCACCGGCCTGGGCACCAACTTTCAGGTGCACGACGCTTTCGCCACTGAGAGCCAGGGGCCGGTGCAGAATCGCACCGAAGAAAATCTGGTGTCGTCGGACAAGGCGATCGTGGCGGCGCGCAAGCTGATCTTGAACGGCATCAAAGACGTGCAAGCGGGCCGGGAGCCGCAGCATGTGATTCGCGATGCCAAGGCGAACGCTTTCCCCAACCTGGTGGTGATCTCCGATGTGATCGCGAAATCGATGGACTGGAAAGAGTACACGCGGAGCCGGGAGCTCAGATAAGCCGGAAGAATTTTTCTCCCGCAAAGACGCCAAGGTAAGAATTGAAATGAAGAAATTGAAACTGTCGACTATTAAACTGATCATTGCTCTGATTGCGCTTCTATCGGTGATTCCCGCTACGGTCTCTGCGCAGGAGCGCTATTTGATCGCCTATGCCGATTTCGCCGGTTTTCAGTCGCCGCTGTGGGCGACAAAAGAATTGGGACTGCTGACGCACTACGGCATCAACGCCGATCTGATTCTGACGCCGGGTTCGACCCGGCAGATTCAAGCCATGCTCGGCAACAATGTGCATTTCGCCCAGGTGGATGCGGTGACGACCATCAACGCCATCGCCCAGGGCGCCATCTGGTAAAGTCGGCATCGTCGAGCGAATCACTGGGAAGTGATTCGCGTTCCAATTGTTCCAGTCGTTCCAACGGTTCCAATTATGAGGACAACGCGGAAGGCAGTTAACGTTTGGAACTTCTGGAACGATTGGAACCACTGGAACAACCGACCGCAGGGAGGTTTATGTTAACCCGAATCCAACACTTCGCCATCGTCAGCGAAAACTTCGTCCGTGAAGCCAAGTTCTTCGAGACCGCTTTCGGCATGAAGCGGTCGAAGCCGGGGTCGGAAGAAGAGCAGAAGGCGATCCGCACCAACTACGCCGTCAGCATCGGCGACGGCTACGTCGGCGTCACCATGATCGGCCGCAAGCCCGGTTACGTGCCCGGGCTGCATCATTTCGGCGTCGACGTGGACGACGTCGAAGAGGCGATCCGGCGCATCAAGAAGAAATATCCCCAGGTCGCTGTGTTGAAGCGCCCGTCGAACCGGCCGTTTGCCACCTACGGCGCCCATGACCCGGAGGGCAATTATTTCGATCTGACGCAGGAGGGCATGGCGAACCGGCGCGATGTCTATGTTGAGCAACAGCGCGAAGCGCCGCGCCGAATTCACCACCTCAAACTGCGGGTCATGAACGCGCCGATGATCGCCGAGTTCTTCCGCGATACCTTCGATCTCAAGGAAGCCGAAAAGGCCTTGGAAGATCCCAACTTCTATCTCACCGACGGCAGAATGACGCTCGTCATCGCGCCGTGGAAAATGTCCGACTTCGAAGGCGCCGGCATCGACCGTCCCGGCCTCGAGCATGTCGGCTTTCAAGTCGAAAA
>Ga0075342_1000234_pt1 | contig 9886 bp, 8 predicted proteins | sample RushOxbow_ThreeS_3_FD_120085 | JGI IMG/M metagenome (GOLD analysis project Ga0075342, IMG submission 120085) | Natural and restored wetland microbial communities from the San Francisco Bay, California, USA, that impact long-term carbon... | ecosystem: Environmental > Terrestrial > Soil > Wetlands ...
CCGTCGCGATAGAGCGGCTCCATCGAGTCGCCGGTGACCTCGAGCGCGTAGGCGTTGTCGTCGTCGACCTTGGGGAAGCGGATCTGGTCCCAGCCTTGGCCGACCGGAAAGCCGCCGTCGTCGAAGAAGCCGCCGGCCCCGGCCTGAGTCAGGCCGATCAGCGGGATCGGCGCGCCGCGGGCCACGCGCGGCTCGGTGGTGACCAGCGCGGTGAAGTCCTCGAAGCTGGCGCCGGTCGCTTGGAGTACCTTGGCGATGCTTCCAGTGGTCGGCCAGCGCGGGCGACCTTCGCCGGTCACCCGCTTCGACTTGTTGAAGGAGGTGGGATCGAGCCCGGCGCGCTTGGCGAGCCCCGACGGCGACAGGCTGTAGCGCCGCGCCAATGCGTCGATGGCATTCCATACCCTGGTATGGGTGAGCCTGTTCAGGGGAAGCGGCCCCGCTGCCGAGCAATCGGAATTTATGCCTAAGGATAGGAATTATGGCTTATTTCGGCTTGTTGTCCACCGCAGTTCCGGGCCTTCCTTGTTGGGACTCAAGGAGGCGGCTAGTGTCGCGCCGGAAAGCATGGCCGAGCCCATCTATAAAGTCATGACCGAAGCCGCCTTCGAGTCGTCGTGGAGCCAGGGACAGTTCGGCGGCTCGACCGACGATCTGCGCGACGGGTTCATCCATTTCTCTGCGGCGCACCAGCTCGCGGGCACGCTCGCCGCGCATTTCGCCGGGCAAGAGGAACTTGTGCTGCTCGCCGTCGATCCCGAGCGTCTTGGCGCCCACCTGAAATGGGAGCCGTCGCGCGGCGGCGCGTTGTTCCCGCATCTCTACGCGCCGCTCGATCTTGCCGCCGTGCTGTGGGCCGAGCCGCTCACCGTCGCGGAAGACGGCGGCCACGTCTTGCCTGACAGAGTCGTGGCGTGAGCGGGCTGTTCGGATTGGGCCAGAGCCTGCTGCTCGCACTGCCGCCCGAACGGGCGCACGATCTCGCGGTCAAAAGTTTAGAGCTCGGGCTCTATCCGCGCGCCGGCGGGCCGGACGACAAACGGCTCGCCCAACATCTGTTCGGCCTCGACTTTGCTAACCCGGTCGGCATGGCGGCAGGATTCGACAAGGACGCACGGGTGCCGCGCGAACTGCTCGCCATGGGCTTCGGCTTCGTCGAGGTGGGCACGCTGACGCCGCGCGCTCAGAGCGGCAATGCCGGCCCCCGCATGTTCCGCTCGATGGCCGACCGCGCGGTGATCAACCGGCTCGGCTTCAACAACCAAGGTCAGGAAGCGGCGATGGGGCGGTTGCTGGATGGCGACGGAGGCGTGGTCGGCGTCAATCTCGGCGCGGGCCGTGACAGCCAGGACCGGATCGGCGATTACGCGTCGGGCGTCAGGCACATGGCGGAAGTCGCGAGCTATTTCACCGTCAACATCTCCTCGCCCAATACGCCGGGCTTGCGCGACCTCCAGGCGCCGGCGGCGCTGGATGCCCTGCTCAAGCGGGTGCAGGAGGCGCGCGCCGCGACGGGGCGCAAGCCGCCGCTGCTGGTTAAGCTCGCGCCCGACATCGCCGCCGACGATCTGCCGGAAGTGGTGCGCGTGATCGAAGCCAATGGTGTCGACGGCATAGTGGTATCGAACACGACGTTGGCGCGCGACGGTCTCAGCGACCGCGCCTTCGCCAAGGAGGCGGGCGGACTGTCCGGGCGGCCGTTATTTGTACCCTCGACGCGGATGTTGGCGCGGGTTCATCAACTGACGCACGGCAAGCTGCCGCTGATCGGTGTCGGCGGGATCGATTCGGGCGAAGCGGCGCTGGCCAAGATCGAGGCCGGCGCATCGCTGCTCCAGCTCTATACCGGGCTGGTGTTCGAAGGACCGGCGCTGATCGGACGCATCAAACAGGCGTTGGTCGGCGCGATGGAGCAGGCGGGATGCGATTCGCTCAGGCCCCTGATCGGCCGGCGCGCGGCGGCGTGGGCATGAGCCTCACGATCTATCACAACCCGCGCTGCTCGAAGTCGCGCGAGACCCTCAAGCTCATCGAGGCGCGCGGGCTGAAGCCCACGGTCGTGAACTATCTGGAGACCCCGCCCTCCGGGCAGGAGCTCAAGGCCATCCTGCAAAAGCTCGCACTCAAGCCCCAAGATATCCTGCGCAAGGGCGAGGCGCGCTATGCCGAGCTTGGCTTGAAGGACCGTCAGCTGGACGACGACGCGCTGATCGCGCTGATGGTCGCGAATCCGATACTGATCGAGCGGCCGATCGTGGTCGCCGGCTCCAAGGTGGCCCTCGGCCGCCCGCCTGAAAATGTCCTGAAGATCCTTTGACCTGACAGCGTCATTGCCGGGCTTGACCCGGCAATCCATTCCAGTGGCGCTTCAACTTGCCGCTACGTTACGGCGTGGATGCCCGGATCAAGTCCGGGCATGACGCAGAACCGTAGCATCACGCTTCGCGTTTGCCCTGGCTCGAATCGACCAGGGTCTCGCTGCCGGCGCGGCCCAGCGATTTCAAGACGCGCACCACCAGCCACACCGGGAACACGATCACAGCGCCGAGCAGAAAGTAGCGGAAGGCCTTTTCCACGGCGGCAAAGCCCATGTCGTAGATGCGCTCGACAAGCCGTCTCAGGCTGTCGATGATCTCGAACGGGCTGAAGCCGAGCGCCGCCAGCACCACGCCGACGATCAGCGAGAGGATCACTAGCCTGACCAGAACGAGCGCCGGATTGCCGCCAAAAAACCGTTCCATCTGTCCGCTCTCCGTTTCGCGAGACGTGGCGCGCGGAGGCGCCAGAAGACTTGAGGAGCTTCGACTCGAATTACAGCAGAATTGGTGCGAAGCGGGGGCAAGGTCAAGCAGAAGCGTATGAGCGCAAGCGAGAGCCGGATTATCGCCAAGACATCGGCGCCGCTGCCTGAGCCGTTTGCCGGCTGGTTCGAGGCGCGCGGCTGGCATCCGCACGCCCATCAGCTTCAGTTGCTGGCGCACGCGGGTGCGGGGCGCGACACGCTGTTGATTGCCCCGACCGGCGGCGGCAAGACGCTGGCGGGCTTCCTGCCGAGCCTTACCGATCTCGCCGGCCAGCCCGCGAAACACAAGCCGGCGACCGCCATCCACACCCTTTATGTCTCGCCGCTTAAGGCGCTCGCCACCGATATCGCACGGAACCTGGCGGTGCCCGTGGCGGAGATGGGCCTGCCGATCAAGCTCGAGACCCGCACCGGCGACACGCCGGCCTCGCGCCGCGCGCGTCAACGCATCCTGCCGCCCGATATCCTGCTCACCACGCCCGAGCAGATCGCGCTGATGCTGTCGCATAAGGGCGCGACCGAGCTGTTCGGAAGCCTCAAATATGTGATCCTCGATGAGCTGCACGCGCTGACCATTAGCAAGCGCGGCGACCTTCTGGCGCTCGACTTGGCGCGGCTGCGCAGCTTGTCGCCCGAGCTGACCGCGATCGGTCTGTCTGCCACGGTGGCGCGGCCCTACGAACTGGCGGCCTTTCTCGTGCCGCATCGCGGGCAGCAGGCGACCCGGCTGGCCGAGATCGTGGTGGCGGGCGAGGGGGCAAAGGCCGACATCACCATTCTCAAATCGGATGCCGATCTGCCGTGGGCCGGGCACTCGGCCCGCTATGCGCAGCCCGAGATCTACCAGGCGATCAAGGCTCACAGCATGTCGCTGATTTTCGTCAACACGCGCTTGCAGGCCGAGGTGCTGTTCCACGAGCTGTGGCGCTACAACGACGCGAATCTGCCGATCGCGCTCCATCACGGCTCACTCGATGTGGCCCAGCGCCGCAAGGTCGAGGCGGCGATGGTGCAAGGCAAGCTCCGCGCCGTGGTGTGCACCTCGACGCTCGATCTCGGCATCGACTGGGGCGAGGTCGATCTTGTTATCAATGTCGGCGCGCCGAAGGGCGCCAGCCGGCTGGCGCAGCGCATCGGCCGCGCCAACCATCGCCTGGACGAGCCGAGCAAGGCGCTGCTGGTGCCGGCCAACCGGTTCGAGGTGATCGAATGCCGGGCCGCGCTGGAGGCGGCCGCCGAAGGCGCGCAGGATACCCCGCCGATGCACCCCGGCGCGCTCGACGTGCTCGCCCAGCACGTGCTCGGCATGGCCTGCGCGGCGCCGTTCGATCCCGATCAGCTCTATCGCGAGGTCGCGAGTGCTGCGCCCTATCAAGGCTTGTTGCGCCAAAGCTTCGACCAGGTGGTGGCATTTGTCGCCACCGGCGGCTATGCGCTCGCCAATTACGAGCGCTACGCCAAACTCAAAAAGACCCCGGAGGGACTCTATCGCGTCGCCCATCCCCGCATCGCCCAGCAATACCGGCTCAATGTCGGCACCATCGTCGAGGCGCCGATGCTGCGCGTGCGGCTGGCGAGGCTGAAAGGCGGCGCGCTCAAGCCGGCCAGCATGCTGGCGGCGGGGCGCGTGCTCGGCGAGGTCGAGGAATATTTCATCGAGCAACTTACCCCCGGCGATACCTTTGTGTTCGCGGGCGAGGTGCTGCGGTTCGAGGGCCTGCGCGAGAATGACGCCATCGTCACCCGGGCGCACGCCACCGAGCCGAAAGTGCCGGCCTATGAAGGCGGCAAGTTTCCGCTCTCGACCTATCTCGCCGAACGGGTGCGGCGGTTGCTGGCCGACCCGCATGATTGGCCCCGGCTCCCCAATCAGGTGTCCGATTGGCTCAGGCTGCAAGCCGAGTTGTCGGTCGTGCCGGGTCCCGACGAGGTGCTGGTCGAGACCTTTCCGCGCGGCCAGCGGCATTATCTGGTGTGCTACCCGTTCGAGGGGCGGCTGGCGCATCAGAGCCTCGGCATGTTGCTGACGCGCAGGTTGGAGCGGGCGCGGGCGGCGCCGCTCGGCTTTGTCGCCAACGAATATGCGCTGGCCATCTGGGCGCTGAACGACATGGGCGCGATGGTGCAAGACGGCCGCCTCGACCTCGCCCAACTGTTTGACGAAGACATGCTTGGCGACGATCTCGATGCTTGGCTCGCGGAATCGAGCCTGATGAAGCGCTCATTCCGGATCTGCGCCATCATCTCCGGCCTGATCGAACGCCGGCATCCGGGACAGGAGAAGACGGGGAAGCAAATGACGGTGTCCTCGGACTTGATCTACGACGTGCTGCGCCAGCATGAGCCGGGACACATTCTGCTCAAAGCGGCCTTCGCCGATGCGGCAACGGGTCTGATCGACGTCGGCCGGCTCGGTTATTTCTTGAGGCGAATCAAGGGACGAATCAGGCATATTGGTCTGCGGCAGGTTTCGCCGCTCGCTGTGCCGGTGATGCTGGAGATCGGACGCGAAAGCGTCCCCGGTGAGGCGAGCGAGGTCTTGTTGCGTGAGACGGTTGAGGAACTCATCGCGGAGGCCTTAAGCGGACATGCCGAGCGCCAAGCTTGATCTCATGCCGGAAACAGCACCGTCGCTTCGCTCGCATATGCATGTCGCCGGCCACTCGTTGCGGCCGATCGCCGCCGGCGCGCTCTATTGGGAGGCGGAGGACACGCTGCTTGTGGCCGACCTCCATCTCGAGAAGGGCGCCGCCTTCGCTGCACTCGGCATGTTGCTGCCGCCTTACGATACCCGCACGACGCTGGAGCGCTTGAGCAAGGTCATCCACGCCGTCGATCCAGCGCGCGTGGTGGCGCTCGGCGACAGCTTCCATCGCAGCCATTTGGCCGAGGGGCTGCCGTCGGAGGACCTGACATTTCTGCTCAAGCTGCAGCAGGGCCGTGAATGGTTTTGGATCTGCGGCAATCATGACCCGCATCTGCCCGGCTGCATCGGCGGCACGGTATGCGCCACGCTGACCATTCGCGGCGTGACATTGCGGCACGAGCCTTCCGCCAGCCAACCCGCTCGCGAGATCGCGGGGCATCTTCATCCGGTCGCGCGCATCGCGCGGCGCGGCGCGGCGATCCGCCGCCGCTGCTTCGCCACCGACGGCCACCGCCTGGTTATGCCGGCGTTCGGCGCCTATGCCGGCGGTCTCAACGTGCTCGACGAGGCGTTCGGACTTTTGTTCCAGCGGCCGCGACTCGAAGCCTGGATGATGGGACGCGCCGACGTCTATCCGGTGCTCGGCACCCTGCTGTTGCCCGACTGAAACTCTTTCTTGCCCTACTGCGCCCGGCGCTGCTTGAGGGCATGAGTTCTATTTGCCCTACCGCGCTCCGCGCTGCTTGAGGGCGCTAATCGCGGCGGAACGCGGCCCAGCCGGCCAGTCCCGCCAGCACGGCGAGCAACACCGCGAGCACCCCATAGACAAAGGGATGCTGGAACGCGAGCAGGTAGACCATCTGCTCGAAGCCGGCCTTGTTCACCTCGAGCGTGCTCTGGTTCTTGCTCACCAGCTGGCCGTCGCGGAACAGATAGACGTCGGCCGTATAGCGGCCGATCGGCACGTTGACCGGCAGGCTGACGCTGGCGCGGAACAGGCTGCGGCCGATAAAGGCGACGCCGTCGTCATGCTCCTGGAACAATTTCTTCTTCTCCTGCAGCCGGATCACCGCCGAGCGATAGGTCTCCTCCTCGGAATCGTCCTTGCTGTCCCTGCCGAAACTGACATTGGCAAGGCCGATGCCGAGTTCTTTCAGCGTCTCGTCGGAGGCGATCGCCCTGATGGGCCTGGTCGACAACGCGGCATAGAAGCCCGGGACCGACGGAAAGACCTTGCCCGGCGTATTGATCCAGATGCCTGCCACCCGCTCTTTGCGCCTAGCGACGAGCGGCCGCGACGGCGCTCGAATGACGATGATGACATCGTAGACGCTTTGGTCCGGCGCATTGGTCTGGCTGAAATCGACGCTGCCATAGATCAGGATCTGGATGCCGGTGAAGTTCGACTGGATCGAGATTTCGCGTGTTGAAAGGTCGGACTGCACCTCCTCGCGCGGCACCGGCCCGGCCGCCACGGCGGGTGCCTCTGCGGCCAGAGCCGGCGCCGGACTAAAAGCGAGCAGCAGCCCGGCGAGGCTGAGCGCAGATCTCATCTCATGCCCCCGCCATGATCGGAGCGATGCTGAACAGCTCCGACGGCCGCAGCACGAGGTCGAGCAACAGGCGAAGGGCGACGGCCAGCACCATCGCGGCGAGCATGGCTCGGAGCTGCTCGCCTCTGAATCTCTGCCCCGCCCTGACGCCGAACTGGCCGCCGATCACGCCGCCGGTGGCCAGGATCAGCGCCAACACGACATCGAGCGTGTAGGTGAAGCTGGCGTGCAAGATGGTGACGACGGCGGTCACGAAGATAATTTGGAAAATCGAGGTGCCGATCACGATATTGGTCGGCATGCGCAACAGGTAGATCATGGCAGGCACCATGATGAAGCCGCCGCCTACGCCGAGAAACGCGGTGAGCAAGCCGACCACCGAGCCGATCACCAGTGGGGGGATGGCGCTAATGTAAAGTCGCGACCGCGGAAAGCGCAGCTTGAGCGGCAGCCCATGAATCCAATTGTGCTGTCCGGGCCTGCGGCCGGAAGCGGGCTTGCCGGCGCGCACGCGCCGAATGGCCCGGAGACTCTCTGTCAGCATCAGAAGACCGACGGCGCCGAGCAGGGCCACATAGGTGAGCGAGACGATGAGGCCGGCCTGACCCGCCTCACGCAGCATCTTCAGCAGGAATACGCCGACCAAGGCGCCGACAACGCCGCCAGCGATGAGCAAGGCGCTCATGCGGAAGTCGATATTGTTGCGGCGCCATTGGGCGAGCGCGCCCGATACCGAGGTCGCCACGATCTGGTTGGCGCCGGTGGCGACCGCAATCGAGGCGGGAATGCCCGACAAAATCAAAAAGGGAGTCAGCAGAAACCCCCCGCCCACCCCGAACATGCCCGACAGGAAGCCTACCGCCGCGCCGAGTCCCAGCATCACCACAAGGTTCACCGAGATTTCGGCAATGGGCAGGTAGACCTGGAACATCGGGCCTGAGGCGTCGCGAGAGGTGCTGTTAGCGAAACTGTTCGCCGCGCGCGTAGCTGTCAACGTGTAAGGCCTAGGCCTTACGAAAATGTCATCTTGTCGCGGGAAAAGCCGGCAATGCCAGCTGGAACGGCGCGGACGGGCTAGCTCGTCAGGCGCTCGAGCTTGGCGACCAGCCGAATGGTCACCTGTCCGGTCTCTTGCAGGCCGTTCTTGCGCTCGAAGTTCTTGATGGCGTCGCGGGTCTTGGCGCCCATCAGGCCGTCGGGCGCCCCGGCGTCAAAGCCGAGCTTGTTGAGCAGGGTCTGCGCACGGGAAACCAGCGCGATGTTCGGGGTGGGAGACGCATCGGCCCATTCCTCGGGCTCGTTCACGCCGTTTGCCTCGGCCAGCGGCACCTTGGCCGTCCAAGACGCGAGCGCCTGGTCGGCGGCTTGGAGCTCGGCGGCGGTAAGCTCGGTCTTGACCAGCTCGCGCCGCTTGGCGGCCTCTTCATCACCCGCCTTCGCCGCCAGCGCGAACCAGCGATAGGCCTCGGGCAGGTTCTTCGGGCCGCCAAGGCCATGCTCGGCCAGGATGCCGAGATTGAATTGGCTGTCGGCCAGCCCGTAGGCCGCGGCCTCGCCATGCCATTTGGTGGCGAGCGCATAGTCTGGCCTGTCGGACTGGCGGCCGCTGGCGGTAACGGCGAGATTGTGCATCGCCTTGACGTTGCCCTTCTCCGCCGCGGCCTGGTACCACGACCGCGCCCGGCCGAGATCTTTGGTCACGCCTTGGCCGCGCGCATACATCACCGCCAGGCGGTATTGGGCCGGCGCCAGGCCCGCGCTGGCGGCGCGCTCGAACCAGCGGGCGGCCTCGGTCAGGTTCTGCTGGGTGCCCTGACCCTCGGCATAATGGGAGGCGATGACAAATTGCGCCCGGGCATCGCCGAGAGCGGCAGCCTGGCGCAAGGGAGGCGGCCCCAGATCGGGCGGCGGCAGCGGCAGGCTGGCCGGCATGGGCATCGCCGCGGTCGGCGCGCCGAGGGTCGGGTCTACGACGGAAAAGACGACACCTGGCGGAAGCCTTGGTTCGTCGTCCGGCTTCAACGAGGCGGGCTGGGCCTGCACAAACGATTTATCAGCCGCGGCACTGCGATAAGCCGACTTGGCCACGTTGGTGAAGTTTCCGGTCTGGCCGGCATCGCCGACACCGCTGCCGACCGGGCTTGCTTCCCGTTCGGGCTGAAGCTCGGATGAATCCGGCGCCGGTGGCGTCTCGACCTCGGGCTCGACGGCAGCCGGTGCGCTGTCCGCGGCGCCGGGCGCGGCGTTGTCGCCGGGTGCCGATGGCGCGGGCGCGCTCTGCTCGGCCGCCAACGGGATCGCCTCGGGCTCGGGCTTCGAGCGCAAGCGCCCATAAAGCAACAGCGCGCTGATGATGAGCAGGATGGCGGCGGAAATGATGAGGAGAGAGCGCTTGCGCCGCGCCGGCACCTCGGCCTCCGCGGTGGACTCGGCGTCGCCGGGCAGTCGGCGCACGCGTGAGCCGCCTGACCGCTCTTCGGCCTTGAGCGCCGCGGCCTGAGCCGCGCGCCGCGCCGCCGCGACGAGATCTTCGGGCGCCTCATATTCGGCGTCGGCCATCTTCTTGGCGAAAAGACGCCGCGACGCCGGTGGATCGCGATCGAGCGCCTGGTGCTCGCGCTCACTGCGCTTGGCACGGCCGAAATGGGGCGCTGCTTCGGTATCCTCCAAATCGGCGATGGCCGCCGCCAGTCGGTTCCTGGGCAAAGCATCCTTGGATATCTTCGGCGTGGCGTCCTTGGCCGGAGCGTCCTTGGCCGGAGCGTCCTTTGGCAAGGCGTCCTTAGGCAAGGCGTCCTTAGGCAAGGCGTCCTTAGGCAAGGCGTCGCTCGGCACGGTGACGCCGCCGGTCGCGGCGGTCTTGGGCCCTTCAGTCTTGGGCCC